>JGI24698J34947_10000968_pt1 | contig 14669 bp, 15 predicted proteins | sample TergutMp193P3_FD_34947 | JGI IMG/M metagenome (IMG submission 34947) | reverse complement strand
CCGTTCTTTCAAGCGGTAGTTAGCATCATTACTTTTTCCCGTACCATATCGCCTATTATTTGTGAGGGAGTTTTATGTTCGCGCTCGGATATTGTCAGTATGTAATTGGCGCTAAAATCGTCGAGAAGGCTAAGCAGTTCACGGTGTCGGGTCAAAGGGCCAGTACCTTCCAAGAGTTCCGGCGGATTTTCCGCCCACATTTTTTGGAGCGCCCATGTTTCTTCGTCAGTCGGTCTTTTTGCCACGTTTTTCCCCTTCATTTGCCATAGCGAGCCATTTTTGACGGCACGGCATGGCGTGAAATACGAATAATGAGCCGTCATCTAATTCACGATAGGCGACTTCAAGCGTATTGCCGGCACGATTGAAGCCGATGGCGAGATAACTCCCGTCGGAAGCGGGCCTTTCGAAAAATTGTGTCCGAAGCGCCCACTCAATGTCGGCTTCTGTTATCTGGTGGGCAAATGCTGCTTCGTGATACTCGATAACCATACCAGCTCCCCATTATATTAGTTTACCGCAAAATGCCCAGTTGAGCAATATTCTATAGGGGAGTTTTTTGAGGGCAAAACTTCGCTTAACGTCCTGTTTGCTTCCCTGTGTTACTCACCCCAGTATTGCAAGGCGATTCTTTGCCCTTGGTCAATTTTTGCCCACTGTTCATTTTCGGTCAGTTCGTTGCCGCCGTCACAAGATGCAAACCCGCATTGGTGCGAAAGAAGAAGCCGGTCTTTTGGGATAATTTTGGACGCTTCGTCCAACAGCCTTATTACACGGGATTCATCGTCAAGCGTGTTTGTTTTGCTGGAAAGCAGTCCGAGTACAATTTCTGTTTTCGGCTTGTCCTTGAATACTGCAAGCGCGTCAAGCGATCCTGCCCTCTCGTCGTCCCATTCAAGAAAGAAACGGTCGTAATTCAACTGTTTCAGGAACAAGTTGGCAATCTTGATATATGAGCCGCCGCCCATGTTTCTTGAATCATAATTACCCCGGCAGTTGTGAGTCCACATTTTTAGCCCGAGGCGATGGCCGAAATCAATTAACGTATTATTAATTTCGATAAACTCAGCCGCCAAAGCCTTAACGGTTTCCTGATTAATATTTTCTCCCGTATACGGAGAATTGGGATTATCGTCCGCAAAAATCTCCCAAAGGCAATCGTCAAATTGCAGGATTCTTCCGCCGCTGGCGGCGTACTCTACCACAAATTCTTTATACGCCTTAACAAGCCCGTCTTTCAGTTCCTTTGGCGTGGCATAGACGGAATCTTTTCCGCCGATGTTGTCAGACCACGAAAGTTCCCCAAATATATGCGAAGGAGAGGGAACGCAGAGTTTTGTTTCATGTCCACCGGAAATTGATTTTAACCTTTGAAAAACTTTTATGAAGTGGTGGTTCTTTCCGCTTAACTCACCTGTAATGCGAAGCCCGATGTCCCGCCTTGTTTCGTACTTTGCTTTTTCGTCTATATCACGGAAAAAATATCCGTGTTCGGCAATATAACGGCTGGTCCCTGAAAGCCCCCACACAAAATCCAAATGCCAGAGGGATTTGGAATATTCGCCGTCTGTGATTGTTTCAATGCCATGTTGAATCTCTTTCTTTACAACCTCTCCGGTTGCTTCCGCCTCACATTCCTCGTAACCGGGAAGCGCGTCATAAAAAGGATATACGATGTCGTCCCTGTTTTCGATTTGCCGTTTGAATACTAGAAGTTTTTCGGGACGCAGTAAACTGCCTACGATCTGAAATTTCTTACCCATTGCCAATTACTCCTTTGGCTTAACGTGCTAAACATACTGATTGTATGCTTATGGCAACAATAGAGAAAATTATCTGTTTTAAATCAGAACTTTCTCAAGGCTCAATCCACGAAGCCTGAAAAAAATATTACGGATCTCTACGAAATCCGCCGCCTCTGAAAAGAGGCGAGTATACCAAAGTCTCCTGGCTTGAGGGCAATTTTTCTGCTGATCTTCCCATCTGACCACTTGATTCAAGTGGTCAAACAGTGACCGTAATGGAACTAAAGTTCCTTGGCAAAATCTTCCCAGTTACAGTTACGGGATAGTGGAGGATTTTCACCTCACTTCCTTTGAAATATACGTTTACTTTATAGCACGATTGCGGGAGTGTTGTCAATGGTATTTTAAACAGTAATTAATTTATTTGCGTCACGCTTTTAGCAGCCTTTCCCACAAAAGAAGCAAAAATTTTCTTTGAAATTTCATCGTTAAGTGAAAATTCGGGATGCCACTGCACAGCCCAAACATATTGACGATCCGGCATATACACGGCTTCTACAAGACCATCGTCCGCTAACGCCATAATTTCAAGACCTTCCGCGATTCTGTTTACTCCCTGATGGTGATAACTGTTCACCTCAATATGTTCTTTTCCAAAAAGTTCGTACAAGGGACTTTTCTTAACGATACGGACAGTGTGGGCGGGGACATCATAGGGCGGCCCTTTAACATGGGTTATCGCGCCGGGGAGTTCTGTCGGTATGTTCTGGTACAGACTTCCGCCAAGCAAGACATTAAAGAGCTGTATGCCCCGGCAAATTCCCAGTGCGGGTTTGTTTTGCTTCAAAACGGCTTCCCGGAAAATGTACGCTTCCATTCGATCCCGCTCCTCGCAGAGCTCTTCGCAATGAACGGTTTTTTCCTGCCCGTACAGTTTTGGATTCACATCGTGGCCTCCTGTAAAGAGAAAGCCGTCAAATTTATCCGCAGTCTGTTTAAGTACATTTTCCGATTCAGTCAGAGGCAGAATCACAGGTACTGCGCCCGCTTCTTCCAGGCCCTGCATATAACCGGGAAGCATCCAGATACTGTCTTTCTTTTCATCCCAAAGGGGAATAACTCCTATCATAGGCAGTTCCATTTTTTATTTTTCATCCCACAACACAATCCGCCCGCTCTTTTGCGTTTCTGCGACATCTATCATCCGCTGGTTTGACGAACCGCGAAATTGCAATCCCGTGGCCCGAAGTTCATGAATATACCTTCCATCGATCAATATGTCGCTTGCACAGATGAGAGCCTTTACGCTGTCATCTTCCATCTCTGTCAATTCCTCGTAAGTATAGCCTGTGTAGGTGACTACATCCCAGTCTATTTGATGGGCGGCAAGGGCGACTTCCGCCAGTTCACCGGCTTGCAGGAACGGCTCTCCTCCCGAAAAAGTCACGCCGCGTTTTGTTTTTTTTTGCTGTTTTAAAAGGCGGATGACCTGCTTGACGGAAAATTCTTTTCCGGCGTTGACATCCCATGTTTCAGGATTTTGACAGTTAGGACAACAGTGCGGACAGCCCTGGGTAAATATCACGTAACGCAGTCCGGGGCCGTCAACGTGGCTTTCCGGGGCGATACCCGACAACCGCACATCAGCCGCCGATTAAAACTTTTGATGAACCTGACGGTGCTGTACTTCCGCCAGCTTGCTGTCGTTAAAGCGGTCAATCGTTGACAGGTATCCGGTTATCCTGCGCACACGGCTTATGTTTTTGCTTCCACATTTCGGGCAGGTGTCCTCCTGAATTACGCCGTTAAGCCCGCAGTCACAGCAGATGTCAACGGGGAAATTCACCGCGGCATAGCCCATGTCCGCTTCAGCCATTGCCCGTACCAGCGATTCAAAGGCCTCAAGGTTATGCTCGGGGGCGGACTGCAATTCAACATACGAAATATGCCCCGCGTTGCAGTACTTGTGATAAACGCCCTCAAGCGCTATTTTATCCAGCGCGCTTATCTGGTACTCCACAGGCACATGAAACGAATTGGTGTACCACTTCTTGTCGGTTATGCCCGGAATTTTACCGTAACGTTCAACATCTAGCACGGTAAACTTTCCGCTTAACTGCTCTGCCGGAGTTGCAAGTAACGTAAAGTTCAGGTTGTGTTTTGCCGTCGCTTCATCGCACCTGCGCCTCATGTGGCTGACAATGGCAACGCCGAGAGCTTGAGCGTCGGGGCTTTCGCCGTGGTGTTTGCCTGTCAGCGCGACAAGACATTCCGCCAGCCCGATGAATCCGACGCTGAGGGAACCGTGGCGGATNGCTTTTTCNATCATATCGCTTGTGGACAGCCCGTCGCTGTCAAGGTACAGTTTTTGCCCCATNAAAAACGGGAAATCNTTTACCTTGAGTTTTTTTTGAATGTTGTACCTCGTCAGTAACTGTTCAACGCANAGATCNAAAACCTCATCAAGGTACTTCCAGAAAAGGGACAGATCCTTGTCGGCGCGTATGCCAAGGCGCGGGAGATTGATGGTTGTAAAAGACAGGTTTCCCCTGCAATCCGTCACCTGGGGCCCGTTGCAGTTTGAGATGACCCGCGTCCTGCATCCCATGTAGGCTACTTCTTCATCGCGGAACGGAAAATTGAAACTTGAATCCTGAAAAGAAAATGTGGGGAAGAGCCGTTTGCAGGCAACCCGCATACTCAGTTGAAACAGGTCGTAGTTCGGGTCTCCCTCTTCAAAGTTGATGTCCTGCTTTATCTTGAAACATACGTTGGGGAATAACGGAGACTCGCCCTTTCCCAAACCTTTCTCGTACGCAAGCAAAAAACACTCCGTTACCATTCTGCCCGCTTCGGTTGTATCGGTTCCAAAGTTGATGCTTGAAAATGGAACCTGAGCCCCCGCCCTTGAGTGCATGGTGTTCAGGTTATAAATAAACCCCTCCATCGCCTGAAAGGTCTCTTCCTTTGTGCGTTCAAACGTCAGCGTTTTGATTTTTTCATCATCGGAGGATAGTCCCAACTCTTCCAGATTACTGCGTATCAGTTTCTCCTGCTTTTTCCTTTCCAGTTCGACATAGACAGCCATGTCCCTGTCAAAATAGGCAAAGGACTGCCCTCCGTGCATGTCGTTTTGATTGCTCTGTAAAATTATCGCCGCAAGAGAGGCCGCTGTTTTTATTCCCTTTGGCGGGCGTATGTAGCCGTGCCCGTTGTTAAACCCGTCGTGCAAAAGGCGGCTCAGGGGGATTTGCAGGCAGGTAAGCGTTTTTCCGTACCAGGACAGATCGTGGATGTAAATATCACCCGAAATATGCGCGGCGGCTTCTTTTTCGGGGAGGACGCGCTTTAGGTAGTAATTTTTGGAGGCTATTTCCGATATTTGCAGTACTTTTGCCGAAGGCGAATTGCCGACATTGGCGTTATCGCGGTTTGTCTCCTGCAAAATATTCGCGACGGCATTCATAAGTTCGCTTTGCGCGTCCCTCAACATTGAACGTTTGTTACGGTACAGGATGTACGATTTGGCGGCTTTTGCAATGCCCTGCTCGATTAAGACAGTTTCAACAATGTCCTGGACGTTTTCAACGGTAAAATTGTCTTCTTTATAGATTTGTTTTATTTTTTTCATAACCTCCAGCGTCAATTCCATAGCCCGCTGGCGGTCTGCCTCTTCTACGGCCTGAAGACACTTAAAAATCGCATCGGTAATTTTCCCCTCATGAAACGACTGTGTCCTCCCATCCCTCTTAATAATCGCCGAAAACATTGTTTTCCCCCCAAGGCTCTATCCTTATACCATCCATGCCAAATTGTCAAGGGAGTAAAAATGACCTTTTTTTTTTCGGTTTTTGTATTATAATTATATAATGACATTTGACAACATTGCGGTTGACTTCGGAAAAGCCCTGCCCCTTGGGGCATCGCTTGCCAATGGCGGCGTTAATTTTGCTATTTTCTCCCGAAACGCCATAGCTGTAACGTTGATCCTTTTTGAATCCGCTCAACCCAACAGTCCCCGGATAGAAATACCGCTGGATAAGGCCGGAAATAAAACCGGCAATGTCTGGCATTGTTTTATCCGAGGCATAGGAGCCGGAGCCTGTTACCTTTACAGGGCGGCAGGGCCGTATTTTCCCGAAAAAGGACTGCGTTTTAACCCTCATAAAGCCCTGCTGGACCCCTACGCCAAGGCCCTTACCGATATTAGCGGCTGGGATTACGGGAAGTGCAAGGGCTATGACCCTGAAAAACCGGGCGGAGACCTGACATATTCCTATGATGATGATATTTCCAATCTGCCGCGCTGTATAGTAATTGATGATAGTTTTGACTGGCAGGGCGATACGCCCCTCAACTATCCGTTACGTTTCAGCGTGATCTACGAGACCCATGTTAAGGGCCTTACTGCCCATCCCGATTCGGGAGTGAAACATCCGGGGACTTACCTCGGCGTTATCGAAAAAATTCCGTTTTTAAAAGACTTAGGTATAACCAGCCTTGAATTTTTGCCGGTTCAGGAATTTAACGAAAATGAACTCCTTCGGCACAACCCGCAAACAGATCAAAAGCTGACCAATTACTGGGGGTACTCGACCGCCTCTTTTTTTGCGCCCAAGGGTTCTTATGCCTCGGACAAAAGTCCCGGAGGGCAGGTGCGGGAATTCAAGGAGATGGTGAGGGAACTGCACAAGGCGGGAATAGAGGTGATACTCGACATTGTGTTCAACCACACTGCGGAGGGCAACGAACAGGGGCCGACAATTTCTTTCCGGGGGTTGGACAATTCAATCTACTATATCCTGAACGAAAACAGGCGCTATTATCAAAATTATTCCGGCTGCGGAAATACGATGAACTGCAATCATCCTGTGGTGCGTTCCTTCATCATGGACTGCCTGCGCTATTGGGTAATGGAAATGCACATTGACGGTTTCCGTTTCGATCTGGGCTCGATTCTCGGGCGCGATCAAAACGGGAGGCTTCTGGAAAATCCCCCGACCCTTGAGAGAATTGCCGAAGACCCGGTTTTAAACTCCACGAAAATAATCGCGGAGGCGTGGGATGCCGGAGGCGCGTATCAGGTGGGCTGGTTCCCCGGAGGCCGATGGGCTGAATGGAACGATAAATTCCGCGATAATGTGCGCAGGTACTGGAGAGGCGATCCAAAGAATACCCGCCTTTTGGCGACCCGTCTTGCCGGAAGTTCCGATCTGTACCTGCGGGACGGGCGCAAACCCTTTCACTCGATCAATTTTATTACCAGCCATGACGGTTTTACATTGCAGGATTTGGTTTCGTATAACGACAAGCACAACGAAGACAACGGTGAAGATAACAGGGACGGCAGTAATAACAATTTAAGTTATAACTACGGCTTTGAAGGCTCCGCCGCAGATCCGATTGTAAAAACAATAAGGGAAAAGCAGTTAAAAAATTTCTTCGCTACAATGATGGTTTCCTTGGGTACGCCGATGCTCTTGGGCGGCGATGAGATTGGACGCACTCAAAGGGGCAATAACAACGCTTACTGTCAGGACAATGAAATTTCCTGGTACGACTGGTCCCTGCTTGAAAAAAACAAAGGCCTGTACCGGTTCGTAAAAGAGATGATTGCCTTCCGCCTGCGTCATCACGGCTTTATGCGCCCGGAATTTTTCACCGGCAGGGAAGGCAACTACAACGGCATTCCCGACATTAGCTGGTACGATGAAAAAGGCGAAAGCCCTGATTGGGATGAGATCGGCTATCATCTGGCTCTGCGTCTGGACGGCAGCAGGGCGGATATTTATGCCGACCGTGATGACAATGATTTTTTCATAATGTTTAACGCTGATATGGATACGCAGGGTTTTGTGCTTGCACAACCGCCTTCAAAAAAAGAGTGGTTCCGTGTTATTGACACGGGGCTTCAGTCCCCCAATGACATACTTCCGCCGGGCAGTGAAAAAATCCTGCCGTCTCAGCACATGTATCCTGTTAAGGCCCGCAGTATGGCGATTTTAATATCGAAGGTAATATCATAAAATCCGGGAGTTACCGCATGGATAACAGCAGTTTTATTTTTGGAGTCGATCTTGACGGAGTGGTGGGCGACTTTTACGGAGCGGTACGAAAAATTGCCGCCGAGTGGCTGAACAAGCCCCTTGAATCCCTCACCCCCGATGTTTCCTTCGGCCTTCAGGAATGGGGCATTGACGAGTTCGGAGGCTACGACAGACTGCACAGGTTTGCCGTAACTCAGCGCAACATTTTCCGCGATATGGGGCCGATTGAAAACGCTCCGGCAATCCTGCGCAAATTGTCCAATCAGGGAATACGCATCCGTATCATCACGCACCGTCTCTTTTTAAAATACTCCCACCGCACGTCAATTACGCAGACAGTTGACTGGCTGGATAACTACGACATTCCCTACTGGGACATCTGTTTTATGAACGACAAGGGCGCGGTCGGCGCTCACGTCTACATTGACGATGCTCCCGAAAATATAATCAACTTGCGCAAACAGGGATGTAAAACAATCGTATTCAGCAACTCCACCAACCGCGAAATACCCGGCCCCCGAGCGAACAACTGGTTTGAAGTCGAACAGATGGTAATGGAAGCCCGCGAAGAATGGAGAACCGGCACAATCGGCCTATTCGGTAATTAGTGAAAGAGATTGTACTAGCAACAATAAACGCAAAGTGGATACATCCGTCGCTTGCGCTTCGGCTGTTGAAAGCCAACCTTGGCCCGTTAGAAGATTCTTGTGAAATAATCGAGTTTGCCCTGCGCCAGCCGTTAGGTGAAAAACTGGAAGCCCTGCTTGCCGTCCATCCGCGAATCCTGGGTATTTCGGTTTCGATATGGAATCATGTCGCAACAGTTGAACTGCTCAAAGAATTGGAGAAAGCATGGACGGCGAAGAGCGGTCTTTGCGGAGCAAGACCCGTTGTAGTACTGGGCGGTCCCGAAGTTTCGCACCTGCCCGAAGATGCGGAAATTTTCTCGTTCGCGGATTATGTGATTCGCGGTGAAGGAGAGACGGCTTTTCGTTTGTTATGCGAAGAAATTTTGACGGCAGGGTATCCGGCGAAGGTGCAGAAGATTTCACCGCAGTTTATCAATGCGGAAAATGTTAATCTTGGCGAAATAAAGAGCGGGTATCATCTTTACACTGACGAAGATTTGGCGAAAAAATTGATCTATGTTGAGGCAAGCCGGGGATGTTCGTTTAACTGCGAGTTTTGTTTAAGCGCGGTGAAGGGCGGGCAAGGCACGGTACGCGAGTTCCCTCTTGAGCCGTTTCTCGCGGAAATGGACGCGCTTGTCGGTCGCGGAGCAAAAACCTTCAAATTTTTGGACAGGACTTTCAATTTGAACATAAAACGCGCCCTTAAGATATGCGGTTTCTTTCTTGAAAAAATCGAACAGTGCAAGGAGACCAGACAGAAAAGCGACATTGTCGTTCATTTTGAGATGGTTCCTTCGCTCTTTCCCGATGAGTTACGTGAAACTCTCGTTCGCTTTCCGCCTGGAACACTGCGCCTTGAAATCGGCATTCAAACGCTCAACCCTGAAGTTTCCGAAAGAATATGTCGGCGTTCAAACCCTGAAAAAGAACTTGAAGCTATTCGCTTCCTCCGTGAAAAAACAAACGCCGTCATTCACGCCGACTTGATAGCGGGTCTCCCAGGCGAAGACATTGCTTCATTTGCAAGAGGCTTTGACCGTCTCTGGCTTGCGTTATCTGAAACGGAAAAATCGCCAAAAGCAGATTATCAACGCGCAGAAATTCAACTCGGTATTTTAAAACTTCTCCCCGGTGCGCCAATCTCCCGTCATAATGAAACATTCGGTATGCGCTACAGCTCCCTGCCTCCTTATGAAGTTTTGGAAACATCCGCCATGTCAGTCGGCGATCTTCAGCGTATCAAAAACTTTGCCCGCTTTTGGGAGTTGATCATTAATCGGGACTTGATAAAATTCACGGAGAGTAAACCTGTGTTTGAAATTTTTATGGTTTTATCGGACAGGCTCTTTGCCCATTTTGGACGCAACTGGGGGATTGATAAGGATGAGTTACGCGAAACTGTTAAGAGTTATTGGAACAAGCTCAGTTAGGAGAAATATTCACCACACCGGAACAGAAAGTTCCGATGAAAAAGGATTGGAACGCCTGAAATCCGGCAGCCAGTCGCTTCCCGTAACAAGCTCCTGACAAAAACCGTCTTCAATTTTAAAATCTTCCAGCCACCCCAGGACAGTCTCGTACTCGTCTTCCATTAAATACCGTTTTGGCGCTGTCTCTCTGCCGGGAATTGGAGTGTACTGCGTCATTAAGGAAAGCTGTGCGCGGTCTTTGGCGTTATCTGCAAACCAGCGCAACACCGAGCGGGTCGATTCAAGATAACCGGGTAAAATCAAGTGGCGGACAATCACTTTTTCAGGAGCCATTTCCATCATTTTTAAAATTGCCGTAGTTGCAACAGCCGGATAATCCGGCGCGTTAAAAAACTTCTCCGCTATTCCGCTGTCCAGTGTTTTTAAATCCGGCAGGTAAATATCAACATAGTCCCTCAATAATTCCAGCGTTTCGGTCGTTTCATACGCGGAAGAGTTCCAAAGCACCGGAATCTGCACTCCCGCGCTTCTGGCGGTGATAATTCCCTCAATAAGAGCGGGAACCGCGTGGCTTCCCGTCACAATATTGATGTTTTCCGCTCCCTTATCACGCAGTTTCACGCAAATCTCCGCAAAATCCCCGGTAGAAACCGCCCTTCCCAGGCTTGAACCGCCACTCTCTCCCTGCGAAATCTGGTAATTCTGGCAAAAAACACAGCCAAGGTTGCACCCGCTCACAAAAATTGTCCCCGAACCGCCCGTTCCGACAAGAGACGGCTCCTCTCCCCGGTGTATTACCGCCGTTCCAAGGCGCAAACCGGCGTTTTCCCCGCAAAAACCCGTCTCCCCCGCGAGCCGGTCAACACCGCAGTTTCGAGGACAGAGACGGCATGGAGTGTAAAGGTGCGTCATTTATTGATTATTATACAAAATTTGAGATATTTAAAAACTCCTCAAGATTGTTATTTTCCTATCACTATATTCAATGAAAAATTTCCAAATGAGCCATTTTACTCAACGAATATTTTCCAAAATTGCCATTTTATTCAATGAATATTAGTCATTTTTATCACTTTATTCAACGAAAAAATGGCAAAAATCTTGCTTTTTTTGTTTCTACAGACTATTATGAAATTAGGATGAAAAGGCTGTTTATACAAAAACTGGTCGAATGGAAAAACAGGCCGGATAAAAAACCTTTGCTAATTTACGGGGCGCGTCAGGTTGGTAAAACCTGGGTAATGAAGGAATTTGGGCGCTCTCAATACGAAAACACCGCCTATATCATGTTTGAAAAAAATCTGCGGATGAAAGAGCTGTTTTCCGGGGATATGGACATTCAGCGTTTGCTTGCCGGTTTGGAAATAGAAACCGCCCAGAAAATAAATCCGCAAACCACATTGATAATTTTTGATGAAATACAGGCCTGCAAAAACGCGCTTGCGTCGCTGAAATTTTTTTATGAGAACGCTCCCGAGTACAATATTGTCGCGGCGGGAAGTTTGCTTGGCGTGTTGTTAGGTGATGAAGAAGAATATTCCTTTCCGGTCGGAAAAGTTGAGTTTATGACGATGTACCCAATGAGTTTTTATGAGTTTCTGATGGCAATGGGTGAAGAGGGGCTTTGCGATTTGTTGAACAAGAGAGATTACAACCTGATAAAAACTTTCAAGGACAAGTTCATCTCGTATTTGCGGACATATTTTTATGTGGGCGGAATGCCGGAACCTGTGTCAAAGTTTGTCAATGGAGGCGATTTTGCCGCAGCCCGCAAGGTGCAGAATGAAATTTTAACATCGTATCAGGAGGATTTTTCCAAACATATACCCGCCTTAACTCTGCCCCAGGTTTTGAAAATTTGGGATTCCATACCGGCACAGCTTGCCAGAGAAAACAAAAAATTTTTTTACAGCGAGGTACAAAAAGGCGCAAAAGCAAAAAATTATGAAGATGCCATAATGTGGCTTGTCAGAAGCGGTTTGATTTACCGCGTAGACAGAATCGCAAAGCCCGCAACTCCGCTTAGAAGTTATGCGAATACGGGCGCGTTCAAGTTGTTTGTAGTTGATGTCGGCCTATTATCCGCAATGTCGCTGTTGAATGTCAGAACCTTGCTTGAAGGAGACGCGCTTTTTACGGAGTTCAAGGGGGCGCTGACCGAACAATTTGTATGCCAGGAAATGCACGCGAACAATATTGAAGACATTGCCTATTGGGCAAACAGGGACGAAACAGTTGAAACAGACAGCGGAAAAATAAAAGCGTCGAATCGCATGTCCGAAGTTGATTTTATTCTACAAAGTGAAAATAACGGCGTAATACCGCTGGAAGTCAAAGCGGCAACAAACCTAAAAGCGAAAAGCCTGAAAGTTTACATGGAAAAACATAAACCTGTAATGGCGATTCGTTCGTCCCTTGCGGATTACTATAAAAACGGCAATCTGTACGATGTCCCCCTTTACGCGCTGACCGGATTGAAGGGGATCATTGAGGGGGATTAAAAAAAATCACTTCCCGGTGTTTTAATCAAACCATTCGGATATTTCTCTCTGAGATGTGCCCCACTCTATCCCTACCTGCCACTTCCGTATTTTGCAATACCGGCAAAACGGCATCGGTTTGCTTAAAAAATTGTAAATTTCTTCTATGTTTTTGGCTTTATAGATGTCTATAAAATCATTTTCAGATACTTCTATTTTTTTGTCGAAATAAATGTTAAACCAGTCAATCAACAGCGGAAGACAGCAGGTGGATAATTTTCCTTCCTTTAAAAATATGCAAAAATTTGCCACCAAACACAGGTTTATATTATCTTTAATATTTTGCCTGCCTTCCATGTCCTTGGGCAATCTGCACCAGACGTGTTTGTTCATCACCTGCATCCGTATAAGCACTTTTACGGAATGTTTTTTGGCAAGTTGTTTTATTTCCCGGTGATCGAGTTTTATGGGGTAACTCGTTACTTTGATGTTGATGTTGTTTCTTCTGCACGCTTCCCAAAAATCTGTGTTCATCTTTTTTAGCAGAATGCCGTTTGTAACGATATTTATCGGCCCGTCAAAATATTTTCTCGCTATATCGAGTAATTTTGAAATTTCGGGATGTAATAACGGCTCTCCGCCCATAAGATCGATATTCTCGTTTTTTCTACCCGCCAGTTCGGACAAACGGGAAAAATCTTTTTCAAAAACTTCCGGGTTGACAAAATACTCTTTAACCAACGGGGAAAAATGATTGCAGGATTTGCAGTTTAAATTGCAATGGCCGACAATGTCGGTTTCAAACCGCAGGCGTTTTCTTGGTTTTAAGCGGATTTTGGCGGACATTATTATGTAAAAAAACAAAACATTTTTAAAAAATCCCTGCCTAAGTTTTGTGAAAAATCCAGTTTCGTTGTTCATAGATACACCTCTTTAGGTACAATAATACACCTAAATAGGTGTATCTGCCAACACAAAAAGGTGTTAATAATCACAAAATATGGTAGAGAAAGACGATTTAGAGAGCAAGGCGGAAATAACCGCTCAGGTAAAGCGCGTTTCTCAGCGACTGCGGGAGGAACGGGAAAAAATGAGAATTTCTCAAATGGATTTGTCTTTCAAGGCCGGACTGTCCCAAAACCAGGTCAACTATATAGAAACGGGAAAAAGAACGCCCAATTTATACACAATTTTGAGCATTTGCAACGCTTTACAGATCAGCCCCGCCGTGCTTTTTGAACAGGAAGACACAGAACGCCAGAAAGCGCGGGAAACAATAATCAGGCTTGTGTTACGGTTTATGTAGCTAGCCTTTTGAACACACTTTTACCGAATGTATTATCTGATCCCCATGAGCGCCTACAACTTCCTCATTTCGGGGGTTGATGGTCAAATCCATCGCTTCAAGCGGAATAGCGCCGAGCAGCGTCTCTTCGGCATTGGGTAATACAAGGGCTTCGCAGATGACATGGCGGTCTTTCCATCGAACTTCCAACGGACCGGCAAGTTTATACACAGCTTGTGTCCCGTCAGCGAGCGTTCCCGATTCGGTTCTTGTTACCGAAAGCCCCAGTTCTTCACGAGTCGCCTCATTTATTACCAACGTCCATGCCCCGGTGTCTATTAAAGCATTAACGGTAGTTTGACGGATTTCCTGCTCTTTGATAATGCCAAATTCCGCTTTATACATATCTTTGGCGTTTTTCAATGTAATCGCGGTTCGTATTATTCCCATATTCAAAAAATACCGCAAAACAGCAAAAAAGTCAAATGAAAAATGTTAATCAACTTTCTCTGCTTTACACCTTGATATAATTGTGCAAAATGGGGTATAGTATTACTATGAAAACCCTTAATATCGCTATATCCGATGTAGAATATACCAAATTCGGGCTAACCAATAATGTGCTGTCATTTTCAGATTTTGTAGATATGGTCAGTAGGGAACTGATGAAAAAAAACATAGAATCGACCGTTGAAACAGCTGAAAAATGCGGTCTTTCTTCCATGTCAATGGAGGACATTACAGCAGAAGTTCAGGCTGTCCGTAAAAATGCAAAAAATTATAATTGACACTAATGTAATTGTTTCTTCACTTATTCAGCGTAGTTATCCTCATCGAATCATCTTTGATTTGTTTATTGAGGACAGAATACAGCTTTGTATTTCGCCGCCCCTTATGGCGGAATATTATGAAGTTCTTGAACGCCCCAAGTTTGCAAGGTTTTCAGATTTTACGGCAATGGCCAAATCTGTTCTTGCAAATATTGAAATTAAAGCGGTAAGCTACCAACCTCGATTAACCCTGAATCTGATCCACGATAAAGACGACAAT
>JGI24698J34947_10000967_pt1 | contig 14670 bp, 7 predicted proteins | sample TergutMp193P3_FD_34947 | JGI IMG/M metagenome (IMG submission 34947) | reverse complement strand
CTTGCCGTCAAACTCAGACAGTACCAGCAGCACCCCGTCCGCCGTTTGCAGGGCGGCCTCCACCGATTCGGCAAGGCGCGAGCGAACCTCCGGCGCGATTATCAGCCGGTCTACAATAATTTCTATCGAATGTTTTTTCTGCTTGTCCAGCCTGATGCTTTCATCCAGACTCACCGGAACGCCGTCTATGCGCGCGCGCGCAAACCCCGCTTTGCGGGCATCTTCGATAATTTTCTGATGCTCTCCCTTTTTGCCGCGTATGACCGGCGCAAGCAACTGTATGCGCGTCCCCTCCCTGAATTGCATAATCGTTTCGATGATGGAATCCGCCGACTGTTCGCGTATCTCCCTGCCGCAGGCCGGGCAGTGCGGAACGCCGATACGCGCGTAGAGCAGGCGGTAGTAATCGTATATTTCGGTAACGGTTCCCACAGTGGAGCGGGGGTTGCGGTGGGTGGTTTTTTGCTCAATGGAAATTGCCGGAGACAGCCCCTCGATATAATCCAGATCGGGCTTATCCATGCGCCCCAAAAACTGCCGCGCATACGCGGAGAGGCTCTCCACATAGCGGCGCTGGCCCTCGGCAAAAATCGTATCAAAGGCCAGAGAGCTTTTTCCCGAGCCGGAAAGCCCGGAAATGACAATGAGTTTATCCCTGGGCAGTTCCAGATCGATATTTTTGAGATTATGCTCCCGCGCGCCCTTGATGATCAACTTATCCATAAGTGAAAGAATAGCGGTTTTTTGGCAGGTTGTGAATACGCGGCAATTCGGCAAATAGGGAGGCCGCCGGAGGGCCTTAGGCTGAAAACAGCCTTAGGCTGAAAACAGCCTTAGGCTGAAAACAGCCACGGGCTGAAAACATTGACAAATATTACTGTATATGGTATATTATAAGTATCTGAATTGCCCGAGAATTAGCGCTTAGGGGACGCTGCGCGTTGTTTGGACTGCGCCCTTACCAATTCAGGATTTAGCCGTTTTGGGATCGTTCCCAAAGCGGCTTTTTGTTTCTTTTGCTGTCCTTTCTGGTGATGTAAGCCAACATCATAAACTTAAGGAATTTTTACCACTGAGGGCACGGAGTTTCACGGAGAAAAAGGCAAAACAGATAAAAACTCCGTGTTTCTCCGCGTACTCCGTGGTTTTTATTCTTAAGTTTACGATGTTGGATGTAAGCGGTTTTTACATCCCAAAAACCGCCATCTTCTGATGGCTCAAGCCTGGAAACGCTCTCCGTGTGATGCACGCCCTGTTTATAAAGAATCAAAGAGCCATTGTCCCCATCATAAATAGCATCATAATTTTCAGCGATGTAAGCAACAAAATCCCTTGCGTTGGCAAAACCCAGCGATCTGATTTCCTTTATGCGTTTGGGTCTTTCAATATGCCTTTCACCATACCCTCGCTGACTATTGGCCTCTTGTTCTCCAATCCGCAAGCGGATTTTCCCTGCCTGCCGCCGTATATGTCCGGCTATTTCGGGCGAAATTTCTCCAAAATCCTTGCTTCCGTTACTGGTAAGCACGAATTCCCCATCGTGTTGTATAGCGTTCCGTTCTTTATCTTCCACCTTCCCGCCCTTCGCCGATTTTCTCACCGGCGCTCCCGGTAAAACATAAACAGCCTGTTTGCGCCTTTTTTTGTTCAGTATTACATTCGGGGCCAGCTTTGAAAAGTACCTGGCTTTCTCCAGCCTGTTTCCTTGTATAGCGACATAGAGCCGCTGCCAGCCCTGCCGCCAAACGCGGAAGCGCTGCTGCCATAGGCCAAAGCTGGAGGGTTGACATTTTTCGTCAGTTGCGGTATAAATTAGGTATATGCAAGGGCAAAGTAAAAAAATTGAAAATTTCCCAAAAATTCGCCAAACTTGGCACGGTTTTTGCTCTCTCTCTCTCTCTCTCTCTCTCTCTCGAATTCGCCAATTTTCTATAAAAAAAATTTGCCTGCAAAAAATCAAACTATCAGCCGGCGGCACACAATCGGCGGGGCTTGTTCCCCGTCATTACAGGCTTTGTGGATTAATCCATCCTCATGCGGATGCAGGGGTGTTTCTTTGGCAAAAGACCGCGTAGCGGCTTTTTATATTACTAATTACCCGCCGCGTACGCTCAATTAGCGCATACGGCAGGGTAGCATTGAAGGAGTTGAGTATGAAAAACGGGTTATTATTTTTGGTGGTTGGCCTCATGATTATTTCGTGCGCGTCATTTAAAGCTACGTATGAAGATGATGTCATATTTGCTGAATTAGTTGTGGACGATGCAACTTGGGTTGTTCTAAATATTAAGAACAATTCTGCGGAGCAAATCAATTTGCTGGTTGATAAGGCGTATTATTCCAATACCGGAACCGCAGAAAACACATTGCTGGTTCCCCTGAACGCGAATACAAGCCCTGGCCAAAAACTGGTTCCAATTCCCATTCCGGCAGGAAGAACAGTCATTCAAAAATTTGCAGCGCCCGGATATATTAAATACAAACGCGGGAAGGTGGGCAGCATCAAAAAGTGGACTCCAAACGACGAGAAGTATATAAGAAGCGCGTCATTTGATTTTGAATACCAGGGTGAGCAAGAAGGAGAAGCATCCAAACGTTTCTTCTTTGCGGGGCCTGATTTTATTTCTTTGAAGTAAAACCCCTGATCCTCAAAGCTTCCGCATTTCTTCAGCATTGAAGCGCCCCCGGCAGCGGGGCGCAGAGGCGGAAGCTATTTATCCGTCATGGTAATCGTTGCGTCCCAGTCGGGCGGCGGCGCTTCAGCCTGAAATTCCGCGATACGGGAAAGGTACATAGAAGAAAGATAATCGCTCTGGCCTGAGCTTGCGGCAATTGACAGTGCCCTGTTGAAATACTGTTTTGCCGTTTCCCATTCGCGCATGGCATAGAGTTTAAGCCCCTTGTTGTATTGATCCAGAGCTTCCTTGTCAATAAGCAAAAATTCGGGCGTGTCCGCAGCCGCTTCGCCGCGCCATGCCTCATACACCGTGTACAGCCCTACCGGATGATCTTTTCCTTTTACCCGTACGCTGTCGGCCTTGCGAAAAATAAAATTATCTTTAGCGGCGGTGTAAACATATTCCGATACAATGATAGGCTGCTGGTAATACTTGGTGACCCCTTCAAGCCGCGATGCAAGGTTTACGGTGTCCCCGATGACCGTATAATCGAGTTTATCCTGAAAGCCGATATTGCCGACTATACATTCGCCAAAATTGATTCCTATCCCGGCTCCAAACCCCGATTCGGGCAGGGTAATTTCCGAAGTATCCACATCTTGAAGAGTCTTTGCCATTCTCAGCGCGGCCCTGACAGCGCTTGCCGCGGCGTTCTCAAGCGTTTTGGGAGCGCCGAAGATCGCCATAATCGCGTCGCCGATAAATTTGTCGATGTTACCCCCCTCGTCGGCAATTTCAGTGCACATGAGGGAAAAATATGCGTTGAGAAAATTTACCATTTCCTGCGCCGGCGTTTTCTCGGATATTTTGGTAAAATTCCTGATGTCGGAAAACAAAATCGCCACCAGCCTGGTTTCGCTCTGGCTCGACTGCGCCGCCGATTTTTTGATAATCTCGTCCATTACGTCTATCGGGACATACCGCGCAAAGGCCGCCCGCGTTTTCTTCTGCATAATTTCCATCTGCCGCAGATGCAGGGCGTTTGCGATAATCGGGGCAGCCGCCGCAAGAAACGCATTAAGATTTTCAACGATAAGCGGGGAAAAATATTCCTTAATGGAAGTGCCGATATGAACCGTAGCGAATTCTTCGCCGGAATTCACCAGCGGTATCATAATGTAGGATTCTACCCTATTGTTTTTTTCTCCCGCCGGGAAAAAATCTTTCACCTCTTTGGAGATAACCTTGTAATCGGAAAAACGGGTATTAAAATCGGCGATGGAAATAGCCTTAAAATCTTCGGCGATATATTCCGCGTACCCTGCGTTGTTTGCGTTAAACACCGCCAATGCGTCATCGGCATCTTTGATCATTATGGAACAAATTTCCGCTTGGCAGGCGTTTTTTAGCAGGGCGAAAACTCCCTTAACGGTTTCTTCAAGGGAGCTGACCTTAACGGATAATTCGGCAAGCAGGCCGATAAGGGTGGCCTGAAAGAGCTTGTTGTCCAGTAAATTGTTGATCATCTCAATGAGGGAGTTATCGTTTATTTTTTTCCCTTCACGCTTAACCAATTCGTAATCGACAGGCTGGCTTTCGCTTAACAGGCGCTGTATCTGTTTTGAAAGCTCGTCAAAATTTTCAGGGGACTTCTCAATGTAAAAATCAGCGCCGGCCTGCTCCCCCCAGAATTTGTCCTTTGTTTCACCCAGCGAGGTAAACATGATGATTGGGATGTTGCGGGTAGCGGTGCGGGATTTTAAAAGGCGCGCGGACTGGAAGCCCCTAAACAGCGGCATTTCCACATCGGAGACGATAAGTTCGGGAAGAAACTCGTAGACCTTTTTTATTCCCTCAAGGCCGTTTTTCGCACGCTCTGTTTCATAGCCTTCCCCGTTGAGGAATTCCAGAAGCACATCCGCAAAAATATCTGAATCTTCAAAAATTAAAACTCTTCGTTTATTATCCATTGGCTGCTCCGATTAACTCGCGCACGGCGGCAACTAAATTGTTATCGTTAAACGAACTTTTTATGATATAGCGGTTTGCCCCCACGAGCGCGGCCCTCGATTGATCTTTCTCATCGCTCTTAGAAGAAATAACAATGATGGGTATATTTTTAAAACTGTCGTTTTTGCGAATATTTTCAGTCAGCATAAAACCGTCCATATTCGGCATGGCAACATCGGTGCAAATCAAATCGTAATTTACACGCTTAATGGCGGCTAACGCTTCGGAACCGTCAGTCGCGGTATCGACTTTGTAGCCTTCGGCTTCAAGGATATCCCGCTCAATGTCCCGCGTCGGGCCGGAATCGTCCACCACGAGAATCGATTTACGCATACGATCATAGTCGATATGGCGTTTTTTCATGTCGATGGTTTTTGTACGCCTCGCCATTTTGATCACTGTCGGAATATGCAGCGCCGGTATCATTTCATAGTCTTCGCTTAACACCACTCCCGAAAGCACTTCCATCTGCTCCATAAAAGACGGCAGCGTTTTAAGGATTACCTGGCGCATACTGCTAATCTGATTTACCGCGATAGCGACCGTTTCCTCATAGGCTTGCACGATGACCACAAAAATAGAATCACTGTCGCTCTTTTTTTCGTCCAGCGGAATTTTTAATATATGGTGCAGGTAATACAGTTTTATGATCCGGTCATTGTATTTAATGCCGGGGCGATCCACCACAGTGATGATTTCTTTGGTGTTAATCAACATGACCGTATCCACAAAATTGGCGGGGATAATGAATTTCATGCCGCCTGAGGAAATGGGGAATCCCATCAGGGCGGCCATTGACAGCGGCACGGAAATCGTAAAAACCGTCCCCTCCCCGGCTTTGGTTTGTATGGCGATACTGCCCTTCATGCGCTCGATGTTGCTTTTAACCGCGTCCATACCAACGCCGCGCCCCGAAACATTGGAAAGTTTTTCCGCAGTTGAAAACCCGCTCTGGAATATAAAGTTGATGAGTTCTTCTTCGCCAAGCGCGGCGGCGGCTTCTTTGGAAACGAGTCCCTTCTCAACAATTTTTTTGCGTATCCCTTCGGTGTTAATGCCTTTTCCGTCGTCCGTTATTGTCACCTTCATGTTTCCGCTTTCCCGGACGCAGCGAATCGTCAAACGGCCAGTTTCATCTTTTCCGGCGGCGCGGCGTTCTTCCGGCGGCTCAATGCCGTGATCAATTGAATTCCTGATCATATGCAGAAAAACTTCGGATAACGATTCGATGAGGTTTTTGTCGATTTCATTCTCCGCGCCTTCAATCTTGATCTGCACCTGCTTGCCCAATTCAGAGGCAATGGTAAAAACAAAGCGCGGGTACGCATCGAGCGCCGTGGAAAGGGGGAGCATACGCAGGGAGATTACGCTGTCGTACGCGCCGCGTATATGGCTGCCGACATCCAGCGCGTAATTTTTTACGGCGGAGCCGAGTTTGCTGGCCATCAATTCCAGGGAGCGAAACCCTTGCAGCACGGATGAGTTTACCGACTGGTCGGCGCTTGCAAGCCGGGAAAAAAGGCGGAACTGTTCATTGATGGCCTCAGTGCTTCGGGCGATATCCCTGGCGGCTATTTCCAAAGATTGAAGCGCCGCCATGTTGTGAATTATTTCGTTGATCCGTTCAAGGGATATTCTGATGCTTTCGGATTTTGCTTCTTCCAGCTTGGTGCGTTTGGCCGCGGCTTTCCCGTCCTGCGCGGGAGCCTGCTTCTGGGGCGCGGCTGTTTCCGCTGTTTCGCTTTTTGCGGCTGGCTGGCCCTCGGCACTGCCGCCGGCGCTGCCCGCTTTTGCAGGAACGCCTGCGCCGGGCACCGTATAATCCTCATTTGCGGAAAGCGCCGCCAGTTCTTTTTGAAACACGCTTGTCCGTATATCGTCATTTTCGCCGGATTTAACTTTATTTACGCCTGTTTTAAGTTCGTCCAAACCCGCAAGGAGCAGGCGCAGCGCCTTATCGTTGAGGTAGATTCGTTCTTCTTTTAAGGCGGAAAAAACCGTTTCAAGCGCGTGGGAAAGGGCTTCGATGTTTTTGAATTCCAGCATACGCGCCGAACCTTTTAAAGTGTGCAGCGCGCGCATCAGCGTTACCAGATCATCCTGAATGGAAGCGCCTTCCTTTATTTCAAAAAGAAGCGACTCCACAGTCGCGATATTTTCCAGCCCTTCTTCAGTAAATTTATTGATGTATTTGGATCGGTCAATTGTCCGTTTCGGCGCGGCGCTTGGCGCAGGGGCGGGTTCCGCCGCAGCAGGCGGCGGCGCTTCTGCCGGGGCGGATTCTGCCGTGGCAGTTCCTGCCGAGGCAGCCTCTGCAAAGGGAGCAGGGGCAGCCTCTGCTTGAACGGGCGCTTCCTCCTGTTTTTCCGCTTCCGCAGGCGCAGAAGCAGACGGTACGGAAAAATCTTCGTTTGCGGATAACGCGACAAGTTCTTTTATAATCTGCGCCGCGTCTCTGCCGTCCGCCTCCCCCGATTTAACCAGCGTAATTCCCGATTTCAGCCCGTCGAGGCCAGCGAGAAGCAGGCGCACGGCTTTATCGGTAAGCGTTACGCGATTTTCTTTTAATGCGGAAAACACTGTTTCCAGATTATGGGACAGGGCTTCGATGTTTTTGAATTCCAGCATACGCGCCGAACCTTTTAGGGTGTGCAGCGCGCGCATCAGCGTTACTATGTCGTCCTGCGAGGAATTGCCGTCTTTTATTTCAAAAAGAAGGGTTTCCACGATTGAGATATTTTCAAATCCTTCTTCGACAAATTTGCCGATGTACTTAGATTTATCAAGCGCCATGTTTACCCCAATAAATGAAAAATGAAAAGTGAAGAATGAAAAAAGCAAGAGGAATGAGCAATGAGCAATGTTGTTGTCTGCTGTCTTCTCTTTGTTCTCTGTTCATTGTTCTTTCTTCACTTTTACCTTTTCATTTTTCATTTGTCTGTTTCCGCTGTCAGGAATTTTTCCAATTCGCAGGCGCGTTCCGTCAAGGTTCCTGCGGACCGCGCTACGGCTTCGGCGGCGCCGATGTAGTGTTTCACCCCCTGGGAAACTTCGTCAACCGCCGTATGAATCTGCTCGCCGGATTTTAATTGCTGCTGGGTGGAACCCGTAATGATCTGCGCCTGATTGGAAGTTATTTCCGCGCCGGCACGTATATCCTTGAAAATATCTTCCAGATCCTTGATGAGTTTATACCCTTCCGAGATTCTGTCGGAGCCTTCTTCGCTGTACACGATAAGGGAAGATGACGAGCTTTGAATTTCCTCAACCTGCTCCCGAATCTGGCGGGTAAGGCCGGCTATGTCATCGGCCAGCCGGTTTACCTCTCCGGCTACCACGGCAAAGCGTTTTCCGGTTTCTCCGGCGCTTGCCGCTTCCAGCGCGGCGTTAAACGCAATCACTTTTGTCTGATCGGTAATGGTGTTGATAACGCGCACAATATCGCGGATTTTTTTTACTTTGTTGCCTAACGCTATAATGCCGTTGATAACCCCGGAATTTTTTTCCTTTATGTCACCCATCTTTTTTACGTTTTTTTCCAGCACGGCAAAACCTTTCAGCACGTCTTCTTCCATTTTGGAAGCAATCGTGGCGACGCTGCCCGTTTTATCAACGATCTCCGCGACAAAGCGGGCGTTTTCGTCTATGGAGCTTTCGATTTTTCCCATGCTGACGGCTTGAGCGCCGCCTGAAACCCTGTTGTCCCGGCCCGAAAGGGAAATTACCCCGGCGGATTCCCTGACGGCGGCGGCAAGCTTCATGGTTTTATCGCGAAAATCCGATGCCGCCCTGTCGGACTGGGAGATTTGAGTTTCCAGTTCGCGGGTTCGTTTTTTATAGTAACGAACTACGGGAAACGCTATTGCCCCCGTAATAACGACTCCGGCAAAAAAAATAAGAACTTGTCCAAGCATACGGCGCCCCTTAGGTTTCAGTACGGTATTTTTCCACTTTTTCCTTTAACTCTTCAGACATGCCGTTCAAGCTGTCGGCAATTTTGGAAGTGGAAGAAGTGGCTATCACAAATTGTTTTACCCCGGCGGATATTTCTTTCAGGGTGGTAAAAATCTGAGACGAAGCGAGTTCCTGCTGTTTGCTGAGATTTGAGATCTGCTGGGAACGAGTTGCAACGTTCTGGGAATTATCGACAATATGCTCAAACACAATTTTTTGTTCGCTCATTCTTTCATAGCCGATTTCAATTTGCCGGGAACCGCTGTTGGCCTCGGTGATCAGTATCTGCGATGCTGCCTGCACTTCCTCTATTTTCTGCTTGATTTCCAGCGTTGATTCGGCCACGTTATCCGCAAAACGCCTGATCTCCGCGGCAACCACCGAGAACCGCGCCCCCGCCTCGCCCGATGACGACGCTTCCAGCGATGCGTTAAATGCAATCAGTTTTGTTTGATCCGCTATGCCGTCGATGATTCTGATAGCCTCGCTGATTCGGACGATCATATCCGACAGATTCCTTATTTCGCTTATGATCTTCTGGTTTTGCTTGCGAATATCTTCCATCATGTCCTGATTTGCTTCCCGCAGTTCCGCGCCCTTGCTGCTCAAGTCCTGGGTTTCTTTCGCGAGATTCGCCACTTCGGTAGTTTTTAGCGCAATCTGTTCCGACAGGTTTTTGCTGCTTTCCATAGTGCTGACAATTTCGGAAACGCTGGCGGATTGTTCGTTGGCGGTGGTAGTTATTTCTTTTGATGATGAAGAAAGATCAAAAACCGAATTGGCGACCAGTTGGGAACTCTGCTTGAAACTGCCAAATGTCGAGCGGAGTATATTGAGGAATCCGTTGAAGGCCGTCATCAACTCGCCGAATTCATCCATCGAATTGATTTGCAGGGACATGGTTAAATCGTTTTCGTTTAATCCCCTGAACAGGGTCTTGAGGCTTCTCACCGAGCGGTTAATGTCCATGGTAATGAATACCACAAAAGCGAAAGCGATGCCCATAGAAACCAGAACTATCATAAGGTAGAGGACTAAGCGCCCCTGGGCAGCGGCGGTATTGCGCTTAATCTGCATTTCCAGATGGGTAAACACCTCATTCCACAAGTGGCAAAGGTCAGTGTTCAGAAATGAGAGGGTTTCCAGAAATTCAGCAGAGACGGAAGACCTGGTGTACCGTGATGACAAAAGATCAACGGTTTCACGGTATCGCGCCAGCCTGTTTCCCAGTTCGTCAAAATTGTCCGCTTTTTTACTGTCGCCTGCCATCGCCGAATCGAGGCTGGCGCCGATCCGGTCCCTGTCCGATATAAACAAAACCCTGCTGTTCCATACCTGCTGAAAATCCTCGGAAACAAACATGGACAACGTAATCTCCTGCGGGGTTCCCGCGAATGGCCGCGTATTCAGCCTGCGCCCCTGTGCCTGGGCATCGGCAAGCTCAGCGTTCCAGCGCTCGATCACGCTTGCCGCGCTATAGAGGTTTTTACGCGCCAAATTGCCCACGCTCATGTTCCGCATGGCGGCTTCCGGCATACCGGAGAAGGCTGAAGCGACAAAATAATAGGTATTCATATCTGAAACCAAAATCAGCCTGGAACATTCCCCGATCCAGTCAATCACTTCCCTGAGCGAATTGGCAAAATCCAAGTATTTTTGAAACAACTCTTCATTATTTTTATCGGTTCGCTTCAACTCATCCCAATCAGCCGGAAGATTTGGCAGTTCCTTCCCGGCCGTCCGGTAGCGGCCCAGCTCCCTGTCCATGATTCTCAACGCGCCGGTGATTTGCTCATCCAACTGCCTCAGGTCACCCTGCCCCAAGCCCAGATAAACATTGAGATAAAGAGGCAAATTCTGCAAGACCGTTACCGCAGGCTTGAGCGAAACTATTCCGGCCTGTTCGCCCCGGCTTTTTTGTATTGTTCCGACCGTATTGGAGCAGATAAAAAAAAGCATCACCCCAATTGGTATCAAAAAGACCGCGCTTGAAATGAAAATTTTGGTGGAAATCTTTAGCTTTGAAAAAAACATTTTTCCTCCTGTTTTTATAGAAAGAATTCTATACCAGAATTGTTAGCGTGTCAAAGGTTGGAATGAGGAGTGGGGAACGGGGAAAAAGGGCAATGAAAAGAGAAAAAAGGAAGAAGAAATGAGGAGTGGGGCGCAGGGGTTATTTTGCTCAGAAGAACGCGAAAACAACAAGTTCGCGTGGTTCGCGGTTAAAAAATCCTGTTTTTTGTCCAAAGCAAAGAAACTTACCGTTCAAACTGAGAATTACTGCTTTTGTATTATTTTTCTTGCTTTTGGAAAATATTTTGTTTATTTTAAAATTAAGAGGGTTGTTCGGCCTAGCCGCAAAAAACGAAGTCTTTGCGCTCAGGCAGTTTCAGAACAAAATCTCTAAAAACAGCGTTTGCCCTGAATTTTAGTTCGCAGGCTGGCTTTTTCAAAAGCATAGCCCGAAAAATGCGCGGCCTGCCGGACTTAGCCCGCGACTCTAGCCGGGACGTGCGATGGCACGAAACCAACGGAGTGCCGGGCAAGTCTAATGAAGCGAGGATGATATGAAAATAGGATTTAAACTTACCGTTATTATGATCGCGCTGAGCCTGTTCAGCGCCGGCGCGGTCGGCATTACGCTTCTTATCCAGGTCAGGGACAATACCGCGTCTCTCTCCCATGACAAGGCCGTTGCCACGGCGCAGGATTACGCGGGGGAGATCGAAAATTTCTTCGCGTCGTATTGGTACACCGCCGAGGCTATGGCGAACGTTCTGGAAAATTTTGAAAACATCCCGGAAAATAGCCGCCGCAGTTTTATCAATACCATGATCGAGTCCGAGGTCATAAAACATGAAGATATAGGCGGCATTTGGGTCATTTTGGAGCCTGACGTTCTGGAAGGCAATGATCAAAAGTATATCGGAACGCCGGGAACCACAGACAATGGTAGTTTTTCGCCGTATTGGTACCGGGACGGAAAAGATGTTTTAATGTTTGCCATAGACGAGGAAGAATTTAATGATCCGGTAGAAGGCTATTACTACCAGGTTCCGAAAGAAAGCGGCGTTACTACTCTTTTGCAGCCCTATCCTGATAATGTAGCCGGAAAAATTATTCTGAATACTTCTGTCGCGGTTCCTTTATTTTCAAAAGACGGACAGAAAAAATTTCTGGGCGTTATCGGCATAGACATTGACGTGGACACCATTCAGAGTATGGCCCAGGCGCGAAAGCCCTTTGGAGACGGCGTAACGGCCGTTTTCAGTAACGACGGCACTATAGTCGCCCATTTCGATCCTGACAGATTGGGGCAAGCTATGGAAGAAACCGAACATGATATGGCAGGCCCCTATTTTGATGATTTCGTAGCAGCCGTCGAAAAGGGCGAGTTATTTTATTTCACTAATTTTATTTCCGCGCAAAAAGCAGAATATAACATTGTGGTCACTCCCATTCCCATCGGGGATAACAGCGCCCCCTGGAGTTACGCGATAGCGGTTCCCACCAAAACCGTTATGTCGGCGGTAAACCGCATGGTGTTTCTGGTTGTCATCATCAGCGTCGCCGTTCTTTTGCTGGTATTCACAGGCGCGATAATCCTTGCCCGGTCATTGACCAAACCCATCATAACGGTAACGGACACCCTCAGGGACATATCCGAAGGGGAAGGAGACCTGACTAAACAGCTTGCCGTTGCCAGTAAGGACGAAATTGGTGAGCTTGCCCTGTATTTTAACCAGACAATCGGCAATATCAGAAACCTGGTGAACGTTATAAAATACAAAGTCAATGCGCTCACCAATACCGGCCATGAGCTTTCGGTCAATATGACGACAACATCGTCGGCGGTAAACGAAATCGCCGAAAATTTTGAAGAGATAAAAGGGCTGGAAACCAAGCAGCAAAAAGCGTCCGGCGAAGTTGACAAGTCGCTGGAAAATATTAAAACCAGCATCGATCTCTTGAATAAGCTGATAGTCGATCAAACCGAAAGCGTAAACACCTCGTCATCGGCCATTGAGGAAATGACGGCTAACATACATTCGGTGAGCCAGACGCTGATTGAGAACGGCAAAAACGTCGAAGCCCTGACGGAGGCGTCTGAACTCGGGAGGGTCGCGCTCCAGACCGTAGCGCAGGAAATACAGGAAATCGCGAAGGATTCAGCGGGGCTGCTGGAAATCAATTCGCTAATGAAAAATATAGCGGCCCAGACAAACCTGTTGAGCATGAACGCCGCCATCGAAGCGGCGCACGCCGGAGAAACGGGAAAGGGCTTCGCGGTTGTCGCCAATGAAATCCGAAAACTCGCCGAATCATCCAGCGTCCAGTCCAAAACCACCACCGCCATGCTCAAAAAGATAAAGGCAAGCATAGACAATATTACCAAATCTTCCGATGAAGTGCTTAACCGTTTTGCAGCCATAAGTACGGAAGTACAAACAGTTTCCGTGCACGAATCGAATATCCGCAACGCGATGGAAGAACAGGAAGCCGGGGGCCAGCAAATACTCGAAGCCATAGGCCGGCTGAGGGAAATAACCGTATCCGTCCAAAAAGGGTCGGAAGACATGTACAAGTCGGGCGATGATTTGCTCAGGGAGACGGGCGAATTTAAAACGATCAGCAATAACGCGGTAAACGGCATGAGCGGGATAGTCAACGGCGCGTTAAGCGAAATAAAAACCGCCGTGACCCATGTCAGTGAAATGAGCACGGAAAACAACCGTAACTTTGAAGAGCTTAAAAGCGAAACGGTGAAATTCAAAGTCTCCACCGGAAATGAAAAGAAAAATATTCTGGTGGTGGATGACGATGAAATACATCTGGACTTAACCAAAGCCTTTTTGGAGCAGGACTACGATGTTACTACCGTCAGGTCATGCGAAGAAGCCTTGAAGCTCCTGTACCAGGGCCTTGCCCCGAATCTTATTTCCCTGGATTTAGTGATGCCCGGGACGGACGGCTGGCAGACTTATGAGCGGATACGGGGAATCAGCAACCTGCACAACGTTCCCATAGTGATTTTCACGGCATCGAATAATCCTGCGGATAGGAATCGCGCCAAAGAAATGGGAGCCGCCGATTATGTGAAAAAACCGTGTACGCAGGCCGAACTGCTGACGGGAATGAAAAAGATTCTGGATGGGATAAGATAAATTGCTAATCTTTTCCCACCCATGATTTCGGACAAAAAGTTCGTGTGGTTTGTGTAGTTCGTGGTAAAATTTATTAAGAATGATTATTTACGGATAGGCTCTAAACGAAGAATAAAAACCACGGAGTACGCGGAGTAACACGGAGTTTTTAATATGAATCATACTTCTTTCTCCTCCGTGAAACTCCGTGCCCTCCGTGGTAAAATTCATGGAAAGTGATTATTTACGGATAGGCTCTTGGTATGCGCCGATCTTGTCGGCATTTCCCGGCTTTTGAAAATAAAATACGTCGTTACGGTTTTTCCCTTCAATACCCGCATGGCGCGCACCGGCGGTTTCAGCAACTCCCAAAATCAGTATGCCCCCCTCTTTCAGGGCTGCGGCCAGATTGGAAAGTACGCGCTCACGGCAGCGGGGCAAAAAATAAATAAAAGCGTTTCTAAAAAAAATAATGTCGTGCTCTTTTGAAGGAAGCTCGTTCATCACATTATGAACAAAAAAGCGAATATTTTTTTTCAAAGAAGGGTCTACCTGATACTGGCTGCCCAAATCGAAACTTGAGCTTCCCCTGTATCCGTTTTCCAATTTTTTCAGGTACGGGTCCGCCATATACCGGAAACAACTGCCGTCATCACGCAGGGTTCGGGCGCTGTAAATGCCCTTGCTGGCGGTTTCAATCGCCTTGGGGTTTACGTCAAACGCGTCTATGCGATACGGGACGGGGCTTGCGGCGCCCCTGTTGTACGCCTCAATCAGCATGGCGATGCTGTAGGCTTCGCAGCCGCTGGCAACAGCCGCGCAGCAGACGCTTATCCCTGTTTTTTCAAAAGAAGGCAGCAAATCCAAAAGGAACGAAAAATGCGCCGGTTCCCTGAAAAAATACGTTTCGTTTACCGTGAGGAAACCTGCGGCCTCCCCTGACG
>JGI24698J34947_10000966_pt1 | contig 14671 bp, 12 predicted proteins | sample TergutMp193P3_FD_34947 | JGI IMG/M metagenome (IMG submission 34947) | reverse complement strand
ATTGCGTAGACCAGTTAAGCCACATACGGTAACGCTTGACCCGTACAGCTTCGTCTTTTTCCACACTTTCAATAGCCTTGCGGATATTGCGCTCAAGCCCAAAGTCACGAAAAACACAAAAGGCAGAAAACGCCGCCCCGCTTTCCCCCGTCAGCCGTTCCCAACTCTCAAAGGGCAGAACAGCGGCCTGTGCTTCTTGTATGGTTTTCTCGATGTCCGTCATGCCTTGCCCTCGCTTCCTGCTTCATTGAACAANCCGCCATCGGTTTNTTCCGGCGCTTTTTCCTCCGTGGTCTCCCTCTTTTCAACCCACTGTTCAATTTCAGATTTCTTGTANCGCACCGCCCTGTTTATTTTGTGGAAGGGTATCTCATTCTTTGCCGTATAGCGCCTAATGGTTATCACNGAAAGTTTTACCAACGCCGCAACTTCCTTAACTGTCAAATATGCCGTTTCCACCCGCGCCCCCAGGTCTCCGCCAGATTACAAAGCGCCAGTTCACGCCGCTTCATCTATCAAAAATAACGCCGCGCAGTTCAGGAATAAATACGCTTTTTCCGCAACTTTCATGTTTTAGGCAAAAAAACGGTGTTTTTTCCGTGTTCCTGTAAATTAGTCCTTACATTCATCCTTTTTATTTTTGTTTTTTTGCGGTTCCTGTTCTTGCGTGTTTTCCGTAGTGGAATGAGTAACCCCGACAATTCGGCCTTCATGCAGTTTCACGGTCACTGAAACAGTTCCATAGCGCAATCCCGCAGCGTTGCTCAGGAGACGCGCAACAATATCTTCCGCTTTTGCTTTGTTCATGCTTTCGTTCCTTTTCTTTTTTCCGTGTGTTCGTCAATCCATTTATTCAAGTTATCGCGTTTATACATAATCCGGCCTCCGACTTTTGTTCTTGGCACGTCCAGATCATCAAGGGTAGACAGACAAATACCTAAATATGCCGCCGCCTCTTTCCGGCTCATAATGTCAAGAGTTCCAAAATCGGTTCTTATTTTTTTCATTCATTCCTCCGGCGTGTATAATTTCATTTCCAGCCTTCCGGCAGTTTCATACATAAAAATACCGCCGCGCAATTCGGGAATATATACGCTTTTTCCGCAACTTTCATGTTTTCGCGAAAAAAAAGCCCCCGGTAGTCCGAGGGCAAAAAGGAAATAGTGTTGTTTGGTTTATGCCGCTGGTTTCTGGTCTCTCTTGTCCTCAAGAAGCAGTATCATTTCCGGCAACAGCCCCGCGAAAGTTTCACGTTCTTTGGCCTGAATTGTCTCCCTGTCTCCTACAATTTCGTGATCGCCGTAGAGGTCAATCATTCCATCGGTTTTCTGTCCGGTTTGCGATTTCAAGAGTTTCTTGTCCAGCTTCCTGACCATGTATGAAACAAAGAAATGCCGCCAGCCGTGGAACAGATACTTTTTCGCTTTTTCTTCCGAAAAGCCTATCAGCATTAGCGCCTTCCTAAGCCCATCAAGAAAACAAGTCCCGTGCATAGGCATATCGGCNCTTGTTTCAGACCAAAATACAAAACTGTCAGGCGACACGCCCCAGGGTGTTTGTTTTGCCTGTTCAATCAGCAGTTTCATCAAAGACGGAAACGGGACCTCGACAATTCGCTTTTCGTTATTTTTGGGTAGCTTTATACCGTCGAGCTTATTCCATGAACTGCACACATAAAGGCAATCAGGCCCCAGGTCTTGAAACCGCAACGCCTGAATCTCCCCGCACCTCATTCCTGTTACAGAAGCAAGCATATTGCCGAGTTTGGCCCTTTCATTCTTCCACGGCGCACGGAAAATACCCGCCGCTACAGTAGGCGTTAATATCTCTCGTTTCAAATCGTCGCCGGAAAAAAGTATATGCCCCCTTGTCGGATCAATCTCAATTTTGCCTTTGGTAAAAGCCCACCGGAGCGCCTTTGTTCCTGCCTTGATTATCACATTCTTGCGTTCAGCGGATAACTCTTTTTCCCCCAGGTAGTTAATAAAAGCGTCAATATCCGTTGCCGTTATTTCCCCCAAAAACCGCCCCTTAAAAAACGGTTCCCAATGAAGCGTAATAGCCTGTCCCTGTAGTTTGCAATGGCGGCGATGTATGCCGTGACTTTTCCGCAGTTTCTCTTTGATGTACGGCGAAGTGTCCCAATCCCAAAACGTCTTTAAGTACGAAACAAAGTCCTCAGCCGCAGGAGTCTCTTTGATCACAAATCCGTTTACCCAACCAAGCTTTTTCAGTTCGGTCAACACGGTTTCCGCTTCCTTGCCCGACTTGATTTTCCGAAGCATATCTTTGAAAGACATCTCCTTAACTGTCAGAGCCGCTTGCTTTTGTGGAATACCATCCCTAAGCATCTGGAAGGCAACTTGCATTGCCTCTTTTTCGGTTTTTTTCCCCGTGGAAACCGGACGGAGAAACGTCCCATTAGTACCCTTAAAAGATACAGAATAGCAAGAGCGATCCGCCCTTTTGAAAAGAGAAAAAGGATAGGCGTTCATACCGCACCCCTCATAGAACCGACATCAAAACTGGTTTTTGTGCCAGTTTTTGTGCCAGTCGATTATGATAGTACAATTTGAACGCCTATTGATAAGGTGGTTCATCAGCTAACTCTATACAACGTAAAGGATTAGCCTACAATGGGGAGTGGAGGATTCGAACCTTCGAAGGCTGAGCCAACAGATTTACAGTCTGCCCCATTTGACCACTCTGGAAACTCCCCGGACAATGAAAATGCCGCGACAGGCGCAACATTCTGCGTTTCAAACAACCGCCTATGAGCCGCCTCCCGGAATCGAACCGGAGACCTCATGATTACAAGTCAAGTGCTCTACCTGCTGAGCTAAGGCGGCGTTAACCTCTGTATCATCAATTGAAAAAAGGTTATAATAAGGGAATTAGTACCACAAACTGTTGAAATAGTCAAGCGAGGATTTTATGGCAAAAGCGTCGGAAGGAATGAATTACGCCCCAAAAGGGAAACCAAAGCCGGTGGTAAAAAAAGGCGAATTTGCCTTCGCGGCAATCGCCCTGGATCACGGGCATATCTACGGTATGTGCAACGGCCTTACCGAGGCCGGGGCCGATTTAAAGTGGGTTTACGACCCCGACCCGAAGAAGGTAAAGGTATTCCTCGAAAGGTTTCCCATGGCGAAAAAGGCCCGCAGTGAGGAGGAAATTTTCGACGACAAAGAAGTGAAACTCGTCGCGGGCGCGGCGGTAACTTCCGAGCGCTGCCCCCTGGGGCTGCGGGCAATCGCGGCGGGGAAGGACTATTTTACCGACAAGGCCCCGCTCACCAGCCTTGAACAGTTGAAGGCAGCGAAGCAGGCGGTCAAGAAGCACGGCAGGAAGTACATGTGCTACTACAGCGAGCGGCTTCACGTGGAAAGCGCCATCTTCGCGGGGGAACTCATCGCGCAGGGCGCAATCGGCAAGGTGATTCAGGTGATGGGCATGGGGCCCCACCGCATGGGAGCCCCGAAGAGCAGGCCGGACTGGTTTTATATAAAAGAAAAATACGGCGGGATCCTCTGCGACATAGGAAGCCATCAGATAGAGCAGTTCCTCTTCTACGCAGGCTGCAAGGACGCGAAGGTGGTCCGCAGCCAGGTAGCCAACTACAACCACCCAAAGTATCCCGAGCTGGAGGACTTCGGCGACGCCGTCCTCGTGGGCGACAACGGCGCGACGCACTATTTCCGCGTTGACTGGTTCACGCCGGATGGCCTCCAGAGCTGGGGCGACGGGCGCTCCTTCATCCTCGGGACCGAAGGGTTCATCGAACAGCGGAAGTACCTCAACCTCGGCCTCAAGGGGTCAGGCGGCAACCACCTCTTCCTCGCCAACAAGGAGGGCGAAACCTGCTACAACCTTTCGGGCAAAGTCGGCTATCCCTACTTCGGGCAGCTCATCCTGGACTGTATCAACCGCACCGAAAACGCGATGACCCAGGAGCATTGTTTCAAGGCGGCGGAGCTTGCTGTCCTTGCGGAGGCGAAGGCGGTCAGGATAAAGTAACATAGAAAAATCCTCTCACGGAGGCACAGAGGCACGGAGGATAATAATTCTCGTTAAGGTGTGGATGCATGAGAAATTCACTATTAGTCTAGAAATTTATACAAGTTAAAGTATTTTCTAACCTCTTTATTCTCCCTTATTCCCTTTGTCCCCTAGTCCCTTAATCCCCTATCTATGCTATAATCATCTTCTATCAACCAACAGGAGGCGCGTTATGTGGAACCAGATTAAGACCGGCGAGTATGAGGGTATGCTCGCCGAGACCATGTCGATAACCGGGTACAACGGCGACAGGGTTCATGCCTACTATTCAAGGCCCCTTGGCGAAGGGCCCTTCCCCGGCATAGTGCTCATCCCGCACATGCCCGGCTGGGACGAGTGGTGCCGCGAGGCAAGCCGCAGGTTTTCCCAGCACGGGTACCTCGCCGTCTGCCCCGACATCTACTGCCGGGTGGGGCATGGTAACCCGAGCGAGGTGGCGGCGAAGGCCCGCGAGGCGGGCGGCGTCCATGACGACTGCGTGATGGGCGACTGCAAAGGCGCTCTGGACTTCTTGAAATCCCAGCCCACTTCCAATGGCAAGGTAGGCGTTATCGGAATGTGCTCAGGCGGTCGCCACGCATTCCTTGCGGCGTGTACAGTGGACGGCTTCGACGCCGCGGTGGACTGCTGGGGAGGCGGCGTTGTCGCGCCTCCGGAGACGCTCTCACCGGCACGGCCTGTTGCGCCCATCGACTACACCGCCAAATTGAAGTGCCCGCTCCTTGGGATATTCGGGAACGACGACAAGTCCCCGACGCCGGAGCAGGTTGACCTGCACGAGGCTGAACTGAAAAAGCACGGCAAGAACTACGAGTTCCACCGTTACGACGGTTGCGGCCACGGGTTCTGGTACTACCACACCGATATGTACAGGCCAAAAGAGGCGATGGATTCCTGGGAAAAAACCTTTGAATTTTTTGAGAAACAATTAAGATGAAAACCATTAATAATTCACCACGGAGTTACACGGAGAGAAGCCAAAAAAAACTCCGTGTCCCTCCGTGTTCTCCGTGGTTTTTTTTCTTGTTAACGTATGGCTAAAACGAGAGATCCCTTTGTCGTCATGGCAAAGCCTGTCGGTTCGTTGTGCAACATGAACTGCGGGTACTGCTATTACCTCAATGCCGACAGCCGGGGCGAAAATGCCCGGATGTCCGACGCGCTCCTCGAAATTTTTATCCGCCGTTACATCGAGGAAAGCCCCGGCCCGGTTGTGCCGTTCACCTGGCACGGCGGGGAACCTGCCCTCGCGGGACTGGACTTCTTTCGTCTTGCCGTGGAACTGCAAAAGCGTTACCTGCCTGAAGGCTGGAAATGCTGGAACAACCTCCAGACGAACGGGACGCTGATTGACGACGAGTGGGCGGCGTTTTTGGCGGAGAACCGCTTTGACGTGGGGCTTAGTGTGGATGGGACGCCGGAACTACACGATAGCTATCGGAAGGATAAAGGCGGAAGCGGCACTTATGAACGGGCCGTCACCGCCGTCAGGCTTCTGCAAAACCGGGGCATCCAGCCTGATCTTTTATGCACGGTGACGGCGGCGGCAGCGGAGTCTCCGCTGGCAGTTTATCGGACGCTCAGGCAACTGGGCACGGGGTGGATTCAGTTCATACCCATCGTGCGCAAAACACCGGGTGGGGAACTCACCCCCGAATCGGTCGACGGCGAAGGGTATGGGCGCTTCCTCTGCGAGATCTTCGACGAGTGGCTTTTCAACGACATCGGCAAGACCGAGGTGCAACTCTTCGCGGAGACGGCGAGGGTCCGTTCCGGCAAGCTCGCGGCTTTGTGCTGGATGGCCTCCACCTGCGGGAGGGTGCTGATAGTCGAACGGGACGGCGGCGTGTACGCCTGCGACCACTACGTCACGCCGGAGAACCGCCTCGGAGATATCGCCGAATCCGGCCTCGCCTCGCTCGTGGATTCGCCGCTTCAGCGCCGTTTCGGCAGCGACAAATTTGACACGCTCCCGAAACAGTGCCGCAAGTGCAAATGGCTGCCCCTCTGCAACGGCGGCTGCCCCAAGGACAGGCTCGCCATGACCGCCTCAGGTGAACCGGGGCTCAACGTCCTCTGCGAAGGATTGAAGCGCTTTTTCGCCCACTCCGAAGAGCCCATGAAACGCGCCATGGCGCTGCGCCGCCGGGGGCTTGGCCCGGAGGAAATTATGGCTGAACTAAAGAGGTGACCCGAAAGGTGCCTGTCACCTTGCGTAAAAATGATTTATACTAGTAACAGGGAGGAAACATGACAGCGATACTAACCCCCGAAGAAAAAAAGGCAGCACTGGAAGCCGTCTGGCGGCTTGAGGAAACCGAAGAGGTTCCTTTTGTTATAGAGATAGGGACCTTTCACGGCGCAACGAAGGCGTTTTTTGACGATGCGGCGGCGGAAGTCAAGTGGAGTGAAGAGCAGCATTCAATGCGCGAGGGGGTCTACGATTACGGCCTCCCCAACATCAAGCCCAATCAGGGGATAGGCATCGTCGCGGCGGCCTTTGGCTGCGGGTACACCGTAAACGATGAGTCCGATCCCTGGATCAAGGCAATCATCAAGGAAGAGAACGCTGACGATGTCCACAAACTGGAAGTTCCCGATGTTGAAAAAAATCCGATCTTCCAGAAGGCATGGAAACACATAGAATCGCTCCAGGCGCTTTCGCCCATGCCCCTGCGGATGGTGAACGTGCCTTCCCCGCTTGTGACCGCGTCAATGATATGGGACTACACCTCTTTCATCGAGGCCCTCCTCATATTCCCCGACGAGGTGCACGTCCTGCTAGAAAAGGTAACGCAGGCGACGATTGCCTATATTCGGGAGCAGTTCAAGCGTATTAAAAACCTTTATAGCGTGGGCCACGAAGCTATATACTATATCCCCCGTTTTGCCGGGGTGAGGGTGAGCGACGACACGGCGGCTCTTCTTTCCCCGGACATGTACCGCGAATTCGGCGTGAAGTACAACAACATGATCTCCAGGGAATTCGGTGGCATCGTCGTGCATTCCTGCGGCGACGTTCATCGGGTGGTTCCGGCGATGCTGGAAATTGAGGGGCTCAAGGGCCTTGACTTTACCATGCCGCAGGTGACGAACTGGGCGCCCCTCAAGGCCGCCGCCGGGAAGACCGTGCTATGCCTGCGCGAGCGCTGGTGGGATCATTCCGCCGACGCGAACGTGGACATCGCGGAATACGCCGGGCGGCTTATCGACTCTTTCGGCAGGAAGGGCGTCATCATCGAAACGTCAGCGCCCTCCCCGGAAGCCGCCCGCGCCTTGGGCGACGCCCTTCACAAGAAACTGTCAAAGTAAGAGCCTTATCTACAAATTTTCTCGCAGAGACGCGGAGAACGCAGAGGACGCAAAGAGAATAATAAATTTATACCACGAACGTCACAAACCCTCACGAATAATATGGAAATGTCGAAAAATAGTTCGTATTTATTCTTCTATTCCTCTTCCTTTGCGATCTTTGCGAGCTCTGCGCCTTTGCGAGAACTCTTCTTAAATTATGTCTCTTTATTGACAGATGGTATATACTAGTAATATCCTGTTTTAAAGGGGCGTTTTATATGTCGGATTTTACAAGTAACTTTAACGAGATTTCCGAACTCTTGCAGAAGGGGAAAGCGAAGGAAATTGTAGTAGCCGTGGAAAAAGCTTTGGGCGAGGGTGCGGCGGCGGCGGACATTCTTGAAAAGGGCCTGATATCGGGGATGAACGTCATCGGCGGGAAATTCAAGAACGGGGATGTTTTCGTCCCGGAGGTGCTAATCGCGGCGCGGGCGATGAACCGGGCGTCGGCGGCCCTGAAGCCCGCCCTGACGGAAGCCGGGGTAAAGCCGGTCGGCAAGGCGATCATCTGCACGGTCAAGGGGGACCTCCACGACATCGGGAAGAACCTCGTCAAGATGATGATCGAGGGCAAGGGCATTGAGGTGAACGACCTCGGCGTGGACTGCCCGAACGAGAAAATAGTCGACGCCGTAAAAAATTCCGACGCGAAGGTTCTGTGCCTGTCCGCCCTGCTCACGACCACCATGCCGATGCAGAAGGAAGTAATTAACGCGATCAAGGCGGCAGGGCTCAGGGACAAGGTGAAGATCATGGTAGGCGGTGCGCCTTTGACCCAGAACTTCGCCGACGAGATAGGCGCCGACGCGTACAGCCCCGACGCGGCTTCGGCGGCGGAGGCCTGCCTGGCGTTTTACTGACAAGGGGCCGTTGGTAGAGGATGTTTCAATTTAACGGCTATACCAAAGCGCGATGGTTTGAAAGGCCCATGCGCTGGGCCCAACTGACCCTCACGGACGACGATCCGGGCACTTTTGATCCCGACTTCTGGCTTGGTTACTTCAAGGAAATCAAGGCTCAGGGCGCGGTGATCAGCACGGGCGGATACGTCGCCTATCACCCATCAAAAGTGCCCTTCCAGTACGTCAGTCCCGCCATCAGCGACTCGAACGATGTCTTTGGATATCTGGTAGAAAACTGCCGTAAGATGGATATGGCGGTCATCGTACGCACGGATCCCCACGCGGTCCACGACGTACAGAAGGACGCCCACCCCGAGTGGATAGCCGTCACTGTCGAAGGCGAATTGAGGAAGCACTGGTCAACGGAAGGGGCGTGGGTCACCTGCGCCCTGGGGCCGATGAACTTTGAATTCATGGTCGATGTAAATTCTGAGATCGTCAACTGTTACGGGGTGGACGGGATCTTCGCCAACCGCTGGGCAGGCTCCGGCCTCTGCCATTGCGAGAACTGCAAGAAGCTTTTCCGTGAAAGGACGGGCATGGAGCTTCCGGCAGCGATGGTCCTTTCGGACCCTTCCTACAAGGCTTACATTGATTTCGTGGAGGAGAGGCTCTTTGAACTCCGCGAACTCTGGGACGAGGGCATTAAAAAGATCAATCTCCATGCCCGGTTCATCCCCAATTCAGGGGGCGGGGCACTGAGCGGGCTGGACATGCGCCGGTTGGGGGACTATTCGGACATACTCTTCGCTGACCGCCAGTCCAGGCCAAGGCATCTGCCGCTTTGGACGAACGGCCAGAACGGCAAGGAATTCCGCGCGGTGATGGGGTGTAAGCCCATAGGCGGCATCTTCAATATGGGCTTCGATAATCCCCACCGCTGGAAGGATTCTGTTCAGGGGGGCGATGAAATCAAGCTCTTTGTCTCGGACGGGGTTGCGCACGGGCTGCGGGTCTGGTTTACCAAGTTCCATGGGAAGGTCTACGACAGGCGCTGGCTCGGCACGGTAAAGGAGCTGTACCACCGTTACGCGAAATGGGAGCCATACCTGCGAAACACCGCCAACCTTGCCAGGGTGGGCCTTGTGTTTTCACAGGCAACCGGGAAATTCTACGGCGCGGAGAAAGCCCACGAAAAGGTGGAAGTACCGATCAACGGGCTGTACCAGGCCCTGACTGAAAGCAGGATCCCCTTCGAGATGGTACACGAAAGTTACTTATGTGACCAAAAGTATCTTTCGGCTTTCAAGACCCTCGTACTCCCCAATATCGCCTGCCTTTCGGAAGCCCAGTGCGAGGGGCTCGCTTCTTTCGTGAAAGCAGGCGGCGGCCTTGTCGCCACCTTTGAAACGTCCCTCTACGACGAGCGGGGGAACAAGAGGCGGAATTTCGGCCTCGCAGGGCTCTTTGGGGTGGACGCCGCCGGCCCAATCGAAGGGCCGATGAAAAACTCCTACCTCAGGCTTGAGACGGAGACCGGGCATCCGGTGCTGGCGGGCTTCGGCGACACGGAACGGATCGTCAACGGCAACGCTCAGTTGCCGGTGAAGGAAAACACCGCGTTCCCGGAAAAGCCCGTCACGCTCATCCCCGCCTACCCGGACCTCCCGATGGAGGAAGTCTACCCGCGTCAGGATCACACGGGAATCGCGGAGCTATACCTTCGCTCCTATGGCCAAGGCCGCGTTGCCTATTTCCCCTGGGACATAGACGCCGTCTTCTGGAACCTTCTCATGATTGACCATCTCAGGCTCTTTATTAACACCCTGGAATGGGTGCACCGGGAAGAACCAGTTGTCACGCTCAAGGGGCCGGGGGTCTTTGACATCGCCGTCTGGAAGCAGGAAAAATCCCTCACTGTCCACCTCGTCAATATGACCAACCCCATGTGCATGGAAGGGCCGGTACGGGAACTCCTGCCTTCCTTTCCACAGGAACTCCGCTTCAATCTGCCTGGGGGGACAAAGCCCCGTGAGGTGAAATTCCTTTCCACCGGGAAGGCGGTTCAATATAAGCTGGAGGGCGGGAAACTCAGTTTGATTATCCCATCATTTTTGGATCATGAGGTAGTTGCCATTGATCTCTAACGTGTATCGGGGCAAGCGCCTTCGAAGGGTATTGCATGCACTTGATTTTTCCCCGACATTTTTGGTAATATTACGAGATTATGCCTGAAACTACCGGAAAGGGCAGTTTTTATTCTAATGGGAATTTCTATTCCCAAGGGCTCCGCTTTTCCTGCACGCGCTGTTCAGCCTGCTGCCGTTATGAGAGCGGATTTGTTTTTCTCTCCGCCAGGGATGTCTCCGCGTTAAAAACCGCTTTGAAACTGGGGCAAGACGATTTTATGGAGCAATATTGCCGCTGGGTACCGAATGAGGACGGGAAAAACAGGCTGTCGCTAAAGGAGAAATTCAACTACGACTGTATCTTTTGGGAAAAGGAAGGCTGCCGGGTATATGACGCGAGGCCTTTGCAGTGCGTGACTTTTCCGTTTTGGCCGTCGGTGCTTCGGGATGAGGACACCTGGGAGATGACCGCCAGGGATTGTCCCGGCATGAACCAGGGGTTAAAGCATTCCCCCGGATCGATTGAGAAATTGCTCAGAGGTCGGCAGAAAGAACCGATTATCGAGCAATTTTCGAATCCGCTTTAGTTCTGCAATTGGTCTGGAAGCTGAGTTTTTAGGAGAGTCCTGATGCGTATCCGGTTTTGGGGAGTCCGAGGTTCTTTGCCGTCGCCTCAGCGGCCTTCCCAGGTGAAAAGAAAAATCTCCGCCGTTTTGGAAAGGCTTAAGCCCGGCGACCTTGAATCCCCTGAAAACCTGGAACGCTTTCTCTCCAATCTCCCCCCCTGGCTCTTCGGGACCGTGGGGGGAAATACCTCGTGCGTGGAAGTGCGGCTTGACAGTGACGACGAATTGATTATTTTTGACGCGGGATCCGGCATACGGGAGCTGGGCCACTCGGCGGCCCTGAGAAAGCCAAAGCCTTCACGGTATCACATCTTTTTTTCGCATTTTCACTGGGACCATATCATGGGCCTGCCTTTCTTTGGCCCCGCCTTTGATTCGTCTTCAAAGATTGACTTCTATTCCCCGATCCCGGGCATGGAGGCGGCCCTTCAGGGCCAGATGGCAAGCCCCTACTTTCCGATCCACATGGACGCCATGACGGCGAAAGACAAATTCGTCCTTTTGGACGGCCCCGTCGAGCTGCTCGGCGCGACCGTTTCCTACCGGAAGCTGAACCATCCCGGCGACGCCTATTCATATAAGGTTGAATCCGGGAAACGCAAATTTATCTACGCCACGGATATCGAACTGACGGCGAAGGATTTCACGAAGAACGAGGAGAATAGCTCTTATTTTGACGGCGCGGACTTAATCGTCATTGATTGCCAGTACACGCTGGGAGAGGCTATCAAGAAATACAATTGGGGGCACAGCGCCTTCAGCCTGGCGGTGGATTTCGCCGCCAACTGGAACATAAAACATATGGTGCTGTTTCATCACGATCCCGCTTACGGCGATCACAAGCTTTTCGGAATTTTACAGTCCGCGAAACTGTATTCTGAACGAATGAATCTTAAGGGGATCAAGCTAAGCCTTGCCATGGAAGGTATGGAAATTACCCTGTAGGAAGTGTCAATGCCCAAGGCAGTCCGTTTTGTGTTAAAATTTCTCAGTGCCCTCATTGCGATTGGACTGGTTTCCTGCGCCCTCGTGATCTGGGCATTCTCTTATTTCAACGCCGCCCCGAAGGAAAGAACGCCTTCAAGTGGGTGGCGTGCGGGAAATGAAGGGCCTGTCGATGATGGCCTGCGGATAGAAGGCGACAGCCTGTTCCTGGAGGTGAGGAGCGGGGAATCCGCGGATTCCGTGGGAAGGCGGCTGGAAAGCGCCGGCGTCATAAAGAACCGGTACTTCTGGTACCTGCTCTTCCGGCTTGACAAGGATTATATGAGAACCGGCTCTTATGAGATAGAGCTTCCGGCGACGCAGACACAGATCCGTTCCATACTTCTGAAGGGGGCGCAGATCCTCGTGAAAGTCACCGTCCCCGAGGGGGTAACGCTGAAAAAGACGGCGGGCCTTCTGGAAAATGCGGGCATCTGCGGGGCGGAGGAGTTTCTTCGGGCCGCTTCCTCGCGGGAAATCCTGGACGATTACGATGTTCCGGGGACCTCGATGGAAGGCTACCTGTACCCGGATACCTACCTTTTCCCGCTGGGGTATCCGGCTTCCTCCGTGGTACGGGTGATGGCGGACACCTTTTTCGAGCGCCTTGACAAAGTCCTCACTGAAGCGGCGGCCTCGCAGGGAGGCTACAGGGGTTCAAAGGACGCTGAGGAACTGAACAGCCGGATCATCATCGCCTCAATCGTGGAAAGGGAGTACCGCGTGCCGGAGGAAGCCGCGGTCATGGCGGGGGTATTTTACAACCGCCTCGACATCGGCATGGCGCTCCAGTCGTGCGCCACCGTGGAGTACGTGATCACGGAAATCCAGGGCCGCCCCCATCCGGAGCAGCTCTTCAACAGGGACCTTGAGATCAGGGACCCGTATAACACCTACATCCGCCCCGGCCTTCCTCCGGGGCCGATTTCNGCGCCCGGCGAGACGGCGCTCAGGGCGGCGTTTATTCCCGAACCGACGGAATACTTTTATTTCAGGCTCGTGGACCAGGGCGCCGGGCGGCACTATTTCTCGCGTACCCTGGACGATCACATCAGGGCAGGCGCCCTGTATGTAAAGGGGAACTAGGGGTGCCTTTTATCTCACAGGCGTCGATTCAGGAGCTTACGGATAGGATGGACGCCGTCGCGGTTGTATCGGATTATGTGCAACTGGAGAAGCGGGGGGGCCGCTTCTGGGCGTGCTGTCCCTTTCACCATGAAAAGACGGGCTCCTTTACGGTAAACCCGGATCTCAAGACCTACTACTGCTTTGGCTGCCACAAGGGCGGGACGGTGATCAACTTTGTCATGGAGATGGACAAACTCAGCTTCCCCGAGACCCTCGAACATCTCGCGAAAAAGTTCGGCGTTGAGCTGGCCTATGAAAACTCGGGCGGCATGGGCATTTCCGCCGACGATGAGGAGAAAAAGAAGAAAAAAGAGGAGCTTTTAGAGATTTATCACCGATTATCGGGAACTTTTCATCATTTTTTGCTAAAAAAGCGTGAAGCTGAAGTCGTAAAGCAGTATATTAGATCAAGAGGCATTATCGACGAAATGATTGAAAGTTTCTGTCTTGGTTACGCTCCTGAAGGCCGGTACTGGCTGCATGATTTTCTTACCCAAAAAGGCTATTCGACCGATTTCCTCGCCTCGTCGGGGCTTTTCTCGGCGAAGGACAAACGGGCCTCGTTTTTCTCCGGGAGGCTCATGTTTCCGATAAGGGACAGGCACGGGAGGACCGTCGCCTTCGGGGGGCGCTCCCTGCCGGGGCAGGAAAGGGAAGGCTGGCAGCCGCCGAAGTACATCAATTCCCCCGAGCTGCCCATATACAGGAAGGGCGAGACGTTCTACGCCGCCGATCTTGCCATGCCGGAGATTCGACGGACAAAAACGGCGTATGTTGCGGAGGGTTACCTGGATGTGATAGCCCTGCACCAGGCCGGAATCACCAACGCGGTTGCCCCCCTGGGTACGGCGTTTACCGACGAACAGGCGAAACTCCTCAAGCGCTGGGCGGAAAAGGTGGTTCTCTTTTTTGATTCGGATGAGGCGGGGCAGACGGCGGCGGTGAAGGGGATATACACCTGCCGGCGAAACGATTTGAGCTGCTCCGTTGTGGTGCCCGAAGCTTCGCTCGCTGATCCCGTTGGTGCAAAAGACCCGGCGGAAATTTTGCAAAATTCGGGCGCGGAGGTGTTGTCAAAACAGGCAAAATGTTTTATAAACGACTTCGATTATTTACTTAAAAAGTATATGTCGATGTATAACACTTCGGGTTCGGAAGGAAAGTCCCGGGCCGTCGCGTCACTTTTTCCCTATCTGGACCTCCTGGATTCGGAGGTTGCGAGGAGTTCCTGCGTTGAGGCCGCAGCGGACGCCTTTGGGCTGCTCCCCGTCCTTATAACCGACGATTACAATCGTTACGTTTCTGGGAAGAGTTCCCCAGGGCGGCCGCAGGCGGACCCGGCGGCAAAAGCGGGCAACGCCCCTATAAGCATGAACGATGAACTCTCGCTCCTTTTTGTTGCCGCCATTGATTTTGTTTCACCCGGAAAGGAAAAACTGTTTTTNAANTTACGTACCGTTTTGGCAATTAACGAGATGGAAGACCCCAACGCCAGGGACATTTTCATCGCGCTGGAAGAATGTATCAGGTATGGCGAAACGGGCATGGA
>JGI24698J34947_10000965_pt1 | contig 14672 bp, 13 predicted proteins | sample TergutMp193P3_FD_34947 | JGI IMG/M metagenome (IMG submission 34947) | reverse complement strand
AGATCGGCAATAGGCAGTTCCATCAGCTTGATAGACTGTAAAAGCTGAGGGTTCATTTTGAGACGCTGTTCCTGAACAAAGGACTGCCGTTGAATCTGCATCGTTATATGTTAGCATGAAAAAAGGTGACAGTCATCTTTTTTTCCGCTACAATGACCTATGAACAATAACCGCCAAAAACTCAACTCGCTGGGAATCGAGGTTCCTTCAATATTACTGCCGCAGGGCATCGATATGGAAAAGTGGCCGGTGATTGCCTGCGATCAGTTTACGCAGGATCGTGGTTATTGGGAAAAGGCAAAAACCGCCGTTTCAGGATCGCCGTCTACTTTGAATTTGATTTTCCCGGAAGTGTTTTTGTCCGACGGAGACGAAGCGCAGAGAATTGCGGACATTCATTCAAACATGAAGAGCTATCTTGACGATGGCGTTTTTGGAGAGCCTCGTCAGGGGTTTATTTATATTGAGAGGGACACTCCCTACCAAAAAAAACGGCGCGGTCTTGTGACGGCGGTCGATCTTGAACATTACGACTGGCATCCCGAAGCGCGTCCGCTGATCCGCTGTACCGAAGGCACTGTTGCGGAAAGACTCCCTCCGCGAATGGATATTCGACGCGGAGCGCCGCTGGAACTTCCGCACGTTCTTTTGCTAATCGACGATGAGGCGGACAGTATTTTGCCGATGATTGGCGAAAAGGTAAAAAGCTCCGTTCCTTGTTACAAAACGGACTTAATGATGAATTCGGGGAGTATTGCCGGCTGGTTTCTGGACGCGCAAGACGACATGGCTTTTATTGCCGAAAAATTTGAAGAACTTTGTCGCCGTTCATCAAGCCGTTATGGTGGAGGACTGCCGTTTCTTTTTGCGGTGGGAGACGGCAATCATTCACTTGCCGCCGCGAAGGGCATTTGGGAGGAATGCAAAAAATCTCACTCTCAGGGTGGGTTGCCCGATCACCCTTGCAGGTATGCGCTTGTTGAAATCGAAAACATCTATGACACGGCAATTCAATTTGAACCGATACACCGCCTCGTCTTTGACATTGGTTTTGAACAAATCATTTCTTTGCTTTCACAACTGCCTGATTTTTCATGCCGTCCCGTAAACAGCGCAGATGAGATGGTTGAACTTTGCGCAAAGCCTTTCACGGGAAACCGTTTCGGAGTTATTTCTCGGGGGCGTTACGCGCTAATCGAGACTTCCGCAGTCGGGATTGCCACTGCTTGTTTACAGCCGCTATTGGATAAATACGCAGGAGACAATCCCCAGCTAATCGACTATATCCACGATGAGGAAGAGCTGTTCCGTTTGGCTGACGGCATGGGTCGTCAATCGGCAGGTATTTTACTGCCCCCTGTTCAAAAATCCGGTCTTTTCCAGACGGTTGCCCGTCTCGGTCCGCTTCCCAGAAAGAGCTTTTCTATGGGTCATTCCTGCGAAAAACGTTTTTATTTGGAGTGCAGGGGTCTTTTTTAACGATTTTGTTGCTTTTTACTGTCTGCTTTGTTATAATTCCTATATGGTAAAAGAGACTATGCTTGATGTGACGAACGATATTGAAAACACGGAAATTGTCAGTTGGAGCGATAAATACGCCACAGGAATAGAGTTGATTGACAGCCAGCATCATCAGCTTGTGGATTTAACAAACGAGTTATACCGCGCTTGTCTGTCTGGCGGAGATGAACGCCTTACCGTATTCAAGGAAGCTATGAGCCGTATGGTTGACTATGTCCGCTTTCACTTTACCGCCGAATCAAAGCTTCTGGACGCAATAAAATATCCTGATTACATTAATCATAAAAAAATGCATAATGATCTGGTAGAGGAAATTTTGACCGCGTCAAATACATACGATGACGGCAGAAAATTTGTGCCGAACAAATTTGTCCGCACTCTTAGAGACTGGGTTTTTGGGCATATTGCCGTTTATGATAAAGAATATGCGGCCTTTGTTGCGGAGCAAAAGAAAAAAGGCATATTAACCGATCAATTATTAAAAGAGATAGGGTTGTCTGTATTAAAGTAAAAAGGAACAGAGCATGAAAAGAAAATTGATAGTATTTTTTCTGTTAATCATTACATTGAACGCGGTTTATGCTCAAAGGATTCCTTCTGTCGGCATAGTTCCGTTTGAAATTTACGGCAGCGGAGTTACTGCCGCTAATGCCGCGAATATTACAAAGCTGGTTATTGACGAATTAAGTTCCTATGGGACGCTAAGAATTGTGCAGGGTTCCGAAGGCGTCGAATATATTGTCCGCTGTACTATTTCAAGGCAGGGCGCTAATTTTATTTTAGACGGGAAAACGTTAGCCGCAAGCAACCAACGGGTACTGAATGAATACAAAGAACAGGTTCCGGCGACAGGTCAGATTTCAATTTTTGCTTTTAGCGCAAAAGCGGTTGAGAGAGTCCCCTTTCCAAATTATTTGTTGGGGACATGGCAGGCGACGATCAATATGCCTGACGGTCCTGTTGTCTGCATTATTGAATTCAAAACGGACAGAACTGTGCGTGTGGAAAGATATGACACTTGGGAACACAGGCAAAATAATTCATTAAGATATGAAGGATACGGAGTCGGAACTTATTCCTACGCAGGATACGCGAACAGAATAATAACGGTGCGATCCCAGCAGATACGGGTAGACGCTGTATTCGGCGTCAATCTAGCTCTTGAAGAGACACTGCCGGAACAGACTGCGGTAAATCAGTCGGGTTTGAGTATATTGTTTAACGGCGAAAAAACTTCGTTTGAAATTGTAAACGGTATGCTGCCGTGCGGAAGAAATTACGACGGGCAGGCGGTTTATCCTTCCGCCAGCATAGGATTTTCGCAATTTACGAAAACCCGATAGGAGCTTAGGGGAAAAACATGAAATGCGGCTTGTTTAAATATTTTCAGCTAACGGTAATTTTTTTTACTGCCTGTGTCGGTTTGTACGCTCAGCAGAAAGTCAACATTGATACGGCGGTTGTCAACGCCGCCCCTCTTTGGGAAGCGCGCATTGGCGACACGATCAGGGGGAAGCCCCATCTTCAAGCCAGTTCTGTAGTGCTTGTCGGCGAAAGGGGAAGCGTTCGCTCCTTTTTTATGAGCGGAACGGCGCTTTGGAACTTTGACGCAAAAGGAACGGCAGTTCCCTACATAGCCCGTTCTTATGAAGCGGCTACTTATGTGTGCAATACCGAAGGCGTCTTTATGGCGATAAACCGCGTGGGCAGGGAACTGTGGCGCCTAAGGTTTGAAAAACCAATTACGCACGAACCTGTTGTAGGGTGGGACGGCAGAGTTTTTATATCGGTTGGTTCTTCGGTGACCTGCCGCACCGCTTCCGGGAATCCGCTTTGGACGATTGATTTGGAAAGCCCGATTGCGTTTTCCCCTGTTCTTGACAAGACAGGAAGCATTGCGACAGTTTTGCAAAATATGGATTTCGTCAAAGTTAATCAGTTCAGTTATGTTGAAAAAATCAGGCTTAACAGGCTTCCTGTTATGATTGTCTCCCTGCTTGACGGAGAACAGCAAAGTTATGTGCTAATGTACCAATCAGGCGAAATGGAAAAAATAAGTTTCAACGACAGCGCAAGATTGGGTGGCAAACTTTCAAAATCAAACCTAAGGTCTCTGCCGTCTGCGCCTGTAGCGTCCGCAAGCCGAGGCAGTCAGTTTGTCGTAACGCTTAGGGACGGAAGAACGCTTTGCCTTGATTCAGGCGGAAGTGTTCTTTGGACAAAAAACACGCATGAAGCTGCGGAAGAACGCGGTTCGGGAAACCTTGCGCAGAATCAGGCGGCTATGATGTGGGACGAAAGAGGCATCTATGCGTTAACAGTACGCGGCGTCAGCGCATTCGCGCCGGAAGGCAGACGCAGATTTGTACACAGATTGAGTACGGAATGTTCGGGAGTTCCTGCTTTAAGCGATGAGGGGCTTTTGTACGCCTGCGGAAAAGATAATATTTTGCGAGTTTACAAAATCGACGCAAAGCCGCGCACGATTCCTATAATAAGATTTTACGGTCCTGAGCCTGAGGGCAGTTATGGAATGGGCAATCCTCCTCCTTCACCTTGGGTAGGGGACAACAGCCGTTATCAGGATGTAAATCAGGACACAGTATACGAAGAAATAGCGGAGGTGATTCGCTCAGGACAAATTGGAAAGAACGAACCAATTTATGTGGCGTATATAATGGAGATGGTAGGTTTCTTCATTGGCAACCCTCATTATTCACAGGTGCGTCCTGATGTAAAACCGCCGCAGAGGATAAGGCTTATCGGGCTTTTGGCGCAAGTCGGCTCAAGGGAAACGATTCCATTCCTTTGGAATATTTTTGACAAAGACACTGAACCTTCTGTACGCAGGGCGTGCGCCGACGCGATTGGCGTCATCGGCGTAGACCCGACGGGAAGGTCATTTTATTCCTATAATTATCTGCTTACTCCCAACAATCCCAACATAGACCCCCAGCTTGTGTTAGCCGCATCTACATCAATCGCAAGGCTTTGCCGTTTTTCAGGTCCGCCTCTTGCGCCTGAGGGGATTCGTGTTTTACGCTATTTTTCCAATCTGCCTACTTTGCCTAACGCCGTAAAAACGCAGATACGAAATGAAATAGACGGTCTATTTAGTTTGGGTTACGACCAGCTTATAGAATAGCGTTTAACGTCCCTGAAGCCGTTGGGCGGAGGCGAAATCGGAGTTTGCGCTTTCGGTGTTTCCCTGCAGGCGCAAAATGTTTCCCCTGCTTGTGTAGGCGGCTGCGAAAGACGGGTTTATGGCGAGTGTTCGGTTTAAATCGGAAAGCGCCCTGTCAAGTTCGCCCTTGCTGTACCATGCGTTTCCCCGATTGTACCACGCGACTGCGTAATCGCTCCTTAGCCTTATCGCTTCGGTAAAATCCTTTATCGCCTTATCGTCATCTTCTTTTCTGTACCATGCAGTGCCGCGTCTGTTCCAGATTACGGCGTTAGACGGCTCCAAATTGATGATACGGTCGCAGTCCTCAATTACTTTGTCATAGTCGCCGATTTGGTATAACGCATGGGAACGGTTGATAAGCGCGTCAACATAATTTTTATTAAGAGCGATTGCGCGCGTAAAATCTTCGACAGCCTGATTCATTTCTCCGCGTTCTGCTCGCGCGTAACCTCGGTAGTTGTAAAGTTCCGCCCTACTGCCATCGAGTCTGATTGCGCGCGTGTAATCGTCAATGGCGCGGCTGTAATCGCGTTTTTTAAGCCATGAGTTACCGCGCGAAACCAACGCTTCTATAAATTCCCCGTTACGGTTAATAGAGGATGTGTATTCGGTAATGGCTCTGTCATAATTTCCGTCGCGGTAAAATTGTTCGCCGGAAAAATAAGAAATTAAAAATTGATCCGCTCCCATCTGTCTTAAAACATCAAGATCGGGATTTTGAAAATAAACGGGGTCTATCTCCGAAACATTTACCCCTATGCCGGCTCTGCCTCTTAAAGCGGACAATGAGGATAACGGTCTTTGAGTCTGATATGAAACTAAAGGAGACGCGCTTTCTTCTGTCTGTTCAGGCTGGACTTCTTCTTTAATCTGTTCTTCTATTTCAGTTTGTTCTTCCGTCTGTTCAATTTGAGTTTTTTTACCTTTACAGCCTGCAATAATGACACATAACGCTATTAATATAGTTAGTGTTAATTTATGCGTCAATATCAGCCTCTGTGTCATAACTTTCAACTTCAGGCGGCGGCGCTTCTTCCCTGTAGAAAATCCTGACATTTTCGACTGTTGAGCGGTGTCTCAGTTTTAAAACAAGAGTCTGATCCTGAGGATAGTATGCCCAACCTGATGAATCGTAGCGTTCAAACTGGCTGTCTGACCTCCATTCCATGCCGTGAATCTGGATTCTTAAAAAGGGCTGCACTCCGCGAATTATCAAGTGATGCGCCATGTTTATAGGAAAAGACGAAGCAATGTTCAGATTGCCGTCTATGTATGATGCCCTGACAGACGGCGAAACAGTCCACGTCCAAAGCCCTGAGTCTGTAAGCCATGTCGCTCTTGGATAGTAATCTCCGGGATTTAGAATATTGTAGTTTCTTCCGGCGCTGCCGCCTGAAAACGCCGATAAAACTAAAGAGCGTCCGATTGCTGACCATTGCGCGTCTTGTGTTGTGTCCGCCCAATAAATGAGCGCCTTGCCAAGTCTCATGCTGTAATCAAAATTCGCTCCGTCCGGGGCGGACGCATACACCAGATCATTTTCGTTATCACGATTTAAGTTTTCCGATATGTGCAAAAGTATTTGTTCTGTTAAATGTTCTATAGGATTGCCGGCAGCAGGACGCCATCGCCTGAAGTCAGCGAAAATTTCCAAAAGCCCTGCGGAATAATCTGGAGTCAGCATTTCAGGAGTTGTGTTGTTTAGAATATTGATAACTTCATTGGCAAGGGCAATGTCGCTTCGCGTAAACAAATAATCAATTAGATGATCTTCTTTAAAAATTTCAAGCGATTTTTCGCGCGTTAAACGGGTAACCAAACTTAGCCTTGCGTTCTCAAAAGACACAAGCGTACGGTAGGCGTTGTTCATTCCTCCGACAAAGCCCGATGATCTGTAACTTTGCCTTGAACTGTCAACAAAGCCTTCCGAAATTGCCGCTACCGCCTGAGTGTAACTGCCGCGTTGAAGCGCCTGCGCGCAGTAAGCGATAATATCGTCTTCGTTTTGCAGTGCGGCTGCGTTTTGATTCCAGTAGGCAAAACTTTGATCCAGCCAGTTTCTAAGAGCGTTGTCGTAGTTTTGCGCCCGGGCGATTATGTAATCCGCAGGATCGAAAACTCTCTGCTTGCCCCTTGAACGGTAGGAAACAAACGCATTGTCTCTTGAAAGAATCAGCTTTCCGTTTTCAATCTCATGTCCTGAACTGCTGAACAAAAAACGGGAACCGCTGTACATAATGCCCACCTGCCCGTTGTCCCTGATCAATGAAGAACGGCGCGGCGTGATTGGTATTGAAACTTCCGAAATGTCTTGCGCAAACTCCGCGTTGATCTGCAGTTCAGCGCCTCTTGCCGTCTCAAATGAGTTGAACGTAATTGTTGTTCCGCCGCTCAAAATAAAATGCGCGGAGCTGTCCGTCAGAATCATAGAATTCGGGTTTACCGTCAATGTTCCGCCTGTCCCTGAAAGCGTCAATCCCTTTCCGCGCTCTTCCTTCAGGTTAAACTCGAGTCCGCCGAAAAAAACTTTTATTCCGCCCGTAACCTGCAATGCGTTTTCGGCCTCTTCATAGCCTGAAACTTCTTCCTGCGGTGTTTGCAGATAGCGGCCTCTTATGGACATAGCTCCTGATAACAGGGAAAAATTCCCCTTGTTGGAAAATTGCAGTATTACCAGAACAAAAAACACTGCGCAATACAGAACTGCTATGCCGACTATGCGTGACGCTAAAGGCTTTCTCATTATTACTTCCTTGCCGTTTTATCGATTATTGTATACTATATATTAACATGAAAATAAAGTTCAATGGAAGCGGCTTTTTGCCGAGTGTGATTTTATTATTCCTGATTTTAGGGTTTTCTTCTATAGTTTTCGGTCAAGAGAATGATTTAGAGACCGTTTTGAACGAAGCTGCCCGTTTGCTCGCGCGCAGGGATTATTCTTCGGCTTTGGAGTTATTTGACAGACTGCCGCCTGAAGAAGCCGAAAAAAGCGAAATACGGCTAATGCGCGCTTCGATTTTAAATTCCGCCGGAAGACCGGCTGAAGCGAAGCAGATAGCGAACGCTATTATCGCCGCAGACCGCAGTAATACCGAAGCCCTTATGGTGCTGGCGGACGCCGCCGCGCTGGAGAACAAAGACAGGGATAGAAGGTCGTCTCTTGAGAGGATACTCGGCATAAATCCAAACCACGCAAGGGCGCTCAATGATTTGGGCAATCTCGCGCTTGGAAACCGAAACCTGCGAGTCGCAGCCGGTTACTTTGACAGAGCGCTTACCGCCGAGCCCGATAACGGGGAAGCTCTGGTAGGGCGCGCGGTTGTTCACCGTTACAGCAAGGAGCCGAGAGCTTCGGAGAATCTTTTAAACCGCGCCATAAGCGTTTATCCTGATTGGGCAAGACCTCTGCAGGAAAGGGCAAGGCTCTACAGAAGCGCCGGCTTTTACAATGACGCGCTTACAGATATTAATGAGGCGAGACAACTTGAGCCTGATAATTACTGGATAATTGTAGATCAAGGTCTTGTCCTTATGGATATGAACCGCAAGGCAGAAGCCCTCGTGCATTTTACCCGCGCGATTGAACTTGGTCCAAATATTTTTCTCGCGTATGTGTACAGCGCAGGCATAAAGGATGAGTCAGGCGATTACTCAGGCGCGGAACGTGATTACACGATACTTGCAAGACTGCGTCCCGATTATTATTTTGCGTTTGAAGGGCTTGGCGTTATTAAAATGAGAAACAAACAATGGGCGGAAGCAAGAGACGCTTTTCTTGAAGCCTACAAGCAAGCGCCGAGAGAGTACACCTATGCGCTGTTGGCGGCAGTAAACTGGATGCGCGCAGGAAGGCAGACAGATCCAAAACAGTTTCTGGCGCAGGTACTCCGTACGGCTCCTAGGGACACTCTTGATTATTCCATGCTCAAACTTTTTCATGATTTGGCAGGCGACAGCGACGTTGTTGTAAAGGTAGAGAACGAAACTAATATTTTTACAAAAGCGCGAATGGTTTTTTATCTTGCGTCTTTTTATGACATCAGGGGAAGCAGAACATTGGCTGACAGATATTATTTGATGGGTCATGATATGAATGCTCCTCCTTCCATAGAAAAGCGGTTAAATGAAATGATGGTGGCGGAGAGGGGACTCGGTCTAAGGAACGATTAATGAGCGGCAACATTACAACAATTACACTAAATGGAAAAGAATTTAAATTGATAGGGACAGCCCATGTTTCGCGTGAAAGCATTGAGGAAGTGCGAAACATTATTTGCGAAGAAAAGCCGGACATGGTCTGCGTAGAACTTGATCAGGGACGGTACAATTCGATTGCAAATAACGATAATTGGGAAAAACTCAATCTATCCAAAGTCTTTAAAGAAGGCAAAGGATTTTTATTGATAGCGAACCTTGTCCTTGCAAGTTTTCAGCGGCGGCTTGGCAATGAGTTGGGAGTAAAACCAGGTGAAGAAATGAAAACAGCGGTTGAAGCGGCAAAAGAGCTGGGAGTCCCTTTCAGTCTCTGCGACCGTGAGGTGCATACAACTCTGCGCCGCGCATGGGCAAGCAGCGGTTTATGGAGCAAGTCCAAGTTGCTCGCTTCGCTTTTGGCAAGCGCGTTTACAACAGAAAAGTTAAGCGAGCAGGAGATAGAGAACCTTAAAGATCGAAACGAATTAGACGGCATGATGAACGAATTGGCAGGCTATCTGCCCAGCGTCAAAGCCGTCTTGATTGATGAAAGGGACCGTTATCTTGCATCGAAGATATGGGTCTCCGCGTCAGGTGATATAAAAAAAATTGTTGCTGTCGTAGGAGCCGGACACTTGCAGGGCATGAAAACGCATTTAGAAAAACTGGCGTCAAGCGAAGAAAGCGCCGATGTAAGCGGACTGGATGAAATTCCGCCGCCCGGTTTTCTCTCTAAAGCGGCGCGTTTTATTATACCTGCCGCCGTTATTGCGCTTGTAGCCGCAGGATTTTTCCACGCCGGAGCCGAGATGGGTCTTTCCATGATATTCCAGTGGGTGTTGTGGAACGGCTCTCTTGCCGCTCTCGGAGCCATCATTGCCCTTGCCCATCCGCTCGCGATTCTTGTTTCATTTCTCGGCGCGCCGATAACGTCTCTTAATCCATTCATCGGCGTAGGAATCCTTTCCGGTCTTATTCAAGTAACATTATGCAAACCGCGCGTCTCAGACGCTCAGAACATTTCAGGAGACAGCGCCAGCCTAAAAGGGATTTACCGCAACAGAATCACAAGGGCGCTATTGGTGTTTTTTCTTTCCAGTTTAGGAAGCGTTATCGGCACTTTTGTTTCGATTCCTGCGATAGTGGGGCGGTTTTCGGGGTAGAAAAAGAATGGAAAATGAACAGCAATATTTGGGCGGCATAGCGCCGCCCAAACGTCAATTTAACCCTATTGTCGCTTCATTGTTACGCTGTACTTGGGTTCGCCGGTTCTGTCAATTTCCATAACTACGTCGGTGTTGAGTCCTGCCGCTTTTAAGAAACGGTATGACCTTCCGGCTTCAGGGCAGGTAAAGGAAACGCCCGGCTGGACTCCGTCCAAAAAGACCCTGAAATTTTGAATTGTTTTGTCGGAAAAGTTGTACAAAACGCTGCCGTCCGTGCCAAGAATCCTGATGTTGTCAGACGCAAAGTCCCATACCGCGTCATAGTTAGAATCCAGCCACCGTCCTACGGGGAAAGTCCCCAGTTGGATGGGGTCTGCGGACAGTGACATAGCCGCGAAAAACACAACCAAAACCACAATCAATTTCTTCATATTATTCTCCTTAAATATAAGATTTTTTAATGCTACAGAAAATTGAGCCTAAAGTCAATCTGTCATTATTCTCCCTTAAGAATCTTCCCATTTTACCGAAATTTAGAGTATAATAACAGTGATTTGGGAGATCAAAAATGTTAGGTAGAGCAATAGTTCTTTTGCTGCTCATTGGGATTCTGTCTGTGGGCGGCATTATATGGTTCGATTATCTTAATATTATCGATGCGAAAACCGTTTTAGCCCCCTTTTACAAGTATATCCCGTTTTTGCCGGGAGAGGGTCGGACTCAGCCCAAAACCGTTGAGGGTGAGCTTCTCAACCTTGACGCGGAACGGCTTGCGATACGGCTTGAAGCTATGGAACTGCAAAGCATGGAATTGACCGTTTATAAGCAGGATTTGGATACCCGTTACGGGGAAATCGAGCAAATGGCGCAGGAATTGGAAGATCAGCGAAAAGCGGTTGAGGATATGCAAAATTCCCTCAGAGCGCAGGCTGCGGATGCCGAAAATAAGGACAGGAATGTCGAGCAGAATGCCCGGTATCTAACCGGTATGCCGCCGCAAAACGCGGTGAACATAATCAACGGGTTGGATGATCAGGTAGCTATCGACGTACTCCGAAAGACCGAGGAAATTGCGAGGGCAGAAGGGACGACTTCAGTTGTTGCCTATTGGTTCTCGCTGATGGAGCCGGCGCGCGCCGCTGAACTGCAAAGAAAAATGGCAGGGCGTCCGCCCAATCTGTAACCCCGCCGTTTAACGGCAGCCGCCTTTCGGAGTTTACTGGCCTTATGGTCAGGGAGCTAACTTTTAGGAGGAAGGTGGGTGATAGCCGTAACCGCCTACACAGAACCAGTAGTAACCCCAGTTATCAACGAACCGCAAAAAACACAAGAATCGGAAGAAAACGAGGATCAATCAGATTTTGCGGAAATTTTAGCCGGATTACTGCGGAACGAAGAAATGAGTCAAACGCATGATGCTCAGTCTTCAAATGCTGAACTCGGTATTGACGCATTAGCCAATGCCGGTCTGGAAAAGCTTGATTTTTCAGACGAAGTAAAGAGCGTAGAAATCGAAAGCGATTTAGAAATCGATCTTTCCGATGATGCTCTTTTGGAAGAATACCGGAATCTTCTTTTAAGCGCGGAGTATTTATTCGCCTCTTCAGGGGCGCAAGTTTCCGCCGAAGAAACTGGCAATCTTCCGACGGAAGTCTACGATGTGAAAAATTTAGACAGTCTTGCTGAATTTGCGCTGAAAAAAGATTTTTCCCATCTTGCAGAACCGTCGGAAACTGAAAACGCCGCGCAAACCTACGCCGCAATGCATAACACAGAAGAGTCTCTTTCAGAGACGGCGGGTAACAAAAAAGAGAACAAGTCAGGCAAGATTCGTTCTTCAGACGAAAAGACGGAAACGCCTTCTGTAAAAGAAAAACCCGTCAATGAAAAGCTGTATTTTCATAACAAATCGGAAGAAAGCAAAGGCCGCCTTGATGAAATGCGCAGCCGCTCCCGACGCGACAAAGTTACTTTTGAAGTCCGCGATTTGCGTACGGAAACAAACATCAATAATACGCAGACCCGTTCTTTTACGGTTGTGGAAACCGCCGCAAGCCGCGTGAACGGCGCAGCCGGCGCTCAGGAAGTGACTCTGGAACTGCGTCTGCCCGATTATAACAACTCAGGCGCGAGTCAGAACACGGCGCAGACATCTTGGGAAACAGGTTCGAGCAAGGCGCTTGAAAATATGCTTGCAAGGGAACTGCATCAGAGCTTTAACGGCGATATTGTCCGCCATGCTTCGATGGCGCTCCGTGACGGAGGAGAGGGCACGATAAAGATTGCCCTAAGACCCGAAAGTCTTGGAAATGTAAAGATACGCCTTGAAATGACCGAAAACAAAATTACAGGGCGAATTGTTGTAGAAAGCGAAGAGGCTTTGCAGGCTTTCAGGAAGGAACTTTCCGCGCTGGAGCAGGCTTTCAGGGATTCAGGGTTTGCGGACGCAAGTTTGAATCTTTCGCTGACTGCGGATGGAGCAGGCACACAGGAACGGGAAGAACGTTCCTACGCTCCGCAAATGGCGGCTTCACGTTACGACGTTCCCGTTGAACATGAAGCGTTATCTGTTGATGTATTTTTTGGCCGAAGCGGTTCAATTAATATGCTGGCTTAAATTATAGGAGAGTATATGGATTTATCATCTACTTTATCAGCTACTAAAGGCAGACCGAGCATGAGCTCGGCGGAAATAGCCGAACTTGACAAAATTGTTCGTGACAAAAATATCGAATTTAGTCCAAAACGGCAGCCGCAGCAAAGTTTGGGTAAGGATGATTTTCTAAAAATCCTGATTACCCAGCTTTCGTATCAGGACCCCACTTCGCCAATGGAAGATAAGGAATTTATCGCGCAGATGGCGCAGTTCTCCACGCTGGAGCAAATGACGTCAATGGCAGGAAGTTTTTCCAAACTTACTTCTATGCTTATGGGAAGCGAAGCTTCTTCGGCGCTGGGGAAAAATGTTGAAGTTGTCGAGGGGGGGAATAATGTACAAGGTATGGTTCAAGCTGTTACAAGGGGAGTAACGCCGCAGGTTCTGGTGAACGGGCGTTTTTATGATTGGGATCAGGTAGTCAAAGTTTTCGCAAATGAAGAGGAGGCAGGCTTATGATGCGATCATTATTTTCAGGAGTTTCAGGACTTCAGAATCACCAGACCAGAATGGACGTTATTGGTAATAACATTTCCAATATCAATACGACAGGTTTTAAACGCAACCGCGTCAATTTTCAAGACATTCTTTATCAGCAGCTCAACGGCGCTTCCCGTCCTACTGAGGACTTAGGCGGCGTGAACCCAAAAGAAGTCGGTCTTGGAATGTCAGTCGCGTCGATTGATACAATTCACATTCAAGGCGCATTGCAGACAACGGGCGTGCAGACAGACCTCGCTATTATTGGAAACGGCTTTTTCGTTCTTGACGACAAAGGTACTCAGCTCTTTACAAGGGCAGGTACGTTTTCAATAGACGCTGACGGCGTTATGGTAAATCCGGCAAACGGAATGAGAGTTATGGGCTGGATGGCAAGGGAAATGGACGGCGTAACAGTGCTTGATGTTTCAAGTCCTGTAGAACAGCTCTTAATACCGGTTGGCGGCAAAGACCCGGCAAGGGAAACTACAATCATCAATTTTGCCTGTAACCTTGATAAACGTACTCCCGAATTGGCGGAGGACGCTACGGGCGCTCAGATAAGAGACGGAACATGGAACGCAAGCATCGACATATACGACTCCTTTGGCGACAAACACGTCATGCAGATTGCGTTTACAAGAGTGCCGGGAACTGCAAATAGCTGGAACGCCGCTGTCAATGTCGATCCGCAGAACGAAGTTCCCACCAATGCCACAATCGGCTTTGGCGAAGATGCGCCTGCAGCCGGCGGACCCACAACTTTTATTGTGAACTTTTCCAATAACGGAACTTTGCTTTCCGCTGAAGACGGAGCCGGCAACGTGTCAGGCGCTTCGGGTCAGGTGCAAATGAATGTCGCCTACGATGTGCAGACCGCCACCCCCAATGAGGACGGAACTCCTGTCAGGCAGGAATTTGTTCTCAATCTGGGTAATGTCGGCGGTTTCACCAATTCAATTACCCAGTACGCGGAAGCCAGTTCTACAAAAATGGTAGGGCAGGATGGACGCACAATGGGTTACCTTGAAAATTTCACGATTGATACAACAGGCGTAATCACCGGAATTTATTCAAACGGCAGTACGAGGGCAATAGGACAAGTCGCCCTTGCCAGTTTCCCCAACCAGGGCGGTCTTGAAAAAACAGGCGACAATGCGTTCAGGGTATCCAATAACTCAGGAGCCGCGAACATCGGTCCGTCGGGAATTGCAGGGAAAGGCGAAATCATCGCCGGAACTTTGGAAATGTCAAACGTTGATATGGCAGATCAGTTTGTAGATATGATCGTCACACAACGCGGTTTCCAGGCTAACTCAAGAACAATACAAACCGCAGATCAATTGCTGCAGGAGCTTTTGACTCTCAAGCGGTAAAATAAAGGAGTAGGAAACATGGGAGGTTAATCTCCCATGTTTCCGTTTTTATGGTATGATAAAAGTTACCCGGTTGGACGGGACAGAGT
>JGI24698J34947_10000964_pt1 | contig 14673 bp, 8 predicted proteins | sample TergutMp193P3_FD_34947 | JGI IMG/M metagenome (IMG submission 34947) | reverse complement strand
CCGCCGCAAGCAAAGCGGTATAGCGGCGGGCCCGGCGGCCTTCCCACATGGTGTCTTCTGTCTTTTCCTCAAGACAGCGTAAATGCATCAAATCAAGGTCAAGCCAGGGGTACATTGCCTTGTTGTAATAATAAAACGCAGCAGCCGGGTCCCCCCGCAGGTGCATAAATGTTTTCTGGCCGTCGTTCTGGACAGGGACTCGGAACAGCGAGGGTTCAAAGCTTTCGGCAAATTCAGCTATGGCAGAATTAGCCGTGGTAAATGGGCGGACATCCCCTCCACCTTCAATTGCGCCGAACAATCCGCCGTTAAGCGAAACAGGCAAGGCTTCCCTATAGATTCGTTCCGCCTGGGCGATTACGTGACCGGCCGGCGTCAAGGGGGTTGCGTCTTTCAGAACGAAGACTATGTGGAGGTACACCGCGCCGGGATTTTCTTCCAGTACATTGTCCAGGCTTATATCAGCTGCGATTTCTATCTCACGCTTTTCACCGGGTTTCATCCCCGGCGGCGTCATACTTCCCTTGCTGACGATTTTTTCACCCACACTGCCGGTATTCTCCGTGCAGAGTTTCCAGTTAAGTGTAATAGCGTCTAACGAGGAGAAATCGTAGCGGTTTTCCAGGATGAAACCAAAGGGCTTGCCTGGAACCGGGACGAGCCTCACCGGGGCAAAGAGCTGCCTGCACTCCGCCATTGCCGGTTTGGGGGTTTGATCCGGGAAGAGTAGGCCGTCGCAGCAGAAATCATAGTCCGAGGGTTCGTCCCCAAAATCGCCGCCGTACTTCCAGTACTTGCGTCCGTCAGGCGCAAAGGCCTCGTGCCCGTGGTCAATCCACTCCCAGATAAAACCTCCTTGAAGGCCGTGATGACTTTCAATCGCCTTCCAGTAATCCGAGAGTGAGCCGTTGGAATTCCCCATGGCGTGGGAATACTCGATCATGATAAGGGGGCGGTGATCCTCCCTGTACTTCACAAAATCCGTGATAAGCTCCAACTGGGGGTACATGGGGCCTATTATGTCGGTGAGGGTTTTGCTTCGGTTAAGTGAGTCCAGGGTGAATGAGCCCTGGCCCTTTTCCGGCCTGACCGCCCCCTCGTAGTTGACCGGCCTGGAGGAATCGTAGCGCCTAACCCAGGCCCCGCCCATGTTGTGGCTCGCGCCGTCGCCGCTCTCGTTTCCCAGCGACCAGATGATCACCGAGGGGTGGTTCTTGTCACGCTCCACGACCCGCTGGATCCTCANGGCGTAGGCATAGGCCCAGGCGGTATCCCAGCAAAGCTGGTTATAGAAACAGTGGTGCTCAATATTGGCCTCATCGACGAGGTAGATTCCGTACCTGTCGCAAAGATCGTACCAGCGCTCGTCGTCGGGGTAGTGGCAGGTACGCACGGCGTTGAAGTTGTGCTCCTTTAAAAGCCTTAAGTCCCTCATCATCCCTTCCGTGGAAAGGGTCTTGCCGGTTTTTTCGTCATGCTCATGGCGGTTAACGCCCTTGATCAATACCGGCCTTTCGTTGATAAGAAGCTCTCGTCGGCTTACACGGATATTTCTGAACGCTGTGCAAAATGCGACACTTTCGATGTGCCTGCCGTCACGGTAAAGATCTATCGCGAGCACATACAGATGAGGCGTTTCGTGGGACCAGATTTCGGGATTGCCAAGGCGAATCTCTCCCATCGTGGTGTTTGTATTAATCCTGTAATCACAGGCAAGGACAAGTTCCCCCGCCGCAAGGGGTTCCCCTTTGCAGAGCTTCGCGGCAATCCCCTCCGCATCCTTTAGGCCTTTGGGCAAGGTAAAAGGATAGAGGGCATATTTCACCGTGAACGGGCTTTCAGGCGAAGGGTTGACCGGCACGTTGCCGCTGCACTGGCTTTCCGGAAGCTTCCCGCCCAGTGTCACGCTGAAACTAAAAACGCCGCTAATATGCCAATCAATAGGCGGTGCGGGGGCAGGTTCCGGGTTCTTCTCCCGTTCTGGCAGGCCCTCGATAACGCCTGGCAGGGCCTTGATGTCCTTGATATAACAGGCTTCGGTTGAATAAAGAAAAACGCCCCGGTGTATTCCACCATACCACCACTGATCCTGATCCTCAATGTAACTCGCATCGGAATAGCGTATAACTTTGACGCAGATAACGTTCTCGCCTTCTTTCAGAAAAGAAGTGATATCGTATTCCGAGGGAAGCCATGTGTCCTTTCCAACACCGGCAAAGAGGCCGTTCACGTAGATTATGGCGCAGCTCTCGGCGGAACCCAGGTGAAGCACCACCCGGCGGTCTTTCCATTCCGGCGACAGGGTGAAAGTCCGGCGGTAAAGCCCGGTGGGGTTGTTTATAGGCGCGTGCGGCGGTTCCGCCTGAAATGGCATCTGCACGTTGGTGTAATGGGGCTTGTCAAAACCCTGGCGCGTCCAGGTGCCAGGCACCTTCAATTCTGCCCAGCTCCCGGCGTCATAGGAAGGGGAAGCCCATTCCGGTACGTCAAAACCGGGAACGACCGTATTGGGACAAGCGTCCTCCATCGGATTGTTGAGCAGTTTAAAACGCCATGTGCCGTCCAGGCTCAGGCAGTATTGATTTCTTTCCGTTACACGAAATTCCGGGCCGGCAATGGCATCGGTCAGGGCTTCCTCCGACGAAGCAAAAGGCAGGAGCGTGCTGCGCATGGGAAGCCGGTTCACTTCCTGAATTTCGGGGTTTTCCCAGATAGGCGGTATAAGGTTCGTTTTCATATTTTATTGCAACTCCTATAAACTATCAGTAACTAATTAAGAAGATCTCGCACAGAGGTAAATACTAAAATTAAGAAAATCTCTCACAGAGGCGCGGAGGACAAAGAGCTATTTGTAAGCATGTCGGATCCTTCTTGTCTGTCAATAAAATAATTAAATTAACAAAGAATGATGAAGACGCGCGACTTGCAAACGAAGCGCTATCTCTGTGCCCCCGTGTGATGTTTTTCAGCCCCTACTTTATCGAGCCCAGAATACCCTCAACAAAGCGCCGCTGTTGCGTAATAAAAATGAGAAGGGTAGGTATTACCGAAAGGGTAATGGCCAACAACTGCATTCCGTAGTCTGTCACATAGCCTGACGAGAGCTGCGTGATGAGTATGGGCAGGGTTTTTGCCGTTTCGCGTTGAAGTATGATTAACGGCCACAGGTAGTTATTCCAGGCCGCCATAAAAGTCACAATTGCCGCGGCCGCATAGGTCGGGGACATCACGGGCATAAAGATGCGGATGAAAATCCCGAACTCGCTGACCCCGTCAACCCTTGCCGCATGGACAATTTCCATGGGGAAAGACTGGGAGCATTGCCTGAAAAAGAAAATCAGGAAAGCCGTGGCCAAAGATGGCATGATTATGCCTGCGGTGGTGTTGAGCAGCTTGAGGCTGCTTGTCAGGCGGAAAAGCGGCACCATTATTGCGGCAAAGGGGATCATCATGGACAAAAGCAGAACCGACATGAGCCTGTCCTTGGCCTTGCTGCGGTATATCTGGAAACCGTACCCCGCCATGGAGCAGATAAACAGGCTGCCCAAAGTCAGGATCAGGGCATTTCGGAAAGAATTATAAAACCCCATGCCAATGGGAATTGTGTTTATAAGGTTTCCTAAATTTTTCAGCAAAAAGTTGCCGAAAAACAGCCTGCCGCGCACCACTTCAACACTGATATTGGTAGACGAAACGACCACAAAATAAAAGGGGAACGCCGAAATAAAGCCGATTGCAATCAGAAAAATATAGATTAACAGTTTGCCTGGAGCCAGTATTTTCATGTCCGGTCTCCTATTTTTAGCTGAATAAGGGAGAGGATGGCTACCATAAACAGTATGGTGTAGGATCCAGCCGCCGCGTAGCCGAACTGGGGATTGTTAACAAAGGACATATTGTAAATGTACTGGGAAATACTCACAATGGGGCTGTTTTGGTTGTTATTCGTAAGAATCCTGGGCTCGTCAAAGATCTGGAGCGTACCGTTAGTTGACATGATCGAGGTTAGTATAATCACGGGTTTAAGCAGGGGAATGGTAAGCCTGAAAAATTGCTGCACCGCGTTGGCGCCGTCAATACGGGCCGCCTCGTAAATCTCGGAAGAAATATTCTGAAATCCCGCCAGGTAGAAGATCGTGTTATACCCTGTCCACCGCCAGGTAATGACTATTATGATAACGACCTTTGCCCAAAGAGGATCGGTAAGCCAGCTTATGGGCTCAGGGATTATTTTGAGGTTCGTCAGGACGAAATTTGCCAGGCCGTCAATGGAATAGACGGATCGGAAAATAACGGCTGTCGCCGCAAGGGAAATCGCGCAGGGCAAAAAGATAAGGGTTCTGAAAAAACCTTTGCCCGGCAGGTTTTTGCTGTTCAGGATGGAAGCCAGGACAAGCGCGGCGATCAGCATTATCGGTACCTGGAAAATGAGGAATATAAAAACATTCTTCACGGATTCCTTGAACCGGTTATCCTGNATCAGGCGCAAGTAGTTGTTGATGCCGTTAAATGTAAGGTTATTGGCAATTCCCCTGTGAAGGGAAAGATACGCCGCCTGAAACATTGGCAAAAAGGAAAAGCAAAAGATGAGCAGCGCCGCCGGGGCCACAAAGAACCAGCCCCACAGGGCATATTTCTTTTCCAGTTGAAGGGGTTTCACATGACGCCTCCTGATTTTTTCTGTTGGGAAAAACAAAAGGGGAGGGGGGTTCACCCCTCCCCGACAGAATCGCTATTGACTCATCACGAATTCAACTTCCCTCTGCGCGTTCGCTATTTCAGTGTCGAGGTTCGCGCCCCGGATGAAATTCAGGGCCGCCAGGGCCACCGCGTCACGGGACTCGTAATTGTACAGCCCGAATTGAACCATGGGAACCTTGCTGGCATAATCCATCAGGTCTTCGTAGATCTTCTGGCCGCCGAAGAAGGGCTGTGGCTGGCTGTAAATTGGGGCGCTGGCCGCGGGAAGCCAGGTTGAGATGGCGCCCGAAGAAGGCAGGATGGTTTCATAGAATTCCACGCTTCCCGCCCAGACCTTGTCAAGAAGGTCAAACGCGACATCCGGATACCTTGTATGGGACATGACCATCCAGCCGGAACCGCCCTGGCTTGAATAGTTTTGGCCGTTGGACATCCTTGGGGTATTCACCATGGCCCATTTGCCCGACTGATCGGTCGCGGGGGTAATGCTGCCGATAATCCAGCAGCCCTGTATGGTCCCTACCACGGTCTCGTTGTTAAGGGTGGCAATATAGGCGTTCCAGTCCGGCACTTCGAGCATTACCTGGCTGTCAAGCAGGTTCTTGTAGGTATTGATAATTTCCCTGATTGCGGGATTCCCCTGAATATTGGGCCTTCCCTGCGCGTTAAAGTACCAGGTTCCCGTGCTTTGGAGCATCAGGTTGATGAGGTCCGTTCCGCCTGCGGGGAAAGAAATCATCGATTTGCCGGTTCTCTGCCTTACGGTCCTTCCAAGCTCTATAAAGCGATCCCAGGTGATGTCGTTGAAATCAGACACCTGAAGGCCGGCCTGCTGAACAAAATCGGAACGGAGGAAAAACGCCGTGGCGCCGTTATCAAAGGGCACGCCGTAGTTCTGGCCGTTGACAGTGCCGACCGCCAGCTTAAACTGCGCGAACCTGCTCAGATCTACCTTGCCGTTGAGGGGAAGATAGGCCCTGGGGAAATTCGTCACGAATTTTTCAATGCTGTTGTCTTGTTGAAGAATGATGTCAGGCAGGGCGCTTGTCTCGTTGGCGGAAAGGGCGGTAATCAGTCTTTCTTCAATAGAAGAAATATCCTGGACATCCAGGCTGACATTGGGCCGGATACGCTTATAAACCTTTTCAGCCTCTTTCATGGCAAAGACGTTGAAATTCACATCCCAGCACCATACCAGAAGCGTCACCGGCGCGTTCGGGTCAGTCGCTGCTGCCGCCGCTGCCGGAGCCTGTTGCCTGTTGCATGAAAGCAAAGCAAGGGACAGAAGCAGTACGGTTAAAACAAAAAAACCAATTTTTCTCATAAATTCCTCCTAATGAGTTTCCTCATGATGATAATACTCCATTATAACATGAATAGAAAAAAAAGCAATTTTTTTTTGTAACTTTCATATTTCCGAAGATCTCTCACGGAGGCACGGAGTTCACGGGGAATGGCGCGTTGTTATCCAGTTGCGCGTCTTCATTATGTTTTTTCTAATGTCCTTACTATAAAGAAGTAAGAAGAAGGGTCTGATTTATTAATTGCCCATAAGTCCTCTGTGCCTTTGTGCCTCTGTGCGAGGTTTTTGGATATTGGTTCCTGTCGATATGGAGATTTGAAAAAGTAAATGCTGTTGCTATGCGGCAGGAGGTTCCCTATTTTCCCCTCATGCCTTATACTGGGATCATGCAGGTCTTGACCGTAACCAACCTTCGAAAACGCTTCAACCTTGAGGCGGGGTTCTTCGCGCCCCTTGGCCGTTATGTCCACGCGGTGAACGGCGTTTCCTTTTCCATCGGCAGAAATGAAACCTACGGCATTGTCGGTGAATCGGGCTGCGGCAAGACCACCACCGCCAGGCTCCTAGTGCGTATGTACGAGGCGGACGAGGGGGAGATTCTCTTCCACAGCCATGACAAGGTTGTACAAAACTTTGTCCAGGACGTTCGACAACTGAAAGGCCGTGATTTCAAGCGTTACCGGGAAAAGGTAAAGTACGTCTTCCAGGACCCGGCCCGCTCCCTCAACCCAAGAATGACCGTTTACGAGGTGCTGACTTCCGGGGCCAGGTGGTCTACCAAAAAGCGCTCGCCGGCCTTATTGAAGGAAGAAGCCGCGGCCATCCTTGAGGAAGTGGGCCTTTCCTCCGCCGACCTTGAAAGGCGCCCTGCTGAATTTTCTGGCGGGCAGAGGCAGAGGATCTCCATTGCCAGGGGCCTCATGATGAAGCCGGACCTTCTCATCTGCGACGAGGTGGTTTCGGCTCTTGACGTTTCCATACAGGGGCAGATCCTCAACCTGCTTTTGGATCTGCGCAGCCGCCGTAATTCCTCCGGCGAGGATATTTCCTTCCTCTTTATCGCCCACGACCTTAAGGTGGCCTCCTATTTCTGCGATCGCATAGGTGTCATGTACTGCGGCGAAATCATGGAAGAGGCCCCCGCGGCCGTTCTCTGGAAAAGCTATCTTCACCCCTATACCGAGCTGCTCTTTTCATCGGCGCAAAACGCCGGGCGCGGGGAAGGGTTTCCCGGTCAATCACGGGCCGAAGCGAAAAGCGCCGACACCGAGTCATTGCACATAACGGACGGCTGTGCCTTCGCCTCCCGCTGTCCCTATGCGGAGGATGTCTGCTTCAGGGAGAAGCCCCCGCTGGTGGAGGCGGAAGAAGGCCATTCTGTGCGGTGCTGGAGATAGGCAATCGCGGGGGTCAATGCCTACTGAATAAAGCCATCATAGAGGCAAAGCGCTTCGCGAGTTCTTTGTCCGGTATTTCCCAAAGCCGCCATGACCAGTTAACGTTATTGCAGGTGGAAGGGGTATTGAACCTCGCTTCTTCACCCAGGCCCAGCAAATCCCATAGGGGGAAGATCGCGTACTCTGCGTGGGAAGAAGCAACCGCCCGGATCATTGCCCACGCAATATCGGAAGGCCGCGCTTCTTCATCACAGTTAAAGTAGGCGGCTACGGAGCGCCTGTCATTTTTTCCCAGGCTGGCATACCAACCGGCGGTGGTGTTATTGTCGTGTGTGCCGGTATATGCCGCCCAGTGATAACCGTAATTGTGAGGAAGAAAAAGATGCCGGGCGTCAAAGATGCCGTTTTCCATATCTTCAAAACCAAACTGGCAGACTTTCATTCCCGGAAAATTTAAATTTTCCCTGAGCTTTACTACACTCTCTGTCAAAAACCCCAAATCTTCGGCAAGGATTGGGAGCTTGCCCAGTTTTTTTTCAAGCGCCATGAAAAGGTCCGCTCCGGGACCCTTTTCCCATGTTCCCTTCTCCGCCGTAGGGTTGCCTGCCGGGACCGACCAGTAGGCATCAAAGCCGCGAAAATGGTCAATACGGAACAAATCAACCTGGGAAATGAGCCGTCGAATCCGGTCTATCCACCAGGCGTACCCTTCGGCCTTCATCTTGTCCCAATCATATACAGGGTTGCCCCAAAGCTGGCCGGTTGAACTGAAATAATCCGGCGGAACACCGGAAACAAAAGTAAAGTTTCCCTCATCATCCGTCTTGAACAGATCAATCCGGCTCCATGTGTCGGCGCTATCGGCGGCGGCAAAGATCGGAATATCCCCGACAAGGCGGATTCCCCTGGCGTTTACATAAGCTTTTAGTTCCCGCCACTGTTGTTCGAAGAAATATTGAAGTATTTTCCAGTCAAGTATTTCATCGGCTTTTTCCTTCCGTAATTTATCAAGGGATTCCTTTTTCCGTTTCGCTATCTCTTTGTCCCACACCGTATGCCATCTCGCGTCGTGGTAATCTTCGCACAATACCTGAAACACAGCGTAGTCTTCCAGCCAGTACGCTTCCCGCCCGCAAAAAGCGTCAAAGCCAGAATTGCCCGCTTTCGCGGCATCAGCGGCCATTGCGCCTTGCGCATAACGACGCGCCGCTTTTTTTAGCAGCGAAAGTTTACGCGTTTCTGCAAGACCGAAATCGACTCTGTTAACCCCATCTTCCGTTTTTTGCGGAAGGTTCCGCAGTTCAGCCAGCTCCGCCTCTTCGAGTAAGCCGTCCACGGCAAGAAGATCCGGCGAAATAAGGAGTTCGTTTCCCGCAAAGGAAGATCGCGCCGCATAAGGGGAATTGCCGTAGCCGAGCGGGCCAAGCGGCAATATCTGCCACATGCCTACCCCCGCATCGGCAAGAAAGTCCGCAAAAGAACGGGCCTCACCGCCCAGATCCCCTATTCCGTACGGACCGGGAAGAGACGTTATATGGAAAAGGAGACCGGCATAGCGCGGCCGTTTTTCGTATATTGGATTTGAGTCTGTCGTTTTCATGGTTCTATTTTATGCTGTTTTCAGGGGAAAGAGAAGTAAGAAGATCTCACACAGAGGCACAGAGGCACAGAGGACTGCGCGAGGTATGCTAGCCACGCACCATCATTATTCTTTTTTGTTTTGCTTATTATTAGGATAAAACTAGAAAGATCCTGCCAGCTTACTAATCACTCAGGATTTCCGTGCCCCTGTGCCCCCGTGAGATGCCCTTCTTCGTGTGTTACTCATCTCGAATTTATTTATAGAACCTTCTATAATACATCCTATGTCAGCACAAATAGCGGTTATCGGGGCGGGCGCCTGGGGGACGGCGATTGCCAAGCTCATTGCGGAGAAGGGGAAAGACGTTGTTATCTGGGGCTTTGAAGAGGACACCAGGGACGACATCAACATTCGTCACGGGAATTCGCGTTATTTACCGGGCGTAAGCCTGCCGCCAAACCTCACGGCGACTTCGGACATTGAAGAGGCGGCTTCGAACAGGGAATTTCTCATTTTGGCGGTTCCTTCGCTCTATCTGTTGAAAACCGTCAGGCAGATTCTGTTGGTGCCTTCGATTCAGGATGGGGAAACAGCCATTGCCGTTCTTACCAAGGGCTTTATGGCAACAGCCAAGGGCCCGCGGCTTATCCTTGAAACCCTGGAAGATTACCTCCCTGGTTTTTACCGCCAGTCGCTGGTCTACATTGCCGGGCCCAGCCACGCCGAGGAAGTCTCCCGTGGAAAGATCACAGGCCTCATAGCCGCGAGCGAGAGCGCGAAGAATTCCATTCGTTTTCGGGATTTATTGAAAAGCAAGGCCCTTTTTGTTTTCTCCTCGTTTGACGTTCGCGGTGTTCAGGTGGCGGCCGCAGCGAAAAATGTCATTGCCATCGCGTTTGGCATGCTTGACGCTTTCAAGACCCAGGGCGAGGCCGGCATTTTTGACGGCGCAGCCCTTTTCGGCAACGGCACCGAATCGCTTCTTCTGGCTGCCGGCCTCAACGAGATTCAAACCCTCGGCACGGCCATGGGAGCCACCCATCCCGAAACCTTTACCTCTATCTCAGGCATAGGCGACCTTGACGTTACCTGCCGCTCTGTTTTCGGAAGAAACCGCCGCTTTGGCAAAGAGATCATNGAGAAAAAGATCCTTGAGCCGTTCAGGGATCTTGACGACCTCATCAGCCGGATAGGCGAAATTGATTATATGCCTGAAGGCGTCGCGGCGGCAAAGCATGTCAAGACCCTGGCGGAGAAACACCGCTTAAGATTGCCGATTTCAACAGGCCTCCATAAAATTTTGAACCGCGAGATGGAACCGCTTGATTTTCTGAAAAGTTATCTCGATGCCCTTGGATCTTAACAGAGTAAAAGTTATTACTTCAAAATATCTCACACAGAGGCACGGAGTTCACAGAGGACACGGAGAAAGAAGAAAACAAGAGCAATCTTCCCTTTCTCCTCTTTTCCCTACTCCCTTACTCCCCTATTCCCCTATTCTAGTTTTTTTTGATATTATATTTCCATGTCTGAAGAATTAACCGAATATCAGGGAAATGCGACGATGGAAAAAATCACGTCGCTGGCAAAGCGGCGGGGGTTTGTGTTTCAGTCGTCGGAAATTTACGGCGGACAAAACGGGGCCTGGGACTACGGCCCGATGGGCATTGAACTCAAGAACCGAATTGCCCAAACATGGTGGAAGGAGATGACCCAGCTCCATGACGACATCGTGGGCCTTGATGCGGCGATTTTGATGCACCCGCGGACCTGGGAAGCGTCAGGGCACGTGGAAAATTTCACCGACCCCCTGGTTGACTGCAAAAAATGCAAGGCCAGGTTCCGTGCCGACCAGATTCCGGAGGAGAACCTCGCGGCGAAAAAATGCCCCGAATGCGGCGGTGAGTTAACCGACACGCGCAAGTTCAACCTCATGTTCAAAACCCACATCGGCCCGGCCGAGGACAGTGCCAGCATCATTTACCTAAGGCCGGAAACCGCCCAGGGCATTTACGTCAACTACAAGAACATCATCCAGTCGAACCGGATGAAAATACCCTTCGGCATTGCACAGATCGGCAAGGCTTTCCGCAACGAGATCGTCACAAAAAACTTTATCTTCCGCACCTGCGAATTCGAGCAGATGGAGATGCAGTTCTTCGTCAAGCCCGGCACGGACGTGGAATGGTTTGGAGAATGGCGCAAACGGCGCTGGGCGTACTACGAAAAGCTGGGTGTCAAGATGGATCACCTCCGCTGGCACCAGCACGGCCCCGGTGAACTCGCCCATTATGCGAAAGATGCCTACGACATCGAGTACCTCTTCCCCATGGGCTGGCGGGAACTGGAAGGCGTTCACAACCGCTCCGACTACGACCTCAGCCGTCACACGCAATACTCAGGCAAGGATCTGCAGTACATCGATCAGGACAACAGCGCCGAGCGCTACATTCCCTATATCATCGAGACTTCGGCCGGCCTTACGCGTAACGTATTGATGATCCTCTGCGATGCCTACGACGAGGAGCAGGTTGCGGACAAGGGTAACGATGACGACTGGCGCACGGTGCTGCGCTTCCACCCCAGCCTCGCGCCTGTTACCGTCGCGGTCCTCCCCCTGATGAAAAAGGACGGCCTCGCGGAACTTGCACAGGACATACGCCGGGAACTGAAAGAGGACTTCGCCACCGACTACGACCAGGGCGGCGCAATCGGACGCCGCTACCGCCGCCAGGACGAAGCCGGGACCCCTTTCTGCGTCACCATTGACTACGAGTCCAAGGACAACGGCAGCGTGACCCTACGTTTCCGGGATTCCATGGAACAGGTTCGCGTGAACCGCGCCGAACTCGCCGTACGCATACGCAAAGAAATAAAAGAATACAAGCGAACTAAACCCTAATTTGTCGGGCAGTCTGTCACATTAAACAGCCCAAATAAAACTTGATTAACGGGTGGGCAAGCTCTTTGGAGAAAACGTTTGAGGAACCCGGCTCCGGAGCCCTCTGCCCACTGAAATCACCAAGCATAGATTAACCCAGAAGGTCTTGCGTTTCAGTGGTCAGATCGTTTCTCACTTCAGGACAGCCCTACGGGCTGCTTATTCCACAGGTCTCCTACAGCCGGAGAATTCAAAGATGTTTTCTCCAAAGAGCTTGCCCACCCATCCACCTGTATTATTTCGGTAAATGTGTCAATTATATGACATATTTGTGTTTTTTCATTAGGGAAGAGGGCTTTTTCCTTATCACATAGCAAAAACATAAAGAAAAGGCTAACTGGCCGGCTTCGCCGGGTGATATGCAGAATTCCCTGTTGTTTTAAAACACTAACTTGTCGTGTTTTTGCAACATAAATACCCGAATTATACTGTTGATGGGTGGGCAATTGACGTTGCGAAAACCTCTTTGGGCTCTCCGGCGGAGAAGACGAGCAGAATGGGTAAAGCCCTAACGGGGAAAGAAGGCCTGACTACTTAAGCGCAAAGCTCAATAGAATAATCCGTACTTGATGACTTAAGTAGTCAGGCGGCTTCGTAGCCGGGTTCCCCAAACGTTTTCGCAGCGTCAATTGCCCACCCGTTGAACAAAAATTTATTCGGGTTTTTATGACAGACTGCCCGACAAATCAGAGTTTTGCTTTTGAAACTGTAAATAGTCCCAGCGCGTCACGATGCCCATGAGCTTCCCCCCTTCCAGAATGGGGAGGTGGCCGATTTTTTCTTTGTGAAATATTCGCTCAATTTCCCTCATGGTGGCCATGCTCCCGACGGAAATGGCGGGCTTCGACATATACGCCTTGACCGATGCCTGCATTTTCCCGTGCTTGCGGCCCTTCATGATGTCGCGAAGGCTGATAAAACCGGAAACGTCGCCTTCCTTGTCAACTACCGGAACCCCGGTATAGTCAAGGCGCTCAAGGAACATTGAAGCGTCCAGGAGGCTTGTGGTCTCATGAATCGTAAAGACGTTCTTTGTCATGATATCAAGGGCCCTTGCGGCGGGCTCAAGTGAATGTTCCAGGCGGGACTTGAATTCCTCAAAGAATTCCTCCCCATTGCGGCCAGTGATCCGGGCGGAAGCCGCGAGCTGGTGCCCGCCGCCGCCATAGGACGCAAGCAGTGCCTGAACGTCGATCTTCTTGCTCTGGCTTCTTGCGATTAACAGTATGGTATTGTCCACCGGGATTGAGAACGCCGCGAAATAGGCGTCGGGGTTCCGCATATCCATGATCTTCTCCACCACAGCCGCCAGCCCTGCCACATTCGCTTTCAGTTCAAGGTAACTCAGAAGGATCACATTCCCCTGTATAGTGAAGGGCTCGGGCCTGAGCCGGTCAAGAACCTCAATCTGGTCATCCTCTGTCACGGCTTCCAGGAAATTCTTTACCAGGTGAAGAGATGCCCCCAGGCCCAGAAGCCAGGCGGATACTTCGTAATCATCACGCGTAACGTTTTCGTGAAGGAGCCGCCCCGTGTCCGCGTATATTGCCGTCAAGGCAATGGTGGCCTCCTCGCCCTTAAGGGTAATGCCCTTCCGCATTGCCATCTTCCCCAGTAGGGTGGTGTTGGCCCCGAAGCACCCCTCTTCAAGGGTTGCGCCCGGAATGTCGCAGCTTTCAGCAATATGATGATCAAAGACCCGAATGGCGGGATTGGAATTCTTTATGCAGGCGAAATACTCACTCACCCTGTTTGCCGAACGTGTATCAACAACTACAATATTGTCAATTTTTTCGCCAGAGATATCCCTGGGGGCAAGGAAGTCAAAATAATCCTTGTAAAGATCGCACATATTCTGTGCAGATGGATGAACCCTGCTGCTCTTGATTAGCCTGTAGCCTGGGAATATGTTCTTTGCCAGGATGAGCGAACCGAGGCAGTCAAAATCAGCATTGGTATGCCCAAAAGCGATGTCCACCTATTCCCTGACCCAAATCTCCTTGATCCCCAAAAGGCCAAGTCTTTGCGCGGCGCTTTCAATCAACACCGCCGGGACATTTATCGCAAGCACGCGGTATACAGAACCGGCCTGTTCCTGTATAACATGGAACCCCAGGGAAGCCACCTCTCGCGAGGCCCTGTTGGCGGCATCCAGGCCGGAATACGCGCCTACCTGAAGGCGGTACACCTTATTCGTTGACGGATCAGGCAACCCCGGAATTATCACAGGATTGGTCCTGGAAATTTGCGCCTGGCTTTGGCGTTTGCCCAAAAGGGAATCCAGTTCCGCGATTCTTTGGGCTGAGTATACCGCCAGTGCCTTGAGTCTTATGACTTCGCGGGCATCCTGTTCCTTGAGTCTTCGGATTTCACGGGAATCCTGTTCCTTGAGCCTTTGGGCTTCGCGGGCATCCAGGTCCGCAATTCTTTTGGCGGCAAAGTCCGCCAGTTCATTGAGCCTTCGGACTTCTCGTGCATCCAGGTCAGCGATTCTTTGGACTTCGCGGGCATCCAGGTTCGTGATTCTTTCGACTTCGCGGGCATCCAGTGCCGCGATTCTTTTGGTTGCGAAGTCCGCCAGTTCCTTGAGCCTTTGGACTTCACGGGCATCCTGTTCCTTGAGTCTCTGGGCTTCACGGGCATCCAGCGCCGAGATTCTTGTTTCTGCGAAGTCCGCCAGTTCCGTGACTACTTTGGCGGCGAAGTCCGCCAGTTCCGTGAGCAATTCTGCTTCGCGGATATCCAGATC
>JGI24698J34947_10000963_pt1 | contig 14679 bp, 11 predicted proteins | sample TergutMp193P3_FD_34947 | JGI IMG/M metagenome (IMG submission 34947) | reverse complement strand
GGGGCTGGAGATGAGGAGGGAAAAACTTGGCGCCGGTATTATCCGGTTCGCCGCCATGTACTCTGACGGCATGGCGGCAGGCGGCCTTGAAAAGGGGAAGCGGCCCCTTGTGCTGGACAGTGAGATTTTGTCGGCGGCCGAGAGGGCGTACAAAAAGGCCATGACACGGCGCATAAGGGTACGTTCAATCTGCCTCACCCTGGAAGGCCTAATGCCGTTGGGCTATGAACCGGATCTGTTTGAACCTGAAACAGAAACCAGGAACCGCAATTTACAGGAAGCCGTAGACAAGATACAGAACCGTTACGGCGTGGCTGCGGTAATGCGCGGGGTTGTGCTGGCGGCTACAGAAAATAGGAAAGAGGAAGGAGGAAGGAGGAATGCAGACAAGGCTTGGGATGGTTTCGGCTTACTCCCTGCTTTACGGGGTCCATAAGCCAGACAAGCTTCTAGACAAGGCAGTTTCCTTCGGGATTAAAACGACAGCTATTTGCGACTTGGACAATCTATATGGTGTACATTCTTTTATTGAGGCGGCAAAAGAGCGAAATATACGCCCAATTATCGGTGTGGCTCTTACAATTAAGAATGAGGAAGTAGTAAACAGGAATAAAGAAATTCCTCCCTCCTCCTTCCTCCCTCCTCCTTTTATTTTTTGTTTTGTAGAGAACCGCATGGGCTTTTCCCGTCTGTGCGATCTTCTGACAATACGAAACAGGGATAAAGGGCATTTTGATCCGTTGCCATATTTTCGCGAAAACGCCGAAGGGCTTGTTTTGGCTTCGACAGATGCTTCAACACTTGACTGCCTCTCAGGACACGCCAGGCATTTATATGCCGCGATTACCCCCACCGATATTAAGGCCGTGGGCCCTGCCCGCAGGCTCAATGTCCCGCTTGCCTTCCTGGACGATTCCCTCTTTCTGGAAGCCGGGGATTTTGCCGTCCACAAGGTGTTACGCGCAATTGGCCTGCTTAAGACGGTTGGCAGCCTGGAACCGGGTGACACTGCGGCGCCTGAGCGGATATTGCGTCCATCAAAAGAACTCCACCGCCAGCTTGCGTCATGGCCGGAGGCGGTCAAGGGAACCGAAGAAATAGCTTCTGTTTGTGCTTACAACGATTTGTTTGGGGGCTGGATTTTTCCGGGGTATGGGGACAATCCGGGGGAAGAATTGCGGCAACGGGTCTATGAAGGCGCGGAGTTGCGCTATGGCGAATTGGGCGATATGGAAATAGATAGGATAGAGTATGAGATGAAAATAATTGAGGAAAAGGGGTTTGCGCCTTATTTTCTGGTGATCGATGATATCGTGCGCATGGCTTCCCGAACCTGCGGGCGGGGTTCCGGCGCGGCCTCTATTGTGTCGTATGCCCTTGGAATCACAAATGTTGAACCGATAAGGCATAACCTGTACTTTGAACGCTTTTTGAACCCTGCCCGCCCTGACCCGCCGGACCTGGACATTGACTTTGCCTGGGACGAGCGGGACGATTTAATAAAGGCGGTAATCGACAAATTCGGTTCCGACCACTGCGCGAGGGTGGCAAACCACAATATGTTTCGCTACCGTTCGGCATTGAGGGAAACCGCGAAGGCCTACGGATTCGGCGACGCTGAAATTTCCGGAATAGAAAGAAAGATAGAATTGGGAAGCAGGAATGAGGAATCAGGAATCAAAAAGGATATGCTATGGCAGGAAATATTTGCTATAGCGAAAGAGATAGAGGGGCTGCCCCGAGGGCTTGGAATGCACTGCGGGGGGCTGGTGATTGCGCCCGGGCCGATCAGCCGTAATGTGCCAATAGAAAAGTCGGCGGAGGGATATCCGCTTCTTGCCTGGGAAAAGGAAGGGACGGAGGCGGCTGGGTTTGTCAAAATAGATCTGTTGGGGAACAGGTCTTTGGCGGTAATACGCGACACCCTGAAAAACCTTGAGGGGCAGGGGATGATCATAGACCCACACACATGGCGGCCTATTGACGACACCGCGACAGTTGAGGCCCTGGCACGGGGTGACAGTATCGGCGTGTTCTACATTGAAAGCCCTGCCATGCGCCAATTGCAAAAAAAAACCAATGCCGGGGATTTTGACCATATCGTGATACATAGCTCAATTATTCGGCCTGCTGCCAACAAGTTTATTTCTGAATATGTGCGGCGGCTTAAAGGCGGCGCATGGGCGCCGCTCCACCCACGGCTGGAGAAAATACTCGATGAGTCCTACGGCATTTTGTGCTATCAGGAGGACGTTTCAAAAACCGCCGCGGCCCTGGCCGGGTTTAACGAGGTGGACGCCGACAAGCTGCGAAAGGTAATCGCCAAAAAAGCGGGAAGGGCAAAGTTGGCGGTTTACGAAAAACAGTTCTTTGACGGCTGCCGGGGAAATGGTGTTGCCGAGGAGGCCATACAGAAGATTTGGGAGATGATGTTGTCCTTTGACGGCTACTCGTTCTGCAAGCCGCATTCGGCCTCCTACGCAATGGTGTCTTTTCAATCGGCTTATTTACGGGTCCACCACCCGGCGGAATTCATGGCTGCCGTCCTCTCCAATCAGGGGGGCTACTATCGACCGCACGCTTACATAGCGGAGAGTCGGCGCATGGGGCTTTTTACGGCAGGGCCTGACATTAATGCCTCCCGCTGGCGCTATTATGGAAAGGGGCGGGACGTGGTAGTCGGCTTGATGGCGGTCAAGGGTCTTTCAGCTTCCGGCGCCGAGGCGGTTTTGGAGGAGAGGGAGAGGGGAGGGGACTTTGACGATCTTGAGGATTTTGTACGGCGGGTGAGGCTTAACCGTGATGATATTATCGCGCTTTGCCCTGCCGGGGTTTTTGACAGCATCGCTGGCGGTTTGCCCAGGGCGTTACAGGCGCGGAAGCTCCTGGGAAGCAGGAAGGAGGAAGGAGGAATGGGGAATGGGGAACTGTTCGCTGACGGGCAATCATCTGCAGAAAAAACGAATAAAATAATTCCTAACCCCTCATTCCTAACTCCTAATTCCTTATGGGAAGAGTACCGGGCTTTGGGGTTTTTGCGGCATCTCCATCCCCTGGCATTGTGGAAAGATGATGTGCTGTCGGTAAAGTACCGGACAAAGGCGCAGCGTATTGGGGACTATGTTGGGCGAAACGTGAAAATGATTGGCTGGCCGGTAACGCAGAAAGACGTATGGACCAAAGACGGTTTGACCATGTGTTTTTTAAGTCTGGAAGACGAGACGGCCTTATACGAGACGGTGATTTTTCCGGATGTCTTTGAGAAATACAATAAACTGCTTTTTGACCAGCGGCCTTTGCTGGTCTATGGGCGGGTGGCGAATGACCAGGGGGCGATTTCGCTGGAAGTTAACAGGATTGAGGCGCTTGGGAAATTGGAGGAAAAGAAATTTTTCACCCTGTCATTATATGACACTGTGAAGGTATAATATCCAGGAAATGGCCTCCTATTCCTGCCACCTTTGAAGCGATTCCAGCATAAACGCCTTTATGTCAAGGCCATAGGTTTCCTTTAGTGTTTCACCTGACAGAACCGCATCGCATATACCGGAGGAAACCATGAACCCGTTGTTCAGGAGAAACGCCCTGTCGGCAAAGCGGCGGGCCATGTTAAGATCGTGGAGCACCGCTATGACAGCCCGGTTGTTTTCTTTTGCCCAGCGGGAAAGGTATTCCAGAAGCTCAATCTGGTGTTTCAGGTCCAGGTGGTTGGTGGGTTCGTCAAGAAGGATGAGCTCAGGGTTCTGGATCATCGTGCGGGCAAGAAAGACCCGCTGAAGCTGGCCGCCCGAAAGCTCGTTTATCAGGCTATCCTTGATATCCCAGAGTTCCAGATTAACCAGAATCCCGTGTATTATTTCCTTTTCTTCGGCGGAAAGGCCCTTTAGGGCCGACGGGGAATAGGCGAAACGGCCCAGGGCCGCAGTGTCATAAACAGTGTATGGGAAGTAGATTCCGGAGGTCTGGGCAAGGAGCGCAACCATTTGGGCAAGGCTTTTTCTGGAGAGCCCTATAATGTCCCTGCCCTCCAGGGCGATTATGCCCCTGTAAGGGAGGAGCCTTGCGAGGGCCTTAAGAAGGGTGGTCTTGCCGCAGCCATTGGGGCCGATTACCGCAAGGATTTCACCGCGACTGGCGCTTAGGCTTATGTCCTTTATGACGTCAATTCCGTTGTACCCGCTCGAAAGGTTTTTTACGTCTAACATCTTCCCCTCACCTCTTTTTAAAATAAAGCCAGGCAAAGAAAGGCCCCCCTATAAGGGCGGTTACCGCGCCTACGGGAAGCTCCGAGGGGCTCACTGCGGTACGGGCAACGAGGTCCGTGACCACAAGGAGGGAACCGCCCAGGAGAAACGCCATGGGCAGCACATAACAATGGCGGGAGCCTGTAATTCTCCGTGCCAGATGGGGGGCAATGAGGTCCACAAAGCCTATGACCCCGCACAGGGCCACTGCCGCGCCTGTCAGGGCAGCGGAACAAGCCAGGAGAATCCTGCGCACCCTGACGCTGTCCACCCCCATGCTTTGGGCTTCATCGTCCCCAAAGCTCAGGATGTCCATTTCACGGGCATAACGGAAAATAGCCAGAGACCCAATGATCAGGAAGGGAAGCAAGAGAGCCGAATAGAGCCAGCCCCTCATTGAAAAACTCCCCATCTGCCAGTAGAGCAGGTTCCGCAGCTCTTCCCTGTAAAGGGCAGTGAGGGTCGTGAGTATGGCATTGACAAAGAGCGAAAAAACCATGCCAAAGAGGATGACCGTGTTGTTCGACATGGTTTTGTCCAGGCGGGAAGAGCACCAGATCACGAGAAAGACAGTACCAAGGCCGAAGATAAAGCCGGCGAGCGGCAGGGTAAAAACCCTGATCAAGGGAAGCGTAAAACCCGTCAGCATGACGAGACCCGCCCCCAAAGAAGCGCCGGAAGAGACCCCCAGGATATAGGGGGAGGCGAGGGGGTTTCTCAGCACGGATTGGAACACCACGCCGCTTGCGGCAAGGGCCCCGCCGATCATAAAAGCCAGTATTGCCCTGGGAAAGCGCAGGTTCCAGACAATAGAAATGATCCTTCCTTCAGTTTCCAAAGGAATCCCGAAGATTTTCTCCAACAGGGCTTTGAGTGTTTCCCCAAATGAAATGCTGGAACTCCCAAGGGAAATTCCGGCCCAGAGGATAAGCAGGCTGGAGGCGGCAGCAGCGGAAAATTTAGCGCCCTGTTTCATGTTATGGGGAATTTATTTCCTGGGCCATCTGACGAAGGGCCGTCAGGATATTCTGGGTTGGACGGGACGCGGAATCCGCGTCAATGGCGTATACCCGGTTTTCCCTTATCGCGGTGATGCTCTGGAATGCCCGGCGGCTTTTTATTTCCGCAACAGGGTTCTCGCCGGGATAGATCATGGTAAAGATGATGTCAGGATTCCTCGTTATTATTTCCTCCGCACCGGGGCTGAACCAGCCGTTTTGATCGTCAAAGATATTCCTGCCCCCGGCGATTTCAATCATCTCGTTGAGGTAGGCGCCCCGGCCAAAACTGACCATGGTGGGGGCGCTTGAGATTTCAAAATAAACGGTTTTCCTTTCCGGCGCTTCCCTTGCCACGGCGGCTATGCTATCAATCTCTTTTTTCATGGTACCTGCCAGGGCCTCGCCCCGCCACTTAACCCCAAGGACTTCGGCAATCGTAATTATGTCATTGTAAATTCCTTCAATGCTCACGCTGGTAGGTATCTGGATCACCTTGATTCCCATATCCCCCAAAAGCTTAAACGGATTGTCGGCCACGCCGAAACTGTTGATCTCGTTGGTCAGAATGAGATCCGGCTCAAGGCCGATAATGGCTTCGGTATCGGGGTGAAAGAAATCAATTTCAGGCAAGCCGGGAGGCACGCCGGGGATTCCCCCTGAATACCTGTCAACCGCAATCAGTCGATCCCCCATGCCTAAAGCCGTAATAATTTCCGTGTTTGAAGGGGCTGCGGAAATGATTCGATTTAATTCATTTTTTTGGGCTTCCCCCGAAAGCGAATCCCTTGTACAGCCTGTTCCAATGGAAAAAACCACAAACGCCGCGACAAATAAAAAGAACCTTGCCGGGCCAAAAAGCATTGGTTGCTTTTTCATTTTCCCATACCTGTCGAATGCATATTCACCCCGAATGCAACGCTGATTCCGGGCATGGGATAATCGGCATATGAAACATATTGGGTGTTAAGGGCATTGTTAATTTTTCCAAAGAGGCCGAGGTTTTCATTCAGCTTTTGATTATAGGCAATGCTCAATAAAAAACAAGGATCAAGCTCAACCGTGTTTCCGGTATTGGCATAACGGCTGCCCTCAAAGCGGCCGGATAAAACAAGGGAGCCTGGGAGTTTTTTGTTTGGGCTTATCCATGGCAATTCCAGCGACGCCCCAAAGGTGTTCATGGGCATATACGGAATGCGGATATTGTCGCCAAGGGTAAGATCCCCGCTCAGGAGCCAGCTCACTTGAAGCAGCCAGGAAAGGCCCAGGACAGGTTTTTCCAGGGGGCCGGGGGAAAAGGGAAGGGTCCATTTCAGCCGGTTATCCCAGCCTATAAACGCGCCAACACCGTAGTTTTCTGGCCTCCATGTGCCTGATGCGTTACCCCAATGTATTGAATTGTCAGTCCATTGCCCGTAGATTGTGGAATCAAGGTTAAGCAGATCGCCAAAGGAAAATTCGGCGGAGAGGTCGGCCCCCCAGCCGTCTTCGTTTTTTAGATCCGCATTTCCCATAAAACCTTCCTGTACCCAGTAGAGGTCGTCAAAGTCCGGAAACTTGAAGCTGCGGAAGTAATTGTTCTTTAACGTCAGGCTTTTGTTTACAGTCCAGGCCGCGCCTATTTTGGGGACAGGAATAATGTTCCGCCCATCGGTCATCACTTTGATCGAGGCGATGAGGAGCAGGTCTTTTGTTGGCGAGTACTCAGGCGTTATGTAGAGCCCGCCACGGTTGGCATAATGAAGACCTGTATTGGTGGAGTCAATATTGATGAAACGATAATCCCCCCCGAAGCGCAGGGTGAATTCAGTTCTCGGGTACCAGCCCCAGCGGTTTATCAGTGAGAGGTTGTGTTCGTCATGCCGGGAGGAATTGCCGCCTGGACCGTATGAGAGCCTTTTCCAGCCATGGCCCAGGATCAATTCCGTGGAAAAATCTTCATTAAAGGCAAAGGCCTGCGGCATATCCAGCATGAGATTTTCCCTCACGGCAATGTCCTTTTGTTTCGCGTAATTTGTGCTGTAGCCTGATGTGGGAATGTTTTTATCGCCGAAATAAAATGAGCCTTGGGCCATGATCCTGGAATAGTCCCCGATATTCCGCAAATATGAAAGCGATGCCCCGGCATCCAGAATCTCATTGCCTGCCTTGCGGCGGGTAGAATCGAAGTAATCCTGGTACAGAAAGTGATTCCCGGCCCGGTTTCCGAAAACGCTTAAATTGATAGAGGACAATTCTGTCCCGTATGCCCCGGAAAGGTTTATATTCTGGGAATCCGCAAGATCCTGCCATTGTGGGTTGCCTGTTCCTCCGCTTTGTTTATTGTACTGCCCAGGCAAATATGATGTGTTCGATAAGCTTCCCCCAAAGCTCCAGCCGGGGACAGGCTTCTTAATTGTTATTATGTTGATGACGCCTCCAAGTGCGCCTGACACATTGTATTTGGTATCAGAGCCGCCGTGGATGACTTCAACCCGCTCAATGGAAAGAGTGTCTATTGAATAAAAATCAAAATCACCGGAAGCCGTGGAGTTAACCGGAATCCCGTCTATGAGGACGGCAATGCGTTTTATGTCAAAGCCCCGGAGGTTTATGCTGGCCTGGTTCCCGTAAGGGCCATAGCGAGTGACGCCTAGGCCCAGGGTCTCTTGCAGAAGGGAGGGAAGATCGGCGGCATGGGACTTTTCGATGGTCTCCCTGTCGATTGTCTCCATCTGCTGGGTAGTATTGGGGCTTCCCAGAATGGCAAGCCCCCCTCCTTCCAAAAGGAGCCAGTCGTCAAATAGATCATCGTCGTATTCATCCCCCAGGCCGCCATCCTGGGCGGCAAGGGGAATGAGAATAATGAGGAACAGGACAATGGCAAAATATTTTGCCTTTTTTTTCATTCGCTTTAGTTTTGTTTTGCGTATGGCACGGCAAAGCTGGGATCAATCCAGGTACCCATGCTGGCTTTTGTGAATCTCGCTATCGCCGCATCAAGGGAGGTAGTATTTGCGTCATAATCCGCAGCCGTGGCGTCATATGCGCTGTTAAAGCTTACTGTTCCGCCCGTGAAGTCCAGGTAATAAACGGCGCCGAAGGGCCTGTCCGCATTGGTATGGCCCCTTGAGTATTCAACAATAATTACCCCTGATTTGGAGTCAAAATTTGAAACATCCCTGATGGTTCCCTGGGAAGCCACATTCGTGCCGTCGAAAGAAGTTCTAAGGGTTTCCATACCGCCACCCCTGGTTATTTCATACCAGTCGCCAAAGTTACTGGAAACCCATTTCCCCAAGAGGACATCCGGAAGACCCTTAGTTGACTCATCCTCAACATCAGTACTGCAGCCGCCTAAAAAGCCCGTTAAAAGAACAAAGACCAATGCCGCGAAAAGAAACCTTTTCACCTTTACTTGTGAGAAGAAATAAAACATGGAAAACTCCTTGCTTCGGGAAAAAAGCTCTTGACGAGCTGCTTACATGGAGGAGAAAAAAAAGACCGGATATAAAAACGGTATTTTTCTCAAGGCCCAACCCTCGAAGCCTGAAAAAAGATTACGGATTTCTACGAACCCGTGTATACCAAAGTTCCTGACTTATGGGAGGCCCCAAATACAGTTACGGGATAGCGGAGGATTCACACCTCGCTTCCTTTGAAATATACAGGATAATTTATGAATCGTTTTTCTCAGTTTGTCAATACCATAGAAATTACCATACCATAGAAATTAATAAAACGACACAGTCGTGTCCGGTTTAATAGCGCAGGCTCTTTCTGTAAATCCCGAAGGCGATGTAAAGGGGAATTCCCGAGGCAAGCCATGACAATGGGTTCACAAGGCAGACGCCGATGAAGCCAATGCGCGGGATCAGGACAAAAGCCGCGACTATGCTCATAACCGTTTCCATGACGCTGCAAATAATGGGCGACCTTTTCATTCCAAGGCCCTGCAGGACGCTGCGGAAAACAAGCATTATCCCGAGAATGAAAACAGTATAGCCTGTAATGAGAATGTACTGTGTTGCCAGGGTGACCGCTTCGGGGCTGTCCCTGAGAAAAAGGGAAACAATGGGCGCTCCGGTAAATTGATTCAGGGTTGCCATGAACACGCCGAGGCCAAGGCTGATAAGGCAGGCCTGGAAAAGGCCGGAGTAAACCCGATCCATTTTTTGAGCGCCGTAATTCTGCGCGGTATAGGTTGTCATTGCGCGTGACAACGCGAAGAGGGGCATCATGTTGAGCCCGCGGACGCGCTGGGCCGCAGTCACAGCCGCCACGGTCAGGCTGCCAAGGCTGTTCACAACGGTTTGAACCATAAGGTTTCCCACTTCCACGATTGACCTCTGGAGGGCCATGGCAATCCCCAGTGAAAGATGCGTCCCGATTTCCGCCCACCCAACGGCCCAGTCATGCCGCCGTGGAAGGAAGCGGCGGAAGCGCCGGAAGAGGAATACCACGCATAAGGTACAGGCAATTAATTCCGAAATTACCGTAGCTGCGGCAGCCCCGCCGACCCCCCAGGAGAAGACCGCAATAAAGAGTATGTCCAGGACAATGTTGAGAATGACCCCGACAACCGTAAACAACATGGGTGTAAAGCTGTCGCCTCCCGCGTGGATAATGCCGGACACCATAAAGTAAAACATGAAAACAGCGGTACCGGAAAAAATAATAACCGCGTAACTTGTTGAATAATCAATGATCTCAGTGGGAGTTTGCATAAGGTCAAGAATGGGACGGCTCAAAGGGAGGAGGGCAAGCGTCATGATGAGAGCCAACGCCAGGCTCAGCAAAAGCCCTGTCGCGACACTGCGCCGTATGGCTTCCTCGTTGCCTTCGCCGACACGCTGGGTCGTGATAACGGCAAAACCGCCCGTCAGCCCCATTACAAGGCCGAACACAAACTGCACAAGGCTCGCGCTCACGCCCACCGCTGCGAGGCCGTTAATGCCCAGCCAACGGCCCACGATATAGGCGTCTGTCATCGTGTAGAAGAGGTGAAGCACTTCCCCAGCCAGAAGGGGGAGGGCAAAGGCAACGATGCGCTTTGCGGGGTTGCCGCTGGTTAAGAGAATTGGGGATTGGGGAATCATCATCGGCAATTTGTTTCAAGCATATGCATTATAATTCTTCCCTTTTCTGTTCAGGCTCCTTGAGTCTTCCTTCGGACATGAAATCATCGGAAAAACTGTTCAATCCATGTAAAAATGTTTCCCAGGCCTTGTCAAAAGGAACTAAAATAACAGCATCCCCAACTTTTTGAATATACACATTTTCACCCATGGCAGAATATATATTTTATCAAATAAAAAAACAAGGGGCTTTATTCGCAAATTCTCTCGCAAAGGCGCGGAGACGCAAAGAAATAAACCTACGAAGGAAATTGCTTAATTATTGGATAATTCCTGTATTGTTTTAATAATTCCATTGAGATAATAATGGTAACCAATAATTATACTTTGTGACATATCATCAGGATGTCCGAAGCCATTTTCATATAATAATCGTGTAATTCTATTGTTAGTTTGCCTGATCCAATTATTTCGAATCCACATCCCCAATCCCATATGGTACTTTATTAATTCACTAACACTTGATTTCTTAATATCTTCTTTTATATTGTTATCCAGTAGATTATTCAAAGCCAAATAACAATCATTTAAGGTCAAAGGTATATCCGATCTTTCATAATCGCTTGTATATAATACAACTTTTTCTTCATCTTGTGTTAATGACCCACCTAATAAATACCGTACTGCGCTCATTTGTATATAATACTCATCATCAATAATTGCTATCCAATTATTTGTGAATGCCGGTTTTAATTCCAATTCCCTTGTTAGATGGTTAACATTTATATTCGTTTGATTCTCATAGGTAATTTTTATATTTCCGATTTTTGTACTATTTATTTCAATTATATTTTCACTAATTTTTATTTCTGATTCTAGTAAATGAAATATATTGATTAAGTTGACAAATGAACTTAAATAATTAAGACCTTGAACAGACGGTAAAAATACATTTTTATACACAGGTCCTGTTATTTCATAGTCATTTAAATAAGCTTTTATATTCAATTCGTATGGTTGAATAGTCTGAGTAAAAATGTTTTGTACTAATAATATGTTTGCAAGAAGAAAAATGCCCTTCTTCATTCCTCAGTGCCTCCGTGCCCCTGTGCGAGGTATTTCGGAATATCTCACCCAGCAGCGCTGAAGTCCCAGGGTTCGTAGATTTTGGGAACGTCCCCAAGGAGGCGTTTGGTGTAATCGGACTGCGGGTTAAGGATGGCCTCATCAGCCGTACCCCTTTCCACGATAATGCCCTTTTCCATGATGTAAACCGTGTCGGAGATATAATAGGCCAGTCCCATGTCGTGCGTTATGAACACGATAGTCATGTTGATCTCGTTGCGGAGCTTAAGGAGCATGTCGAGGATAGTCGCACGGGAGCACGCATCTATCATGGAGGTGGGCTCGTCGGCAATGAGCAGCCGGGGGTTGAGCATGAAGATGCGCGCTATCATGAGGCGCTGCATCTGGCCGCCCGAAAGCTCGAAGGGGTATTTGTTGGTCATCTCCTCAAATTTCAGGTTGACGAATTTGCAGGCATCCGTCATCTTTTGGTATTTTTCATCATCGCTTAATTTTGCGCCGCCTTGAAGCCTGATACAGTCCATCAGGACGGTATCCACCTTGTTAAAAATGTTATACGCCGAAAAAGGGTCCTGGAAAATGGCCTGGATGCTCTGCCAGTAAGCCTTGCGTTTGGCGTAGGTCGAAATGTCGCGCGGCTTCCCCTCATAAAAAATCTGGCCTGACGTGGGGTTCAATAGTCCCAGGACCATCTTCGCGAGGGTCGTCTTGCCGCTTCCGCTTTCCCCGACAATGGAAATTATCTCGCCCCGACGGAACTCAAAATCAACATTGTCAACCGCAACAGTTCTCTTGTCCCCGTGGCCGAATATCCTGGTCAGGTTTTGCCCGGCGAGAAAGACTTCGCCCGTAACTCTTGTTTCGCCCATTTTACCCCTCGCTTGTTATTTTTACGCCGGATTTCAGGTCTTTTTCCTCTTTGTAAAATTCCCGCAGTTTCGCTTCCGGAAGTGCGCAACGGTAGGTCCTGCCGGGACCGGCGGATTGTTCGCTTACGGTGTGGCCCTCGCATTCTTTCCTGTACTTGCAGCGTTCCTTGAAACGGCAGCCTTCCTGTCTTATTTTTAAGTTGGGCGGAGCGCCGGGAATGGCCTGCAAGACGTGGCCCCTTGTGCCTTCCTCAGGGACGATAATCGAGTTCATCAGCCCCTTTGAGTAGGGCATGATTGGATCGAAAACCATTTCCTTCGCGGTCCCCCTTTCCACGATCTCCCCGGCATACATCACCATGATGTCGTCCGTGACGTTGAAAAGCAGGGGCAGTTCGTGGGTGATAAAGAGCATAGCCCTGACGAACCCCTTTTCCATGAGGTCATGGAGAAGCTTGATCACGATTTTTTGCGAGGACACGTCCAGGGCCGAGGAAGGCTCGTCGGCAATGAGGACTTTTGGCTTCAATATGGTAGATATGGCGATAACCGTCCGCTGTTTCATGCCCCCCGAGAGTTCCACTGCGTACTGGTTCAGGACTTTCTCCGGCAAATTGAGCACGTCAAAACGTTCCCTTGCCAGATCGAAAACTTCCTTTTTCGAGAGTTCCGAGCCGTGGGCCTTCATCACGTCCTCAATAAAGCGGATGATCTTTCGCGTGGGGTTTAAGGCGTTCATGGCTGCCTGCGGGATGTAAGCGATATTCGTGCCCAAAACCGTGCGCCTGATTACGTCAGGTTCAAGGGTGGTAATGTCCTTGCCGTCTATGATGATGTTTCCCGAATCGTAGTTAAGCGGCGGGAAATAGTAGCCCATAACGCTCATTGCCAGCGTGGACTTGCCGCAGCCCGATTCCCCCGCAATCCCCAGGGACTTGCCCTCTTCCAGCGCAAACGAGACATTGTCAACAGAGCACACCCGCTCGTTCATGCGGGTCTTGTAGTACGTGGTCAGGTTTTTGACTTCCAGGATTGTGCGGGCCATTATCAGCTCCTTATCTGGGGGTTAAAGATCTGATCAAGGCCTGAATTCATCAGGTTGAGTGAAAAGGTAATAAGGGAGATCATTATTACCATGGGGAAGAACGCCCACCAGTGCCCGTTAAACAGGGCGCCGAAACTTCCGGCCCAGAACATCATGAGCCCAAGGGTCGCCACGTTCCGCGGCCCGAGGCCCAGCATGGAAATCGTGGCTTCCGCGAGGATGCCCGACGCCACTTGCAGCACAAAGGCCATGACGACATACGACGCTATATAGGGCAGGATGTCCCTGGCGATGATCCTGGGCATACTGTGCCCGGACAGTTTCGATAAATTCACATGATCCCGGTTACGAAGGCTTGTGGTCTGGGCACGTACCGACCGCGCCGTCCACGGCCAGCTTGTGAACCCGATGATGATGCCCGTGCTAAGAAAGGTATTTGCCCGTATGCTCACCGAGATCAGTATCAGGATTACAAAAGAAGGGATTACAATGAATACGTTGGTAATGCTGGAAAGGAAATTGTCAAGCTGGCCGCCCACGTATCCTGCCAGAAGGCCGACGGTGATGCCAATGAGGGTGGCTATGCTGCCGGCCAAAAGGCCGATAAGAAGCGAAGTCTTTGTGCCCGCCACAAGCTGGTTCATCATGTCCCTGCCGAAGTTGTCGGTCCCAAGGATGTGGAGCTGGATGGGCTTCTCTTCCCTTACAATGGCGGTCAAGCCGAACTGGGCCATAAGCGCCGCCAATGCCTCGTCCACCTCCTCAACCGCGGCTTCTTCCTTTTCTATCTCCTTGTGCCGCTCCAGGTACTGCTTTATATTTGGCGGGTCGTACAGCCCCCCAATCATTTCCAGGGGATCGCGCCTATCAAACATGGGATAGATGGCGATAAACAATAGAACCAGGACAATCACGGTAAAGCCGAAGGTAAACTTTCCCGATTTAAACATAGTTTTTAGTATGTGGCCCATTTATCCTTCTTCCTCCTGTTGTGTCATCCTCACCCTCGGGTCAATAAGGCCGCAGATAATATCCACGACAAAGTTCGCGGCCAGTACCATGATGGATATCATAAGGGTACAGCCCGAAATAAGGGTAAAGTCCTGGTTACGTATGCCTGAGAATATTGTCGTCCCGATACCCGGATACGAAAAAACTATCTCAGCGATGAGGTTCCCTCCAATCATGGTTCCAAGCGAAAGGGCGAGGCCCGTGATCTGGGGAAGCATGGCGTTGCGGAACACGTACCAGACGATTTTCTTGTCTTTGATGCCCATAAGCCGGGAGTATTTCACATAATCGGCGTTTAATTCATATATTGACATTTGCCGCATGCCCAGGGATTGCCCCCCTATGGCTACCAGGACCATGGTGAGGAAG
>JGI24698J34947_10000962_pt1 | contig 14681 bp, 9 predicted proteins | sample TergutMp193P3_FD_34947 | JGI IMG/M metagenome (IMG submission 34947) | reverse complement strand
GCGCAGCTCAACGCGATGGGGCTTATCGACGAGATTCTTCATTATATCGTGGCGTTGTACAGGGAGCAGGTACAGCCCGATGTTTTCCAGACGGCGCTTGGCCGGCTTAAGGGGAACCTTGGCGCCGGCAAGACGCGGAACCTCCTTGAGCGTTTCTGCGGGCGTTTCCCGCCCAGGGACGTTTACGGGGGGAAGACCGATGTCTCCGGCTACCTTGCCGCGACCGACGGCGGCGAGAGCTGCGAGTGCCTCTCACTCGAGGAACTGTTGCTTCTGGCGATGGCCAACCTGAATCCGGCGTTCAGGCCCTTCCTCTTCCTCTTTGACGATTCGGCTCTGGCGAAGGAGACGGTCTACCCCGGCGCCATCGACGAACTGAAAGCCCATCTCGCGGCGCTTCCGGCCTTCGGCCCCGACGGCCTCAACCTCTGGGACTTGCTCCGGCAGCCAGCGCTTGCCTCGCCGGATTCGCTTTTCGGGCAACTCGATTTCATGCGGAAGAAGTGGGGGCTTCTCCTCGCCAAGTTCATGGGCCGCCTCCTCACAAGCCTCGATGTTATCAAAGAGGAGGAGAAGCCATCGTTCTTTGGTCCCGGCCCGACCCAGGTGCTGGACTTCAGCGCCTTTGAAAACGAGTACGAGCGTTTCACCCCGGATCAGGAGTGGATGCCCCGGACGGTTCTCATCGCGAAGAGCTCGCTGGTCTGGCTCTTTCAGCTTTCAAAGAAATACGGGCGGGAGTTGACGCGGCTTGACCAGATCCCGGACGAGGAACTGGACGAACTCGCCCGCCGGGGTTTCACCGGCCTCTGGCTCATCGGCCTTTGGGAGCGGAGCCGCGCAAGCAAGACGATCAAGCAGTGGACAGGCAACCCCGAGGCCGCCGCCTCCGCGTACAGCCTCTACGACTACGACATCGCATCAGAGCTGGGCGGCTGGGGGGCCCTTGCCAATCTGCGCGCGCGCTGCATACGGCGCGGAATACGCCTGGGCTCAGACATGGTTCCCAACCACACGGGCCTCGACAGCCGCTGGATCGTCGAACACCCGGAGCGCTTCCTGCAACTCCCCTACCCTCCCTTCCCGACCTATAATTACTCCTGCGAGAACCTCTCCGGCCGCGATGACATCACCGTCCAGATTGAGGATCACTACTTCAGCCGCAGTGACGCGGCGGTGGTCTTCAAGCGCATCGACAACCGCACAGGCGAGACCCGCTATATCTACCACGGCAACGACGGCACGTCCATGCCCTGGAACGACACGGCCCAGATCGACTTCCTCAACGCCGAGGCGCGCGAGGCGGTGATCCGCACCATCGTCGGGGTGTGCCAGCAGTTCCCCATCGTGCGCTTTGACGCGGCGATGACATTGGCGAAAAGGCACATACAGCGGCTCTGGTTCCCCGCGCCCGGACAGGGTGGCGCCATCGCGAGCCGCGCGGAACACGCGATCACCACCGAGGAGTTCAACCGCCTCATCCCGGAAGAGTTCTGGCGCGAAGTGGTAGACCGCTGCGCCTCCGAGGCCCCGCACACGCTTCTCCTCGCGGAAGCTTTCTGGATGATGGAGGGCTACTTTGTCCGCACCCTGGGCATGCACCGCGTCTACAACTCGGCCTTCATGAACATGCTCAAAAACGAGGAGAACAGCAAGTACAGGGCGACCATCAAAAACACCCTCGAATTCGACCCCGAGGTTCTGAAGCGCTTCGTCAACTTCATGAACAACCCAGACGAGGAAACCGCCGTGGCGCAGTTCGGCAAGGGCGACAAGTATTTCGGGATTTGCACGCTCCTCGTCACCATGCCTGGCCTCCCCATGTTCGGCCACGGCCAAATCGAGGGCTTCGAGGAGAAGTACGGCATGGAGTACCGCCGCTCGTACCGGGACGAAACGCCGGACTGGAACATGGTGAACCGCCATGAGTGGGAAATCTTCCCACTGATGAAGAAGCGGCACGTTTTTTCCGGCAGCGCGGATTTCTGCCTTTACGATTTTTATGACGCAACCGGAAATGTGAACGAGAGCGTTTTCGCGTATTCCAACCGCGCCGGGGACGAGCGCGCCCTGATTTTCTACAATAACAGTTACTACCAGACTTCCGGCTGGATACGCATGGGCGCAGTGGCGATTCCACAGAAGGACGGCACAACGCGGCAGGATTCCCTCTGCGAGGCCATGAGCCTTCACGGGGAAAACCGCTTCTTCACGATTTTCCGCGAGCAGCGCAGCGGCATGTGGTACATACGTTCCTCCAAGGCGTTAGCCGAGCAGGGGCTTTTCGCGGCCCTGAACGGTTACGAGGCGCAGGTATTTCTGGACATCCAGGAGAAAGAGGACGCGGCAAACGCGCCTTCGGGAACATGGGAAACCCGCTGGGCGATGCTCAACTATTCCCTCAACGGCAGCGGCGTGCGAAACCTGGACGAGACCCTGCTGGATATTTTCCTCGGGGAACTCTACGCTCCCTTCAGGGAGATGCTTACGCCGCATTTTAAGTCGCTCAAAACGCCGGTAGACGCCTTTACCGCGGCGGCGCGCAAATACCTGGACGGCGCGAACGGGAGATACCTGCCCTGGAACGGCGAAAATTATCCCAAACTGGACGAACCGGCGATAGATCCCTGGGCGGAATGGTCTTCATCTCTGGAAAATTTCCTCTCTCTGTCGGATGAGGCGAACTATACGGGTAAAATCCTTAAACGAACGGCGAAATTCCTCAAGGGCCTGAAAGACGAAATCGAGGAGAGGCCTGCCCTCGCCCTCATGGCTCTGGGCTACAACACCTTGGCCCTGCTTAGATCGACGATAAACGGCACTGGCGCGGAAGCTGCGGCGCTGGCCCGTCATTGGCAGCTCGACCGCGTCTTGCGGGAATGCTGGCAAAACGCCGGCATCGGCGGCGATGAGGCCCACCGTGCGGCGGAGATCGCAATGGCGGTATTGGCCCGCACGAAGAAGGCCGGTAAATTTATCGTAGCGCCGACGCCGGAAATGCTCGCGGTGGGGATAATCCTCGAAAACTACGATGCGGACGATTTCAGGAAGCTCCTCGGCGTGAATCGTTTTGAGGATGTGACATGGTTCAACAAGGAAGCTTTTGAGGAAACCCTCATCCTGGTCTCCCTCTTCCTTTTCATAGAAGGAGACCATGCTTTTTACGGTAAACTGACCGAAAAGCGGCAGAAACGCGTCGATACTATCGCGGCGGTGGTGGAAGCGTTCAGCCGGGCGAAAGAAGCTTCGGGGTACAGGTTTGACGAGCTTACCGCGGCCTTGTCCGGAGGGAAACCGGCGACGGGGAAACCCGTCACAGATCAATCTGTAGCGGAGAAAACCACAAAGAAGAAAACTGAGAAAAAGAAACCCGTCACGGAAAAATCCGTGGCGGAGAAATCAACCAAAAAGAAACCCGGCCCCAGCGCGCCCAGGGCCAAGGGGAAAAAGTGAGGGTCTATGGACACGAGCATGGGTCCTGTCATGGACCTTGCCGAAATTTGTTCTTCCCTCGCGGCCGGCGGGTATTCGGTTGTATTCCACGGGTTCAGCGCCATCGACAGGTTCCTTGGGCTGCCCGACCTGCCCTTCCTCTGGCTTGAAACCAACGCGGACGTTGCCGCTCTGGCAAAATTAATCGAGAATCTGCGCTTTCCCGGCATGGAAATTGCCGACGCCGCCGTGGAAGTCCTCGGGGTCACCTGCTATTTTCGCTGTCTGGAAACGTACGAGAAAAGCAGTTGTTCATTTCCCCTGCTCTCTTTCAGTTACGATTGGCAGAAGCGCCGCTTCCAGGATCCACTTGGCGTTTATCCCCTGCTTAAGAGCATTCGGAAAGGCGAATCTGTGACAGAGATGGCGCCTGCCACCGCTGAAATGGTAGGAGCTACCACTTTTCGCGAGATCATGGACGCCGCCCTGCTCCTCGCGCGCTACGGCGTGGCGTCTAACGACGCGATGTCACCGGAAAAATGTCGCCTGACGCTGCTGGATGATGAGATGCCGCAGCCTCTGCCTGAACCGGAAGTCCAGCGCGCCTTCCTGAACTGCCTGCTGGTATCAAAGCGGCCCGACGTCGCCCTCGAATTCCTTAAAGCATCGGGCTTTCTCCAGGCGCTCTGGCCGGAACTCGCCTGTTTCGACAGCGTCGATCACTCGAAGGAATTCCACCCTGAGGGCAACGTGTGGAACCACACCCTGGAAACTTTCCGCCACCGGAAGGCCGGGACCAACGGCGCGTTCGACCTGCGCCTCTCCCTGGGCCTGCTCCTCCACGACGCGGGCAAACCCATCTCGGCCTCCTTTGGCAGCCACCGCTTCGACGGCCATGCGGAACTCGGCGCCCGCGCGGCGCGCCGCTTCCTCAAGCGCCTCGGCTACGAGAGCACCCTCATCGACGACATCTTCTACCTGGTGAAAAACCACATGCTCCCCGCGGCCCTGAAGCGTCTGCCCCTCACAAAAACAAGCGAAATCATGCGCTCCCCCCTCTTCCCAACCCTGATGGAACTCTACCGCTGCGACGAATCCTCGTCGTTTAAGCCCCTCGACAACTACCACGAAAACAGCGCCGCATATCAGGTTTACCTGAAGAACCAGAGGAACCCTTACCGGTCGGCGGACGGGAAGAAGCTAAAGACATATATACCGCAGACTAAGTAAGCATATCCGATTGCGGGCAATACGGCAATCTCCTCACTGGGACTTTCAAGTGAAGCTTTTTCCTTTGCCTTACCTTTTTGTAAAAGTTCGGAAATCTCGTTAAAGGTACTCGAAAAATCGCTCATAAAAACCTCACAAAATATTGATGTAATCTGTACACAGAACAAATAAACTATTCTCATCTCATGCCAAACATGCCCTCTTTCAAGTCAAGGTAGTATAGGTAATCTTCGGTTTTCACATTTGGCGGACACCGGTGATCGCAGAAGGGTATATAACCTCCCCTCAGTACATATTTCTCCAAAGATTCCATGTACGCTTTAATGGCTTCCTTTCCTTTTCCTAGTTCCATTTTATCAACGCCGCCCATTATCCTGAGCCGCCCCTGGTACTGATCGAGTAGCTCACCCGGATGAGTACAGCTATTAACCTCATAAGGGAAAAGGCAGTTAATACCGCCCTCAAGGAAATAAGGCAGAATGGGCCGCACGTCCCCGTCGCAGTCGGTATACCAAATATCAATGCCGTGAGCAGCCAATTTTTTGCTTATCCTTTTGTACCGGGGCATGACCACATCGCGGAAGAAATCGACGCCGACAATGGGGCCGTGGTTAAAGCAGATGTCCTCCCAGCCCGAGGCGTAGTCGAACCGGAAAACCGGCAAAAGCTGATCCAGCGCGAATTCCACGAGACAGCAGGAAGTTTCCACCATGTCCTCTACCATTTCCGGGTAATCGTAAATCGCGTAAGCAAGCCCCTCAAAGGTAAGCAAGTCGCGTATCTTGCCTATCATGGATCCGCAGTCAATCCCAAGGGGAAAATCCCGGCTCGCGTCATCGCCGAATTCTTTCTTCAATGAAGGAATATCAATGGCCCTGCCAGGATGCTTAATGTTAAAATGCTCTTCCTTTATCCTTTTCCAGTCTTCGGGGGTTTCGACTGACGATTTAAGGAAATGGGGAATAGAACTGCCCCCGCCCTCAAGGGGAACTTCGGCAAGAAGCCCTTCGCTGTTCATGATTACTTTGGTGTGCTCCCGGACTTCGACTACCTTTTCCTCTATTGGGGGGTACATAAAATTCTGTCCGCTGATGGATGTAATTTTGTCAAAGGAAAAAAACAAGTCCGCTTCGGCGTTATTCGAAATTCTGTTCTTTACAAAGATATCCCATTGTGAAAAATTATCGTCCCAATAGCCGAATTCCATATTGAAGCACCTATCGACACTTTGGTAGTGCAGTTGACGGTTAAAGCGTTCCCTGTCGCTCATCGCGGATTTCCATTTTTGCCTGATTGGAATTATTGCCATATTTCCCCCTGTTTTTGTCGGTATATTACAGCGTCCATTGATATACAGCTTTTACGGACACTGATTCAACTACACCTTTAATGGCGCCTGTTTCTTCCCTTCGCCCTGCCATTGACGATTCAACATTGACGCTGCTGTCCTTTTTTAAAGGCGTAATATAGATGGTAAGAGGGTTATCCTTTAGACGACCGAAAAATTCACACAGCCCGATTTCCCAGGGCGCCCCGTTGCAGAAGTTATCGGAAATCATGTCGCCGTTTATAAAGGCACTTCCTATGTCGCCATAATAATTTATCTGTAAGAGCAATTCTTTTATTAGAGAAGCATCCCATTGGGGAATATAGGCAACATAGCGTGTATATCCGGTTTGTATGAGCTTTATATCCAACGTAACAGGAACGGTTTCCAGCCGGTACTCTGTAAATATGCCCTGCCGCCCTGAAAGCCGGGCTGTATTCATAGGTAGCACATTGTCCGGAAACACACTAACAGAAACTGTGTTTGCACAGTGTTCAATATGTAAACTATCCCTTTCCGCCAGCAAAAGGCCATCACATATCACCGCAACTTTCTTACCTGCGTACTCCTCCACGCTAAACCGGAGGCTTTGTTCACGGTTCAAGGTCACAAAATTAACTTTCTCTTTGCCTTGTATTGCGATAAACACCGGCAGGTTTCCATTCACGTTAACCTTCACAAAACCATTGGACTCAGTTGTCCACTCATTTACAGCGATTATTTTCGTCTCTGCGGGAAATGTATAAACCGGCGTCATTCCGTCAGGTGCAAAGAAAAACGCGTAACGCTCTCCATTTGCCTCCATTACCGTTAACGGCTGGGCAAGGGCGTAGCGGAGTTTTACCCCGCATACGTCAAGGTTAAAAGGCAGTATGCAGTTTTCACCGGAGGCCAGGGATATTCCGTCGAAAACTATTTCATCACCCGTCAGGGAGATTTTTATTTTTTCATCCTTTTTGGGAAGCATCTCCGCATGATCCTGGTAATTATTAATAAACAGGAATCCTGTTCCGTCTTCCTTTGCGCGTGCGGCGTAACGCAGGGTCTTCGCGTCCTTTGGGTCAATGCCCTGTGATTCTACCGGCAGAATGGTTTTCGCACGGCAAAGAATTTTTTCATAAAATTTTGCGAATAAATGCAGGGCGCGCAATCTTTTGAATGAATTGCGAATCTGCCCGAATTCCCCTATAGCGGCCTGAAAATCATAAGACAATTTTGGAACCTGGCCCTCGTTGAGGAAAACGCCGCGCCCGCCCTTTGGGTTTGTCCCGCCGTGATACATATAATACCCCAGCATATTGCAACCCGAGGCAATCTTGATATTCGCCATCGCGTCAACGCTCTGGAAGTCCAGTTTGAAGCGGTAGTAATAACAACAGGTCATTCCGCCGCCCATCTCGCAGCAGAGATAGGGCTTGCTTTCCGGCTGATAAAAAGGCTTGAAGTTGTAGGTGGCGGGAACGTCGTTGTTGTGATTGTCCCTGTATATATATTCCTCGGTCGCCGGATGCTCGCCTTTGCGGGAATAAAAAATCCAGGGACGGAACGCGTAACCGCCCCACAAAGGCATAAGGGCGTCAGGAGTAGCCGCGCCGCCCCATCCGGTACAGGTATAAAACGGAACATCAATACCGGCTTCTTCTGCAATATCCTGAAGGCGCAGCATATACGCATCGCCCTGACTGCCCGCCGGCAGCCATTCGTTGGATATTCCCGTGGTCATTTCCCAGGGTGCCGAGGAATGCATGTATTCGTTGTCCAACTGGGCGGCTATGACCGGACCGCCGTCTTTGTAATAGAGCCCTTTCAGTTCCTCTGCGATACGCCTGTACAGGCGTTCTACACATTCCAGAAAACCCTCGTCAAGGCTGCGTACCTCAAAGGGCTTGCCGTACAGCCAGTCCGGCATACCGCCATTGCGAACCTCGCCGTGACAAAAAGGGCCAAGGCGAACAATTACATACAGCCCATGTTGTTTGCACAATTCCAAAAAACGCCGGAGATTGCGCCGCCCGCTGAAATCATAACCCCCTTCTTCATCTTCGTGGTGTATCCAAAAAATGTATGTGCTTATGATATTCACGCCCCCGGCTTTCATTTTAAGAAGCGCGTCTTCCAACGTTCCTCCCATAGGCGGGAATAATGAATCTCGCCGCTTATGCCAAAGTACGGTTCCCCGTTTATTTCCATATAGTAACTAGTAAATGAAAGCCCCTCTCCCTTAGGGCTTTTACCCTTATAATCCGAGGAAAGTTGGTATATCTTTTTTGGGGGGACATCGGTTAGATCTATTCGGTAATTGCCCACAATCTTCGTCTCCTAAGCAGTCGTTTTATTCTATCATATTTACGTTACCTCGTAATAGAGGCACAGGGGAAGAAGATTAACCATAAACGACACAAACCATCACGAACAGGGGACAGTCACTTCTTCTTCATGTATATAATAAGCGTAATTACATTCAACGTAAGAGTACCGACAAGAAGCACCGAAGATGCAAGCACAACCGCTCTTATTGTATCCATAAGTGCTGACCAATCTTCAATGTTTATCAGATAATTATTATAAAGAATTTGCAGAAATAAAGAAATAGCGCAAGCACTTATGCTTGTTATGCAAAGCACAAGCCAATTTTTATGTTCAGCTTTGTTTTGTATATTTAGGCTAATAATGGGAAGTATCCATGCTATTAGCCCCAACAAAAGGCTTCCCAAGTTAAGTAATCCGTATCCCATTCTTCCCCCCTGTCCTCTGTGATCTCCATGCGAAATTTTCTTGAATTGCAGAATAATAGTCGAGAGTATCTCCCCCCACTCCCCGCGAATGCCGCGCTCGTTTTACCACGCGAGCGCCACGGAGATGGTTGGGGCGGCGGCTGTCGCTCCTTACTTCCTTCAGCATTGCCAAAAAAACATTTTGCTTTTTCATAATTAATCTCCATAAAATAGTAATATGCGCCATTATATAAATGCTATATCGGCTATACAATCGGTTTTTCTCCGTGACCTCCATGTGAAATTCTTCCGTTCGTGCCGTTTTTCATCTTTTATTGTATCTATAAGCGGTTAAGACCGGCAATGCGCGCCCGTCAAAATCAAACAACGTGGTATTATCCACAACATTCACATCGTTTTTATCGTTCGATTCATAATATGCCCATCCGGTTCGCCCTTCAGCATATATCATTACGGGGTCCCAATACAGGCTGCCGATACACATGCCGCCTTCGACTCCCTGCATCTCATTTAATACCTCTATCATGAAGTCCCTCTGAAGCTCGGGCGTACTGCTGTCCGCGCCGCCGTATGGTCCGTTATTTGTAAGCTGCCCGATATTTCCCGCGCCTGTCCTGGCCGTCCAGTTTATGCCGATCTCCATGCACATAACGGGCTTGTTGAATTCCCGCGCTACCTCTGCCACGAAAGAGGAAAATTGTGAAGCGTCCTTTTGTGTCCAAAACGGATAGTAGGATGTGCCTATAACATCATAATCCACATTCCGCAGTCCGATGACACGAAAATAATCCCGGTAGATGTTGAAATTGCCGCCCTCGTCTAAATGGATGATGATTTTGGCATCCGGCGCCGTTTCCCTTACCGCTTTCGCACCGGAATTATAGAAGGCCGCCAACCTGTCCCAATTACCGGCTGTTCTCCCGTAGGGGAAAAGCATACCCCCTCTTGTCTCGTTGCCCAATGACACATATTCAGGCGCTGTGCCTTGAGCGTTCATCTGTGAAAGGATATCTTTTGTAAACTCATACAGCCTGTCATTTAAGATTTGAACGGCCTCGGTGTAGGATTTACCGTCGATCAATACCTGCCATTCATGCGGTATTATCTGCACGCCGGGATTCGACCAATAATCGCTGTAGTGGAAAGTTAATTGAATCTGCATTCCGGCATTCTTCGCGCGTTTGGCAAGCCTCAACGCATCCGGTACATCCTGATAGCCGTCCGGCAAATAATACGTGCCGTCACCCCGTCCTTTGCCGGGATTATTGTAAACACGGATTCTCGCGATATTCCATCCGTTTTCCGCGAGAATTTCAAGGGCGTCCCTTTCATTCCCGTCAAAGTCGTAATACCTGCCGCCATTGGCCTCAACGTATGTGAGTTCCGTAATATCCCCGCCGTTAAGAAACTCGTAGGGTTTGTCATCTTTCACAAGTTCTATGTTATCAATCCGGCACGCGGATGAGCTTCCCCCCTCAGTGTATAAACCAACAGTTATAGCGCCGCTTGTAACATGGATTCCCCGGACAGTGACTTTTTTCCAAACACCGTCTTCGTCATAAGGAAAATTGCTGCGGGGTATGGCGGTCATTGCTTTAGGTGAGCCGGTATCCTCAGCGTATAAATAACAGGCGTCCTGTCCGCCTGAGTTTTGTGTCCATGCGGTCAGCGTATAAAATCCGTTAACTATATTCGTAATTTTTTGATAACTGTTTTGTGGGGCGGGGCCTCTATGCAAAAGCGCGTATTCCGTCCCCTCATATCCGCCGCGTTCCCTAGCTCCCCCAATGACCCAGGCTTTATCGTTTTTCTCAAAACCATTGTCTGTGATAAATAAACCATCATCCTTCAATCTGGCGCAAGAAGCCGGGAAAATTACGATGCCCGCCAAAAGCGTCAACATCAACAAAGAAACAAACCTTCTCATAAACATTCCTCTAAGGTGTAAGCATAACCTTGATGCTGTCACGCCCTTCCATACAAACTCCGAATGCCGACTTGAAATCTTCAAGTTTGAAACTGTGAGTCACAATGCCCTTTGTATCTAGCAAGCCAGAATAAATCCCTTCAATAACCGGAGGGAAACACCCAGGGCTTAGACTGGAACCGTAAATATTCAATTCTTTGCTGTCACCTATAACGCTCCAATTACAGGTAACAGCGTCGTTAAAAAGCGAGAATTCGACAAAATTACCGTTTTTTCGTATGGCTTCCAACCCTTGCGTCACGGACGAAGGATGACCAGTCGCTTCAATATATGCATCACACCCGTAACCACCAGTCAATCGGTTAATTTCCTCCACCGCGTTTGTTTTGGATGGGTTGATGACAATATCGGCACCAAAAGCAGTGGCATGTTCCAGGCGTTTGTCAAACATATCCAGCGCTACGATTTTTGCCGCTTTTTTTTGCTTTGCCGCGGTTACCATTCCAAGACCAAGTGGCCCACAGCCTGATATAACAACAATATCCTCGTTTTTAATTTTCGCCCGTTCTACAGCGTGATATGAACAGGCGTAAGGTTCCACAAGTACCGCGTCCTCAAGACGCATATCATCAGGAATTGTAAAAACGTGGGCGTTGTTCGGCATAAGCGCGTACTCGGCAAAGCCCCCGTTCAGGTAATACTTGAATCCAAACACGTCATGTTTGACGCATATAGAGTAATCACCGCGTTTACAGTAGCGGCATTCACCACACGGCACTATTTGTTCCACTACCACGCGGTCGCCCATTTTCAGTCCCTTGTCGGCTGCGGTAGTCTCCGCTATTTCTACTATCACACCGACAAACTCATGCCCCCCTATCGCCGGAGGCTCAAGGTAACCCGGGGTACTGCCATTGCCCCAAAACACTTCGCCGCCTTTGTATGCTTTTATATCACCGGCGCAAATACCGCAGCCTTCTATTTTTAGAAGAATTTCCCCATGTTTACTTGTACGTGGAACCTTAACTTGCTCAAACCTGTAATCATGGGGACCATGTGTAACCACGGCATTCATCATCCCGGGAATTTCCATAACTTGCTCCTATCCGAAAGTATACCTATTGTTTTATGGAAAGACCAGCCTTCTTGTAATCTATTTTATGCAAAAAATACTGTACATGGTGCCTGATATCGGATTTTGAGATGGTATATTTCAATTTCGTTTTCAAGCCTATTACACCAATTTATTACAATTTAATTATTTACTCCTTCTCATTTCTTCCTCTTTTCTTAATTTGTCTATATTGCTCACGCAAAGAGTATCTAAAAGTTACCTCCCTCCCCAACACATTTTTTCAATCATCTCTATCAACATTCTTCGTCTTTCTTGCCTGATTATTGAATATGCAAAAGTAGTAATTATCTTGTATTTGTCGATAAATCCGGAGATCATCACCTGAATAAGTATCCCAAAGATTAACCAATGTTTGTTCTTGCGTTTGTAATCATATCCAAAGATGTTTATTGCGACCACTTATTACCAAAATTTTCACGGCTGAAGCTTCATTATTTCCCAGATGTTAGCACAATATTCCATGAGAGGGAAATAAGGAAAGCTGAAAAAAGATTTACATTCTTAACTGAGTTAACTGAAGACCTTTACGAAATTGAAGTGAAACATGGTCTGGCAAAAGTGGAGAATTTTCTAGAAAGCCAAAATGATTTCCATTATACTACTGTAACATTCGAATCACGCGCTTATTCAATAGACGGCTATCGACAGGCAGATGAACAGCTTTATAAATATTTTGAAGAAACGGCCCATGAAAATTTCGGTTCGCATTAAAAAATCAAGTTTGCAGTTGAAAAACGGAAGTCCCACCGCTTACTGGAAAATGCCGCCCGACACCACCCACCACGGGATGAAGCCCGCGAGGGTACAGGCTTTAAGCTTCTACCCCCTCTACAATTCTTGACTCTCCTCCCTCTCCGGTTTAGAATACCAGGAAGGCTTATAGGACGGATTGAGTGTCAGGGTATATATTGAAGAATGGCATTATTGTCGGAAAGAAGGTGAGGGTGGGCGATCTGGGGATCTCGGGGAATAAGATAGCGCCGATCACGATTGCGTTCGGGGTAAGACTGCGGCCGCACCGAACCACGCGAGTTATTTTAACGAAAGCGGTGGTCCTGGACTTGAAAGGAAGCTCCTATGTTTACCCGGCGCTCATAAATACCCATGATCACTTTCAGGGGAACTACAGGCCGCCGGTTGGGCCGCCAAAGGGGAAGTATTACCTCACCTGGCAGGGCTGGGATAAGGACCTTAAATCTTCGGCGACCTTCACGGAACGATCCGTACTGTCACGCGAGGATCTTTACATCCTGAGCAGTTATAAGTGTATTTTTTCCGGGGTGACGACAGTAAACGACCATTTTCCCCATAAAATCAACAGTAAAATACTGCCGAAGCTGCCCATTCGGGCCATTCAGGAATACACCCTGGCGCATGAGGCCACTTCTTATGACCTTAAATGGGGGGCCGGCGTCAAGAAGGAGCACGAAAAGGCCGTCAAAAAAAACTGGCCGTTTATCACCCATCTCTGCGAGGGCTTTGATGAGGAGTCCATGCACAGCCTGGAAAATCTGGAGAAACTCGGGGTGCTTGACAACCACTGTCTTCTGATTCACTGTATTTCAGTAAGCGACAGCGACATCAAAAAGGCGGCGGCCGCGGGGGCGAGCATTTCAATCTGCGCCGGTTCCAATATGCTCATGTTCAACGTGACCGCCAAGATCCGCAAAATGATTAAAGCCGGCCTGAATCTGACAATAGGGACGGATTCTTCCGCTTCAGGCTCGGCGAATATTCTGGAGGAAATGCGGACTTTAAGGAGGCTTTACCGGAGTATGTACGGTGAGGATCTCAATCCGAAAAAGATCTTCGAAATGGCAACGATCAACGCGGCAAAAGCTTTCTGGATGCAGGATCGTATTGGTTCTCTGGAAGAAGGCAAGCTTGGTGATATACTGGTCTTAAAGGCGAAGAAGGATGATCCTTATGAGAATCTGGTCGACGCTTCCATGAAGGATATAGAGCTGCTTACCATCGCGGGAAAACCCATTTATGGGCAGCACCGTTTTCTTGACGCCTTCGGAGGGAAGATGCCGGAAGGGTATTCGACTATTGTCGTGGGGAAAAACCCCATGTTCGTGATTGGGGACCCATCCGCTCTTTACAGGGAGATACGCGCGAGGACCGGTTTCAAAAAGGTACTGGATTTTCTTCCTTTTGAGCCGATAACACTCAAAGGGGAATCTAAATAATGCCCAGACCTTTGCAGTTCAAAGCAGGTTCGCTTGTTTATTTCCATGGTGACCCGGCTGATAAGGTGTTCATTCTACAGGCGGGTCATGTAAATCTGACTTACCAGGATATTGAGACAGGCCAGGATGTGCACGACGCAGTACAGCCGGGGGAATTCTTTGGCGTGAAATCCGCCCTTGGTCGCTATCCCAGGGAAGAAAACGCCATGACAATCAAGGACGCGACCGTTATGGCCTTTACGGTTCCCGAGTTTGAGGCGCTGGCCGCGGCCAATACACGCATAATAATGAAGATGCTCAAGGTTTTCTCCAATCAGTTGAGGAGGGTACACAAACAGGTCTCAAGCCTCATGGCAACGACGGAAGAACAGAATCCCGAAGAAGGCCTTTTCAATGTTGGTACTTACTACTTTAAAGCCAGAAATTACAACCACGCGAAGTATATTTTCGGCCGTTATCTGACATATTATCCTACGGGAGCTTATGCCTCCAGGGCGGGAGACTATCTCCGCCAGGCCGGATTGTTCAGCACGACAAAAACAAGCGCCCCCCCCAGGGCAGCGGAACCGGGTTTCCCTGACTTGCCGTCAGAGGACACCACTCCTCATGTTGAAGCTCCGGTTGAGACCCATGCTGAAGCTCCCGAGCAGAATCTTGGCGGAGCGGCCAAAGCATATTATGACGCGGTGAGTTTCATATCCCA
>JGI24698J34947_10000961_pt1 | contig 14684 bp, 15 predicted proteins | sample TergutMp193P3_FD_34947 | JGI IMG/M metagenome (IMG submission 34947) | reverse complement strand
ACCAAATCGTCAAAAGTTAGATTCCCTTTTACTGTCAAGTCTATATCCGAACCTTCTTTGTAATTGCCTTTGGCACGAGAGCCATATAAAATGGCCTGTTCGACTCCCTGCATGGAGAATAAAACCGCCTTTATTTTTTCAAGGGCATTTTGCGAAATACCATACATCTGCGTTTATCCCTGCGGCAAGTAACCGTTAATTTTTTCTGATAGTTCCTTAAATTTTGTAAAATATTTTGTAAGAACAACAGAAATTATTTGTCTCGCAATGCTTTCCTCATAAGTATGCGAAGAGCGATTTCTGTTATCGATCATTTCCATCCATAGCTCACCGTCGCTGATTAAACCCTCCTGAAAGGACAATTTGAACGTATCTTTTGAACCATGAAAATCCTTGAAGCCTTTGGATTCCAAATAATCCTTTAATAAATTCCATGAAAGCTCAAAGGTAAACTCAAAACCTTTGACCAGGCCCTGTTCTTCCATTTCGTTTAGATCCCTTTCCTGAGCTGCGGTTACAGCCCTTTCCAGTGCGGCAAGCGCTTTTTTATAATTGTTAAATCGCTGAATCCATCTGATATCATCCGGCATAAAAAAAACCTGTTATCTGCCGGTTAATACATTCCATCTTCTCTTCATCCGTTTGTGTTTTCGCAAACTCTACCGTCTTTTCCACCGCAGTCTTTATGTCCCAGCGAGGTTTCCAGCCCAGCGCAGCCTTCGCCTTTGAACAGTCAAGTTTCAGGAAATTTGCCTCGTGCGGGCCAGAGTCTTCCTGGGTTGTCCAGCAAATATCACCGCTCCATGCCTCGCAAAACAATTCGGCCAAAGCCCCGGTACTGACACAGCTTTCATCATCAGGCCCGAAGTTATAGTTTCCTTCAAGTTTTTTATCAAGATATTGTTTCTCCGCAAGCATGAGATAACCGGAAAGGCAATCAAGTACATGCTGCCAGGGACGAATGGAACAGGGATTACGCACAACAATATCGTTTCCCGTTACAGCGGCGCGTATGCAATCGGGAATAATCCGGTCATCGGAATAATCGCCGCCGCCTATCACATTACCTGAACGAGCGGTGGAAACTGCAGGGGCGTCTTTGTCACAAAAAAATGAATTACGGTAACTGTACGTTACCAGCTCGCTGCACGACTTGCTGTTGGAATACGGATCAAACCCGCAAAGATTTTCGTTTTCCCGATAACCCCAGTGCCACTCTTTATTTTCATACACTTTATCGGTAGTAACATTCACAAATGATTTTACCGATGGGGCAGCCCGCACCGCTTCAAGAACATTTACGGTTCCCATAACGTTTGTCTCGTAGGTAAGAACCGGTTCAAGGTAAGAACGCCGCACCAGAGGCTGTGCCGCAAGATGAAAGACAATGTCCGGTTTTGTATCCTTAATTACCTTGACAAAAACGTCACGATTTCTCACATCGCCAATTATTGAATGTATATCCTGTTCGGTTTTGGTCTGAACAAAAAGCGACGGCGTTGTAGGCGGCTCAAGAGCGTACCCGGTTACTTCGGCTCCGGCCTGTAAGAGAATGCGGCACAACCATGTTCCTTTAAACCCTGTATGTCCGGTTAAAAAGACTTTCTTATTTTTATAAATCTCAAGCGTCACTTCAACCAAAGCGCCCAGGGTGCCTTTCCTTCTGTCCAGATTTCGGTTAGCTCGGCTTTATCCCGCATGTTATCCATACACCGCCAAAACCCGTAGTGTTTATAGGCGTTAAGCTGCCCTGCCTCCGTCAGGCGTTCAAGGGGCTGCCTTTCCAGTATCGTCGCATCCCCTTCGGTCAGGTAATCAAACACCCCCGGTTCCATCACAAAAAATCCGCCGTTAATCCAGGCGCCGTCATCGGGCTTTTCTTTAAACGATTTCACAGTACCGTCACTTGCTATCTCAATAGAGCCAAAACGCCCGGTAGGCTGAACCGATGTTAATGTAGCAATTTTTCCGGCTTTTTCATGCCGGTTGATAAGTTCATTAATATCGACATCACTTACCCCATCGCCATAGGTAAGCATGAACCTCTCATTGCCCAAAAAATCCCTTGCCTTTAAAAGCCTGCCGCCTGTCTGCGTATTCTGCCCTGTATAAAGCATGGTTACTTTCCAGGGTTCTGTACGGTGATTATGTATTTCAAACGCGTTACGGGCCATGTCCACAGTAATATCCGAATACCGGGTATAATAATTTATGAAGTAGTCCTTAATCACATGCGACTTATAGCCTGTAAGAACTACAAATTCATTAACCCCCCAGTAAGAGTAATTTTTCATTATATGCCAGAGTATGGGCCTTCCGCCTATTTCCACCATTGGTTTTGGGATTAAATTAGTTTCTTCCGAAAGGCGGGTTCCAAGCCCGCCGGCAAGAATTACCGCTTTCATCACTCAATTCTCACAATGACATTTTTTTGAATTTGATCAATGTCATATACGGCTATATCCAATGAAAGGCGTTTATAACTGTCTATCATGGAAATTCGAGTGCAATTAATTATTTTTACCATCATTGAATCCGCGTATTTTGATAAAGTATCATGAGTTTTAAATACATTATAAAAAGTATCAAAACATTCGCTCACTCTGCGCGGTTTGCCGTTATAGTAGGCATAAAACTTATTTTCTTTATCGCCATAGAAATGCTTAAAACCTTCATAAAATACTCGATTATTTTCATCTACATATATTTTACGAAAAATATCATTTTCCAGTCCATAGAGCAATATACTGTTATATCCGCTATTAATACCAATAAAAACTGCTAAATGCGTAACATTAACGACATATGGTACTGCCAGGCCCCGTCTATAAAAGAAGTTACGGAAGATTTCATAGCCGGTATATCGAAGAAGGTTTACCCCGACAATATTAACAAACTTGTTGTCTATCCCACTATACCCAAAAAAGGTATTATGATAATATTGAGGAATATAAAGATTTAAACCCCAATCTACTTTATTTTGCAATATATAAAAAAGCCTTTTTATATCATTTTTAGCTTCCAATGAAAGAGGCGATATACAATTCTCATCAAAATATGTTGGATCAACCAGGCAATAATGTTCAGGTTTTATTATATAAAATACTTCATCAAGTGCGAAATTATTCATTACGATGTAATCAATATTATTCGAATGCTTTTTTTCCACAAAATAAGGCAATACCTCTTTTAAAGACGGCCCGTTGGCCAACACGGCAACTGTCCCTTCATGTATTTTCTTTATTGGATTTTTAAATTTTCCCTGTTTACAAAGCTTTAATAAAAAAAACAGAAACTTTTCGGTATTTACCATAAAATGTATTAATGCTTTAATTATTTTCATCATCACCCACCCATAACTTGAAGCCCGCTCCTGGGAAGCCGTAATTAGACACGGTGAAGCTCAATTGAGAGTGGTTCGATTATGGGAGTAGCACCCGTCAGGCATCTGGCACATAAGGTATTTCCAAGATCGTTTTCAATAAGCCGTCTCCTGAGACTTCTCGCAAGCTCTCCATGCCACGCGTCATGAATCGTCTGCTGCGCGAGATTAGCAACAGCCAGATAATTGTCGCTGTCTTTACAGCAGAGCGTCAGCATTCCGGAACTTGTAATAAAAAGCTGGGTAAACGGATGAGGACACAGGTCAATGAACCGCTCTTTGGCGCCTATCTTGGGCTGAGGTTCGCATTGATAGAGGGCATAATCATCCAATAATTGGTCAAATTTCCCCTTCAGGGCAATAATGCCTTTGTTACCATCATCCCCACTATTTAAAACGCTGGATACCATAATGCGGCGTAAACCCAATGAAGCCAATTCTTCACGTCTTCCAAGAATCCCTTCCAGATTATCAAGCACTACAGCAAAAGCATCCACTCCGTGAATCTCCTGGTAATCACGGCGTTCGCCCGCGTTGATTGAGAACTTAATGGAATTTAACCCGTTTTTCACAAGATTTGCAATTCTGTCAGGTTCCGCCAGCACACCGTTTGTCGTTAAATATATGTAGGAAAAACCGATCTGTTTTGCCATTGCTGTCATTTTATCAAGTTCGGGGTGAAGCAACGGCTCGCCATTTAAATAAAAGCCAACTTCCCTGACACCCAGCGAAAAAGCTTCTTCCAGTATGCGACGCGCCAGGTTCGTATCAAGCAGGGAGATCCGCCTTTCGGAAGAAGCATTGTAACAGAAATTACACTTCAGATTGCATGCATTTGTCGGCTCAAGCAACATACTCCTGGGGATGCCCGGTTGTTCGCATACCTGCATTGAATCCAACATGCTGCGATATCTTTCCGCAATAAATTTGCTTTCAAGTATGCCACCATCTTTATTCATCAACATCAATACCCCTTATGTAAGCAGATGGATTAATGATTTTTGCCTTTCCCTTTAAAATGAACTTCTCGGCGACCATGAATGCAATGGATGTGTCTATTTTCTCTGTAATAAAAACATAACCTCTCCATTTATTCGTGTTGAAACTCTCTGCCCAATCATCAAGCTTAACAAAATCATTGATCGCCAATATAGTGTTGGTGTCTTTTCCCAGGACGACTTTATCTCTTGCAATGCCGAAGTTAACATGCTTTGGAAACGCTATATAAACATCAAACATGGTAAAATTCACTGTTTTATCCCTATTGCGATATTCTTCAATCAATTGATCGTAAAACTCCTTTCTCTTTACCAGTAATTTTTCATGCGTCAAGTCATGAAATTCTGAAACCAAAAAATCAAGAGGAACCGGATTTTCGCGTGTTATGATGACCGTTAGATCGGAAATATCTTTCTCCAGCTCATCAAATGACGCTCCCTTTTTGGAATATTTATCAGTTATCGACTGCAATTGCTGTCCAATGAGTTCATCGTTTACATCCGGTTCAGTACTCTTAACGTTCGTATGGGACAATTCAAAACAGCGTTTTGGAAGCCGCCGGTTTTGTATACGATCCGCAAGGTTTTGCAAATCCAACATTGGAAATTCCGGAAAAGGATTTTGACCTCTTTGCTCGGCAGCAAGGTTAAATATATTGGAGTCCGTATAACGAAGCAAATCTGAGTAGTCCTTGATAATTTTCAGTTTACGCAAAGCATGTATATAGTCCTTAATCATGGTTTCGGCAGTCAAGACCTTTTGATGGTAATAAATGTAACTGTGCAACATGATCTTGCAAAATGTCAGTTCCTCAAGCGCTGTGATACCATTAAACCCGACAACCAAACGGTATTCCTTCTTGCCATGCTCTTCTATGTCATGAACGAGAATTTTTGTAAACAAACGTTCAACATCATACGTTAAAGAGAGGCCTGTTGTTAAACTATCTCTCTTTATGTAATCCAGCTTATCAGCATCGAAAGGCCCATTAATAACAGAAGTTAAGTAACTTGATATAGTACTGCCTTTCTCGATATTGACGCCAATGATCATTTTTCCCACATCGTGGAAAAGGTCAAGGTACATTGAATTTTTTTCAGGGTAATTAACATTGTTAAAAAAGAATGTTTTAAATGTATTTGTGTTAATAATAATGAACGATAAAAGCTCATGCGCTTTTGGTTTAATATCGAACGCATGAACAAACATGGCTTTAAGAACAACAAAAGCCTGAAATTCAGAAAACACGCTTTCAGAAAGATGTGAATGGGAGCAATGCCCTATGTCATGTAAAAGAGCCGCAAGACAAATTTTATTTTTATCTCCATCCTCAAGTTTAAATTTACCCTGGCTTTTTGTTATCCTTTCACATATTTTTTTTGCGGCGGCAGTAACACCCAATGAGTGTTCAAACCTGGAATGCCTTGCCGCCGGATAGGTAAACGACGCTAATCCGACCTGACTGATATCCCTCAGGCGCTGAAAAAGCGGGGAGTCAATTATCTGCATCTCCCATTCGGAATACTCAATTGAGCCCCAAACCGGATCACGGATGGTTTTTTTCCCTACGCTGTCGGGTTTATACCCTTCAAGTTTCTCTTTTACAAATTCCTCAATATCAGATTCAAGTTCTTTGTACAGGGGAGAACTCATTATGTCTGCCAGCTTACTCATTTTTTTGTTCTCTTCTCAAACGAGGACGCCAATTTCAGGAAGATGCTTCTGACATCGGGGTCACAGGATTCCAAAATTGTATCCGCATCTTTTTCTGTTAGATAAATAACCAATTTTTCATACGATGGATTGAGCTTTCCAACGATGCCAAGGGTTTGAAGATTGTTAATACCGGCGTTTATATCGTAGGAGACAATGCTATCAATGCCTGTCCTGAATTCAATGTCATCAAAGACATAAAGGGACTCCGGTTCAATTTGGGCCCTGAAATTATATATCGTTTCGACAATTCCTGTTTTATCGATAATAACGTTTCTTTCTTTGGCTAAAGAGGCAAATAGATACCTCATGAAGCTTAACGAACTGACTTTTGGTACACTGCATAGAATTTCCATACTCAAGTCCCTCTTGTTTTTTGGGCTATTCTTACCGGTCGCCCTGCCGGGGGAATGCATAAGGCGTTGCCAGACCGGCATCTGTGGTTTGCGTTGTGCCCCAGCTTTTGATTTGCCGAGAAATATCCACATTAACATTTTTACTCCACTGCGCCAGAAGTTGCTGGGTGACAGAACCAGGCCTGCCGTCGCCTATGGGTAACCCATCCAGGGAAGCTACCGGTAAAAGACAAAAAGGCGTTCCCGTCATAAACGCCTCATCGGCTGTATGCACATCATACGGTTCTATATTGCGTTCGACTGCTTCAAGCCCGAGTTGGGGGCAAAGTATCTCCAACACATACTCCCTGCTGATACCCCGCAAGATGTTCCTGCCTTCCGGGGTAATGACCTTGCCGTTTTTAACAATAAAAAAATTATCTCCCGTACCTTCGGCGATAAATCCATCAGGGTCAAGCAGCAGCGCCCAGTTATTTTCACCCGCCATGAGTGATGCCTGTATGTTGGCCATGAGATAATGCAGCCTGCTTCGATTTTTTATTTTCGGATCCAAAAGCTGCGAGGGCAAAGCCCGTTGGGCAGTAATTACCGCATTGATACCCAAATCAAATAATGGGCCCATTGAAGACACTGTCCAACGCAACGGAAAATCCGCGATAATAAGGTTTGGTCCCGTCTGGTTTCCCACAACTCCCTGATAAATGCCAAGAAGGCCGCGGGTGACGTCTATCATCAATCTATGTTCATCATCGGCGGCAAAGCAATGTTTGTTGGATTCCACAGTAGCGAGACACGCTTCTTCAATATCCGCCGCATCCATATTCAACTGGATACGTAAAATCTTTACTCCCGCCAATAACCTCTCAATATGCTCACGAAGCTTGAATTGAACTCCGTTAAAAGAGCGTGTCATTTCGAAAACCATATCGCCAAACATCAGCGCGGAGTCATAAATAGATACTTTGGCTTCGGATTCCGGAATGAATTTGCCATTCCAATACACAACACGGCCTTGAGAAGTCATACAGTTCCGCTCCTTTGGTCAAGAATGGAAAGAAGCATATGCCCTTTCCGGGAAACTATAAATTCCACATGCTCAAATTCTTCGAGAGTATCAATTTCCACACCCGGCGGAGTGAGCGTCGCTAGGCGATGAGCGCCGTATATGTCATTAGGGAACTGGAGTATCCGGTCTGTTCTCAAAATATCAATGTAGCCGTCCCAAACATAGCCTTTGGGACACTTTTGCCGTGGTAGATTAAGATATTCGTCTCCAATAAAACCACTGAATGTGCCATCCTCATTAAGTTTAAAATTTTTCGCGGGAGACTCAGGCAATTCAAAGCCGGAACATAGTGACGAAGCGAACGGAATTGCAAGCATTTTCTCAATAGCGATATCAAGCAAAGCTGGATCGCGTAACGGGGTTGTTGGACGCAGTAAAACAATCAAATCGGGGAGTTTTCCTTCATGCTCCCGCCACCAGGTAATCGCATGCGTCAAAAACTCAACGTCCGTGGAGCTATCCTGTGCCAATTCGGCAGGCCGTAGAAAAGGAACCTCTGCCCCATACTTTTTTGCTATGTCGGCATAGGCGTCACTATCGGTTGAGACAAACACCCGGTCAATACGTTTGGCACAACTGGCCGCAACAATGCTCCAGGCAAGAAGCGGGTGCCCGCCCAGTAAGCGGACATTTTTACCCGGAATGCCCTTTGAGCCTGAACGTGCGGGAATAACGGCGTAAACAAGCATATAACCTTTCCAAGAAAATGCTATTTATCTTCATCATTAATATTTTGCGTTAGCTACCCACGCATTGCCTTGGGTTTACCCAAAAAATAAGTTCGTGAATTTCCATCCAACTCTTTGTATGTGATTTGACCATATTCCTCATAATCTAGGTCAAAATAGTCCAAAACTCCCTGCAGGTCGGAGAAATAATCAGTGCCATATTGCTGGACTCCTTTTGCGTACATCGCCAGCAAATGCATCAAATAAACCTCCTCTCCATATTTTATTTCCTTGTAATATTTTATGAAATCTTGCAGCTTGTCTAGAATATACCACGTCACCTCTGAAAAAAGAATACAATCCGGCTTGAACTTTTCATATATCTCAAAATCAAGAACATCGCCGCATAAAAAATTACATTCAGGGTATTGCGCGGCAGCTTTCCTGATAGCTGTTTCTGATATGTCAATGCCAAGTGTATCTATTTTCAATTTATTGATTTCATTGGTAAAATGCCCAAATCCGCAGCCTATTTCCATGACACGATTGAATTTGTATTTTTGTAGAAGAAATAAAACTACGGCTTTGTAAGAAAGCTTGCTTTCTCTGGTATTTTGTTCCCAAGGATCATCAAAGTCCCTGTACATCTCTTCGAATTCACCGACAAAACGGCCATTCTTGATAACGTAATCTTGATATCGTGGATACTTGGGCATCGTTACCTCAAACTGTTTATCTATATTTAATATGCGCCCGCAGCTTGCCGGCCACAACCTGTTCCGCAGGAAGAATCCTCTTAATCCCGTCTCCCTGTAACGCCATGTCGATTTTCCTGACAGAGCCGATAAGCATCCGCAATCCTGCGGGCTCGACAGAAGCTGCCTGATCCGAGCCGTACATGGCGCGGTCAAGCGTCAGGTGGCGCTCCAGAGAGGTGATCCCCTGTCCGGCGGCGCCATATGATATAGCCAAACCAACTTCATGGCCGCTGTACCCAACATTGCACTTAAAATGATCACGCAATGTCTTGATGCAGTTCAGGTCAATATCCTCATCTTTGGCCGGGTACGTGCCGACGCAGTACATCAGCTCAAAGGGGCAATTATTTTTTTTGAAAATATCCACTGCTTTCTCAATCATGGGGACATCGCTCATGGCCGTAGAGATGAACGTATGCTTCTTTCTTTTAGCCACTTCTTCCACGAAGGGCAAATCCACAATCATGGCTGAGGCAATTTTGGCATACTTGCAGTCAAACTGGTCAAGAAATTTGAGGCTGTTCATGTCCCAGGCGGAAGCGAACCATTCAATGCCAAGTTCCCTGCAATAGCGGTCAATCTCCTCGTATTCTTTCTGGCCGAACTCCAGGCCCTGTTTCTGATCGCGCTGCGTTGTGCCCCAGGGGCTTTCACGGGGCGAATCAAGCAGTTCTTTGCTGTACACAAGGTCAATATCCCGCTTCTGGAACTTGACGGCGTCACAGCCTGCGTCATGGGCGACCTTGATCAATTCTTTCGCAATATTGATATCACCGTTATGGTTGATGCCAATCTCTGCGATAATAAAGATACTCATAACTTCTCCTTGCGATTATTCGTGTTTATGGAGCGAGTGGTACGCCCCAGTACTCGCATTTTGCGCACAAAGGCACTTCCGTTCTTTTGCCCTGCACGTGCAGTTCTTTCCATGCCTGGCGTTTTGCGCCATTCCAAAGTTCCTCCAAACTATTATTCTGTAAGTTCCCCAGCACGCCACACCCTGTGGGATCAAAACGGACACAGATGGACAAATCGCCCTTCCGGTTGATGCAGGGGTGCTGCAGGAAATCCCAGCAGACGCCAATTTCCGGAATGGCCGGGATCCGCTTCACATAGTTGAAGCTGCCCATCTCGGCATGCAACACACGCCGCACGAACATCTGGTTAAACTCTTCATAAGGCTTCGGGTCCACCTCCCCAATAAGGCGAAGCGTCACAAAAGGCTTTTCATCCTTTTTCAGGGCGAGGAATTCACGGATAAGCCCGCGTTGCTCCTCAGCCTCCTCATCCCGCTCAAAAATCGAAATCGAAAGCGTTTCCAGGTTGCCGATAACTTCGCCGGCCTTTTTCACCAAAAGTTTTCCATTGGTGACAATATTACGGATATGGTTTGGAAACAGCCTGACGGCGTCACCGAAACGCGGGTACATGAGTGCGTCGCCATCCCTGTGAAACTGCACGACGATCCCCTCGGGTATCTGCGGCGCAATTTTTTCAAGCAGGCTGAACTCCATGTCGCCATAGTCCAGCGCCAATTCGGGAAATTCACGGTCAACCTTGCGCCGGCCGCACATCCAGCAATTCTTGTTACAGCGGCTTGTAAGCTCGATATTTATTGTCGCCAGGGCGCTGAGATTCAATTTATGACCCACAAGTTAAACTACAAAATACTTCGCGCAATATTCATTAACTTTTTTAATTATCTCAAGCAAAACAGGTGAATATTTTATTACATCAGCGAAAAATCGGGTAATCTCCGATATTTTATATTCATGGACAATATTGTTCCTTAAATCTTTAATGGTATGCAGTAATTCGGCGGATTCCACTATTCCGCGTTTTTCCGCACGGTTCATTATATCAATGATTGTACCTATATCCTCGGACTCTACAGTGTCTATGCTCCGCAACACTTTGTTTACCAGTATGTCAGTTGTTCTGGCATAACGCGAAGAAAGATTTTCGAGTTTATCAAATTCTTCCAAAGAATACTTTTCTTTTGGTTCAATTACACTGGTTTGTTCATAGGAATGTTTTACCCATTGAACGCTTAAATTGAGTGCTTCCAGGTTTTCCCGTAATAAACCAATATGTATTTGATTTAATTTAATTCTATTTAACTCTATCCCTTCCGCCATTGCCAGCTTAAAAATCGCCTCTTTCCCGTCTGATGACGCAACGATATCTATTTTTTGTTCGCCGATTCTATCACAAATAAAACGTCTGACTTTTATTTCCTGCATAACATCCTGTTTAATTTTTTCAGAAAAGATCGCAATGTCGATATCGCCGCCTTTTTTGCTGTCGTCTGTGCGGGAACCAAAAAGCCAGAGACGGGCACCGGGATCCACGCTTTTTACGGCGTCAATTATTACGTTTTTTTGATTTTCTGTTATGCGCATCCGCGGTTAAATCTTCCGGTTGTCCCTTACCTTCGCCAACGCCCTGAATTGCTGGCTGGTTTCCAGTAGCTCCCCGTAGCTTCCGCTTGCGATTATCCTGCCCCGCTCCATCAGGTAGATTACGTCGCATTCCTGAATGGTAGAAAGACGGTGGGCGATTATAACAATGGTTTTTGTGTGCATTAAATTGTGAATCGCGTCCATTACCGCGTCCTCGGTTATCGAATCAAGGGCGCTGGTGGCTTCGTCCATCACGAGGATGTCAGGGTCGTGGTACACAGCGCGGGCTATGCCAACACGCTGGCGCTGGCCGCCTGAAAGACGGATTCCCCGCTCGCCGACCAGCGTACTGTACCCGTTGGGCAATTCACCGGCGATGAAGTCATGCAGATTGGCGACCCTCGCGGCACGCTCTACCGCGGCGGCGTCCCGCAGATTTTCGGGGACGCCGAAGGCGATGTTGGCCGCCACCGTATCATCGCTTAAATATATCTGCTGTGGCACATAACCGAAGTTGTGCTGCCAGGGCGCGATGGTTGCCCTGTTGTCCCTGCCGTCAAACGGCTCTATCACGGGAACGCCGTCCACATTGATAGAACCTCCGGATGGCGTCAGAAGGCCCATGATAACGTCTACCAGCGTCGTCTTGCCGCAGCCAGTCGTTCCGGCAAACGCGATGGCGGTATTCTTCGCTATCGTTAGATTAATTCCCCTTAAAACCGGTTCGCGGGAAGAAGGATATGAAAACTCAATTCCCTTTACTTCCAAATTGCGTGTAAAGGGCATTACCTCGACCTTTTCACCGGCGGGAATATCGGGCGGTAGACTCAGGGTTGTCATGTCACGGTACAGGGCGTCGACGGTATGCGCGCAATACCGGATTTGCACCGCGCTTTGGAACACATTTTGTATATTCGGTACCAGCCGCACGATCGCGAACGCGTAAACCGTAAGGAGGGGCAGAATTTCTATAAGTGAACCGTTCACTGCAAGGAGTGTTAAAAGCATGGCTATGGCAAAACCTATCACCATACTTTGAATAACCTGTCCCGGCAAAGTTGAATAAATATTGCTTGTGGACTGGGAGATCGCGAAACGCTTCGCGCTCCCGGTGTAGGCCGTCGCGAAAAAAGGCTCCTTCCCCAGAATTTTCAAATCCTTTATTCCGCCGAACGCCTCGGAGGTTATTTTATAACGCAGCATGTTGGATTCACGTGCGATCTTTCCCTGGCGGCTAAGCCGGCGGCGTGCAAAAAAGTACACCCCAAAGTACAATATGCCGAAAACACCGGCGGAAAAAACCGCCACAAACGGATTAAGCACAATGAGAAAAATAAAAATCGCAAGAGCCATCCCCCCGTGGGTAAAGGCGTTAATGGCAGGCCACATGACACCGTCTATAACCATGTCGACTTCGGATAACATGTTTTTGGATAACTCTCCTGTGTTATGGCCCAGAAAAAACTGATACGGCTGAAACAGGTACTGACTGAACAGCCGCACGCTCAAAGTGTACCGGCGGTTCGCGGTGTAACGGTAGGTGATGTAAAAGACGCATGTTCTGAACAGCGTTACAATGACTATCAAGGCAAAAATAACAATACCGAGAAAAATCAGGAAGGCGGCGCCGCTGTCGTTTTGGGCGTCAAAGCCTCCGAGCCTGTATAAAAAAGCAAGCTGCGGCTGATTGTTCACAATATCCGGGTCCGCCGCCACCGCCATGAAAGGGGCGATGGAGCCGACCTCCGCAATTTCCAGAACCGATACGCAGAGTACGGCAACGGTTATCAGGATTAGTCTGCGCCGTTCCTTTTTGGTGAAAAGAGAAAAAAGCTTAAAGATGGAACTCAACATATATTCTTAATCGATGTTCTGTTACGCGCGTTTTTAATTACTGAGCAGACAGCAAAACCCCGCCATCCTTTGGAATGGTTTATCAGAGGAAAATCCAATATCCCTGCGGGATTATGGGCTTTTTATTTAAACCCGGCCGCCGCCGAAACAGGCTGACCGGATTCCCCTTGTTCAGAGTTAGTTTTACCGTTCGAAAGCCATGCCGAAGCGTCTTAACGCCCGGCAGACCCAAATAACTCTATGAAAAAAGCGGCAAATTGTCAAGGCTCTTCCGATTCCTGCCTTCCCCCTACTCCTTCACACTCCCCAGCATAACCCCCCGCGCAAAGTACTTCTGCAAGAACGGGTAAATGCACAGAACCGGCACCGTGGCGACTATGATGGTCGCGTACTTGATGGTCTCTGATATGGCGTCCTGGTCACCAGTGGAGATTTCGAGGGTTGAGTTTTGAAGCAGGATTTCGCGCAGGATGACCTGTAGCGGAAAGAGTTCCCGCTGCCGGAGGATCACGCTCGCCCAGAACCACGCGTTCCAGATGGCAATCCCGTAGTAGAGGACCATTACAGCGAGTATCGCCTTTGAGAGGGGCAGCACTATGCGGAAAAGAACCTGAATATGGCCCGCCCCGTCGATTATGGCCGCCTCGGTGAGGGATTCGGGGATGGCCTGGAAAGAGGTTCGCAGGATTATCATGTTGTAGACGCTGATCATGCCGGGGATTATGAGGCCCCAGAGATTATTCGTGAGCCCCAGGTCCCGGTAGTTGAGGTAGGCCGGGATCATCCCGCCCTGAAAGAACATCGTGAAGGTAATCGCCATCATGATGGGCTTCTTGAAGAACACATTCTTGCGCGAAAGGAAGTACGCGCAAATGGAAGTCATGAGGAGGGCAAGCAGCACCCCCGCAACCAGTATAATCAGCGTGTTCCTGTAGCCCAGGAGGATCATCGGGTTCCTGAAGACCCGCTCGTACGCCGCGAAACTAAAGCCCTTGGGGGCAAGGAGCAGGCCCGTGTGTTGCATGAGCAGGCTGTTGCTGCTCAGCGACGCCACAAGAACATAGTAAACCGGGTAAAAAGTCGCGAACGCGATAACGGCAAGGAAAATATAGTTGAAGACCATGAAGACATCTTCGCCTCGCGAATATTTGGCGCTCTTTGAAAGTTTCATCATTTTGTACTCCTTTTACCAGAGGCTCGTTTCCGAGACCCTGCGGCTTATCCTGTTGGCGAGAACCAATAGCGTGAAGTTAATCGCAGAATTGAAAAGGCCGATGGCGGTCGAATAACTCCAGCTCTGCTCCAAAAGCCCCACCCTGTACACGTAAGTGGAGATAATGTCCGCCGTCTCGTAGGTCGCGGAGTTGTAGAGCAGCAGCGTCTTCTCGTAGCCCACGCTGAGAAGGTTGCCTATCCTCAGAATGAGGAGGATGACGATGGTGGGGGCGATAGACGGCAGCGTAACCGCGAAAAGCTGCCTGAAGCG
>JGI24698J34947_10000960_pt1 | contig 14689 bp, 10 predicted proteins | sample TergutMp193P3_FD_34947 | JGI IMG/M metagenome (IMG submission 34947) | reverse complement strand
CTAGAGTGATACCAAGGCTTGCCCACTGAAACGCTGGACATTCCAGGTTAATCTATACTTGATGGTTTCAGTGGGCAAGGGGCTCCGGCGCCGGGTTCCCCAAATGTTTTCGCCGTGGCACTTACCCACCCATTGGCAGGTTTTATTTAAATTATTGATATAATGGACTGCCCGACAAATTAGGGTTTCTGTAACATTGCCAGAATTCCAGCAACCTGATATAATGCGTCCATGACTATTGACGATCCACGGGTGGACGAAAACCTGAAGGAACTGTCCTTGACCCTGTCCAGGGTCAAGGACAGCGCCCTCATTGAGGATTTTTTGCAGTGCCTTTTGACCCCGGCGGAAATAGCCGATATTGCCGGACGCTGGGCGCTTGTCAAAGCGCTGCGGGAAAAAACATCCCAGAGGGAAATCGCGAAGGACCTTGGCGTTTCCCTGTGCAAGATTACCAGGGGTTCACGGGAACTTAAAAAAGACAATTCCGCTTTTGCCAGAATATTGGAACACGTGTGAAAGCATTGGGGGAATGTAGACGAAATATCCCAAAATATACTATAAAAAATTACCCAAATGAATACAAACGCCAGGCCCATAATAGCGATTGTTGTACCCTGCTTCAACGAGGAAGAGGTTCTGCCTGAAACAGCAAAACGGCTGTCCACGGCCATGCAGCAACTCATCAGCGAACAAACAATCGATAAACGTTCCATAATTCTCTTTGTTGACGACGGCTCAAGCGACAATACCTGGGGCCTGATTGAAAAATACCATGTGGAAAACCCGCTGAATTTCTGCGGCATAAAATTGTCGGGAAACAGGGGGCATCAGAACGCCCTTTTATGCGGGCTGCTTGCGGTCGCGGATTATGTTGAAGCGGCGATTTCAATGGACGCCGACCTGCAGGATGACATTAGCGTAATAAGCAAAATGACAGAAAAATACCGCGCCGGATACGAGATTGTGTACGGGGCCCGTTCAAACCGTGAGGCGGACAGTTTTTTCAAACGGGCCACGGCGCAGGTTTTTTACAGATTCATGCGTTTTTTGGGCGTGGACCTTGTGTACAACCATGCCGACTTTCGCCTGATGGGAAAAAACGCCCTTGAAGCCCTGGCTGAATACGGCGAGGTAAACCTGTTCTTACGCGGAATCGTTCCCCTGCTTGGGTTCAAGACATGCATTGAATACTACACGCGGACCGAACGCCTGGCGGGGACAAGCAAGTACCCACTGCGCAAAATGATGAAATTCGCCATGGAGGGCATTACCTCGTTTTCCGTAAAGCCGATACGCATGATAACTATTCTGGGAATTTTGCTTTTTACCGTCAGTGTCGGGATGATCGTGTACTTTTTTGTCAGGTTTTTTACCGGGCACACGATAACCGGCTGGGCGAGCATCGCCTGTTCCCTCTGGGGAATAGGCGGCCTTATCCTTTTCTCAATTGGCATTGTCGGTGAATACATAGGAAAGATTTATCTTGAGGCAAAACGCCGCCCCAGATACCATATTGAGCAAATTTTGTTTACACAGGCAAAAGAAAATGAAAAACAATGAAACACCCGAAATGCTCTTGAACCAGGCCTGCAATTCCCCAAAGCTAAAGAAACTGGCAACGATACTTGTATGTGCGGGTATACTCATCTGCGTTATGCCGCTGCTTCCCCCGGTACAGAACATGGTCTTTTCCTTTTTTGACGTAACTGTTCCCCGCAGGCAATCGGGCGGCTCCTTTGAAGGCCGTTTGCGATCGTTACTGTCCCTGCCGTTTTTCGGTCTTTTGGCCTTTGTTTTTGCCTTTTGCTGTTTGTTTTCAAGAACCATAACCGCGTTTCTGAACAATGCCAAAAACACCCGTTTGATTGTGGTATTGTCCGCCGGAACTGGGGCATTGCTGTTGGGCTATGTCAGTGTTTTTTCGTATCGGCATGGCTGGCAGTGGCTGCTCAGTGATCATGGATCGGAGATGCTTTTGGGGAAACACCTGGCGGAAGAGAATGCTTTTGTCAGCCGCAACTGGTATTATTCAACCGAATTACGCCTGATTTATCAAACCGTATTCACCATGCCGCTTTTCAAACTGCTCGGGCACTATGAAAACTGGGCATTGATACGCGCACTTAACATCTTGCTCAATAATCTTGTTTTGGCTTTATCATACCTCTATATGGCAAGGCAAATGAAGATAGAGGCAAAGTGGATATGTATTACCGTTTTGTTTTTATTCCTGCCCTTATCGTACGATTATTGGGACATAGTAATATTCGGCGGGTATTACATCTTCTTTATTGCCCAGCTTTTTTGCTGTCTCGGTTTATTTGTAAGGCTTGCCGGTAATTCCGGTACGGTAAAAAAAGCCCTGCCTGGTTTTTTCCTGTTTACGGCATTGTCGTTCGCGCTCGGCGTGCAGGGAATCCGCTCCCTGCTCAATGTCCATGTCCCCCTGCTCATCGCCTGTGTTTGTTTATTCGCGATGGACGCAAAAAAAAGAAAATTTCCCCTGTTTCTGGGATGCTATGGTTTTGTCGTTTGCTGCATCGGTTTTGTGGTTAATTATTTATTGCATTTTTGGTATAACTTTAATTCGTTTGATAGTATGCTTCTGGAAGATATTTTTTTCTCCTTTTTCCCTAAACTTGGACAAAGCCTTGTTTGCCTCGCAGGGTTCTTCGGGCTTTCCGTCGGAAGTTCGCTGTTGTCCGCACATGGTTTATTAAGCGTTATTGCAATAACAGGGACGTTTCTTTTATTCCGGGCTGTTTTTAGATCCTTCCGGCAGGTTCAGGGCCAGGACGATTCAGCAGACAAATCAACAGAACACCAATTTTTGACGCTCTTCTTTGTTGTCTCCGTTATTTTCAATATTTTTGTGTTTATTATCATCGATGAAGACATACAAAAAAGATACTTCATTCCGTTTATGGTGTTGTACATTCCGCTTGCGGCAACCATTTTTCAAAACACGGAAAAACGATACGGCCATTTGAAGCGCACGGCCCTTGTTTCAGGAATTGCCTTGTTTATTTTCGGGCAAAGCTATCTGTGCTTTCAAAGCCTGGCCGAATGGGATATAAACACCCCCAGAAAAGGATATGTACAATACCTGCTGGACAACAGGCTTGAGTACGGTTTTGCCTCATACGCGAACGCAAATGTAACAACCGAGCTGAGTGACGGAAAAATTGTAATGGTCAGTATGTACGCCAATAAGACAGGGGATCCCGGGAAATTTTTTCCATTGCATACCGAAATATTGAACTGGCTAATGCCGGCCAAATATGCCGACCCTTATTATCACGAGGGGGAGTCTTTCCTGCTGCTAACCCGTACTGAATGGGAATTGGCACAGCGGAATAGCCGGTTTTTTGCGGGGCTTCCGACGGATTATGAGGATAGCGGTTTTATCATCATCAGGTATCCATCCACCGAAGCAATTTTCCGGGAGGCTGTGGATAACCCATGATCATAGACAGGGTATTGCTTAAATTTATTTTGGTCGGTATTGTCAACACTGTTGTCGGCGCGTGCCTGATGTTTTCTTTGTATAACCTTGCCGGACTCGGTTACTGGGTTTCTTCGGCGACAAATTACGTGGTTTGCAGCGTTTTGAGTTTCTTTCTGAATAAGTATTTTACCTTTAATGTCCGGCAATGGTCGTTATTTATGATCGTCTCATTCGTCCTTACAATCGCATTTTCATACCTGATAGCTTACGGGGTCTCAAAGCCTGCCATGAATTATCTTTTGAGAAACAGCCCGCAAAAAATCCGCGAAAATGCGGCGCTTCTTGCCGGAATGTGCATGTTTACAGGGATTAATTACCTGGGGCAGCGGCTTGTAGTGTTTAACGCAAAAAGAAAAAAAATGTCCAAAACCGCTTGACATGATTTTTTTTTTGCTATATCGTTTCTATACACAGAAACGTGGTTTTCTGATAACCCAGCCAAAGGAGAAAACAATGGCAAACAAAATCCCTACCCGTATTTATCTTTCCGAAGAGGAAATACCCAAATCCTGGTACAATCTGCGCGCGGACATGAAGGCAAAACCGGACCCCATTATACACCCCGGAACACTGCAGCCCATGAAGGCGGAGGAACTCGAAGCGATATTCTGCAAGGGGCCTGTAAAGCAGGAACTGGATGACAGCTCACGTTTCATTCCCATCCCTGACGGTATACTGGATTTCTACAGGGCTTACCGGCCATCGCCGCTTATACGGGCATATTATCTGGAAAGAGCCCTGGGGACCCCGGCGGAGATCTACTACAAATTCGAGGGAACAAACACTTCCGGTTCCCACAAACTGAACTCGGCGGCGGCCCAGGCCTTTTTCGCGAAGGAAGAGGGCCTGGAATGCCTTACCACCGAGACCGGCGCGGGACAGTGGGGCACAGCCATGGCTATGGCATGCGGCTTTTACGATCTCAAGCTGATAGTTTACATGGTGAAGGTAAGCGCCGAACAAAAGCCCTTCCGCAAGGTGCTTATGGAAAGCTACGGGGCGCAACTCTTTCCGTCCCCCTCAAATACCACGGAAGTCGGGCGGAAGATCCTGGAAAAGACCCCCAATACCGGCGGCTCGCTGGGCTGCGCTATTTCCGAGGCGATTGAGACCGCGGTCAAGACCAACAAGTGCCGTTATGTGCTCGGGAGCGTGCTTAACCATGTCCTCCTCCACCAGTCCGTGATAGGGCTTGAAACCAAAGCCGCCCTTGACAAATACGGGGTGAAGCCGGACATCATAATCGGCTGCGCCGGCGGGGGATCGAACCTTGGCGGCCTTGCCGCCCCCTTCATGGGCGAGAAACTTGCAGGCAAATCAAAAACCCGCTTTATCGCCGTGGAACCGGCCTCCTGTCCTTCGTTTACAAGGGGCCGTTACGCATACGACTTTGGCGACACGGCAATGACCACGCCGCTTATCAGGATGATGACCCTTGGCTCCGGCTTTACCCCATCGGCTAACCACGCCGGGGGTCTGCGTTATCACGGCATGAACTCCACGCTTTCAAAACTCTACCAGGACGGCTACCTGGAGGCCCGCTCAGAAGTTCAGACCGAAGTATTCGAGGCCGCGAAAACCTTCATGAAAGTCGAGGGCATACTCCCCGCGCCGGAATCTTCCCACGCGATAAAAGCTGCCATTGACGAGGCCCTCGTGTGCAAAAAAACCGGCGAGAAGAAGGTAATACTCTTCGGCCTTTCCGGAACAGGCTATTTTGACATGACGGCTTTCATGGCGTATAACGACAAGACCATGAGCGATTATATTCCTACCGATGAGGATATCGCGAAGAGCCTGAGCGCAATACCCGACATCCCGCAAAACAAGTGATGTATGAAGTTTGACCCGGCCTATGCCCCCTACCCTTCAAGGCGTTATCCCATCTACGCGGCAGGGGGCATGGTCGCGGCTTCATCGCCCCAGGCGTCGGCGGCCGGTATCGAGGCCCTGAGGCAGGGCGGAAACGCCGTTGACGCTGCGGTTGCGGCGGCGGCGGCAATCACCGTGACCGAGCCCTGTTCCAACGGCATTGGGGGCGACGCCTTTGCCCTGGTCTGGACAGGGGGCAGGCTGTACGGCCTTAACGCGTCGGGAAGGGCCCCCCTCAATATTTCCATAGAAAAGCTCAAGTCCTCTTACGGGAATATCGCGAGGATGCCTGTTACCGGCTGGGCCCCGACTATGGTTCCTGGCGCGCCAAAAGCCTGGGCCCTCCTTGCCGGGCGCTTTGGGAAGCTTTCCCTCAAGGAATCCATGAAGGGCGCCATTCATTACGCCCGCGAAGGTTTTCCCCTTGATGCCAACCTGCCGGACTGGTTTTTCAATGCGGCGGAGCGTTACAGATCCCTGGGAGGAGAGCAAAGTATTTTCGATGAATGGCGCAAGACCTTCATGCCCGACGGCGTACCCAAAGCAGGCGACTTGCTGGTTCTCAAAAACCACGCCGCGAGCCTCCAGGCGATTGCCGAAAGCAACGCCGAGGATTTTTACAGGGGATGCCTCGCGGATCGCATCGTCGCGGATTCAAATGAGCTTGGGGGCTTTTTCTGCAAGGAAGATTTCTCGTCCTATGACGCTGAATGGGTCGATCCCGTCTCGGTAAACTACCGCTCTTACGATGTCTGGGAGATTCCGCCTAACGGACAGGGGGTCGCCGCCCTGGCTGCCTTGAATATCCTTGGCAATTTTGAGTTTACTGCCCGGGAAGAAAGCGACACCTTCCACAGGCAGTGGGAAGCCATGAAACTGGCCTTTAGCGATGTCCTTGCCCATGTCACCGACATACGGTTCATGAAAGAGGATTACCGCGAATGGCTCAGTCCCGAATACGGCAAAAAGCGCACCGGTGAGATCGGGGAAAGGGCCTCTGTCCCGGCCCCGCTGCACCTTCCGAAAAGCGGCACCGTGTACCTTGCGACAGCCGACGGCGAAGGGAACATGGTTTCGTATATCCAAAGCAACTACACGGGTTTCGGAAGCGGAATCGTAATCAGGGGGACGGGCATTGCCCTGCAGAACCGCGGGGCCGACTTCTCGCTCGATCCGCTTGCGGCTAACGCTCTGGCCCCCGGCAAGAAGAGCTACCACACCATCATTCCCGGTTTCCTTACAAAAGGCGGGACGGCATTGGGCCCCTTCGGTGTCATGGGCGCCTATATGCAGCCCCAGGGTCATGTACAGGTCGTCACCAACATGATCGACTTCGGCCTAAACCCCCAACAAGCCCTGGATGCCCCGCGCTGGCAGTGGATTGAGGGCAACACCATCCACGTGGAACCCGGTTTCAACCCAGAAATCGCACGTGCCCTTGCTAAAAGGGGCCACGACGTGAGGGTCTCACTGCAAACCGCAAGTTTCGGCAGGGGACAAATCATACTGAGAGCAGATAACGGGGTTCTTGTTGGCGCCACGGAAAGTCGGACAGGCGGCAACATCGCAATTATATAATGCCATATAGGAAATGAATGCTCTCCCAAAAAGCGCCATGGGAGTGATGCTCGACTAATTCCGGATGTTTGTTTATCATAAATCCATGCTGGATTTCAAGGACTACATCGCCGATTGGCCGGATATGCCTTATTCCAACTTTTCCGAGTGGCTCCAGGGTAATGTCCAAAAGTGGGGCCAATCAAACGCCATTCTTTACCGGGCCGAAGGGAAGAAAGATTTTACCATCTGGTCCTATAACAGGCTTGGCGAGGAATGCCGCAGAATTGCCAGGGGCCTTTTGGCCGCCGGGCTCGTCAAGGGCGACCGGGTTTGCCTGTGGGCTGAGAACCGCCCGGAATGGATGGCGGTCTGGCTCGGCGCCGCCATTGCCAGCCTCGTGATCGTCCCGGTTGACTTCCTCGCGTCCGAAAAAGAATGCATCAACATCCTTTCAATAACAGGCGCAAAGGCGCTCTTTCATTCCGCGAGGAAGCAGGGGTTTGCCGACTCACTCGCGTTTCATGGGCTTACCATCCCGTTAAAGGTAAGCCTGTCAGGCGAAGCATACTCCTGTTTCGGGGACTCCGCCGACAGCAAGCCGACGGAAACACCACTGCCAACCAGCATCGCGGGAACAGACCCTGTATCGATAGTCTTCACCTCGGGTACCACCGGTTTCGCAAAGGGGGTAACCCTCACCCACAGGGGAATCATCGCCAATTCCAATGCCGCGATTCTTTCACTCAGGGCCTACCCAAGCGACGTATTCATAAACGTCCTTCCGCTGCACCATACCTATCCTACAACCTGTTCCTTCATTTCCCCCCTGTCGTTGGGGGCATCCACCATCATCGTGGAAAAGCTTGTCGGTTCCGTGGTGGTTAACGACATACGCGACGCAAAGGGGACTTTCCTCATTGCGGTGCCAATCCTCTACGACAAAGTAATGACCGCCATAAATAAAGGCTACAGGGCCCTGCCGGGACCAGTACAGGCCATACTGAACCTGTTCAGGGCGATTGCCCTGGCGGAAGCGAAACACGGGCGTGTCGGCTTCGGCCGCTTCTTCTTTAGGCTTATCCGAAAAAAAGCCGGCCTTCATTCAATCAGGATGATGGTCGCCGGGGGCGGCCCCTTGAGCCCAAAGACCGCCGACTTCTTCGATTCTTTCGGTTTCAACATTGTCCACGGTTACGGCACGAGCGAAAACAGCCCGCTTATCAGCGTGAACACCCCATGGCACAGGCGTAACGAATCGGTGGGGCTCCCGGTAAAATACACGGAAATTAAGCTTCTTGACTGCAACGAGGACGGTATCGGCGAGATAGCCATAAAATCCCCGTCCGTCATGCTGGGGTATTTCAACAACAGTGAAGCCACCGCCGAGGCCTTCACCCTCGATGGTTGGCTAAAGACTGGGGATCTTGGCTGCCGTGACAAAGAAGGGTTCCTTTACATCAGCGGAAGGCTGAAGAGCCTGATCGTAAGCTCCGGCGGCAAGAGCATCTACCCGGAAGAAATTGAAGCATACTTCAGCGACTCAAGGGTCATTGCCGAGATTCTCATAGTGGGCCGAAAGGAAAGGGAATATGGCGGGGAGCAAATCTACGCCGTGGTTGTTCCCAACTACGAGAACATCAGGGGCGACTACCCAGGCAAGGAAGAAGATGACGCGTTTATCCATGAACTGGTTAAACATGAAATAGAGCGGATAAACAGGGACCTTGTCGTTTACAAAAAGATATCCGACTTCACGCTCCGCAGGGAGCCGTTTGAAAAAAACGCCCAGCAGAAAATTCGCCGCTTCCTCTACAAGTGTTACGAGAACCCGGCCTGATAATGTTAGGCGCAATTATCATGAAAAATAAATATCCTGGTAACCGTCACCTGGCCCTTAAAATCGTCCCGGCAATTTCGGCGAAACCGTCGCCGCATTCCCTGGACGCGACATAGGCCGGCAAGTGAGCGACAAGGGAACCGTAGCGGCTAACGTTGGCGACGGCGCAGGCAAGCGGGAAGCGGGCGAACATCGGCGCATCGTTCGGGGAGTCCCCCACAAAAACCACTTCCATGTCCCCGGGCCCGGCCTCCCAGCCGAAACGCTTCGCAAGGAAGCTCTCGGCCATGGAAAGCTTGTCGTAGTTCCCCATCCAGACATTCACGTGGATTGACGAGACCTTGGCGCGCGCCCCTTCCTCCTCCGCAATTGCCCGCACCCGTTCGGCGGCGCTGAGGGGGAGGACGGGCTCCTCCTCGGCGAAGTCCAGGGCCAAATCAAAGAGCCGGGCGAACTGATCCTTCGCGAGCCTCAGTTCCGGAAATTCCGCAAAGGCGCGTTCCTTTACCCGCAATAAAACCGGATGATCGTTTTTCACGGCGTTTGGGTGGTATTCGGCTTTCAAAACCGGAAGGCGTTTCGACAGAGCACCAGCTTCCGGTTCAAATTCTTCCCAGAAAACCAAAGCGCCGTTCTCGCCAACCACGCCGTCAACAGGCCATTCCCTGGCGATGAGATCGCACCAGCCGGCCGGCCTCCCGGTAACGGGGATTACCTTAAGCCCGGCCTCTTTCAGCTTCCACAGGGCCGAGTAGGACGACTCAAGGAGTTTTCCCCTCCGCGTAAGGGTGTCGTCGATGTCCATGAGAACGAAGCGCACGCCGGAAGCTTCCGTGGCGGTCATGGCGCTTATGGGCTTCATGGGAGTATAGTATTGAAAATGAAATCGAATGTCACTAATCTGGAAGTATCAGGGGAAGACGTGGATCCATTAGACGAAATTGACAGCCGAATGAAAATTATAAATCAAATAAGGCCATTCGGGGGGCATACCTAAAGCAAATCAGTCAATTCTTCAAAATAGAAACCACATACACTTCCAACGCGATTGAGGGCAAACCTCAAAAGACATGATGCGTTTCCTGCATATAGAAATCGGGAGTGACGATGTCACTCCCGATTTCCAACAGCAATTAAGGCGTAACCCCTCCGATGACAGTCATGCGGCCGTCGGTGGAAGGCGTGATGATTCCGCTCTGTGAGGCGATATACTCGATCACGACATAGGATAGAAGCAGGGATGTGTTAAATGTATCCTGGGCCTTCGCCATCACGGTGTAGCCGTCGCCGCCGCCCAGAATGTAATCGTTGGTGCAGAAGCGGTAGGTCTTGTTGGGATCAACCGGTGCGCCGCCAATGGTGAGGTTGCTTATCCTCCTGTTGGGTATGTCAATGGTATAGCGTACTTCCTTTGAGAACTGCGGGAAGCCGCCCGCGCCCTGGGGTATCGTGGCGATGAAGTCAAAGAGCTCCTGGATTTCCGAACCCCGGAGGCTCGCAATAAAGAGGTAATTCTCAAAGGGGAGTACCGTGAGGATCTGCTCCCTGGTGAGCGGGCCTTTTGGCAGTTCAGCCCTCATGTTGCCGCCGTTGTGGAAGGCAAAATCCAGGTTCTGATTGTAGATAGTTCTAAAGTACCAGACATTGGCGTCTGTGATCATGTTCCCGAGGGCGGTCTCCTGATAGCGGGTCAAACGGTTGCCGAAGACGAATGCATCAGCCGCTTCCCCGACCACTTCCTTGAGGCTGGCCTCGGCCCTGGCGATGTACGGGGCCATCATGGCGCTTACCGCAGCGTCAGGCGCGTAGGTCTGCGTGTCGCCATTGTTAATCTCCACGAGTTCCCAGTCAAAGCGGAGGAGCTTCCCGTCAACGACGGTAAGTTTTGCCTCTCCCACGTACTTGCCCCATTCGTTGGCGGTAACTACCCAGGTGTTACCTGCGTACTTGACCTGGCTGAAAAGGGAATGGGAGTGCCCGTCCACGATGATGTCGATGCCGGGCACGGCCTCTGCCAGCTCAAGGGAAGTAACGTGGTCATCGTATTCCTTCACATCACCCATGTGGGTGAGTGCGATTACGATGTCAACCTTCTCTTTGTCCCGAAGCAGGGCGACCGCGTCCCTTGCGGCGTCAATCTCGGGGATAAAGGTGAGGCTCGCGTCGGGGCTTGCGATGACAAGGGTTCTGAGGGTGGTAAGGCCTATGAGCCCCACCCTGATACCCTCGTAGTTCTTTACGAGGTACTGATTGCCGCCCAGGAACTTGCCGTTCGATGTTTTGATGTTGGATGAAATAAAGGGGTAATTTGCATCGGCAATCTGCTTGTCAAGTTTCCCCTGGGTTCCGTCAAATTCGTGGTTGCCGAAGGTGGCCGCGTCATAGCCCATGAGGTTGTAAGCCTGGATTTCCAGTTCCCCGGCGAACATATTGGAAAGGGCAGAACCGGTATTAAAGTCCCCGATATCTACCAAAAGCACGTTGGGATTAGCCGCCTTGACTGACTTAATGAAAGTAGCCCGTTCCGCAAGGCCTCCCCTGCCGCCGTTGGGCAGCGCCGTGCCGTGGTGGTCGTTGGTATGAAGCAGGACGAGTTCATATGCCTTGCCCGCTTCCCGTTTGACAGGTCCGGTCGCACATCCCGCCAAAAGTGCAAAGACAAGCATTGCCGCAATTGCCATTGGCAACATCCGGCAGTTTTGCCGTTTAAAAAGTTTCATTCAAGTTCCTCCATAAAATGAAATATTTACCAGGGAAAGTATACAGAAATCATAAACGAATGAAAAGGGAACAGGAAAGGGAATAAGGGAGTAGGGAATGGGGTCTTGGTTAGAACGTGGCGCTTGTTAACAACTAGCGCCGTTTAATAACTCGGCGCACCTTACTCCCCTGCTCCCTTACTCCCCTGCTCCCTTATAAAAGTTCCCCGTACCGCCTTACAAAGACCTTCTTCATCGTCGTGGTAAGGGCCATATAGGCAAGGACAATGCAGCACAGGAACGGGAAGAAGAGGACCGGCAGGCGGGCCATGTCCAATTGCGCCCCAAGCCAGGTATAGGGGACGGTGGTCCCGGCGGCGATCCCCAGGGTAGTGAGCAAAGTGACCCTGGCAGAGGCCCGGCTCTGGATGAAGGGGATTTTAGGCGTGCGGATCATGTGGATGACCAGGGTTTGCGACCACAGGGATTCAACAAACCACCCTGTTTGAAAGAGGGCTACAAAGAAGGTATGTTTATCGGGGCTCAAGGCGGCCCAACGGCCCCCGGCAAAGAGGGGGCAGAAAAAGAAGAACATGAAGAGATACGTTGTTATGTCAAACACGGAGCTTGTGGGCCCCATCCAGAGCATGAAGCGGGTTATTGAAGAAGCGTCCCACTTGCGCGGCTTGTGGAGGAAATCCAAATCCACGTTGTCCCAGGGAATGGCAATGCACGAAATGTCGTAAATCAGGTTCAGCACCAGGATATGAATTGGCAGCATGGGGAGGAAGGGCAGGAAAGCCGAGGCCGCCAGCACCGAAAACATATTGCCGAAGTTGGAACTCGCGGTCATCTTGATGTACTTGATGATGTTGGCGTATATCTTTCTGCCTTCCACCACGCCTTCTTCCAGCACCATGAGGTCTTTTTCCAGCAGGATGATGTTTGCCGATTCCTTCGCGATGTCCACCGCCGTGTCAACGGAAATGCCCACGTCAGCGGCCCTCATGGCGGCGGCATCGTTGATGCCGTCGCCCATGAAGCCCACGGTGTGGCCGTCGTCCCGCAGCGCCTTCACGATGCGAGCCTTCTGGCTGGGCGAAAGCTTCGCAAAGATGTCTATCTCCCCGGCGGCCCTTTTCAGGGCCTCGTCGCCCATGGCCTCAATCTCGGAACCCAGGAGTATATGCTCAGCGTCTATGCCCACCGACGAACACACGGCCCGGGTGACGCCGTCGTTGTCGCCGGTAAGCACCTTCACCCTTACCCCGTATTCGCTTAGGGTGGCGATGGCCTTCTCCGCGCTCTCCTTGGGGGGGTCAAGGAAGGCAAGGCAGCCTATAAAGGCCATTTCGCTCTCATCCTTCGCCGAGAGCGCGGCGGATGGTTTGGCGAATTCCCGGGAATACGCGATGGCCTTTTGCGCAAGCCCCAGAACACGCATTCCCTTTTCATTGAGCTCCCTGCACGTGGAGAGAATCCGCTCCCGTAATTTCCCGTCCAGGGGCTCCGTCGTCCCATCGTACCCGGCGTGGGAGGAAATAGAAAGCATCTCCTCGATTGCGCCCTTTGTGATAAGCTCTATGTGGCCGGACGAATCTTCCACCACGACGCTCATGCGGCGCCGGTTAAAGTCAAACGGAATTTCATCTACCTTTTTGTAGTCTACCCATAGATTGTGCAGTTCCGCCTTGCGGGCATACTCTATCACAGAAAGATCCATGAGGTTTTTAAGGCCGGTCTGGTAATAACTGTTGAGGAAGGCCCGGCGCAGCACGTCAACATTCTCATTTCCGTGAATGTCAAGGTGCAATTCAAGGATGACCTTGTCCTGTGTGATGGTGCCCGTCTTGTCGGTACAGAGCACGTCCATGGCCCCGAAGTTCTGAATCGAATTGAGGCTCTTCACGATGACCCGCTTTTTCGACATGGAAACCGCGCCCTTGGCGAGGTTAGCGGAGACGATCATGGGAAGCATCTCCGGGGTAAGGCCCACCGCTACGGAGAGTGCGAAGAAGAAGGCCTGTACCCAGTCGCCTTTTGTAAAGCCGTTCACCAGGAGCACTATGGGCACCATGACCAGCATGAAACGGATAAGTATCCAGGAGACGGCGTTGACGCCAATCTCAAAACTGGTGGGGGGGCGTTTAACCTGCAACTGCTGTGCGATTGAGCCCAGGATAGTGTCGTCCCCCACGGTGATAACCAGCGCCGCCGCCGAGCCTGAGATAACGTTGGTGCCCATAAAGGCGAGGTTGTTCAGCTCAAGGGGGTTGGCGTTGGTCCTTGCGACAGGCGCGGCGAATTTTTCCACCGGCTCACTCTCGCCCGTGAGGGAAGACTGGCTGATGAAGAGATCCTTCGCCTGTATAATTCGGACATCCGCCGGAACCATGTCCCCTGCGGCAAGGTACACAAGATCACCCACAACGATTTCGTCCATGGGGATTTCCTTCTTCTGCGTATAGACCTCGTCGGTCTCCTTGTCCTTGAACTGCCTCGCGGCGCAGGCCGTGGTTTCCACCATCTCCGTCAGGCGCTTTGCCGCGTTGCTGCTCCGCAGTTCCTGAAAGAAACGGAGCAGGCCGGAAACAATCACCATGGTCATGATGATGACAACGGCCGTGACATCGGTACTCCCCGGATCCGCATAGACAACATCGGTGAAGAACGACACCGCTGCCAGCGCAATCAGGACAATCGTGAAAGGATTGATAAAGGCGGCTATAAAGCGCTTAATCAGGGGATCGTCCGCCTGACGGGTTATGATGTTGATGCCGTGCTCATCACGCATCTCCTCGACATCATCCTCGTCATAGCCGGCTTCGCTGTTGTCGTACTGGATAAGCAAGTTCCCGCCTTCCCTGCTTGCGGCCCTGAGAAGCCGTTTCCTGGCCCTCGCAGCCCTGGTCGAGTTCGTTTTTACCAGTTTGTTTTTTTTGGTCATCGCTACACCCTCCTGTCACATGAAACGCCAACAGTGTGGGGGATGCGAAATTCTTACGGAATTACATAGAAAGGGACAAATCCACAGAATCGCATACCGCTACACCGGTCATCGGAATCTATGGTACTACCGCCATCATCGTCCATGGACTTGCCTCCTGTTGGAAAAGTTTAAGGCGCCGATCAGAATCGAACTGATGCATAATGGTTTTGCAGACCACTCCCTTACCGCTTGGGTACGGCGCCAAATAGGGTAAGGATATA
>JGI24698J34947_10000959_pt1 | contig 14690 bp, 11 predicted proteins | sample TergutMp193P3_FD_34947 | JGI IMG/M metagenome (IMG submission 34947) | reverse complement strand
CCACTTAATTTGGGGCAAATCACTAAACCATGTCTCATAAAAACTGCTATTTTTTCCATAAGAATTATCAAAAAGAACAAAATGTTTACGCAATAAACAGCATAAAATAGCGGCGTGCAATCGCGTAGTAAGTATTTTTTCGTATCGGTTAATGAATTTTACCCCGTTTTTTACCATATCCCGCTTAAAAAAATGATACGCATACAAATCTAATATTTTCGAAAAAGCCGGTATTCTTTGACTTAATCGCGACAATTTTTGTAAAATAACAAAAGAAAACATTTGTTTATCAATAGTAATCCAATCCGCAATATCAACATCGTCTTGAAGAAACCGGGAATAATCAATATTTTTATTGAGTTCTTTATCAATACGTTTCAAAAATAATGTTTTACCTGCGTTTTTAATATTTGTTTTTTGATATTTTCTTAAAAAGTTATACGGTATATAAAAAGCCATATCCGGAACTAACAATATTGTGTTATAATGAAAATAATTGTTTAACGTTTCAAATGATTTGTTGTCTCTTGCGCATAAAACCAGATTTTTATGACGTCCGAACAATTCGGCGTCGGCTAATAATATCTCTTTATCGGAGTAAAAAACAGTGTTCGGCAGCACAATTATTTTATTATTGGGACACTCGTTTATTATTTGCCGTAAAAGACCTTGCCAACCTTCCCATACATCGCCAAAATTTCCGCCTCCGTTTAATAATATCGTTACGTTTTCAGATATACGGTTTCGTTCGTATTTGAACACTTGCGCTCTGTATATGCAATTGACGTTGTGCTCTTTTAAAAAGCGTTCAACGCCTTCCCATATAAGAAAATCTCCGACATTTGTATGAAAATACGGCAAGCCCAATAAACAACAATCGCCTTTTATAAATTTTGACAAAGTTTCTTTTATTATTTTTCTTAACTCAACGTTTTTATCTTCAAAATTCACTTTTCCCGTCTCCTGATTATTCGTTTCAGACGTCTTTTTATACGGGCAATGGCGTCAAACAGCATTATTTTATTCTTTAAGTTTATGTATAGTTTTAGAATGTTGGAATATTCTGCGTTTGCGTCTTTTAACTTACAACTTAAAAAATATTTAACCTCTTCGCCAAGCCATTCTTTGCCGTTCGTATCTTTACGGTTTCGCATATCTGCGTATGTAGGAGTATTTAAGTCCGGTATAACGCCAAGAGTCAGATAAGCGTGTCCATTATAACAATGAGCTAAACTGCAATTGTTGCCGACAGGAAAATATTTTATCGGTTTTTCCAAATCGGCATATAAATTTTCCAAATTCAAACCGCAATAACATTGCTTTACGTCGCCGCTCATCAAATTCATATAAAGAGTCCATTCTCCCGCATAGCAGAATTCTTTTCGTTTTTGATAAAATATTTTACTCTTAAAATCAAATAAATCCGATTCAAATGCCCTTCCCCAAATATTTTTATATTCATCAAATGAATATTTCGATAATACTGGAATATTTATGTCGCGGTCGTCTCTTGCTATAGTTAAATGAGGTAATGCATGTAATTTATCAAAACATATTTTTTTTATATCGTCAATATGTTCAATTAACTCATCGTTTGGCGTTATTTCAATAGTAAAAGAACACCCTGCATCTCTAACTTTTGTAACATTGTCAAAAAACGCGTTCATAATGTTTAATCTTTTTAATTCCAAGTAGTGATAAGAGAATTTAAATTCCAATCGTCGTAATAAAACAGAAGGAAGTGCAATAATTTCATCAAATCTTTTTGTTAATGTACCATTTGTTACCAATTCTATGTAATGTCCCTCTTCTAATAATTCTGCCATAACAGGAATAACATCGTCAGACAATAACGTTTCTCCGTCAGCACAAAAATTGAATAAGCATTTTCCGCCTAACCTTTGTACTGATAATGCTTTTCTTATATATTGCGGCGAATATTCAAGTTTAGCGAGTTTGGCGTTAAATTTTCTTTGCAGTGTAATATAACAATAATGGCAGCGAAGATTACAAGCTTCCGTTGGCACATGGCAATTTATTAATCGTTTCTTTTCATCCATAAAATGCTCCTTTTTATATTTGTTTTGATAGAGATATTGATTACATGTTTTCATACTTTACCTCGCATACGTTTCGATTTTAAAGAGAAAATACTATATTGCATGGGAAAAAACAAATAAATTAAAAAAATTAAAAAACTTTCTTGCTAATCATAATGTCCCGTGTTTTTTCACTCAATTTGTTTAAGGTATCATATATTTTATCAACAGCGGTATCGCAGAAAAACGGTTGCTCTATAAATGAACGATAAAGTTTTTCGGTTTCGTACAGTTTTTTTATTTCACTTAACGTATGTTTATTATTTTCCAAATCTTTGGACTCGTACCAAAGTATGATATTTGGGTTAATAATATCCGGTTCCGGATTTTTGCTCCAACCGTTGTAAATTGGGATACAGCCCGAAAGCAAACAATTAAACAACTTTTCCGTACAATAGCCCTCGCCAATTGAGTTTTCCGGGCAAATATTAAATTTATATTGTTGCAAATACGTAAGATTGTCATTTTTATATATGCTGTGTAAAGTATCGTCATTATGTAATAATTTACCAGGGCAATCCACACTGGCAATTTTGGAAACATCGTTATAAATTTTTGTTCTTAATCCTGACGTATCGTGACGCGCTAGTAGTGCGCAAAATTTCATTTTTTGATACTGTTTTTTTGAGTTGTCTAATATATTTTTTATTTCATCTTTCGAAAAATCAGGTAAAAAACACCATGTTGCCCAATTCGGAAGACGTATGTAGTTATCAGCATCAATATAATTAAACCCAAGAGATAAATCAACGCTATCGATACAATTTCCTTGATATTGTTGAAACGCAGAACTTATTGAGGTTTCATCAACATTTTCTCCGGTATAGAATATTTTAATCTGCGCTTTAGAGTCGTTTAATTTTCTTTTATCTCCAAAAACAGAAAAAAATTCAATTTGTGGTTTGTACCGTTTTACTATTCTAAAACTATATTTTTTATCAGATTTACCAAACGAATATTTATGCCCAATAGCTTTAATAAACCAATCGTGCCTCTTGACCTTATAAAAAGTATCCCAAATATTAGTAAACCTAATCCGTATCCTTCTATCAAAAACGGACGCTGTCATTTCGTATATATATAGAATTGCATCAATAACGCAAATACAAATTTTTGTCGATATTCTTTTTAGAAATCGGTAAATTCTTTTCATAAGTTTTATATTACTCATCAAGGCACTATCAATAATGATATTTTGCATTTTATACTATCCAAACGTCGTTAGGCACAAACATTATATCCCCTTCATAATCAAGATATACTTTATATCCTCGTTTTTGCATAAATGTTATTAACCTTGTGCTGTTTCTCTTGATTTCTTCATTATTTTCTAAGGTAATAAAACCAAAAGAATACTTCTTAAAATCTATCGTTTTAAGCACACTCATTTCAGCGCCTTCAACGTCTATCGACATAAAATCTATGTGCTTTGTGTCTGGATAATTGCTCATCAAATCATCAAACGTTAATGTCTTCACATAAATTTTTTCTATTTCTCCTTTCTCTCTTCTTATGCGTTCTTTGTGCGCCTCTGTCATTTGACTGCTCAAACCGCTTAAAACTTCCACCCCCTTAGCCCTAATAAATTCAATAGATTCTCCGCTTACGTCGCTAATTGCAACATTAAAACAGTCACAAGAACGGTTTTTCCGTAATTTCTCAAATACATCAGGCAACGGCTCTATACATGCCCCCCCCCATCCTAATTTTTCAAATATATAGGTATTACTAATGTATTTGCCGTCATTCGCTCCTATATCAATATAAAAACCATCCTTTTTACCGTCAAAATACGACCACGCGAACATATCTTGATGGATTTGTCCTTGAAAATCTATACCCGTAGCCGTTTTAACTGCCTGTTTGATTTGTTTAATAAATACGCGTTGAAATTGTTCCTGTCTTTGAATTCGTTCAGGAATATTTCCCAATACGTATCTTTTTATTCTTCTCGGAATAAACATTACGATTTTCTTTAAAACGTTTTCCATAAACGCGTCCTTTCTAAATTATTTTTAATATGAAAATACATTATTTCCACTATCATACAAAAGATTTTCTTATAAATTTTTACCTAAATCAAATACATTCATACTGCTAACCCTATCTTTCTTTTCACAAAAGCAACGATTTTTATTCGTTCGTTTTTTTTCAGTCCAATAAACATAATAACGATTCCCGTCCATAACATACTGATTATTATGACAACACAAGAACGAAAGAACGACTCATAAAATAATTTATCCACAAAATAAAAAGGAAAAAAAGATACCGCCGAAACAAAAAATATCGGAACAAGCGCTTTTTTAGCAAAAAACCTGATTGAAAAATTGACCTGTTTTTTCAATATTATGTAATGTAACACCATAAATATTGGAAACATAAACAAAGGAATGGCTAAAACATATTGCGGTTTATATCCTGCTTTACATACAAAATAAGATAATAATAACGTTATTACTGAACGAGTGTAATATACTAAAATACAATATGCCTTTATATTTCCGGTTGCGTGGTTGATTGTTGTTAGATTGGAAGACAATCCTTCTGTTAATAAAACAATAATTATTAATTTGGTAAAAATTGCGGTATATTCCGGGACTTTACCAAGCCAAAGTTTTAATATAAAATCTGTTTCGAGCAATAGCGGCACAGAAAATATGAAAAACAGAAAATATAACATTCTTGTTCCTCTTTCAACCAAGTTCCACATATATTCGGGATCATTTTGGGCATATGATTTCATAAGTTGCGGATTCAATGCCTGTTTGAAATTATTTCCAAAAGACATAAGCGCTGTGTTGACAGATGTCGCTATCCCTCTTGCCGCGTTTATTGCCGGTCCAAAAAACATATTGAGCATAATGTTTATTCCATATATATTAAATACCATTAAAACGCTTGCAATAAACATATATCCTCCATACCCGCTTATTTCCTTCGACATAGATTTATCATAAACAAACGAAAACCGCGCGTATCTATATTTTTTTCGGCAATAAATAAAATAAAAAAGCCATACGACGCAAGTAACCGCAAAACCGAATAACGCCAAGAATATGAGTTTATCGGCGTTTATAATTACTAACAAATAGACAGTAAGAAGCCGTATCACGACATCGAAAATTCCCATATATCCGTATATGTGCATATCCTCGTGAGAAATTATAAGCGCCGTAAGCGGAGCGTTTAACAGAGACAATACAAAGCCAAATACGGCAAATTGATACACCCAGTTAGCCGCAACTATTCTTTCGGCTGGAATTACGAGTTTATTATTCAAAAACCACAATCCTATCGTTTCCGCCAAAATAACAACAATAACGCAGGCGACAATATGTAAAATCATACTCGTGGAGAATATTTTTTGCAAAACATCTAAATTGCCGCCTTTTCCAAGTTCAACCGAAATAAATCTTTGCGTTATAACCATTAACGTATTACTCAAAAATCCGAACATCGCCACCACGCCGCCGACAACGTTATTTATTCCGTAATCCGTAACGCCGAGCGTTTGCAAAACGATACGCGACGTGAATAACGCCACGACCATCGTTATTATCTGGCGGAAGTACAGGGCGAGCGTGTTTTTCGCTATTCTTTTGTTATTTTCCGAGTTTGACATTATTATATGTTCTCTTTTTATTTTAGGAAATTAAATTTCAAACGAAAATACGTTATTTTTGTCGCTGAAAATGAAACAAAATAAAAAAATTCGGAATTATTTTTTTTACCGCGAATTTTTTCAAATTAAAATCCCGCGCTCGTTAAAAAATCGTTTTTTTCGCGCCAATTCGGAGTAATTTTTACAAAAAGCGTAAATTTGGTCTTCACGCCCGAAATTCCGCGCATTCGTTTTTGTGCGTTTTGGCGAATTTTTGAAATCATTTGTCCTTTTTCGCCAATGATTATCGCTTTTTGTCCGCTCGTTTCAACGTGAATATCGGCGGCGATTTCGTGCAAATTTTCGTCTTCTTTGTAAGAAATAACCGACACGAAAACCGAATGCGGAACCTCGTCTCTCGTTAAATCGATAATTTGCTTTCTTATGCATTCCGCCGCGATAAAGCGCATATCGCCGTCGGTAATTTCATCGCTCGGATAAAAATGTGGGTTTTCGGGAATAAATTCTTGCGTAAATTCAATAAATTTTTGCGCGCAATCGTTTGCCAAAGCGGATAAATGAAGTTTCGGCTTGTCGGCTAAAAACGGATAACGCTCGTCAAATTCTTCAAGTTTTTTCATTCCTTTTTCTATGGAAATTTTATCGACTTTGTTAAAAATTACCAAAATTTTTGCTTTTGTGTCGGATTTTTCTATTTTTGCCGCAATATCGTCTTCTTCGTCGCCGAAATCCCGCGAAACGTCAATTATATAACATATTATATCTATTCCGCCGTCTTTGAGAACGCTTACGCCGTGTTCGTAAAGTATTTTATTTAATAAATGTTTGCCCTTGTGGATTCCGGGCGTATCGATAAGTACGATTTGCGTGTTGTCTTTCGTATAAATTCCGCGCATCGTTTTTTGCGTCGTTTGCGGCAGAGGCGAAACGATTGCCAAATTTTGTCCTAAAATTGCGTTCATAAGCGTCGATTTTCCGCTGTTTGGACGTCCGATTATCGCCAAAAAAGCGGCGTAAGTTTTTTCGTTCATATTTTTTTGCTGTCCTTTTTTTATTCGGTTTCTTTGTTTTTTCTCAATAAATAATCAAACATTATATCCGCCGAAATTTGCGACGGGCGCAAAATAAACATCGGATATTGCACGAGACAAACGCTTGTTACTATGGAAACGTCGTTCAAAGTATCCTGCGCAAATCCCGTAAACCATTCGTTTCGACCGAGTTCGGAGTCCTTTGTTCCCGTTTTCCCGCCCGAAATTATGTTGTTTGAGCGGGGCAAAGTTTTTCTCGCTTCCGCAAAAGCCATACGCGCCGAACCGATTTTTGTCGTTTGCTGCATAAGAAATTTCAAACTGTCGGCGATGTCGTAAGCGGTGCATCTTTTCCATTTTCGCGTGTTTGCGGCGTAAAGTTTTTTGCCCGATTTGTCCGTTATGCTGTCTATTATCGTCGGCGCCATCATATTGCCTTTGTTTATGACCGTCGACGCGATAAGTCCGCCCAAAAGCGGCGTAAGCGTCGTTTCGTTGTTAAATCCGCTGCCGATTTCGGCTATATTTATCGTGTCTTTTACGTTTTGCGCGTTTGTTTCGGGAAAAACGCTTACGTCGCACGACATTTCAAACGGAATTTTTGTGTTCCAGCCGAATTTTTGCGCCGATTTATAAAGTTTTTCCCGTCCTATTTCGTGAATTGCAAGCCAGCCGAAAATCGGATTTATGGATTTTGCATACGCTTCCAAAAACTCGACGGAATTTGATTTTTCGCCGAAGTCCTCGGGAAAAAACTGATTTTTATAAAGCGTCGTATTTCTTCCGACAAAATTTATTTTTGTGGTGCAGGTAATTTCCGTATTTTCAAAAGCCGCTTCCGCAGTAACGGTTTTAAAAATGGAAGCCGCGGGAAATTTACTCGAAAGACACAAATTTTCGGCGATTTTTTGCTGTTCCGCGTCCGTTTGCGAAACCATTGCCAAAATTTGTCCCGTTTCGGGATTTAACGCCACCGCCGCGCCGTATTTGACTTTTGCGCGACTGACAAGCGCGCGCGTTTTTTTCTGCAAAGTCGTGTCTATGCTGAAATGGCGAATAATTACGCCTTTTTGCCATTTTACGGTATCGCGACATTGATTTAATTTCGGGGGATTTTGTTCAAGCGATTTTACGACGTCGTTAAACGAAAGCGGCGAAATTTTTACCGAAGATTCTTTTTTGGACGAATTTGTAATTTTTGTTTTATTTTCGCTTAAATTTTCTTTATTTTTTCCGTTTTTTACAAAATGAAACGCGACGAAAATTAAAAAACAAATTATTAAAATTTTACTTAACGGAATATTTATTTTTTTTACTTTTTTACTCATAAAACGTCAATGCCCATTGTTTTTTTAATCGTATATTTTCGTTTTGTGTTCAAATTCGTTATCATTTCGCCTACAAGTCCTATTGAAAAAAATTGAACGCCTATTATCACGGAAGCCACTCCCAAGAGCAAAAGCGGGCGAATATGCAATTTTAACGTCGTCGCCCAAACAAAGCCGAAATACGCTAAAATTCCCGTTCCTACAATTATCAGCAAAAAACTTATCATTCCGAAAAAATGCAGAGGATTTCGCATATATTTTTTCAAAAATAAAAGCGTCGCCAAATCGAACGCGCCGTTAAAAAAGCGATTTACTCCAAATTTTGATTTTCCGTAAATTCTTTGACGATGCGAAACTATGCATTCGCCGACTTTGTAGCCGTTCCAATGCGCCAAAACGGGTAAAAATCTGTGTCTTTCTCCATAAATATCGAGCGATTTTGCCGTTTCTTTTCTGTAAATTTTAAATCCGCAGTTGAAATCGTGAAGTTTAAGCCCCGACATCGAAGAAACGACAAAATTAAAAATTTTCGACGGAATATTTTTTGTAAAAACGGGGTCAAATCGTACTTTTTTCCAGCCCGAAACCAAATCGAAACCCTGTTCAATATTTTTTATAAGTTCCGGAATTGCCGACGGGTCGTCCTGCAAATCCGCGTCCATAGTTATTATGTAATCGCCCTTTGCCGTCTCAAAACCCACGCTTAACGCCGCAGATTTTCCATAATTTCGTCCAAAACTTATCGCTTTAACCGTATTTTTCGGCTCGGACGCCGCAATTTCGCTAATAATTTCAAACGATTTATCTTCGCTTCCGTCGTCAACAAAAATAATTTCGTAAGAATAATTATTTTGCGACATAACGTTTTTTATGGATAAAAATAATTCTTTTAAACTTTCTTCTTCGTTAAAAAGCGGCACGATAATTGAAATATTCACGTTAAAAATCCTCCGAAAAACATTTTTTACGCAGTAAAATACTATTTGCGCAAAGTTCGCTAAAAACTTTCAAAAAATCCGACGTCTCCCTAACGTCGTGAACTCTGAAAATACGCGCTCCGCAAAGATAAGCCGCCGCGACAGCCGCAAGTCCGCCGCAAAGCCGTTCTCCTGTCTCGCTTTCTATTGCCTGCGCGATAAATTTTTTTCGGGAAGCGGCGTAAAGAATCGGATAATTTTCGATTAGTATTTTATCTAAATTTGCGGTTAAATTTATGTTGTCTTCGTATCTTTTTGCAAAGCCGATTCCCGGGTCAAGAATTATTTTTTCTTTTGATACGCCCGCCGAAAGAAACCTGTTTAGCGCAATTTGCAATTCGTTTTTTACTTCTGAAATCACGTCGCCATAATGCGGATTGTCTTGCATAGTCAAAGGATTTTCCCTGCTGTGCATAACTACTGCCGTCGCGCCTGTTTTTGCAATAATTTCGGGAATTTTTTTATCAAATTTTCCGCCGCTTACGTCGTTTATCCAATTTGCGCCGAGAGCAAGCGTTTGTTTTGCCACTTCGCTTTTGCGCGTATCTATGGAAATCGTAACGTCGAATCTTTTGCGAATATTTTCGACTGCGGGAATAATGCGATTCAACTCTTCGTCTACGCTTATTTCGCTTGCTCCCGGACGAGTCGATTCAGCGCCTACGTCTATAATTTCGCCGCCTTCTTCTATAATTTTCGCCGCTCTGTCTATAATTTTGTCAAGATTGCCGAAATAAAGTCCGCCGTCCGAAAACGAATCGGGAGTAACGTTTAATATTCCCATTAACGCAAAATTTTTTTTCATTGCGTTTTTTCTTCTTCGCTTTCTTCACCTGTCGGCTGTTGCGCTAAAACCTGTTTTGGAGCGTCCGCCGCCGCGACTTCCTGCAAAAGCATCTCACCGCTTTCGGCAAAGAAAATTATGTCTTCGGCGATTTTAATATTTCTTTTGTAAAGTTTAATTTTTTTCTGCTCTCTTTTTGCGCTTTCCAAAAACGTTTTTATTTTTTTTCTGTCGGGCGCTTCCTTTTTTTCTTCTTCGGCGACTTTCGCTTCTAAAAGAGAAATTAAACTTTCTTCTTCGGCTATTCTCTTTTGAAAATCTTCGACAATGCCTTTGTTTTGTTTAATTGTTTCCCCAAAACGATTGTAAGAAACCGAAGCGTTTTCGCCGACTGTTGAAATTTCAATTCTATCTTTTCCAAAATCTATTGTGGGCATATCTTTATCGCGGCTTTTCTTCGCTTTTTCCAAGACAGTTCCAGATAATATTTTATCTATTTCTTCCTTGTCCAAAAGTTCGTGTTCCATAAGCGCGGCGGCAAGCAAATCGAGTTCTACGCGATATTCGGTAAGAATTTTCATCGAGCGTTTTTCCTGTTCGAGCATAATTTTTTTAATTAAATCGTCAATTTCTTCGGCTGTTTTTTCCGAAAAATCGCGATGATTCGCTATTTCTCTTCCCAAAAATACCTGCTCTTCTTTTTCGCCCAAAGCGATAGGTCCCAAATCCGTCATTCCGTAATCGCAAATCATTTTTCGCACCAAATCGGTCGATACTTTTATGTCGTTTGCCGCGCCGGTCGTTAAATTATTGAAAATTATTTTTTCCGCCGCCCTTCCGCCCATCGCGACGCAAATTCTATCCAAAATATATTCTTTGGAATAAGAATGTTTGTCTTCTTCGGGGACGGAATAGGTGATGCCGAGCGCGCGTCCTCTTGGAATTATCGTAACTTTGTGAAGCGGGTCGGCGTATTCGCAATGAAGCGTACAAATTGCGTGTCCCGCTTCGTGATAAGCGGTCATTTTCTTTTCTTTTTCGGACAAAACCATACTTTTCCGCTCGGTTCCCATTGCAATTTTGTCTTTTGCCTCTTCAAAGTCAATCATAGACACTTTTTCCTGCCCGAAACGAGCAGCCAAAAGCGCCGCTTCGTTTACCAAATTCGCCAAATCCGCGCCGACGAATCCCGGCGTACCTCTCGCAAGCGTTTCCAAATTTACGTCCTGCGAAAGCGGAAGAGTTTTTGTGTGAACTTTCAAAATTTCTTCGCGACCTTTTACGTCGGGAGCGTCGACGACGACCTGTCTATCGAATCTCCCTGCGCGAAGAAGAGCGGGGTCTAAAACGTCCGGGCGATTCGTCGCCGCGATAACAATTACGCCTGAATTTTCTTCAAATCCGTCCATTTCCACAAGCATTTGATTTAGCGTTTGTTCGCGTTCGTCGTGTCCGCCGCCCAATCCTGCGCCGCGCTGCCTACCTACCGCGTCGATTTCGTCTATAAAAATTATGCACGGCGATTGCTTTTTCGCCGTATCAAACAAATCGCGAACGCGAGACGCGCCCACGCCCACAAACATTTCTACAAAATCGCTTCCGCTCATCGAGAAAAACGGCACTTTCGCCTCTCCCGCGACCGCTTTTGCAAGTAGCGTTTTTCCCGTACCGGGCGAGCCCAAAAGCAAAACGCCTTTTGGAATTTTCCCGCCTAATTTTTTATATTTTTGCGGCGATTTTAAGAAATCTACAATTTCCGCCAATTCGTTTTTCGCTTCCTGCGCGCCCGCGACGTCGGCGAACGTTTTGTTGTTGTTGTCCAACGCCTGCCTTGCTCTCGATTTTCCAAAGCCAAACATTCCGCCCGCCGCGCCCTGCATTCCCTTAAACATCATAAACAAAAACGCCAAAAACACAAGGGGCCAAATTCCGCTTATAAATTCCAAAATTCCCGTTCTTCTTTCTTTGAATCTGTAAGAAATTTCCGCCTGATTCCACTGTTCAAGCGTTTTGGAATCCAAAAACGGAACTATTACAAAAAATTCCGAACCCGGCTTGTCGCTAACTTTTAAGATAACGGTGGTATCGTCAAGAATTCGTCCGTTAACTTTTGCCGAGCCGTTGTCTCTTTGCTCTACGCTTGCCGTAATCTTAAAACTTTGCTTTTCTTTCAGTTGCAAAAGTTCCTGAAACTGACTGTAATCCAAAGAAACGGGCGCTCTATTGTCGACGGAATCCATCATTCTCGTAAATAAAAATATACAAGATATTATCATAATCCAAGTTATAATTATGTTAAACGGGTCTTGCTGTTTTTGCTGTTTTGTTTTTGGCGGGAGCGAAACTTTTATCGGCTGCTCGTCGCTTTTTTTATCGCCTATCGGACTTTTTTGATTTTTTTGCTCCATTAAAGTTTATACTCCTTATATTTTGTTTTAAAAAGCGACTCCGAAAAATTTTTCGCTGTTTTCTTTTGTTATTTTCGCTAAAATTTCTTTATCGATTCCGCGTATTTGTGCTATTTTTTCACCGACTAACGAAACGCGCGCAGGTTCGTTTTGTTTTCCTCTGTAAGGCGCGGGAGCAAGCCACGGCGCGTCCGTTTCAACTAACATTTTATCTAAATCCACCGCTTTTACCGTTTCGTCCAAACCGCTTTTTGCAAAAGTTACAATTCCCGAAAACGATATGAAATATCCCGCCTGCAAAATATTTTTCGCGCATTTTTCCGTTCCCGTAAAACAATGAAAAAGCACACTTTTCACTCCCGCCGAAACGCACATTTCAAGCGCTTCTTCGTCTTGCATTCTCGAATGAACTATAAGCGGCTTATCTAATTTTTTCGCCAATTCTATTTGCTTTTTGAAAACGGGTATTTGCTTTTCGAGAGGCGGATAACCGTCTTTTTTCGCGCCGTCTATTCCCGTTTCGCCTATCGCGACGACATTCGGGGATTTCGCCAAATTTTCCAAACGCTCGACCCAGTTAAAATTTTCTGCGAAATTGCCGCTTTCAGGAACGCATATTCCCACCGCCGCAAACGTTTTTACGGGAGTTTTTAAGTTTGCCCGCTTAATTGCGATTTCGCTTTCTTCAATGTTGGTTCCTATATTTATTATTCCGATTACGCCCGCATTCATCGCCGAATTCAGTTGCTTAAAAAAATCGTTTTCGTCCGTTTGCGAAAGATGCGCGTGAGAATCGACCCACATTATTGAGGAACCGCCTTTCTCCATTCGTAATCGCTTATGTTTTTTACGTCGTTTTTCTTAAAACGCCAATTTCTCGTTCTGCCGCCGCTTAAATCGACGTGATTGCCGTCGAGAGTTATTTCGATTCCCGTCGTATTTCCCAAACGAACTATTACGCTGTCGTTTGCCGTTTGAATAATTTTTTCTGACGACCGCTTAAAAATTCCTTCCCGAACGAATTTTCCGTCGGCGAAAATATGAACCCAAGAACTGTCTCGCGTAATTTGAATTTGAACTTCGATAGCGGAAGTTTGAGGCGCTTGTTCTTCCTGCATTCCAAGCGAATCGCTCGGCGAAGGCAAAGTGTCGTTTTCGGATTCGTCCGTAAGCGATTCCGCGCTTGTTTTTGTCGTTTCTTCTAAAATTTGCTCGTTTTTCTGATTCATAACGAAATAAGCCAAAACGGCGAGCAAAACAAAAAGCATAGCCAATAATCCTACGCTTCCAAAGCGCGATTTTTTTCTGTCTTCCGATAAACTTACGGTAAGCGTTTCTTTTTCTTCTTCGGTTTGCGAAGGCGTTTCTTCGGAATTATCGACGTCTTTATTTATCGTTTTGTTTTTATTTTTTTCTTTGTCTTTGTATGAAGAAATGGAATTTTTGTCTTCTTTTTCTTCCGAAAGTTGTTTAAGAAGTTTCGCGGAATCGAGCGAAAGATATTCGGCGATTGTTTTTATATAAACTCTAACGTAAGACGGCGCGGGAATTGCGTTGTGGTTGTCGTCTTCAACCGCTTGAATGTAAATTTTGTTTATTTTCAAATCTTTTGAAATTTTTTCTATCGATATATTCATCGATATTCTTTGTTTGCGGATTACCCCGCCAATCGAAATTTTTTCGTTGTTTTCGCCGTTAGAAGAACTTTCAACCGAAACATCCGATTTATCATCCATACTCCCTCCGTATATTATTTTTAATGAAAATCGCAATAAAATACTATTTTGTACATTAAGTAATAGTAGTCAAATTGAAAAATCTTTTTTTTTCTAAAAAAACACAAAATTTTTCAGCGAAAGTATAAAACATTTTATTATATTATTGTTATAATTAACTTAATTAAGGAAAGAACTGATGAAAAAGGTTTTATTTATTGTTATACTTTTTAGTATAGCGATAGTTTTTGCAGAAATAACGATATCTCCGTCCGACACAATAACAATAAGAAACGCGACTTTTGAGAATAATTTTGGTGATTTTATAATAAAGAATAGCGGCACATTGACATTAGAGAATTGCGTGTTTAAAAATAATAGTTTGGGGAGTAAAAATAGCGATGCGATATTTTCAAATGATAAAACAATCTCGCCGATAATAAATTACGGGAAATTAACGCTTTTTAATTGTCGATTTGAGAATAATTATTCTTGGAACACGGCTTTGACTGATTCCTTAAAAGCGCAGATAAGCGCGGGAGCGTTAGCAAATTTTGGGGATTTGACTTTATCTAAAACTGAATTTTCAAATAACGCATATCAAAAAGGATACTTTACAATAATTCGCGACGGTTTTATAGAACAGTTTTCGTATATAGGCAATGATAGTATATATAATATTGGCGATGTTTTAGTAGACAATATGTTATCTTTTCCGAAGAC
>JGI24698J34947_10000958_pt1 | contig 14711 bp, 15 predicted proteins | sample TergutMp193P3_FD_34947 | JGI IMG/M metagenome (IMG submission 34947) | reverse complement strand
TTTTCCGCCATCTCCATTAAGGATATGCGGGTTTTCACGGCTTGTTCCTTGTCCATGTCAAAACTTGCGGATTCGGTTGGCTCGGAGAATTGCAGTGCTGCTGCGTGCAGAAAATCGCCTGCTATCAAGAGTTTCTGTTTTCCTTTTCCTACTAAAAAGGCCGTGTGCCCGGGCGTGTGGCCAACAGCATCTATAGCTACTATTCCCGGTCCCAAGGTATCGCCAAAATTAAATGTCTTATAGCGATTTGTGTAAACAGTCGCTACTTTTTTCTGTAAATCCGAATTCGGTGTTTCTTTGTTTAGCCAATAATCGCTTTCCGGCTTGGCTATAAAAACCGGAGCGGAGAATGCCGCGGTATCGTTTAGTAAAAGCCCGGAAATATGGTCGCCGTGCTCGTGTGTGATTAGAATCGCATCTATGGTTTTCGTGTCTATTCTCTTGTCTTTTACGGCATTCCCAAAACCCGCATCTATAAGGTATGTTTTGCCGCCGGTTTTTACCAAAAACACATTCACCGAGGCCGGAGTTTTTCCGCCAGGCATATAAGCCAATTTTTGCGCTTCGGTCAGTTTGCCGCTAAAGAGCGAGGCATCCATTTCTCTAGGCTGGTCGTCTATAGCGATGATTTCTGTGCTGCCATCCAGAACAATTCTGTTTTTGAAGTTTTGCGCAAAGCAAAAAGAAGCTGCAAGAACGAGAGGAATAAGGGTTTTGAGCATATTGAAAATATAGAAATATTTAAGAATTTCAATAAGAGGTTCTACAACTCTCCAATATCCTTAAATAACTCCTATATCTCGCTTCGGAAATCCTCCCATACTCAATTCTTTTCAAAACTGCGCACTCAGGCTCGCTTTGATGTTTGCAATCCTTGAATTTGCAGTCAAAAAAATCCTTCTCAAAAAAACCGGGAAAACAGCGAGCAAGTTCATCCGCGGTGAGGTTCATAATGCCGAGGGCACGAATGCCGGGCGTGTCTATAACCGCTCCGCCCTGCGGCAAATTCAAGTAAGAAGACGAAACGGTTGTGTGCCTGCCCTTGCCGTCTTTTTTTCTGACCTCGCTCACATTTTGCGAAGCCCCCGGCACCAGCAGGTTTATCAAAGAGGATTTTCCAACTCCGCTTTGCCCGCTAAAAACCGAAACTTTACCGAGCAGTTTTTCCTTTAATTCTTTTATGCCGATATTTTTTTCTGCGCTTGTCAAAATGGTGTTGTCTGCGAGTTCTATAAATTCCTGAATTTCACCTGGGATGTTTTGCATTAAATCGCACTTGTTCAAAATAAGAATAAAGGGCAGATTGTTGAAATTTGCGGCAAGCAAAAAACGGTCTGCAAAGCCAAAGTTGAAGGGCGGATTTTCCAAGCTCATCACAATGGCAACTTGGTCAATATTTGCCGCCTGCACAAGGACTTGGTTTTCACGGGTGCGCGGACCGGGGCGGCTCAAAATGCTTTTACGGGGTTCCAAGCCCAAGATAAAATTTTCGCTGCCGTTTTTTCCCACGCTTGCAGAATCTCCAACCGCAGGGAACATTTTTTCTTCGTCTATGGATTTTGCCAAGTAAAACGCTTTGAGTTCCTTGCCGCTTTGCAGGCGAACCAGGCAACTGCGCCTGTGCACGGAAAGCACAAGGGCTTTTTCTTTTTGTTCATAAGGAAAACTTTCAGCGGTTGGCTTTAATTTCTTTCTTTTTGCTTCGGTTTTGCACTCCCGTGTCCATCTCTCTTTTAACGGACGCTCGTCTAGAAAACCGCTTTGCATTTGGTGCATGGCATTGCCGCGCTTTTCGCGCAATTGCCGGCGTTTTGTTTTTGGAGCATTAGGGGTGTAGGATTTTTCGTCCATATCGGTAATGTAAAAAAAAATCTCCGAAATTTTACTTTTACCCTTGCAAAAGATTTTATTTTTTATTATATTTTATGTAGATGAATTTTATTTTCCGGAGTTAATCTGTGGCTGCAAAAAAAATGGTTCCGCCAAACAAGTCCTGTTTAAAGAGATTGCGTCAGGCTGAAAAGGCAAACGCTGCAAATCGTTCCACTCGTTCTGCCATTCGCACTAGCCTTGGCATTGTGCGCAAGGCTAAAACAAAAGAAGAAGCCCTCAAAGAAGTCCCGAGGCTTTACAGCATGATGGACAAAGCCGCCGCCAAGAGCCGTGCCGGTTTTAGCAAAAACCGCGCTTCAAACTACAAGTCAAAGGTCGGGCGTTTGCTGAACAAACTGTCTGCCGTTGCTCCTTAAGCTTGAGGAATGCCCTTGCCGCCGTTAAATAGACTTCGTAAAAGCGTTGTTTTTTTTGCTTTTCTGCTTTTTTGCTTTATTCTGTATCGCCTGTTTTTTTTCAAAACAGACACAGCCGACACCTCTCCGCCGGAGGAAAATGTTCAAGACATATCCACGGAAATTTGCCTTTTGGTTGTATCCGGCGGGCCTGTGAATGTCGATACTGTTTTTAACCTGAAAAACGGCATAAATAAAATTTTTGCATATTCTTCTTGGGGAGTGGGTTTTAATTTATCGGACACTTTATGGCATATATGGTATTACGGCGATGAGCCGATAAAAAGAATTGAATGCAAGGTGGAAAATTCCGCCTGTTTTAGCTTTATTTCCGCAGACAGCCTCGAAGAGGGAAGATGGAGCATTGATACCAGGCAAAACGATATTTTGGTGAGTGTCAAGCAATTCAGGATTGTGCAGAAATAGCGTTCAACGCCCCCCTACCAAAATGGAATCCACCTTTATTGAAGGCTGCCCGACGGTGACCGGAATATTACCGGAACCGGCACCGCACATTCCAGCCGCTAGCTCAAGGTCGTTGCCCACCATGCTTATCTTGGGCAAAATTTCATGGCCAAGCCCGATGAGAGTCGCTCCGCGAACCGCCTCGCCCAGCTTGCCGTTTTTAATCTCATAGCCTTCTTCAACCGCAAAGTTAAATTCTCCTGTTGCAGGATTAACAGAACCTCCCGCCATTTTTGCGGCATAAAGCCCGCTGTCAACCGTGGCGAGTATATCTTGCAGGGTGGAGTTGCCGGGCGCTATGAATGTGTTTCGCATTCTGCTGACGGGAGCGTATTTGTAGGACTCTCTGCGCGCACTGCCCGTTAAGGGCAAATCCAATTCCTTTGCGCTGACAATATCGCTCAAAAAATTTTTCAAAATTCCATTTTCAATCAAAACGGTTTTTTGTGTTGGAGTTCCCTCATCGTCCACCGCTAAACTCCCCCAAACACCGCTCAGAGTGCCATCGTCAATAGCGGTTAGCACGGGTTGCGCCACCTGTTCGCCGAGTTTTCCGCAAAAGGGGCTTGACTCCCTGCGCACGGCTTCCGCTTCCAAAGGATGGCCGCACGCTTCATGAAAGATAACTCCGCCAAAAGCATTCCCCATAACAACCGGCATTTGCCCGCCTCTTATATACGGTGCTGAGAGCATTCTCAAAGCTCTTTCCGCGCAAGATGCCGCCAGTTCCCCGACCGGCAAATTATCCAAAAATTCAAAACCGCCGAGCGTGCCGGGAGCCTCATGCGCGGAAGTGCGCTCCGAATCTTCTCCGGCTGTTGCATTTACCGAAAATCTGGTTCTCGCTCTGTTATCGGAAATCTGCAAGCCTTCGCTGTTCCATATATTTATATTTTGAATCGAATCGGCAATGGATGCTTCGAGCTGCAAGATTTTCGGGCTGATTCTGGCTGCGGAATTTGCCGCAAGCAAAAAATCCTTTTTATAGCTTTGCCCTAAGACACGTGGGTCTTTGAAGCTATCCCGGCAAAAAGATATGTAATTTTGCTCTTTGCCCAGCTCAATTTTTCTGTTTCCTTTTTGATTTTTTGCAAGGGACAGATTTTTTGCGATGCTCAGCAGGGTTTCTTCCGAAGAATCGCTTGTAAAGCCGTAGAGAACTTCCGTGCCGTACAGCATTCTTATCCCTATTCCGTAAATTATGGAAGCAGACGCTCCTTCTATGTTATTGTCCTTTAGCGATAGATAGGATTTTCTCGTTTCTTCTTCATAAATTTCGGCAAAATTCGCCCCTGCTCCAAGGCAAAAGTCCAGAATTTTTTTAGCCAGGTCTGAGTACATATTGGGGAATATAGTAATTTCGCAAAAAACCAGCAAAATCAAAGAAAAATATGACTATTTTTCGAAAAATTTATATATTTATATTATTATGACATTCAGCCCCATCCCCAAAACGTTCTTAAATTCGGCAATCATGGCCATCCTTGTAATAATCATATTCTCCTGCTCTGACGAATACTCGTCTATAGACCGTAAAACAGCGGAAAACATAGAGAACCCCGCAGGGTCATCAAGCAACGGGGAAAGCTCCTCCTCCGTGGAAACGCGTTGTGGCGGTGACCTTTACAATGAAGAAACCCAATTCTGCCACAATGAAATCGTTTATGAGAAGTGCGGCGATGAGAACGGTCTTGGCAAATATGATTATAATCCCGACACTCATTTCTGCAACGAAAACAATTATACCATTGCCAAATGCGGTGGCCAGAAATATAAACCTGCTGAACAGTGCCGGTCTGGTATTGTGGAAGGGCGGTGCGGCGGCGAATGGTACAGTATCCAGTCCGAGTTCTGCCATGACAGCAAAATTTATGACAAATGCGGCGGTACAGACATATACATTCCGTCAACGCATTTCTGCTCTGGCAATGCGGTTTACGGCAAATGCGGCGGCAGCGACTACAACCCTTTAACACATTTTTGTGATACACGTGATGGCAAGTCATACAAATATGTAAAAATAAATACCCAAACTTGGATGGCGGAGAATTTGAATTACAAAGCCACTTACAGCAAATGCTATGGCGACAGTACCGGCGGCGATAGCCAAAACAGATGCGACACCTACGGCCGATTGTACAATTGGTCAACGGCTATGAGCGTTTGCCCCACAGGTTGGCATTTGCCAAGCCATATCGAGTGGCAGATACTGACGAATTTTGTTGGCAACCCAGTGGGAACCAAGCTAAAAGCAATGAACGGGTGGAATAATAACAACGGAGTATTCGGCGGCACGGATGAGTTCGGCTTTTCTGCCCTGCCTGGCGGCTACAGCAGTTCCACTTATAATTTCAGCGAAGTTGGCGAGAGGGGCTACTGGTGGAGTGCCACGCAAGGCACATCCTCCGGCATAGCCTACTGCCACTACATAACCTATAACTTCGGCAACGAGTACTATCTCACCAAAGGTGAGGGCTTATTGCACTCTGTCCGTTGTCTGAAGACTGAAGCGTGAAACACCGCTACTAGCGTAGCAAGCGGCAAATTTTCTAAATTTCCGACCAATGCTTCAAATCGCAAACAGAACCTTTAACTCACGGCTCTTTTTAGGCAGCGGTAAATTTGCGTCTCCAAAGGAAATGGTGCTCGCCTTGCAGGAGTCCGAAAGCGAAATGATAACGGTTGCCCTGAAACGAATCAACAAAAATCAAAAGGAAGATTCCATTTTGGAAGCATTAGAAAATTTCAAAGGGCAAATTTTGCCCAATACATCCGGGGCTAGAACAGCAAAAGAAGCGGTGTTTGCAGCGCAAATGGCAAGAGAAGCGCTGGGAACAAACTGGATTAAACTGGAAATTCACCCTGAGCAGAAATATTTGCTCCCTGATTCAATAGAAACCTTGGCCGCTGCCGCCGAACTCGCAAAAGACGGCTTTGTTGTTTTGCCATACATCCCCGCAGACCCGGTTCTGTGCAAAAGGCTGGAGGATTGCGGAGTTCATGCGGTTATGCCGCTCGGTTCACCTATCGGCAGCAACAAGGGATTGCAAACGAAAGCCATGCTAAAAATAATAATAGCGCAAAGCAAGGTTCCGGTTGTGGTCGATGCGGGCATAGGTGCTCCATCTCACGCCTGCTTTGCAATGGAAATGGGTGCGAGCGCGGTTTTGGTAAATACGGCAATCGCCATCGCTTCAAACCCTGCGGTTATGGCAAAGTGCTTTAAACAAGCTGTGGAAAGCGGCAGGCTGGCATTTGAAACCGGTTTGGCAGAACAAACCGACAGAGCAGCCGCAAGCAGCCCGTTAACGGCGTTTTTAGAATAAACCCGCCCATGCAATAGCCAAAGCATCGCTCGCATCTAAAGCGCAGTCCGTTTGAATACCCAAAAGCCTGTTCATCATATTTGCAACCTGTTCCTTGCTGGCCGCACCGTTTCCCGTAACCGCCTGCTTAACCGAACGGGGGCTTTTTTCAGAAAACACCAGATCGTACTTAAAACCCAGAGCCATCACCGCTCCGCGAATATGCCCCAAAATCAGCGCACTGTTTGCGTTCTTTGCAAAAAAAGCCTTTTCCATGCAAAATGCAGCCGGCTTGTATTTTTTAATCAAACTTTCCAGCTCATCGAATATATGCCCGATTCTAAAAATCAACTCCGCATCTTTTTTAGGGCGAATAACCCCGTAATCCAAAACCGAAGCTCTGTTCCCATTTAAACTCAAAAAAGCAAAACCCGTTGCATAACTCCCCGGGTCAACACCCATCATAACGGTTTTAACCAAAAATCCCCCTTAATCCGAACTGACAAAAATCATTGAATTTTGCATGGCCTGATGACTCTCAGTTAAAATTTTATCCAGCTTTTGCGGAGTTATTTTCAGCAATGCAAAAGCATTGTCTTCTATAATCGGCATGGAATAATCGCAAGCATGTCCGAACTGCAAACCTCTTGCCAAAACATCAGCGAGCTGTACTATGGCAGTCAACGCGGCATGTTCACCCGATACTTCAATGTTTTTATGATGGTTTGTGATTACGGTTGCAATTTCTTCGGGCAGTTTCCACTTTTCGTTTATTCGGGTTGCTATTTCCGGGTGGCTAATTCCGAGTATTTCTTTTTCCGCTTCTAAAAACAGGCAGCCTCTGCTAATTGCGAAATTTATGCTCTCTACAAAAACTTCAGGAGCGCAAATAGCCAAAATCAGCTTGCCTATATCGTGTAAAAGCCCGGCGACGAATGCTTCTTCCAGTTTTTGAGGATATGTTTCATTTGCTGTCAGTTTTGCTATGGCTCCTACCGCCGTCGAATGTTTCCAAAAATCCGCAAGGCTAAAACCTTCTATTGTTTTTTTTAAATTCAAAGTTGATAAAACGCTGGTTGTCAGCACGATGTTTTTGGTTGAGCTAAAACCTAAAACTGCTACAGCATGCGGAATGGTATTCACTTTGCTGGTAAAACCGTAAAATGCGCTATTTGCCAGTTTTAAAACCTTAGACGCTATAACCTGATCGCCGGATATGGCATTGCCGACGTCATACGCCGATGTTCGAGGGTCGGACAGCATTTTGTTTACGGTAAAAAAAACACTTGGAAGCGTTGGTAACTCGTCCAGACCATTGATTAAAATTTCTATTCTTTTTTTATCAACCATTTGAGTTCCTGTGTCTTACCAAAGCTTCGTAAATTATATTCATCGAATCATTAACAATTCTTCCTTCAAATAGCTTTTCAAATAGTTTTTCCAATGGTATTTTTTGAATTTCGCTTAACTGTATAGTAGAGGCTTTTTTTTCCGGTTCCCCTTCAACCCAAACAGTCAAAATGCCTCGCTGGGCAAGCCTAGCTGCAAATACTTCCGTCAATACCGATCCCTTCCCTAAAAGAAGACTGCCGTGAGCATTTTCCAAAGGTTCTGCCAAGACCATCCCGTCTTTTACAGATTTAATGCTTATTTCCCGCATGATACGTTTACAATATAGTAATTTTTTTATTTTTCCCTGAAATCAAAAATCAAGGGCAGGCTCTCGGCTGCATAACTGGGCGGGAGCGGTGGCGGTTTGGTTATTTGAACCGCTCTTATAGCAAGCCTGTCCCATATTGAATTTCCCGATGAAGAGCGCAAAACAACCTCGTCTATTTCTCCGTTTTTGGATATTTGAAACTGTACGGAAGATTTTGTTCCTCTTGCGATTTCCGTTCCCGAAGGCGGATTGAAATTTTGGTATATAAGCCTTACAAGTCTGTCCAAATATGCTTGTAGTTGCGGGTCCATTATAACATTGCCCAAAGTTCTGAGAGCCGGCATTTCCATATCCTTGCTTTTTATATCCGATGGCAAATCCATCGGCATATCCATTGACGGAGCAGGTTCAGGAGTAGGAACCGAAGTGGGCGCAGGTTTTTCTTCTTTTGAAGGAGCAGGCGGAGAATCCTTACGGGGTATCGGTTTTGGTTCGGGTTCCAGTTGGGGAACAGGTGTTGGAGCAGGCTCGGGAGTCGGAACAGGTTCTGCGATGGGTTCCGGTTCCGGAACGGGAGCCGGAGGGGGAGGTGCCACGCTCACCATTTCAAAAAAAGGAATAGGCGGAGGCGTTTCTTTTGTCGGCTTTAGCCATATTACCACGAGCAAAGCGATTATAACTGTGGAATGAAATAAAAGCGATGCGGCTATTATTCTAAAAATATCGTTCTCTTCGCTGTAAATACCGGAATTCATTTTTTTAAAAACTCCCGCTCAGTCCAACCCTGTGCTCGCTCCCCATTCCTTCAATCAACATACTATAACTGTAGTCAAAGGCGAAACTCCAAATCCTATAGCCTGCGCCAACCGAAAACAGGCGGTAATAACCGGCTTTAACAGATTCTTCATCGCTGTCAAAAAGGGAATGAACATAATTAACAACGTCTGTAAGCTCTCTTTGCACACCGGTCCTTATGAATATAGATTCCGAAAAACGGTATTCCAAACCCAATTTTCCTATCGCAGGCGAATAACGCGGCGCAGCACACTCAAAAAGCCAGGTTAAATTTTGGCTTGAACGCCAAAATGCGCTTGCCGCAAGCTCCGAAGCGAGGGCGTAACCATTAACTCCGCCTTTAACAAACGGACGAATTTGGTTGCCTAAATGCCTCCCCATCAAGGCAAAACCATAACGTGCAGAACCCGGGTTCCACAAAAATCCCCAGTCCATAGCAAGCCCCATTCCTATCTGTGAGCCTTCTATTTCCGATAAGCGTTCCCATAAATACCTGCCCGTTATGCCGAATTTGAAGTATTTTAACGGGAATGCGGCGGTTATAGCGTAGTATTGGGCGGCGGGGTAGCTGGCAAAACCTGTTTGTTCGCCATATTCATCGTAATTCAAGACTTCTCCATTGTACACAACTCCATAAGTGTGCTGCATTCTTCCTTCAATTCCGAATATGGAAAGCAGGTGGGAGAATGTTAAAATTCCTTGCATATCCGCCAAATCTCCGTTTTGCCATGCGGCTCCTGCTTGGAAATTATCACCTTGCAGCAAAGCGGGGTTCATAAGAGCAGCTCCAAAATCCTGCGAAGGAAACGCAGAGCCAGCTCCTTCAAAAGCCACAGTACGCGGGCTTTGCAAAAGCATAGCCCAGCCAAAAACAGCTAAACCTTCGTTTTCTTTGCCGAAATAAGCGTGAGAAAAGGCAAAGAATAGAAGCAACAATAGCGAAAGAATACGCATGAATAAGGAAAATAATTTAGAAAAATGGCTATTGCTGAATGAAATGCAGTAAAAATTTACTATATTATGTACCTATTTTACTATATTATGCGTTTGGCTTTATGAAATTTGTGTGTGCACATATAAGTTTGGAAGGTTCTCCTGTTTCCGTACAGTTGAGTTTTCCTAGGTTTTTGCTGTTTTTTGTGAGTCTGTTCAAGCGGTTGGTGCAACTGTCTTTGCTGATTCTAGTTGTAAATCTGCTCGCTCATTGGACTTATAAGCATTTTATGGAAACCGCCCAAGAGCAAAAAAAACGCCTTTATTCAAAGCTTCAAAACATAAATGCAAAAATAGACTCCATAGAAATTAAAATTTCTCGGTCCTATAGCAATGAAGATTTGCTGTATGCAAAATTCGGGCTTGTGGTGCCAGATACCGGTACACGAGAAATGGGTTTTGGCGGACCGATTTTCCCCGACAGTATGCTAGTGTGGTCTGTGGCACCGATAAAAAAGTTAAAATCCGTTGTAGAAGATAGGTTTCAAAGAATAAACGCGAAAGTTAACCGGTTAAATACCTCCTATTCGAACTTGCAGCTTTACATAGAGATGTTGCACGGAAATTTGCAGCATACCCCTTCGATTGCGCCTGTTGTCGGTTTTTTAAGCTCGCCGTTTGGATTTCGCACGCATCCAGTCACCGGAGAACATGAAAAAATGCATCAGGGCGTAGACATAACCGCTCCAAAATGGACAAGTATTCGTGCTCCGGCAAATGGACGCGTTGATTTGGTTTCAAATAGCGAAACAATGGGAAGATATGTATCTATAGATCATGGAAACGGCATCGTAACTCGCTATGGTCACATGGAAAGGCCTTTTGTAAAAGAAGGGCAAATGGTTAAAAGATTCGATGTCATAGGCTACATCGGGAACACTGGGCGTACAACCGGTAACCACCTTCATTATGAGGTGTGGTCTAACGGAGTGCCGATGAATCCCGTTTATTACATGCTTCCGGACCAGTACTCCGTTGAGTAATTGAGTTCCGAAAGTTTTCACGTATAATCAGGAGTTTTATGAACCCTTTGATAACGGGGGTTGTTCTGGCTTTATTGCCGGAATGCCCCTATTTTTATGAATTTTTCCCTGACCCTGTGGATGTGCCTGATAATGAAGGCGAATACCTAGTTGTAAAATGGGAAAGCCCCGTTGTTCCTTGGGATACCATTTATATGCAAATGGATGATAACAAGGCTTTTAGCGTTTATATTCCGCCGTCTTCTTTTACGGAGCTCCTTTTGCACAGAGGCGCACCTGCAGCCTGCCCTGTAAAAAACGGCTCTCTTTGCTTACCCCTTACGGGTACGGCTCTTCCAAACAGCCGTGCAACCGTGTGGAACTTAAGAGCAGACGTATGCAGAGACACCGCATATTTGCCGGTTCCAAAGGCGGGGATGGTTATTAAAAAAGCAGAGAGTGGAGAGTGGAAAATTGAGAGTGCAAACAATAATTCAAATTCCGATTCTGTTTTGACTCTAGATTCTTTGATTTCCTTTTATGGAGAAATTCCGATTTACATATCGGAGACTGCGCCGTGCCCTGAAGAAGGGATTCCCGAATGGTTTGAGATTACAAACCGCACAACTTCAGCTTTTCCGTTAAACGGAATCTCGGACTGCAAGGCTAAAAATCCTCTTAAAACTTTGGATTCGATTAAGAGCAAAAGTTCCGTTTTAATCACAAAAGACAGCGCGGATTTGAGGGCTTTTTTGCAAACGAACGAAATTCCGATTTATCAAATTTCCATAGCCACCTTGAAAAACCTTGCCGATACTTTGAGGCTTTGCGTAAACGGTTTAAAACTTGATTCCGTGATGTGGGGCAAAGCGGTGGGCCGCCCAATAAAATGCCCTGGCGAGGAGAGAATAAATCCTGGTTTTGTCCCCAAAATTTCAAACAGCCAGACAAAGGTTCTGCAATTGTCGGAACGGATTTTGGAACGTTCGAAAAGGAATGCAATGCTGAGAATTCGCATAAATTCTCAGGCAAAACTTGAGCTTAGGTTGATAGACAGAGGCGGTGTTGGCATTTTGAAAAAAACATTTTCACGAACCGGCGATTCGTGGATTGAAATTCCGGAGTGGCGGCGGTGCCAAAATGGGCCGTGTTTTATTCATTTGCAAGGGGAGGGAGTAGATGAAACGGCTGCTTTTATTGTTCGCCCTTGAATGCCACGCTTTAACGCTCCCTTCTTTAAACAATCCCGCTATTTGGAATGCGCATGAAAGTTGGGAAATTAAAAAAGCGGGAACAATCGCGTTTCGCTATAGCGAACCTTTTGAAAGTTTTCATAACGGCAAATTGGATGTTGCATGGAGCGATGGACGCTTTTTGACGGCAGCGGGTTTTGGCAGCTCAGTTTTGGATTCCGTTTACAGAGAACTCGAATTTTCCGGGAGCCTTGGGTTCAGGCTCTTTAATTTTCTGTCCTTTGAGTTGAGCGAGACGGCAAACATATCTTGGATTCCTGAAAACAGTTCCTGGCAGGAGCATAAAATTTTGGCTGGAACGAATTTCTACTACAGGGATTGGGCGAAAATTTCATTTTCGCAAAAAACATATTTGGCTTCAAAAACACCTGTCGATTTTTCCTGGCTTTTGGCTTGTGAGTTGAATTTCAACTCGCTTTATTCATTTGGAGCGGAGTTGCCTGTAAAAGAGCGGAACAAATCGGATTTTCTCCTTTATCAGAAAATCGTTTTGGGTTATTTCGGTATTTACAACTCATTCACATATCCGGGGCCTGTCCTCGGTTTTGGGTTTACTTTAAGCGTTTCGCATTTTTCCATAAGTGCAGGGCATTTGCGAGCCGGTTATCCCAACGGGCATACGGGATATATAGGGAGGTGGCGGTTATAAAATTTCCATTCCAAAAAGCCTGATTTCAGAAATTGCAAAGTCTTCTGTTTTTAAATCGTTTTGCACGTTTTTCAGTTCAAACATGAGTTCGGTAACTTCTACAGGCTCCCATAATACATATTGAACACCCAGTTTATCTTCCAGAGAAATTTTTCTTATGGAAGACTGTTCGTTCACCTTATATTCCTTAACCGTGGAATTTGCATAACGAATCCAGATGTTTTTCGGCTTGCTGTATTTTTGAAAATTATCCCAATCGCTTTGGTCGCCTATGGCAAAGCCTAAATTGCTTATCAAAACCGGTTTTGTAAATTTTATCGTTACCAAAACTCCGTTATTCGCCTTTAGCGCTGCATTTTTCGGGATAATCCAGGCCGTATTTAAATCCTTGTCAAAAAGCGGAGCCACTGAAATTTCCGGATGGATGCTTTGTATAATCCACAACTTGGAAGGATTCAGATAACCGATTGAAGGCGGATTTTCAGGAGTACTTTTGAAGGTTAAAAGGAGTACCAGCAAAATCAGCAAAACCGGCAAAATGCACAAAATTGAAAACATTATGCGCTCGGGTATGGAAAGCCTTTCTATGATGTTTTTTTTCGGAGCCGCATTTTGCATATCGCCGCTGAGAAAAATTTTCAGGTCTTCTATAAATTCGGAAAAATTCGCATAGCGCAAATCCATCTTTTTTTCGAGGCATTTGTCGATTATTTTTTCCAGAGAGACGGGAACCTTGGGATTTTTTTTTCTCAGGGATTCCGGTTTTTCGTGCAGTTGTTTATTCAGAATAGCAAGCGAGGCTCCGCCGGTGAAAGGAGGATCGCCGGAGAGCATTTCGTAAAAAACTATTCCCAAATTGTAAATATCGCTTTGCAAGGTTACATTTTTATTTTGGCACTGTTCAGGAGACATGTATTCCGGAGTTCCCATTGTCATGCCTGTGCTTGTGAGTCTCTGGGATTCCGTTGTTATTGAAATTCCAAAATCTATTATGCAAACTTCGTTATTGTTTTTAAGCATTATGTTAGAGGGTTTTATGTCTCTGTGTATAATACCTCTTTCATGCGCAAATTCCAAACCTTTTGCTATTTGCCATGCTATATAAGCTGCATTTTTTACGGGTAAAATTTTTTCCCTTTTTATCACATCGGCAAGCGATTCGCCATTTACGAAAGTCATAGCTATAAATATTTTATCGTCTTGGGTTCCGTAATCAAAAACGGTCACTAGGTTTTGATGGTTGAGTTCTTTCATGGCTTGAGCTTCGCTGTAAAAACGTTTTTCGGCTTCGCCGTCTCCCGTGGAGTCTAAAACTTTAAGAGCAACTGTTCTGTTCAGTTTTATTTGCCTAGCCTTATATACATTGCTCCCCATGCCGCCTTTTCCGAGCAAGCCGAGAAGCTCGTAATCCGTATTGAAAGTTCTTGGGAAGATTTCATCCATTGTAAAAAAATAGAAAATAGGGACTTTATTTTTCTATATTTCCTATATCAAACCCAAAAGGAGTTGTCAAAATGGCAAAAATCAAATCCGTAGTAGGCCGCCAGATTTTAGATTCGCGCGGCAACCCGACCGTTGAAGTAGAAATAAAACTGAGCGATGGCTTTGTAGCCCGTGCCGCCGTTCCCAGCGGAGCCAGCACCGGTGAGTACGAAGCGTGTGAGCTGCGAGACGGCGACAAAAAGAAATATCAGGGCAAAGGCGTGCTTAAGGCCGTGGCTAACGTTAACACTGCCATCGCAAAGCTGCTCAAAGGAAAAGACCCTTTGAAACAGAAAGAGCTTGACGCAGCGATGATAAAACTGGACGGCACAAAGAACAAAAGCAAGCTCGGAGCAAACGCCATTCTCGGCGCATCTATGGCTATAACGGTTGCCGGCGCTCATATAAGCAAACTGCCGCTTTGGAAATACATAGGCAAGTTGCACGGCACAAAGAAATTCGTTTTGCCCACGCCTATGGCTAACATAGTCAACGGCGGCAAACACGCCGATAACAAAATTGATTTCCAGGAATTTATGATTATGCCTGTTGGCGCAAAATCCTTCTCCGATGGCTTGCGCTGGATAGCGGAGATTTTCCATGTACTGAAGGGCCTGCTCAAAAATGACAAACAGGCGACTTCTGTTGGCGATGAAGGCGGTTTTGCCCCCAACCTGACCAACGACGAGGCTCTCGAATACATAATGAAAGCGATTAATGAAGCCGGCTACAAACCCGGTTCTCAAATCGCAATCGCCCTTGACTGCGCATCTTCCGAACTATTTGACGAAGGCGAGCGCAAGGGTTACAAATTCTGGAAATCAGAGCCGGACAAACTCTATACCGCCCAAGAGATGGT
>JGI24698J34947_10000957_pt1 | contig 14711 bp, 16 predicted proteins | sample TergutMp193P3_FD_34947 | JGI IMG/M metagenome (IMG submission 34947) | reverse complement strand
CGAGGTAAATCCCGCGCTTTTTAAAGACCCGTCTTCGGTTGCGGCAGGTTTCGGCGTTAACGGAAGGCCGGCAAATCCGGGCAACGGAGACGCAGCGGCGGCAATCGCCTCAATCAGGATCAACCCGGTCATGGTAGGCCGTCTCACGACATTTGATGATTATTTTGCCGATACCGTCGGGCGTGTCGGTCTTTACGGCCAGCAGTCAAGAGATCAGCTTTCGACTCAAAACGAAAGGATGAAGTATTTACTCGGCTGGAGGGATTCAATTTCCGGCGTAAATATTAACGATGAACTTACGGATATGATCCGTTTCCAGAAGGGATACGAGGCCGCGGCGCGGTATATAACAACCGTAAATTCCATGCTTGATACTTTAATCAACCGCATGGGTGTATAAGAGAGTTAGCATGAAACTTCGTTTCATGTTCGATTTAAATTTGCGGCTATACAGCCGCAATAAATAGGGGTTAATTATGAGAAGAATATCAACTAACATGCCGGCAATGGATATGCAGTATTATCTCAGGCGGCAGGAAGAATCTGTTTCAAATATACAGGCGCAAATCGGCAAGCAGACAAGGCTTCATCAGTTAAGAGACGATCCTATCGCGGCATCCCACGCCGTAAGATACGAATCGTTTCTTTCGCGCCTTAACCGTTATGAAGAAAATACAAAATACGCGAAGGAACACTACGACAACACCCACGATTACCTGAATGAGGTTACTTCAATTATTCATAGAATGAAGGAACTTGCCATCAATGGCGCACATGGCACTAATTCGCCTGATGAACTTAAAATAATGGCGGTTGAAGTTAACGAACTTTTAAAAGAACTTGTTTCCATATCAAACGCGACTGGACCCGATACAAGGCAGGCTTTCGCAGGCGATAAAGTTTTTACGGAGCCTTTCAGAATTGTGGAAGGAACCGTAGAAGGCGGGCCTGAGACAATGATCGTGCGTGTGGAGTACAGGGGTTCCGGCGCTACGCGCAGGGTAGAAATCGGCGACAATATGTTTCTTGACCTTGACATCGGCGGAGACGAGGCGTTCTGGGCGGAAAAGATGCAGATTTTTTCATCGGTTGACGCTACCGATTACAGGGTACAGGAAGCGGGCTCTTTCTTTATTGACGGCGTGGAAATTTTTGCGCAGGTAGGAGATACTCTCCCTTCGATAGTCGCCAAAATTAACGATTCGGCGGCTCCGGTAAAAGCCTACATTGATCCGCAGACAAGGGGACTTGCGCTTGAGGGAACAAACGCCCATCTAATACGTGCCGAAGACAGGGTAGGCGGAGCTTCGGTGTTACGCGATTTAGGCATAATCAACGGCAACATGGAAAACAACGCGCCTAACTGGGCGACATCCGCGAGAGTCTCGGGCGGCTCAATATTTGACATGATCATCAGATTGAGAGACGGAATGTTAAGAGGGGATCAGGATTTTATTGGCAGCCAGGGCATAGGGGGCATTGATCTTGCATTAAACAATGTCACGTACAGACTGGCGGAAATAGGAAGCCGGCAGGAACGAGCGGGAATGGCCTGGTTAAGAATAAACCAGCAGATTCCGGATATCACGGCCATGTTGAACAGGGAAACGGGGCTTGATATGGAGGACGCCGCATTGAATCTTAAAATGGCGGAATTCGCGCAGCAGGCGACCTTACAGACGGCGGCAAGGATTCTTCCCCGATCATTACTGGATTTCCTGCGTTAGAATAAGGAGTAAAAAATGAAAGTAAATACCAAAGCCTTTGGCTTGATTGAAGTTGATGAAAAACAAAAAGTTAATTTTCCCCAGGGACTTTTTGGTTTTGATGATTACAGCGAATATGTGTTATTGGACGCCGAACATCAGCCTTTTTTCTGGCTGCAATCGGTTAATGATCAGGAAATCGCCTTTATTCTGATTAATCCGTTTCTTTTCAGGCCGGATTATGAGGTAAATATTACAAATGAGGAACTTGGAGAAATTGGCATCAGCTCTCCCGATAACGCTCTTATTTTTGTTATTGTAACAATTCCGCAGGACGGAAGTCCCATGACAGCTAACCTTCAGGGGCCGCTTGTTATCAACAAGGAAAAAATGACCGGAATGCAGGCTGTTCTTTCCGACACAAGGTGGAAGACGCGGCATGATATTATCGCCGAGTTAGGCGAAATGGGGAAAAAATAATGCTGATACTTTCAAGAAAAGTAAACGAAAAAGTTGTAATCGGAGAAGATATAACGGTTTCCATTATTGAAGTAAGAGGCGATCAGGTAAGAATCGGCATAGACGCGCCGAAAAAGGTAAAAGTTTTCAGGCAGGAAGTGTTTGACGCGATAAAAGCCGAAAATAAAGCCGCGTCACAATCCGCCCCCGTTATTCCGCAGGTAGACTTCGGCGCTGTAAACAGACAGACTCTTTAGATTTTCTCAAGAATTCTTTTCCATTTGATTTATAAGGCTCGACATATCTTTGGGCAGAGGAGCTGTCAGAACCTGCGTGTCGGGAAGAGTCAGGCTTTTTGCGTGAAGCCCCAGTCTTGAAAGGAGAGGTTTCTCCTCGATTGGGTCGCCTCTGTAGCCGCGTTTAAAAGACGACAGTTTTACAGGCGTTTGTTTTCCGTACAAATTATCGCATACTACAGGATGGCCGAGTGCGGCTAAATGTACCCTGATCTGGTGAATCCTTCCGGTCTCGGGCTGCGCTTCGAGCACGCTGTAATTTCCCGCGCTTAAAAGATGTGTAAAATGCGTAAGTGATTCTTTTCCCCTGTATTTGTCAATGATCGTCATGTGCTTTTTATTGCCGTTTGGAACAAGCGCAAGATCGCAGGATGTTTCCTTCCATGAAGGGCGGCCATGAACAACCGCGATGTAGAGTTTAAAAATTTTGCGTTTCTCAAAAAAAAGCGACAGGCTGCGGTGAGTTTCACTGTCTTTCGCGAATACGACAAGCCCCGATGTTTCCCTGTCAATCCGGTGAACGGTGTAAACTTTGGAAAGCTGTAGATCCCGTTCAAGCAATCTGTCGAGCCTTTCCTTCGATTCATCCCACCTGTCCCCGCCCACAGAAATCCCCGACGCCTTGTTCACGGCGAAAAATTTTTCATTTTCAAAAATAATCGTATATGGCGGTTGAGACTTCATTAATATCAGGAAATTCTTCTTGATCCCGGTTTTACAGCCGGAATTCCTTTTTTGCACAGTTCGCATTCCGACGCGTCCCAGTTGGCGGCGCTTAATTTTACGGCAGGGTAGAATGGCCACGGAATCTGTGATGCGTCATCGGCGCGCCTGTCTACAACGCAGGCAAGGCCGGTTATCACGGCTCCCGCTTTTTCAAGGGCGGCGGCGCATTCCATGAAGGATTTTCCAGTTGTGACAACGTCCTCCACGATAAGGACATTCTGCGCGGGCGTGATTTCAAATCCGCGCCGCAATGACATAACTCCCGATTCGTCGCGCTCTGTAAAAATAGCGGGAAGGGAAAGCTGTCTGCCGATTTCCCATGCGGCGATTATTCCGCCCATCGCGGGCCCGGCGACAATATCAACTTTGAGTTTCCCGTTTTTTATATCTTCGCCGATTTTAAAAACCGCCTGTTCCAATGCGGCCCGCGCTTTATCGGGGTACTGTAAAAGTTTCGCGCACTGAAAATACCTGTCTGAATGCCTGCCTGAGCTTAAAAGGAAGTGTCCCTCAAGCATAGCCCCCGATTCTTTTAATAGTTCAATGATTTTTTTCATAAGTTTCCTTTAAAGAAATTTCGCCTAACTTCGATAAACCCCTGCTTTTCATATAATGCTGTAGACCGTCAATAATGTCGGCCATTGTATGGGGATTTACAAAAGTGGCGCTGCCTACCTGAATAGCGGCGGCTCCTGCCATGAGAAATTCAACCGCGTCGTTTGTACAGGAGATTCCGCCTATGCCTACAATCGGAACCTGAGCCCTTGATTCCTTAAGCGCGTCGAATAATTCCCAAACCATGCGGAGAGCAATGGGCCTGATTGCCGGACCTGAAAGACCCGCGATAATTCCGTCAAAAACAGGCTTTCGTTTTTCAATGTCGATAGCCATTGCCCTGAATGTATTTACCAAAGACAGCGCGTCCGCTCCGGCATTTACGCAGGCAAGCGCGACGGCGGAAAGAGACGGCGCGTTAGGTGAAAGTTTTACCATCAGGGGCTTATTGCGGCATACGCGGCGCACAGCTGCGGTAAGGGCCGCCGCCGTTCCCGGATCAAGGCCGAAGGCCATTCCCCCCGCCTTGACATTGGGACAGGAAATATTGAGCTCTATCATATCAACATCGGATTCATTTAAAAGGGAAGCTCCATTGATATATTCGTCCGACGCCGCTCCCGACAAATTTGCGATAATTACGGGTCCCATTTGCCGCAGACGCGGCAGTTCCTTTTCAAGAAATGAATGAATGCCGGGGTTTTCAAGACCGATAGAGTTAAGAAGGCCGCAAGGAGTTTCCCAGATGCGGATGCCGGTATTTCCTGTTCTTGGAACCATAGTAAGGGCCTTCGTGCAGATTCCCCCGAGGAGAGAAACGTCAAAAAGTTCCGCGTATTCGCTCCCGTAGCCGAATGTACCGGAAGCCGCGATTACGGGATTTCTGAAATTTATTCCCGCGATTTTTACCGATAAATCAGAAAGTTGTCCGTTTATATTTATAAATTTGTTATCAGTCATCGAATATTATCTCTCCCGACGGAAAAATTGGGCCGTCCGCGCAGCAGCGCCGGTTTCCTTTTACAGTTTTTATTGTACAGCCAAGACAGGCTCCAACGCCGCAGGCTAATCTGCTTTCAAGAGACAAAAAGCAGGGAACTCTTTTTTGTTCGCACTTTTTCTTTAAGGCACGAAGCATAGCCAGGGGGCCGCACGCGAACAATATGTCGTAATTTTCAGGCTCAAAAAGGAAGTCCGTAATGCGCCCGCCAAGCGCGTTTCTGCCGTCTTCCGCCGCGATGACGATTTTCTTCGCGTTTACCGCACAGCCTAAAACCGCGTTTTCTTCCTCTTTTTCACGAAACCCCTGTTTAAACCCGGCGAAAAAATGGAAAAAATATTCAGGTCTTTCCGCTACAAGCGCCGCAAGCGGAGAAAGCCCGGCGCTGCCGCCGACAAGAGCCGCCTTTCCGCTTTCAGGCAAAAAATCCGCCCACGCGTTGCCGAGAGGGCCTGTTAGCTGAACTTTCTCGCCTGTCTGTAATTGAGAAAGCTCTTCCGTTCCCTTTCCGCGCTTTGCGATAAGGAACTTAATAAGTTTTTGTTCAGTGTTGTATTCAAAAACGCCGATCGGACGCGGAAGAAAAACAGAGCCGCGCAGGTGCTTTAGCATAAAAAACTGTCCGGCCCTCGGCGCGTGTCCTTCCCAATTAAATTGTAATATAAAAAACTCCCCGTTAATATACTGATTAGCGGCTAACTCACAAACGAGGCTTTTTGTATTATTTTTTACACACATTTTTTCTCCAAAAAACAATAATAAATAAATTTATAAAATTTCCCTGATTTCATCGCGCATTTTTATCGCGGCTTCCCTTGCTTTTTCGGCGGCGAATCCGTTGTCCGCGTTTTGCAAGTCATGTTTTTGCCACGCCGTGATGATTGAACGGGAGGCGTTTACTACGCCGCCGTTTCCGTTTTGTAAAAGAAGAGCCGCGTCCTTCGCGCCGCCTCCCTGCGCGCCGTAACCGGGAATAAGAAAGAAAAGGTTTTGATACTCCTGCCTGATTAAAGACGCTTCCTCTCTTTCGGTACAGCCGACAACTGCGCCGAATATGCCGTAACCGTGATTTCCGCAGGAGTTACGCGCAAGGCATGACAATTTATTTCCAACTTCATTGTAAAGGCGCTTTCCATTGGAAAGTTCAAGATACTCAAAATCCCTCATTCCGGGATTGCTCGTCCTCATAAGTACAAACGCGCCCTTGCCAAATTTTTGCGCTTCTTTCAGCCAGGGCTCTATCGAGTCCATTCCCATATAGGGGCTTAATGTTACAAAGTCCGCCTCAAAATCTCCTGAAAAGTGGGCTTTCGCATAACGGAGGGCGGTATCGGCGATATCGCCGCGTTTTATGTCGGCGATAACTATGCCCTTTTTATTACGGATATATTTTAAAGTTTCACTGTAGGCGCAAAGCCCGGCGTTTCCCATTTCCTCATAATAGGCGATCTGTACTTTAAAACAGGCGCATACGTCAAAAAGAGAGTCAACTAAAGCCTTGTTGAAGCCAAGAACAGCTTCCGCGTCGTTTTGAACTTTTTGTCTTTCCGCCGGAGGGACATAATCCGCCGAAGTATCCAGCCCCGCGCAGACATGGCCCTTGGACGCGACAGCTTCGAATAATCTGTCAACGGCGCTTTCAGGCTGTGTCATTTAAAATCTCCCGCAGAAATTATTTCGTCGCAGTATTCGCAGCGATAAGTGCGAAGATCGGGGTTTTCAAGATGAAAGACATGAGTTAAATACTTTTCCGTCGAACTTATACAGCGCGGGTTTTTGCAGCTAATAACATTTTCGACTTTTTCCGGCAGCTGTAATTTTATTTTATTCGTTACGCGCTCATTTTCAATTATGTTTACGGTGATATTGGGATCGATAAGACCCAATACGTCAAGATTTATGGAAATGGTATTGTCAATTTTAATTATGTCCTTACGGCCGCATCTTTCAGATGACGCGTTGGCGACAAAGGCGACCGTGTATGGAACCTTATCAAGTCCAAGCCAGTTAAAAATCCTGATGCCAAGTCCGGCTTTTATGTGATCTATTACGATGCCGTTTTTTATCTCATCAATGTTTAACATATAAATCCCCTATAACACTCCCAATATTGACGCCAATAGCGCCATGCGGACGTACATTCCGTATTTTGCTTGGGCGAAGTAGGCGGCTCTTTTGTCGGTGTCAACTTCGACCGAGATTTCGTTTACCCTCGGAAGGGGATGAAGCACTATCAAATTATCTTTTCCGGCGGACATTTTTTCGCTGTTAAGAACATAGGTGTCTTTAAGGCGGATGTAATCGTCCTCGTTGAAAAATCTCTCTCTCTGAACCCTTGTCATGTAAAGCACGTCAAGTTCCGGCATGGATTTTTCGAGGTCTTCTTTTTCGCAGAATTCAATATTCTGTTTTTTCAGGATGCTCTTGATATATTCGGGGATAACAAGTTCGGGAGGAGAGATAAAGATCATCTTAATTTTATTGTAACGCGCAAGGGCTTTCGCGAGAGAATGTACGGTTCTTCCGAATTTAAGGTCCCCGCAGAAACCGACCGTCAAAGAATCGATTTCGCCGGAAAGCCGCTTTATGGTCAGGAGGTCTGTCAACGTCTGGGTGGGATGATGGTGGCCGCCGTCTCCGGCGTTTATGACAGGTACTGAGGAATAATGCTTTGCCAGCAGAGCCGCTCCTTCCTTGGGGCTTCTCATTACTATAGTGTCGGCGTAGCTTGCCGCCATGCGGATAGTGTCGGCGAGACTTTCTCCCTTGACGGCGGAACTTGAACCCGGTTCGGCGAAGCCAAGAAAACTTCCGCCAAGACGCAGCATGGCCGCTTCAAAACTAAGCCGGGTTCTGGTGCTGGGTTCAAAAAACAAGGTGGCAAGAAGCCTTCCACGGCAGCTTTCCCTCAGGTATTTTTCGTCTTTTTCTATTTTTTCCGCCAATAAAAAAAGGGACTCCATCTCTTCAATAGTAAAATCCTCAGGTTCGACCAGGGATCGTCCTTTAAGCATTTACCCTCCGTAAATCAAACGAAAAAAATTTTACAAAAAAAAACCGCCGTCAATGGCGGATCCTGAAAAAATCATTTGGTATTTAAGAACATACATCATATTACATTATTATACGGGAAGAAAAGATATTTGGCAAGCGCATTGTATTTAAAGTATGATTTCGTTATTATCAGAACGGTGAATAACAGTGATTCTTACAAAAAAATAGTCAATTCTCTGAAACGCCGGAAAAAAGGCTCAACCGTCGCGGATATATGCGCAGCAACAGCCCTGCCTCTTTCGACAGTCCGCGAGCTTTTGCCAAAAGCCGCCGATGAGTACCGGGGACGCCTGCAGGTAACGCAGTCGGGTGAAATTTTGTATCACTTTCCTGACGGTTTTAAAAGCCGCTACCGGGGATTTGGCGTATGGCTGAAAAGGACTGCGCAGATGAGCGCCGCTTTTTTAAGACTGAGCCTTTCCTTTCTTTTCAAGGTCTGGATCATGGTCATGTTAATCGGCTATTTTGTCCTGTTTTTGGCCCTCGCGCTCGCAAGCGTATTTATTTCAATAGCCTCGAAATCATCAAGCAGCGGCAGAAGGGGAGGAAGCTTTTTTGGCTTTAACATAATCGATCTTCTCATAAGGATTTGGTTTTATTCGGAGATGACAAAGCCCCGTTATGGAAACAGGAATGTTACGCGAAATAAAAAATACAGCCGTCCCATGTACAAGGCGGTTTTTTCATTTGTTTTTGGCGAAGAAGATCCCAACAAAGACTGGCAGGAGCGGCAGAGCAGGGCGATAATCGCCTACATACAGGCAAACAGGGGAGTCATCTCCCTTGCCGAATATATGGCCTTTAGCGGGGAGAGCAGTATTGAGGCGGAACAAACGCTGCTTGCTTTTTGTTCAAAATACGCGGGAAGTCCCGAGGTTACGGAAGAAGGAACCATTGTATACAGGTTTGACGAACTTTTATTGCGGGCGGATAAAATAAATTTAAAAGAACTGTCTCCGCCAATAAAAAGATTAAAAAAATTTTCCGATAATCTAAAAAAAACGAACGGTTGGTTTATCGCAATTAACGCCGTAAACCTGTTTTTTGGCTCTTATTTTTTGTATCAATCTTTTGCCGCAGGCCCATTATTAACGGAAATACAATATAAAACAGCATCGTCTCTTTATTCACATACTCATTATTATTTACAAATGATAACATCGGATCCCTCAGGCATAATAAGAACGGTATTGGGCCTTACGCCTTTTTTATTCTCACTTCTTTTCTGGCTTATTCCGGCAGTTCGTTATTTTATGGAAAAAAAGGAAAACGAAAAAATAAAACTTGTCAATTTTAAACGTTTCAGCTTTGGAAAAATCTGGACATCGCCCTTAAAAATTGACGCGGAAAAGTTTTTGAGCGCGCAGAACGGCGAATGTATGCCGGAAAATATAAAAGAAGCCAGAGACAGGGTAATTAAGGATATAGGCGCAATTTCAGTCCCGGAAATCGAACAGAACGAAGAGGGAAAGATGATTTACTCGTTCAATGAACTTGAAAATGAAAAACACATTCTTGAAAAGTACAGAACGGAAATTGATTCCGGCCAATCACAGCTTGGAAAGACAGTTTTTGACAGCGGAGAGTGATTGACACCTATACCGCGCTTAAGATAAATTTAACGAAGACAGACTAGCTCATATGGATAGAGCGTCAGCCTCCGGAGCTGAAGGCGGCGGGTTCGAATCCCGCGTCTGTCAGCAATTTAACCTATCCGCCGCTTGACATAAATATTTAGAAAATTTACAATCTAACGCATAGTAATCATATATGTGTATATGTGATATTTTTAGGAGGATTAAGTAATGGAAAAGCAGAATTTGGGCCGGCTGTTTGTCGGCAAATGGAATACCATAACGCTCGTGGCGGTCGCGGTGGGCGCTGCGCTGTTCGGCGTGCTTATGGTGTTTGGAAGTGTCCCGGTGTTTACCAACACAAATTTAACGTTGGCAATGATCATCCCTGTAGTCGTCGGCGGCTTGTACGGCTCTCTGCCGGCATTCGCCACGATGCTGCTTGGTAATATGATCGCCGATTTGATCGGCGGCTGGGGATTCTGGATTGACTGGTCGATCGGCAACGGAGTTTTGGGATTGTTCATCGGAGCGCTGCCGCTGTACGGAGCGAAGATCGACGAGGGTATTTTCAAAGTTAAACACGCTATTATCTACGCGCTGCTGTGCGTTATCGGAAACGCAATCGCCTTCGGCGTCGTAACTCCGATATTGACATCGCTGATCTTCTCCGCCGATCTGGAGATCACTTTTATTCAGGCTTTTGCCTCAGGTATATCCAATACGGCTGTACTGATCATCGTTGGAATTCCGCTTCTCTTCTTGCTGGCCAACCGTTTTAAAAAACGCAGTAACCTGAAAGAAGAAGACTGATAATGGACGAAAGAAAACCGGTAATACAATTCAAGGATTTCGGTTTTCAATATAAAATACAGAAAAACCCGACGCTTTTCGATATCAACCTTACTGTTTACGAAGGTGAAAAAGTGTTGATTTTGGGAGCGTCGGGCAGCGGCAAGTCCACGCTGGCAAATTGCATAAACGGCGTAATACCATTTTTCCATGCCGGTACTGTTTCTGGCTCTTTAAAAATCAACGGGGTTGAAACAAGCAGCCTTTCTATTTCCAGACTGAGTCATATAGTCGGCACTGTGCTTCAGGATTCCGACGCGCAGTTTGTCGGCCTGTCCGTTGGCGAAGACATCGCGTTCGCGATGGAAAACGACAATATCCCCCGCCGGGAAATGCTGCCGAAGGTAGTGTCCCGAAGCAAGGCGGTCGGAATGGAGGATTTTCTCGCTGCAGTCCCGTTTAACCTGTCCGGCGGCCAGAAACAGAAAGTCGCGCTTGCCGGCGTGTTAGGCGAAAATATGAACATCCTGATCTTTGACGAGCCGCTGGCGTCCCTGGATCCTTACACCGGGACGGTCGCGATAGACATGATTGACCGTATTGCCCGGGAAGCCGGACGCACTGCGATTATCATCGAGCACCGTCTTGAGGATGTACTGTACCGCCCGGTAGATCGCGTAATTCTGCTGGATCAGGGACGGATAGTTTCCGATACATCAGTTTTTGATCTGCTCTGCGGCGGCTCTCTCCAGCGATACGGCATCCGCGAGCCGCTTTATATCGCCGCGCTGAAATATGCCGGCTGCGAGCTATCGGCAATACGCGGTCTGGAAGATCCGGTGAATATGGAATTCTCCGAAAGCGACAGGGAAAAGCTGCGAGTTTTTTTTTCACGACCTGCGGATAACGCCGGACAAAAACTTGGAGACGAAGCGCTGCGGGTTGAAAACCTTACCTTCACCTACGGACAGATGGCGGACGCGAAGGACGCTGTGCGGGATATTTCATTTTCTGTCAGAAAGGGTGAGCGCGTCGCGCTGATCGGAAAAAACGGCGCGGGAAAATCTACGCTGGCACGGTTGATCTGCGGAGTTGAAAGGCCAATGGCCGGATCGATATATATAAACGGCGTTGATAACAAGACGCTGAGCGTAAAAGAAATAGGCATGGAAATCGGCTATGTTATGCAAAACCCGAATCAGATGCTGGTGAAAGATACCATCAGGGAAGAAGTGGAACTTGCCATGAAGCTGCGGAACCTTCCCGATGAGGAAATAAAAACGCGCGTCGAGGAAACCCTGCGCTCCTGCGAACTTTACCGTATGCGCAACTGGCCGGTGGATGCCGTAAGTTACGGGCAAAAAAAACGTATTACTGTAGCCTCTATCCTTGCGCTGGAGCCTGACGTGATCATTCTGGACGAACCTACGGCGGGGCAGGATTACAGGCATTATATAGAAATCATCAACTTTTTAAACAGACTCAACTGTGAATACGGCAAGACAATCATTTTTATTACGCACGATATGCATCTGGCTATCGAAAATACCGACCGGGCGATTGTGCTGTCTGAAGGCGAACTCATCGCTGACGACAGCGTATTTTCAGTACTTTCAGACGACGCGGTAATCAAGCGGGCGAATCTGAAACAGACATCGCTGTACACACTGGCGCGGAAGCTTAATATTCCGCCTGAAAAATGCATCGAGCATTATATCCGTTACGAAAGAATGGCCGGAGTCAATGAATAAGCGGTTTATAATCAGTTATACGCGGGGAACGACGCCCCTGCACAGACTCAACGGGGCGACAAAAGTTTTATGCTTCATAGCGCTCACCGTATATATTATAATGACCTTTGATGTGCGGGTAATGCTGCCGGTGTTTATCCTTTGCTGCGCCGGCATCGTTTCGATGAAGCCGAACTGGAAGACAATCCTGTTTATACTTGGTTTTATGTTTATTATGGCAGGGGTCATCGGATCGGTGATGGTCATACTTGTCCGGCCGTCTTCCGGCCTTACACGCGTGGGCGCGGAAACAATCATCGTCCGTTTCAACAACCGCTTCTTTATATCAAGGGAATTGCTGTGGTTTGTCGGCGCGATGTTTTTTAAACGTCTCTGCTCGCTGTCAACGGCGCTTTTTTTCATCATCTCGATCACGCCTTCCGAATTGGCGGCCGGTCTGAATAAAATCCGTCTGCCCTATAAAATATGCACGGTAGTTTCGCTCGCTTTCCGCACTATCCCGGATATCGCGCGGGATTATACCGATATAAAAAATTCGCTGATGATGCGCGGCGTAGAGATGGACGCGCGAAAGATCGGCCTTTTAAAACGGCTGAGGCAGTCGACGCTGGCGCTTGCGCCGCTGATCATAACTTCCTTCGGAAAAGTCGGCAATATCGCGACGGCAATGGATTTACGCAGGTTTGGCAAGCTGAAACAGAAAACCTGGTACAGCGAGCATGAACCGGAAAAAGCCGACTGGATCATGCGGGCAGTCATCATTTTGATTGCTTTGTTTTGTGTCTTTTATATCGTCTTTTTCAGAATTCTAAACCCTCCGCCTTTTGATTACTGGAGTCCCTGGGGGCTAAAGTGATTGATTATGGTTTTACAGTCGTACATATACCGCACGCGTCTGTAAATATTCCCGGCAAATACCACAAGACGATTGTTCTTAATGAAAAACGGCTTTGGCGTGAAATGGCGCGTATGACGGACGCCTTTTGCGATGAATTGTACGACGCGCCGGAGTTTCAGAAACGGGTCGTCGCGCCTGTCAGCCGCTTGGTTTGCGATGTGGAACGTTTCCGCGACGACAGGTTGGAGCCCTGCGCCAAAAAGGGACAGGGGCTGCTGTATGTCAGGACAGTTTACGGCAGGCGGCTGAGAAATTACGACGAGGAACTGCGTAACGATGTTTTACGCGAAATATACGACCCTCATCACGCAAAACTCACAGCCGCAGTAGAGGAAGCGCTGGCGCGTTATGGGAAATGCCTGATCATTGACGGCCATTCCTTTGACTCAAAAATGATCCTTAAACCTGACAATAAACTTTCATTTCCATTGTTATTTCCAGAATTCGATATCGGAACGGATCCGTACCACACGCCGGCCGCATTATGCGACGCTGTCTGCGGCAGGGTAAGAGAACTTGGTTTCAGGCCGAAAGTCAACACGCCATTCGGCGGCGCGATAACGCCGATGAAATACTATCAACGGGACAAACGCGTAGTTTCCATAATGTTCGAGGCGAACAGAAAGTTGTATATGAACGAGAAAAACATGACGAAATCCGCAGGGTTTCAAAAGACCCGCGAGGCCTGTCACGCGCTCATGCAGTTCGCGGCGGAGTATGTCAATAATATGCAAACTGGGGAATTAAAATCGTGAATAAACAAAAACCCATATTGGTTTTTCAAACTGATTTTACCTACATGGAAGGCGCGGTTTGCGCCATGTACGGAGTTGTAAAAAGCGTTGACCGTGAGCTTGAAATCATCGACGGCACGCATCAGATACCGCGTTACGATATATGGAGCGCATCTTACCGGCTTTACCAGACAGTCCGTTTCTGGCCGGAGGGGACGGTCTTCGTTTCTGTAGTTGACCCTGAAGTTGGGACGGCGCGAAGAGCCTGCGCGGCGAAAACGAAAGACGGCTATTATATAATAACGCCCGACAACGGTACGCTGACACATATATACCGCTCATCAGGGATCGAGGCGGTTAGGGAGATAGACGAAAACATTAACCGCCTGCGGGGAAAGGGAACCGAAGGTACATCGGTATTCCACGGCAGGGATATCTTTGCTTTTTGCGCGGCGCGGCTGGCCGGCGGCCTTATTACCTATGAGGAAACCGGACATGAGTACTTGCCGGAAATGGTCGTACGGCTTCCTGTTGATGAACCTGTTTTGGAGGACGGAGCGGTAAAGGGCTTTTTTGAAATCGGCGACCCCAATTTCGGGAATCTCTGGACAAACATCCCGCTGGATCTGTTCAACAAGGCAGGATTCCGGTATGGAGATATATTGTTGCTGCAAGTTATGAATGAGGGTAAAAATGTTTTTGAAAGGGAGATAGCATTTGAGCCGTCGTTTGGCTTCGCCGACAGGGGAAAGCCGGTAATATATACAAATGAGCTGATGAATATCGCGCTGGCTGTATCAATGGGCAGCGCTATTGACGAATACCGGCTTGGATACGGCCTTGAATGGAAAACAGTGTTCAGGAAGCCGCCGGTATAATAAATTATCCTGAAATATATATTTAAACAATTATTTTTTCCGACGTCCAAAAAGGTTCTTTACAAAAGCCTCGTAATATACTAATCTTATATAAAACGCACAGGAAATGGGTTACATGGATATTATCATAGCCAACATCTCCGCCAATATTATTTATCTGGCTATTCCCCTGATACTTTCAGTGGTAGTTATCTCCGCCGTTTACATGGACAAAAAAGGCGTTCCGATGATTTTGGTCGCTCTGTTTGCCGGAATTATCTTTGGCAAGGACGGGCTTAAATTCTGGGA
>JGI24698J34947_10000956_pt1 | contig 14712 bp, 12 predicted proteins | sample TergutMp193P3_FD_34947 | JGI IMG/M metagenome (IMG submission 34947) | reverse complement strand
GGTTAGCCTTGAGAGCAGCATGTGATTTAGCTGCCCCTCAAGGCTAACCCTCTCCTGCCGCACCGATCTGATATGTTTGGCAATACATACTATCATCCCGACAAATCAGAGATTGCAAAAAAACGATGAACCATAAGCCGGGTTCTGTTACAACCGCAAGCGGTTGACGCTGCCATCTGTCTTGGGCGGGCCTTGCGGCCGGCCTCTGCGCAGTCTACCCGCGGCATTGGACGGGCCGCCCTGCCGCTGCTTGACTTTGCTCCTGATGAGGTTTGCCGGATGATTTTCAACGTTAGTTGAAAATCATCACCGGTATTGTTGCCAATACCGCGGTGGGCTCTTACCCCACCCTTTCACCCTTACCTTTTTTGGCTTCGCCAAAAAAAGGCGGTTTGCTTTCTGTTGCACTATCTGTCCCGCCACCTGATTTCTCAAGCCGCGAGCCCGGGTGTTACCCGGCATCATGCCCTGCGGAGCCCGGACTTTCCTCTCTGAGTCTATCCATGGGATGAATTTCATCCCAAGATAAACCAAGGCGGCAGCCTGGTTCATCGAATAAAAAACACTCATTCATCATAGTCGATGTTTACTTTTTCGTCTTCTTCCTCTTCGTCGTCATAGTAATCATCGTCCATATCATCCAAATCGGAAAGGCTGCCCGAATCTTCTTCNTTNAAGAATTCTTCTTCTTCCTGTTCCGATTCCTCATAAAAGAGAATCCTGGAGCAATAGGGGCAGAAAACAATCTCCTCGCCCTTGCGCACGACATTGGCAAACTGGGCGGGAAGGATCATGTGGCATCCCATACACACTCCGCCCTTGATGGCCACGATACCGCGTCCCATCTTGTTTCTGATTATGCGCTCAAATTTGAAAAGCACATCCGTGTCGTTGAGCTCCGCGGCCAGGCCGGCTTCCTTCTCAACAAGCGCTTTTAGCTGCGTATTTTTCTCGGACGCCTCTTTTTCGTTTTCCCTGCGGCTCTCCTCAAGTTCTTTCTCCTGTTGATCGATCAAAGCCTGACTTCGCTTTATCTCTTCATCCAGATCCGAAAGGTGCCTTACTTCCCTTTGAAGCTTATTGCGGAACTCCTGCTCTTTCCCGGCGGCGTCCTCAATTTCCTTGTCCAGGGCCTCGTATTCCCGTTGGGTGCTGATGGACTCCATGTTCTTCTCGGCCTTTTCCCTTTTGGCTTCCGCGTCGGACAGGGAATTGCGATACTCCGCTTCCGCTGTTTTTGCCTTTTCGTATTCCTGATTTTTTTCAATAAATGATTTTTTCATCCTCGCCAGAAGTTCTTCCTGGGTTACAAGCAATTTCGGAATCTCCTGGATTTTTTGTTCCAGTTCGATTTTCTCCGAAAGTATGTCCTGTAAACTTTTGAGTGTCTCAAAAACCTTTTCCATGGCTGCAATTCCCCTTCAATGCCTGGCTGCTAATTATTTAGCCATACTGTATAATTATGATACAAAAAACCAACAAAAAAAACTAGTGCGTACCGAAGGTACGAGTTCGTCACTGATCCAGGTAATCCTTGAGCCGGCGGCTGCGTTTCGGGTGCCTGAGCCGGCGCAGGGCCTTCGCCTCTATCTGCCTGATCCTTTCCCTGGTAACATTGAAATAGAGCCCGACTTCTTCCAGCGTGAGGGAATAACCGTCATCCAGACCGAATCGCATTTTCAGCACGTCCTGTTCCCGTGGGGGCAGTGTTTTGAGTATGCCGATGATCTCCTCTTGAAGCATCTTGAACTGGGTCTGGTTCGACGGGTTTTCAACGTCCTTGTCCTCGATAAAGTCCCCGAGAAGGGAATCCTCCTCCTCGCCTATCGGCGTTTCAAGGCTTATGGGCTCGCGGGCGACGTTCTTGACCGATTTTACCCGCTGGGCGGTCCAGCCCAATCGTTCGGCGATTTCCTCGTCCGTGGGCTCGCGTCCCAGTATCTGCATGAGCTGCCTTGATTCCCGTACCACCTTGTTGATCTGCTCGATCATGTGCACAGGTACGCGGATAGTGCGGGCCTGATCGGAGATGGAGCGCGTTATGGCCTGTCGTATCCACCAGGTAGCGTAGGTGGAAAACTTGAAGCCCTTCTGGTACTCGAATTTTTCCACCGCCTTGATNAGGCCGATATTTCCCTCCTGCACAAGATCGAAGAAATGAAGCCCCCTGTTTGTATACTTTTTCGCGATGGAAACNACNAGGCGCAGGTTTGCCTTGATGAGCCTGTCCTTGGCGTTTTTCATCATNACGCGGCCGCGGTTAATCTCCTTGGCCATGAGGTTGATGCTCTCGACAGACTCTTCAAATTCGGCTTCCATTTGGCGCAGTTTCTTTTCGTTTATCTGAATCTGTCTGATCTTTTCTTTTATCTCGTCCGAGCTTAAGCCCAATTCCGTTTCAAGCCTTTCCCTGTCTTCTTTCACGGTAAGCCCGCGGCCAAGCGCCCTCAGCTCTTTCAGCGAATTGACGTGAAGGTGCTTTTCTATGCGTTCCTGTTCTTTCTTATAGCGTTTTATCCGCTTTGAAGCCTGTATGAATTTCTCCGAAAAACTGGAAATCTCATCCGGGTGGATTTCCGCGTTATCGATGATCTTCATCAGGCGTTCCCTCGTTTCGTTTAACTCGGGGTGCTCAAAAATGTTCGCGCCGCGGACGATGAGTTTCCTTTTGGCGTCGATGTAGTTCTTTAAATCGGGGAGGGCAAGCCGCAGTGTTTCTTTGTAAAATTGATTGAGCCTGCGGCGCTCGGTCATGTGTTCGGTTATTTCTTTCTTGGTGAGGTTCAGTTCCCGGAGGTCTCTTTTGGAAAAGGCCCTTTGGGCGATATGGTAAAACTCGGGGATTATCATCCCGGATTTTTTTATTACCCTCTTGATTATATTTTCCCCGTCTTCCATCTGCTTTGAAAGGTGGATCTCCTGCTCGGCTGTAAGAAGATTCTCCCTGCCTATTTCACGCAGATAGAGCCTTATCGGATCGTCCACCGAGGATTCCTTCTCGTTGTAAACCAGGCGTTTCTTTTCCGGGTCGGCCTTCCTGCCCGCGGGTTCCGTTTCCTCTTCCTCCGAAAGATCCTCTTCGATGACCTGGATGTTGTTTTCCGCGAGAAGGGTAAGAACCTGTTCGATTTTGTCGGTGTTGGCTATGTGCTCGGGGAGATAGTCGGCGAGTTCCTCGAAAAAAATCTCTTTCTTTGCCTTGGCGTAATCAATGAGCTTTATTACCGAAGGATCGAGACCTTCGTTTTGCTGCCCGGTCCCCGTACTGCCCGGCGCGGTTGTCGGTAAAACAACGGATTTCTTTCTGGACTTTTTCGCTTCCGTTGTGCCTGTCATACCTGTCTTCCTTGCTTCATCATCTGGGATAACTCCTCATCAATTCGCATTTTTTCGGTAAGTAAATCTCTTACTTCCAAATGCCATTCGTCTGCCGGTTTGATCGGGTCCCCCTCCCCTGACCTGACATTTTTTTTCATCGATCTGAGTTTAATTATTATATCTTCCTGTTGACGTTCCATTCTTTTTATTTTGAGCCTTCTGATGCCGTCAGAGGCAAGCTGTTCGGAGTTAACCGCAAACTCCCCGCTCGCGCTTTTATCCATCAGAATCCCCTTTAAGGCCGGCGAAGAAATACGGGCAAGGAGCTGCTCCATACCGGTCTCATCGTATCTGACACATTCCTCCATGGCAATAAAAACATCCCTGGCGTTCGGGTCTTCCAGCTCGCTGATTTCCAAAGCGCTCCTGAATTTCTGAAATAACTTTTCCTTTCTGGATGAAACAAAATCAATGGCGATAACAAAAAGAAGCGAAAGCTCCTCATTCATGCTTACCGGAGAATCGCTCTTTTCCTCCGGTAAATCGGCGCCGCGGCCGGCCGCCCGATCCGGGGAATTTCGTCCCGAAATGTGACGGCGGTAATCATCGGCTATGAGGCCGGGAAGCAATCCAAAGGCGTCCGCGGCGGCCTCAACGCAGGAATCCCTGGCCACTTCAGAATCCAGGAGGTCCAGATAGGGGAAAAGAAACGCGACCGCCCGGGCCTTGCCTTCCGAACCGGAAGTGTCATACGACGACACGGCCTTTTTGAGCAAATAATCGAAGTCATTTATAAAACATTTTGCCTGTTTTAACAACTCCCCGGGGCCGGAATTTTGCAGAATCTCCGCCGGGTCTTTCGCACCGCCAGCGGAGCCGGCGAGAGAAGCGTCAGGCGTTACTACCGAACAGCCGAGGCCGTTTCTCCGGCAGGTGTAAATTCCCTTTACCGCCGCCGACTGACCGGCTTTGTCCGAATCAAAAAAGAGAATGATCTTTTCCGCCCAGCGCTTGAGAAGTTTCGCCTGTTCGTCGGTAAACGCGGTACCGAGGGGGGCAATCGCGTTGGTAATGCCGGCCTGGTGCAGGGCGATAACATCAAGGTAACCCTCGGCAACGTAAGCAGTTTTTGTCTTTCGTATCTCCGGCATTGCGAGATCGGCGGCGTAAAAGGTTTCGCCCTTTCTGTATATGGGCAATTCCGGAGAGTTGATGTATTTGGGCGGTTCCCAGCCTTCCCTGGCCTGTCCCGGCAGGGAGCGTCCCCCGAAGGCAACGGTTCTTCCCTGCCTGTCCCGTATGGGAAACATGAGTCTCCCGGTGAAAAACGAGGATCGTTTATCCTTTGAGGAGAAAAGCCCTGATGAGGCGAGGAACTCAGGTGAATAGCCTTTTTGGGAAAGAAAGTCATGCAGCCAATACCGGCTTTCGGGAGCGTAACCAAGACAGAAACGTTCAATCATTTCGTCGATAATGCCTCTGGTTATAATATAACGCTTTGCGGCTTCGGCTTCACGCTTTTTGAGCAAAAAATGATGAAAAGTTCCCGATAAACGTTGATAAACCTCGAAAAGCTCTTCTTTTTTCTTCTTTTTTGCTTCGTCATCGGCGGAAACGTTCATGCCGCCTGAGTTTTCATAGACCAGTTCAACGCCGAACTTTTTTGAAAGGTGTTCGAGGGTTTCAGGGAAGCTGAGTTTGTCCATCTCCATGACAAAATTGATCACCGTTCCGCCCTTGTGGCAGCCGAAACAATAGTAGGTTTTTAAATCCGGATTTACCGTAAAAGAGCCTGTCTTTTCCTGATGAAAGGGACAGCGGCCCCAGAACCGCCCCCCCCGCTTATCGAGCTGCACGTAATCCGATACAACGGCGACGGCGTCCATTCGATCCGTCAATTCCTGAATCGAGGACTGCGAGATATACGGCACCTCTAGTTCCCCTTTACATACAGGGCCCCGGCCCTGATGTGATCGTCCAGGGTACGCGAGAAGTAGTGCCGCCCGGCATTCTGATCTATGAGCCGGAAATAAAGATATTCCGTTGATTCGGGAATAAAAGCCGCCCTGAGGGCCGTCTCGCCCGGCGCCGAAATCGGCCCCGGAGGAAGGCCGGGCCGGATGTAGGTATTATACGGGTCCCTGATTTCAAGGTCCCTGTTAAAGAGCTGTTCGGGATGGGGGCGTCCCTGTATTTCCGTGATTACGTACTCCACGGTAGCGCATGACTGGAGGGCCATGCCGATGTCAAGCCTGTTATAAAAAACGCCGGCCATGACGGCGGCTTCTTCCGGCACACGGTATTCCCTTTCCACGATGGAAGCGATGATAATACGCCTGTTCAATTCCGCCGCGTCCTTTGAACCCCTGTAGCCTCCCTGGGAGGCCGCGGCTTCCGACAGTATCCTGTCCAGGCGCTCGTAAAAGGTGTCCGCCATCACCCTTACCACGGCGGAAGCGGGATACCCGAGCGGGAAGAGGTAGGTGTCGGGGTAAAGGTAGCCTTCCATTGAAGCCCCCGGAACATTATAAGCGGCGAGGATTTCCCGCGAGGACGAGGCGGCAAGAAACGCTTCGGTATTGCAGATGCCCGCGCTTTCCAGAAGAACGGCCGTTTTTTTAAGTGTTACTCCTTCGGGGACGGTAACCTTTACAAGGAGCTGATCCCCCTTTACCAGTATCGCCCGTATTTGCGTCGCCGTCGCCGGAAGCTCTATCCTGTAAGAGCCGGTTCGAAGATATTCTTTATCAAGCCTGAAGAGCAGGTACCAGAAGTACCGGTTCTTTATGACTCCGGCGCTTTCCAGCCGTCTTCCCACCGAATCGGCCGATTCCCCGTTCCTCACCTCCAAAAACAGCACGTCGCCTTCAATCCGCAGGCCCTCATCGACCGGACTGCCTGAATTTTCCACCCGCCACCCGTTTTGAAGCGGTTTTTCCTTTGGCGGGTTGTTGAAATAAGACGACCCCCAAATCACGAGGGCGCAGGAGATCAACCCTATCGCGATGATAACGCTGAGAAATTTCAGAAAAAAACGGATCGCCCTGGGCATTCTTACAGAGTTATCTCCATGCCTTCCATCGCAAGACTTAACTTGATCCCTTTTATATTCATCCGTTCCGAATATAGCTTCGCGGATTGCAAAATTCCGAAAAGCTTGTGATCATCGTAAGCCGGATCATGATGAAACAGCACCATGTGTTTTATGTTCCAGTGGGCGGCGAAATCCACCGCCAGACTGTAAGCGCTGTGTCCCCAATTGTATTTTTTGATAGCCTCTCCCAGCGTGTACTGACAATCAATTACGATTAAGTCGGCGCCGTCAAAATAAGAGCTATTCTCTTCGTTCTTTTCAAAATCATTCGCCGTCAGTTCGATATCCGTGGCGTAGATAAATTTGCGCTTCCCGTGTTCAATCTTGAATGAATAGGCGTCGCCGGGATGGTTCAGTTTCCGGTAGGTAATAACGGCGCCCATTAGCTCAATGGGGCCGTCCATAAGGAAGAACTTGTCTTTCGCGGCCATGGCGTCCATGTGAACCGGAAAGTAGGGATTTGCCATCTGGCCCTCAAGGGCCGCTTCCATGTCCGCAATCGGGGAATAAAACTCGACGGTATTCGACGGATTGAAGGCCGGGCCGAAGAAAGGCAGACCCATAATATGATCCCAGTGAAAATGCGAAAAAAAGATGTGAAACCTGGAAGGCTTGGGCTTTCTTCTGGCCGCCGAGTGTCCCAGCTCCCTTATGCCTGATCCTGCGTCAAGGATAATAATCTCATCGTCGCTGTCAAGCCGCACCTCTACGCATGAGGTGTTTCCACCCACGGTCCTGATGAGCCAGGGGGGGAGATTCGCAAGAAAGTTTTCCAGGGTTTCAGGTGATTCAAGGTCGTCAGGCGTAAGCCTCTCTAAAATGGCCGAGATTTTGCTTTTCACCTGTGAAGGCCTTTGAGGCGAAGGCAAAGAACCTCGGACTCCCCAAAACCGGATATGCATCAGGACACTCCCAAAAACTTCGCTTTCAAAACAAACTTAAAACGAAAGTGGTTTTGATAATTGTTCAATTATCGGTTCCTTTCGCCTGCCGGACATCATTTTTTCAATCGATCCGGGGGAATGGCTTAACCCCTGGTTCATGCCGGGACATTCAGAGGCGGTCATCTCCCAGCTATCCTCGTCTTTAAGTACCGAAGGCCAAAACGGGAAAGTTACGCACTGCAAAGGTCTCGCTTCGTAAACCCGGCAGCCTTCCTTTTCCCAGAAGACACAGTCGTAATTGTATTTTTCCTTTAGCGATAGCCTGTTTTTCCCGTCTTCATTCGGAACCCAGCGGCAATAGAGAGCCATAAAGTCTTCATGGCCCAGTTTCAAAGCGGCTTTTAACGCGGTGACATCCCTGTTGGAGAGAAAAACAAATCCCGGCTCGAAACGGCAGCAGGCGGAACAGCGTTTGCAGGAAAATCGGAGCCCCTGGGAGTAAAAACGCCCATCGGCATGAGAACGGCTCTTTCCGGTTGTTTCAGGCATAATCGCATAATGTTAGCAAAAATAACGGGGAAAAATCAAGAGGTGACAGTCACCTTTTTCAGCAACAGCGCCGCGCCATAGCCCCCAAAGGCGGCAATGAGGCGGTCGATGATGTTTACAGGAATTCGCGAAAGTATCTCCACGAGAAAGATCGGAACGGCGCCGCCCGACATGGTATCGCTCAGTATACCCGCCAATACCCGCTCCCCGATTTGCGAGGGGTTAATTAATAGAATGAGGCCGGAAATAATGCCTCCCAGAACGCTTATAACAAGGCAGAGGGTAAAGGACAACAGAAGCAGGACTATCACCCTGTTCATCGACGCCGCCAACTTTGTTGGCGACGCAAATCCGCTTCTTCCCGTTATCCCGGCAGTAGCTATCATTTTTTCATATTTTGCGTGTTCGGAAGAAAGGTCGAGTTCACTTGGGAAAAAGCGGACAAAGAGCCATGTTATGAGGGCCGTGGCAATGCTGCAAAGGAAAAATAGATACGATATCCAGTCGCTGAACCAAATCGTTTTGCCAATGATGGTGGAGAGCGCCCCGCAAAGCGCTCCCCAAAAGGGGCCGCCAATGAGGGTGACAGTTACCGTAAAGATGGTGTCCATAAACAGGGGCAGGCTCAAATAATAGACGAAGAGCCTGTTGACGGCGATATTCAACGCTACCCCGGCAAGGCAGAGGACAGACATGAGGATTTTTTTGCTCATGGGGCATTATATCACAAAAAAGGTGACAGTCACCTTTTGAGCGCTAATAAAACGCCAGGCAGGCTTCCGCCGCGGAAGCGGCGTCGGGGCTGTAGGCGTCGGCGCCGATTTCATCGGCGAAACTCTGGGTCAAAGGCGCGCCGCCAACCATGATCTTCACCTTGTCTCTGAGCCCCGCCGCCTTGATGGCGTCTATCACTTCCTTCTGCATGGGCATGGTGGTGGTAAGCAGGGCGGAAAGGCATAAAACCTTCGCATCGGAATTCTTCACGGCTTCAACGATTTTCTCGTTCGGGCAGTCCACGCCGAGATCGTTCACCTCGATGCCCTTGCCTTCTATCATCATTTTGACGAGGTTCTTTCCGATATCGTGGAGATCGCCTTTGACCGTGCAGATGATCGCTTTGCCCACCGGCTTCACGCCGGCTTCCGTCAGAGCAGGTTTCAGGGCGGCCGACGCCCGGTTCATCGCGCGCGCCGCTATCAGCACCTCGGGAACGAAAACATCGCCATTCTTGAATTTGCCGCCGATGATGTTCATTCCCGCTATCAGGCCCTTTTCCAGAATATCCGCCGGAGCCGCGCCTTCGCTCAAAGCTTTTTCCACGGCGGCGACAATCTCCTTCGCCTTTCCCTTCTGCAAGAGTTCGGAAATCTCGTTATAGTTATTGGTAAAATCACTCATAAATAACGCCTCTTATAACAGGATATACGAATAATGATAACCTGTCAAATATAGCATAAACTTGAAGAATTTAACCACGAACAACACCAATAGAAAAAGATCTCGCACAAAGGCACGGGAAAGAACTAAAATTCATCGCTTCTTCTTTCCTTCCTTCTGTGTCCCTGTGCCTCTGTGCGATGCTCTTCTTCCCGTGTCCCCCGTGCGAGATTTTGTGAGTAAGGTCTTTACCTTGACAGGCGTTTGTGGAGTTCCTCGCCCAGGGCGCGGGCCGCTTCCGCCGTGGGCGCCGACGTTTCGATGATAGTACCTTTTCTGCCAAAGGTTTCAATCAGCCGCGCGGCATAGTCCGCGATGTCCACCTTCGCGCCGGTGGGATGGTCCCAGTAGCGCTCGCGCAGGCACAGGACGGTCTTTCCGGCGGCGGCCTTGAGCGGCTCCCAGTTCGTCACCTGGGGCATGGTGAAGTCAAGGCCCTTGAGCCCTTCAATTTCCAGCATCGCCGGAACTACGCGATGAACGTCACCGCAGGAGTGGACGACGATACCGCCGAATTCCCGCGAGATCATGTTGTTGTACTTTACGCCGAATTCACGGTACATGTCCGGGGAAAGAAGGGCCGCCGTGTCGTCGCTCACCCTTACCCCGGCAAAACGGGGGATGTAGTATATGGCCTCGTGGCCAACGCTGTAAAGGTTTTTTATGCGCCGGAACTGCTCTCGTATATAGGTGATCGTCGCCTCGGTGACTTTTTCAAGCAGGACGTGCACCTCGTCGGGGAAGATGAGAAGGGCTTCTATAAACGAAGTGTAATCCCATATCATGGATGCCGTTACAAGCGGGGAAGGCACGTTCACCATTCGCAGGGGCATACTGGAAAGAGCCTGGAGCGATTCGATGTGCTTCCAGGCTTTCCGGAAAATCGCGTTTTTTTTGGGGTCGGGAACCTCCAGTTTGTGCACGTCTTCGGCGTTCTCTTCTTTGAAAATGGCTTTAATCCATGGATCGGACTCGTCGTTTACGGTATACTCGCAGCCAAAGGCCGCCGCAACGATGCCTATTCCCTGATTCGGCTTGATGTTGGGGAGCCCGTAGTCGTAAACGCCCTCGCGCATCGAATGCTGCTCTTCACTCCATTTGATTTCAGCCGCCGGATCGTCAAAAAACGCTTTTGTCGCCCCGTGAAAGAGCCCAATCTCGATTACAAAAGGAACCTCATCTGTATCTTCAAGGCGCCAGACGGCTTCCAGGGTCTTCTTTTTATCTTCGGGACTCAGTATAGCTGTCATTTTTCCTCCCATTTTTTATTTCCGTAACTACTTTGTATACTATAATACTTGTATACAAGCGTCAAGAGATTTTACTAGACCTCAAACCCGTCGGATGTGGTGGAAATCTTCTGAATGGAATCCCTGGTGGTGGCAGCCAGATCGGAAACTTCATTTGCGCCGGAGTTAATGCTCTTGATACCCCCGGACACTTCCTCCATATTGGTCAGAATTTCTCCGGCGCTGCTTTGAAGCATGTCAATTTCCCGAATCATAACTTGATTGCCCTGGCTGATTTCAGTGGAACCGTCTTTAACACGCTCGGTGACATCGTTCATTGTCCGCAGGGCGTCCATCACCTGAGCGGCGCCGGTTTTCTGCTCATGGATCGCGGTATTCACCGAAGAGACCAATCCTTCTGTTTCGGTAACCCGTTTGGAAACTTCGGTAAACGCTTTCATCGAAGCGTCGGCGTCACTGACGATCTGATCGATGGTCTGGACTATCTGCTTGAGTTCGACGCCGATTTTTTTGGATTCGACGGAGGAATTCTCCGCCAGCTTACGTATTTCAACGGCCACTACGGAAAAGCCCTTGCCTAATTCACCGGCGTGCGCGGCTTCAATGGCGGCGTTCATCGCCAAAAGGTTTGTCCTGGCGGCAATGGTGGCGATGATTTTATTCGCCTCCTGCAGGGCCTGGGATTGCCGTACAATCTCAAGAATACGCTCTTCACTTGTCTTCTGAACGCGGATACCTTCATTGGCCGCTTCTTCGGCAGTCTTGAACTGGGCGGCCATTTTTTCGGTTACCGTGCTTATTGAGGAGATATTTCCAATCATTTCCTCCACCGATGAGGAAGCGTGGGACATGCTGGTTGCCTGGGTTAAGATAGATTCTTCCAACGCCTTGATCAGATCGGTGTTCCGTTTTATCACCTGTGAAGAATTGTTGGTGCTCTCATTCTGACCGTGGGCCTTGGCCAGCACCTGTTCCGTCGCTCCGGAAATCCGGTTGATGGACTTCGCCATATCGGAAGCGTTTTCTTCCAGCCGGGACCCGGCTCCGGAAAGCTCCTTCTGGCTGTCTTTAATATTCTGGATTCCCCTGCCAAGCTGCTCGCAGAACTCATTGACCATTCCGGCGATAGTGCCCACCTCGTCTACTGAACAGACGGAGACGCGCTTGGTCAGATCCTTCTGGTCAGAGGAAAGATTTTCCAGCTCCTCAATGACAGAGGTGTAAATCGCGGTAGTGTTCTTTCTGAGGTTTAACGCCAGGATAGTTATGCAGACGAAAAAAATAATCAGCGGGATAAGCAGAGCCGGCCAGGCGCTTCCGGTCAGATTGTCCAGAGTTCCTCCGGCGATGCGGACATTGAGCAGCGTAACGGAACAGGCAAAGAGCAGCGCCACCAATGCCACCGCCAGAGGGACAATCATCATCTTGAGCGCCTGCCGGCCTTCGCGCAGTTCCCGTGGATACCGGTGAAAATTGTTCGCAAGCAGGGTACGGGAGACCAAACCGTCGCAAACCACATAGATAAATGTCCCAACCACCATCCCGAAAGACAAAGACGCCAGAAACAGCGGCGTTTTTATTTCCTGCTCAATATTCAGGTATGCGCTGTTAAAATAGAGACAGCCCAGGAAAACCGCGTGGACAACCACGTTCAAACCTATCATTTTGATGGGCACGGCTCCTATCTGTTTAAGGTTGTCCGCGTATTTATCCCCCATCTGATTTTGAAAAAAGGAAGGATCAAAACACTTCCCGCTCCGTCCCAAAATGAGGCTGTAAACGATGATAAAAACAAGCGCCGGAATGCCAAATCGTATAACGATATGGGAAAAAGAATGACCAAAAAACAGCAGAATACAAAAATCCGCCGCCACCATGGCAATTCCGGTAAGAGTGACAAGAGCGATAAAAAAAGACCTGCTGTTTTTCATTTTTAACTCCTCATGTTACAAGTATAAATCATTTCAATGAGGAATCAAGAAGAAGTAAGGGAGTAAGGGAATAGGAGATCAGGAAGGAAAATTCAATGAGCCTTTACGCAGTTCAGCCATGATTGCGTCCGGGCCAAGCCCGCGGCGGCGCAGGGCCATGACCCGTTTCATCGGCTGCTCGGAGTGGGCGAAAAAGCGCTTGAGGCCGGTGCAAAGGACGTTCAGCCCCGGCTCGCCTGAGGCGGTCACGGCGAGCCTGTCCTTGGGGCAGCCGCCATTGCAGAGTGAGAGAAATTCGCATTCGCGGCATTGTTTCGGGAGCGCGCCGCGTTTATCGCCGCCAAACCGCCGCTGAGGCGGCGAATCCACCAGTGAGGCAAGGTCTGACGCGGTGATGTCGCCGAGGCGGCGCTCGGGTGTGACGTAGTGGTCGCAGGCGTATACGCCGCCGTCCCTTTCGACTATCAGCACCCTGCCGCACGTGGGGGCCATCCAGCACAGGGCCGCCGCCCTGCCGGAGCGGACCATCGCCGTCTCCGCGAAGACCTGCACCTCGGTCTTTCCCAGGTCGTTGAGAAGCCATTCGTCGAAGATTTCGCAGAGGAAGCGGCCGTACTCTTCGCCGCCGACGGATTCGGGGCTGAGGCCGCCGCCGCCCGTCTTGCGAACGATGGGAATAAACTGAATCCACCCTGTGCCCAACTGCCGCAGAGCACGGTAGACGGCCAGCGGCTCCTTTGCCGCGGCGGATGTCACCGTACACAAAAGGTCGGCCTGTATGCCCCGTGCCTGCAGCCGTCTGACGGCGGCGACTGCCCGCTCATAAGTAGCGCCGCCGCCCCTATACTTGCGATAGCGGTCGTGTAGCTCCCTCGTACCATCCACGCTGAGCCCCACGTCAAAACGGTTCTCCGCCAGGAACGCAGCCCACTCTTCGTCAAGAAGCGTGCCGTTCGTCTGGAGGTTGTTCCAGATTTTGAAGCCTTCAGGCAGGTAACGTTTTTGCAGTTCCACGGCAAGCCGGTAAAAGTCGAGGCCGGCAAGGGTGGGTTCTCCCCCGTGCCAGGTGAACGGCGCCACCGGGCCGGGGCTTGCCTCTATGTAGCCGCGGATAAAAGCCTCAAGGAGCGCGTCAGACATCCGCGCGTTTTCGCCCCGGCTGTCGGCGTTGAGGTAATAGCAGTACCCGCAATTTACGTTGCACCGCGACCCGACCGGTTTTGCCATGACGGCAAAGGGAGCGCTTGCTTTCACCTCAAACGCTTTTCAAAGAAAGCAAAGGTCTTCTCCCACGAGTCCATCGCCTGCTGCGGTCTGTACATGTCGGTGTGGTAGTACCAGAACCCGTGGCCGCACCCGTCGTAGCGGTGGAACTCGTAGTCCTTGCCGTGCTTTTTCAGCTCCGCCTCGTGCAGGTCTACCTGCTCAGGCGCCGGGTGCTGGTCGTCGTTCCCGAATATCCCGAGAAGCGGGCACTTCAGTTTGGCGGTATAGTCGATGGGCGCAACAGGCCGGGCCGGTGTGAGCTCCGCGGGCGGCGCGACAACGCCGCCGCCCCAGCAGTCTACCGCGGCGTCAAAGCTGTCCACCGTACACGCCGCGAGAAAGGCGTGGCGGCCGCCGGAGCACATGCCGATAACGCCTACCTTGCCGTTGGAGGCAGGCTGGGATTTTATAAAGTCCAGCGCGCCCTTGCAGTCCCCCATTACGCAGTCGTCGGGAACGCCGCCCGCCTCGCGCGCCTTCGCGGCCACTTCGGGCGGAGTACCGTGCCCGACCCGGCAGTAGATGTCGGGGCAGACAGTGAGGTACCCGTGCTGGGAAAACCTGCGCGCCGCCTCGCGGCACCACTCATCCCAGCCGGGCATGTGCGGGATGAGCACTATTCCGGGGAAGGGCCCCTTCCCAAGCGGCCTCGAATAATAGGCATGCACCCTGTCGCCTTTATACCCGCTTATCGACATGGTTTCGGCCAGCATACCCTCATACTCACCGGTCTTGATCTGATTCCACATAACGCGCCTCCTGTTGGCTGATATAAGGTGATTATAGCATAGAAATTCCAAATATAGCACGATATAAATGATCCTACGGTGGTTATCTTGCTCCCAATATGCCGGATTTGACCGCCTTCTACGCGAACAACCTCAACGCGGAACTCGGCATTATTTACAATAACTCTGTGTATTGGGAAGCGTCAGGCCAGGGCGGTATTGTACCGCAGGGACGCGCCGCGAACCCCGCGGGCT
>JGI24698J34947_10000955_pt1 | contig 14724 bp, 3 predicted proteins | sample TergutMp193P3_FD_34947 | JGI IMG/M metagenome (IMG submission 34947) | reverse complement strand
GACGGGGAGTGGGATAATTAGCAAGGGTGACAGTCGCTTTTTAGGAAAAAACCAACTCCCCCGTAACAAACGCTCTCGCCTGCGTTTCGCCTTCCGGTACGAGCAAAAGTTCTCCGCCTTCCCCGATACCGGCGAGGCGGCCTTTTACTTCTCTGCCTGAACCTGCGGCTCCTTCAATGAAGACGACCTGCTCGCCGTTTTTATAAAGACGCTGTTCAAGGCGGGGTTTCCAGTCTTTGTCGCCGCCGACTTTGGCGACACCATCTTTGGCGCCGTCCGCTGTTTCCAGTTCAGCGAAAAGGCGGATGAGGATTTTTTCCAGAAGGATAAAACGGTCTTGTGGCGCGAAGTCTGTCTTTGCGGCAACGGCGATGCTTGCCGCTTTATCGCGCAGGTGGGCGGGAAATTCTTTTTGGGCGAAATTGATGCCGATACCGGCATGGACGTTGCCGCCGTCCGCTTCGCAAAGGATACCCGCTGTTTTTTTTGGGCCGATAAAAATATCGTTGGGCCATTTGACCATCACGCTCCCTTTAAGGGAAGGCGCGAAATCTTCAATGGCAAGGGAGACGGCAAGGCCGATGCGAAGGGTCAGCGCGGACGGAATGTCTTCGATACGCGGGTAACGCAGAAGGAGCGTAAAGGGCAGGCCGGATTTTTCTTCCATGTTCCATGTACGGTCGCGGATACGGCCGCGGCCCGCTCCCTGAAAATCGGCGGTTATGATCGTGCCGTGCGGCTCTCCCTCTGAGGCAAGACGGCGGGAAACATCCATCGTGCTCGTTACGGTTTCTTCGTGATACACCGGCGCGTTAAACGGATTGCGTATTTTCAAAGTTGTCATGCGAGAATAATAACACAATTCTTGTATTCTTTCTTTCTTTGTGCTACTATGTGCGTATGAATTTGGTGTGTCTTGATCTTGAAGGGGTGCTTGTTCCAGAAATCTGGATTGCGTTTTCTCAGGCGGTGGGTATTCCTGAACTGAGGCGGACGACAAGGGACGAGCCTGATTACGACAAGTTGATGAAGTTCCGTATCGACTTGCTCAATAAAAACAATCTGAAACTGCCGGACATACAGCGGGTAATATCGGGCATGGAGCCGCTGGCGGGCGCGGTTGAGTTTACGCGCGGCCTGCGCGAAAGGACCCAGCTTGTAATTCTTTCTGATACTTTTGAACAATTCGCCAAGCCGCTCATGGAAAAATTGTCATGGCCTACCCTCTTTTGCAACTCGCTTGAAATTGGCGGGGACGGCACTGTTACAGGTTACGCTCTGCGCCAGCAGAACGGCAAAAGGGAGGCTGTTAAGGCTTTCAAGTCGATTAACACGCGCGTCTTTGCGGCAGGCGATTCCTTCAACGACCTTGCGATGATCAGGGAAGCGGACTGCGGCTGCCTGTTCCGCGCACCGGAGCAAATCAGGAAAGACTGCGCGGAGATTAAGTGCGTAGACGCTTTTGATGATCTGACGGCGGAGATAGACAGGTTTTTGATTAGCGGTCGATGATCCTGTGCAATGTGCGGTCGTTGTGGCGCCAGTCTTTGCCGGTTTTTACGCGGAGGTCAAGATCGATCTTCCAGTCGAAGACGCGCTTTAAATCTTTCAGGGCGGCAAGGCGGATGGCCTTGATCATTTCGCCGCCTTTGCCGACTACCATGCCTTTTTGGGATTCGCGCTCTACAATAATAAACGCCCTTACCCAGAGTTTCTCATCTTTAAATTCCATGTCCGCGATGTCAACGTACAGCGAATGGGGCAGTTCCTGGCGCAGGCGGTTGATTGCCTGCCCGCGGATGATCTCGGCGATGCGGAAACCTGTTTCCTGATCGGTGTAGTATTCGTCGCCGTAGAGAGCGTCGCCCTCGCCGGCCATCGCGTAAAGGGCGAGCAGAAGTTCGTCAACGCCCTGTCCGGTATTCGCGGAAACGGCGAAACAGCGCGGAGGAGACGCGCCTGAAAGAGACGGCAGTTTCTGAGAGATAAATTCTTCGGCGCGTTTGAAGTCCGCGCCTGGAGCGTCCATTTTGTTAACGGCGGCGATTGTCTTTTCGGCAAGCGGCGCAAGGAGAGAGGCGACTTCCTCCTCTTCAGGCCCCGGAGCGCGGCATGAGTCCAGAACATACAGAACAAGGTCGCACTCCTGCAAAGCGCGGGCGGAGACATCCATCAGTTTTTTGTTAAACTTTTTTTGCGAGGCGTGCCGCCCGGGAGTGTCCACAAAGACAAGCTGTCCCTGTTCGCGGTTTACAATTCCCCTTATCGCGTTCCGTGTTGTCTGCGGCACATTGCTGACAATGGCGACTTTTTCGCCGCACATCCTGTTAAGGAGAGTTGACTTCCCCACAGACGGACGGCCTACCAGAGCGATGAATCCAAACTTCGCGGGCATTATTTTATTACCATAACCTTTCTGATCTCGTCTATGTCCGGCCCGACAACGCGGACAAAGTACATTCCGCGAGCGACGGCGCGCCTTCCGTTGTTAGTACCGTCCCACACGTCCGTCCATTCACCGGCGTCGCGCTGTTCGTTGCGCCTTATGGACTTAACCAGCGTTCCGTCCAGAGTGTAAACCTGAATCGTCACCCTGCCCGGCCGCACCAGATGGTAGCGGATATAGGTAATCTCGCGGTTGTTTGAATTGATGACGTTGTTCAAAATGGTAACGCCGCCGCGCTGGAGTCTTATGTTTTGAAGGTCAAAACTGAACGGGCGCACCATAGTCCACCATTCCAAATTGCGCAGATCAGCTCCAGAGGGCGCTTCAAAACGGGCGACAAAGAGATTGGGGTCAACGCCGGGCTTATCAAGCCTGAGAAGGAAGTCGAGTTTTACGCCGCTTGAGAAACTGCCGCCGTCGGCCTTTTCAATATCAAAGGTGAAGAGCGGAGCAAATGATGAAACAGGCGATTTCTGATTCGCCGGATAAAATGTAAGAAGGCCTTTTTCCATGTCTTTTGTCCTGCTTGGAACAATGTTATAAAGCGGATTTACATCCAGCGAAAGTCCCGGCAGCCATAAACCGCCCGGCGCCTTGCCCCTTGCGCCGGCTTCGGCGGGATCGCGCCACTGGACAGGAACGTCAACGCCGTAGAACAGGCTCATGCCGCTGAAACCTTCAAGTTCCTTGTTGTTGATTCTTGCCTGAAGAGTAATGTCCCTCTCTTCAAGAAATTTTGTGCCGTCAAATGTCCAGATAATTCCGTCATCGGTATTCTGCTGTCCCCAGAAATTGCTGTCGGGGTTAAGGCTCTGATGCCTCGACGTATCCTTGTACCTTGCCCACACAGGCCACGCGAAATAATTCTCGCTGTCCGTGTTCGTCGGAGTCATCGAAACAAGCAGGTCGGTAATACGGCGTTTGTAACTGAGACCCGCGTCATTGAAATCCTCAGGTTTAAGTTTACTCGCGCTTTTTCCGGCACTGGCCGCGTATTCCTGAAGCCTCTTTATCATTTCCGGCGTAAGCATCCGGTTGGGAGGAAGGAAAACTTCCGGCCTGCTTGAACGATCTGCGTCATCGGACAATCCGCTGATATGTTCGTTGCCTGTATATTCATCGTACCCGGAATAGTTCCAGTCAAGGGGATACCTCGGCGAAGGATAGTATATATACGCGGTTTCATCGACCAATGGATCGTTCCAGTCGAGGGCGCGTACCCCAAGGTCTTTGAAAATTCCATCAAAGGTAAAGTTATATTCGCCGGGGTCATTCCCAATCGGCGGGAAATTCGCCAGGTCAGAAACAGCGGGGGTGTAATCAAGGTCAAGCAGATAATTCGACACGCCCTCGGGAACAGCCACGGGGTACGGAACGGGAGTGGAGTCAAACGGATAGTAGTTAAGCTCCAGAATACTCGACGGGGTTATATCAAGCCCGGTGGAGTCTGTAACGCCTTTCCCGGTGATTGACGCGCCGGCATCGCCTGAAACGGGCTGGGACATCCGCACGTAAGTCTGATTATGACCCGGCAGGGTAAGGGCAAAACTTACCCTTGGGGGAATCGTGTTGATGGTACTAAACGATTCGTCGGTTTGCGGATCGCCTGTAACAGCTTCGCCTACTGGCATTGTCTGCGTCGCGTAATCCATAAGGGATTCATTTCTTGTTACCCACCAGTGAACAGACTTCCCGTCATAAAGGTAGGGACCTTCCTCAAGATATATATAGAAGGAAGCCACATCAAGGCCCTCTTTCTTTTCTACTACATGCTCCACTACATCAAAACCGTTATTTCCCCTTCCAGTGTCAACCCTGTAGCCTTCTACTTCTACATTGAACTTCTCGAAATCCCCGTTCAGAGGAACGTTCGTCTGCACGCGTATTCGATCGAGCTTTCCGTTTCCGTTGCCGTCCTCTACAAAGCTGTAGATGATCTTGCGGACTTCGATCCAGTCGTAGTTAAAATAACCTTCTCTTGAACCGTCGGCCTTTACCCTGAAGAACGGAACGGCCCTTAAACCCATTGGTTCGGACGCTATGGGCACACGCTGATGCCACGCGTGGCTGAAGAAAATCGTAAGGTTGGAAATATCCATGAGCCTGTGATCGCTGCTGGAGGAAACAAGATTAAAGTTCCAGAATTTTTCCAATTCGCTCTCGTCGCCGGTTTTAAGATTTCTGGAAGCTGGGACCCTCGGAAGGCCGTAGTTATCCTGCACAGACGGATTTGCGTCGCTTGGCGGAATCCGGCTTCCGTCATAATAATCTTCCCATTGCGACTTTGCGGGATCATCAGGATCGATGTATCTTGTAAGCGTTATATGATTGCCGATCATGCCGCTGACATCAAACGTATTAAGGAAGGCGTGTTGATCGGGGTGCATGGAAAATTGGAATGTAGTCCCGCCTTCTTTAGATACAAACTTTTGCCATACGGTATTGCCGATGATTTCAAAAAAGAGCGGCTCACTTGAAGACGAAGAGGGGTCTCTTTTAAATTCAACGGTGCCGCCTGCGTCCTGCAAAAAGGCGTTCATCTGGTTATGGACGGCGGACTGCGAGGATATATTTTCATGGGCGTTTATAATTTCCCAGCGGCCGTATTTGGAAGTTCCGTTCCTGTCCAGTCCGGCGTACAATTCCAGATTGAAACTTCCGGCGTTAAGGACTCCATGCGGTCCCGGCGGCTGTTGAGAAGGCGAAGACGGTTTTGTCCGCGAATATTCAATAACCACCCTGCCCCTGATGTTCAAGTCCGCCGCAAGGTTTGTACTTGAGCCGGCTTTTACAAAAAGACTGCCTATTGCCTGGCGTGCGGTCAGGCTCTGCGCGCCGCTTCCTGTCATCTCCAGTACAAGCTGCGGATGATCGCCTGTAAACGTAACATCCGCCCCGATTACCACACTGCCCTTCACGTTGATATACGCCCAGCCTGTGTTGTCAACGGCAAAGGAGTTTCCGGTCAGGTTAAGGGCGCCGGCTGTCAGGCGCGATCCCGCGTCGAGTTTTAATGTGCCGTTGACTCCGGCAAAATCGTTTGAAGATGACGAGGAACCCATGTGCCATGAACCCGCGCTTGTATCAAGGGCGCTGTTTCCCTGGAGGGTAAGCGTCTTGCCGTCCGCCTGATTGATTGTATTGCCTGAGTTTACCTTCACATGACTTGCGGCGGAAACAATTACATCGCCCTTAAACCCTGTCTCCTTGCTTAACTGGAGATACGCGGATTCGGAATCGAATGATCCGCCGCTTAGCGTAAGCGCGAAACTACCGTCTACGCCCTGCGAAAGGTCTACGATGCCGCCTGTCGAAGGCACCGCGAATGTTAAAGCGTTTGTAAAGACCGCCTGTCTGTTAAAGCTGATTACGGCGGCGGCCATGCCCGCGGCGGTTACTGTTATATCCGCGTTGAGCGAAACAGCCCCGCCTCCGGTCTGCCTGAAACTGTTCGCGGTCAGCGCGCTGTTTTGCGTGTACTGTCCGCCGTTGTTTATCGTAAGATCGCTTGAGCCTGTTACTTCAGCAAGCGTAATATTGCCGCCTGAGTTAAGTGCGACGTTTCCGCTTAAAGCCGCTTCTCCTGAAACAGTGATTGCCCCAGTTGCGGTGATCGACGTGTTGTTTACGGCAAGGGTTTCGGCGCTGTTAAACGCGAACGCGCCTGTATAATTTTGGACGGCGTTGATTACGGCGGTTCCTGCGTCTTGCCTAAAGTTCGCCGCGGATACCGGACTTGAGCCGCTGAAAGTAACGCCGCCGTCCAAAACGGTTATATCGCCCACAGGACTGGCACTTGAGCCGACCGCTCCATTTACGGAAATGCTTCCTGCCGAGAAAAGCGTCAAACTGTTTGCGCTTCCTTCAACCGAGTTGAGAGTCATGGCTGAGGCCGCTATGTTGTTTGCCGCGCTCTGCAATGATAATGACGCGCCGTTTGTGTTGAAGGGGGCGCCTGAAAGATTTATATTCGCGTTACGAAGCTGAATAGCTCCGCTTCCCGAGTTAAGGGTAAGCGTGCCTGATGAATAATAGTCGCCTCTGATTTCAATAAAGCCGTTTTGGGTTGTAAAAGCAATCGACCGCGTATTTGCATGATCGTTGCCGCTTGTGCCGTTTACTATATCAACGATATAAATATTTCCGCTGCCGCTTGCTTCTGCGGAAATGCTCGAACCCAGTGGGAGTTCCGCCCGATAATACACGAAGTCCTCTGTTACAGAAGGATTAGCAGTAGAAATAAAGTTAGCTCTAGACCCGATACTGTAGACAATGCTTCGTCCCCTGCCGGCATGAGTATGGATGATGCCGGGATTTGAACTGCCGGTAACATTGCCTTCAAAATCGTATTCCTCAAAGAACCACACGCAGACCCATCCGCCTGAGGCAGGCAGAGTGATACTGCCGCTTCCTTTCAAGGTTCCGGCCCATACATACACCGAGGAAGTTTGAGTATGCGTCTGCCCGGTACTGGCCGCAGTTATGCTGCTGCCCGCGGCTATAGTAACAGTGCCTTTTGTTTCAGTTTCAGTTGCATGGCTGTTACCTCCGGCAATCAGCGCAAGGCTGTAACAGTTTATTGCTCCATTTATCGTTATGTCTTTATTGTCTCCCGATGTAAGAGTTACCGTTCCATTTCCCGAACTGCCGATATTGCCGGTTACGGTAATATCGCCGGCGGCTTTTAAATTCACCGCGCCCTGTGATGTGCCGGTACTTACCGCCGGATTGACGGTATTTGCGATTGTCAGGTTTCCTGCCGCCTCGATGTCTATGGTCCCGCCTGAGGCCGCGTTGTTAACGGCTGATGTTATTGTCAGTTCAGACGCGTGGCCGCTCTTGTAGAGAATACCCCCTGTTGTGCCGTTGGTAAAAGAGACATCGGCGGCATTGTTGGCAGAGGTTAACGATATGCCGCTTCCCGCATTTACAGTCAGATTTGTCCCCGTCAACAGGCCCGCTCCGCTTACCGCGCCGCCGGTTGACATTAAATTGATCGCCGCTCCTGTAGAGCCGGTATCCACAGGGCCGATGACATTTATGCCTGTAGTCCCAACCAAATTTACCGCGCCTGCCGACGAAGTTACTCCGCCTGAGCCTATAGTCAAGCTCCCTGTTTCGTCAACGGTTATAGTCCCCGAGGCAGAGCCATTATTCGCGGTCAGAGTGATAGAAGTCGAATTGTTGAAAAAAGAAATATTTTCCGAAGCTGTTCCGGTATTATTCAACGTTACGTTTCCGTTGACGTGGTTCCTGTCGGCGGCGGTTCCTATCGAAATCCCGGTCGAAGCGTTTACGGTGATTCCGCTGCCCGAGACATGGCCGTTAACGGTTACACTTCCGCCGGAAGAGGTAAAAGCGCGGCCCGTGCCGCCCAGCGTCACCGCGCCTGTGTATTCTTGATTATTCGTAGTTGTAATATTCCCGTTTATTGTACTGGTTCCGTTTACAGTTAACGACGTTATCCCTGATACCGAGTTGGGAGTTCCGTTAAAGACGGCGTTTCCGTTTATTGTAAAGCTGCCTGCTCCGGTTACCGCGCCCATTGTTACTGCCGCGGCTGTTATGCTGTTTGTTGTTCCGGCAAGCGTAAGCGGTTGGTTGCCTATATTGAAGTTGTTGTCCTCGCCGGTCAGATTTATCACGGCACTATCAAGCCGGATGCCGGCGGTTCCGGCGGAAAGCGTAAGCGCGCCTGACGATGTATACGCGCCCCAGATTTCAATATGCCCGCCTGCCTCAGTAGAAACGTTGACTTTTCGCGTGTTTGCGGGAGAGACATTTCCTACATCAATTATATATACATTTCCGCTGCCGGCTGTGTTAAAAAATACTTCCGCGCCAAGATTAGAATCGGCTTGGTAATACAAATAACCTTCTGGAATTGGAAAGGATGGAGTAAATGTTGCGGGTGGCAAGGCTCTGTAAACAATGTGCTTGCCGGGAGTGATATGATAATGGATGCGGTTATCGGTAACAGTGCCGGTATAGCCCATAGCACTGTCAATATAAGCGCAGACCCAGCCGGTTGATGTCAGATTGATGCCGCCGTTTCCCGCGATATTTCCGGCTCTTATGTGTACCGCCGCCGCATTCGCTTCATGAGACGTGGCGTTAGAGCTGGACACTGTTATCCTGTCGCCTGTGCCGCCTATAGTAACAGTGCCTGTTCCGGCGGCTGTCAGCGCAAGGCTGTAACTGTGTATTGTTCCGCTTATTGTTACGTTCTGATTGGTTCCAGATGAAAGAGTTACCGCACCCGCACTGCTTCCGCTCCCATTCCCGATGCTTCCGTCTATGGTAACGGAACCGGCGGAGGCAATATCCAGCGTTCCGCCGGTCGTAATGGTTCCGCTCTGGGTTATGTTCCCGCTTGTGGTTTCTATCTTAACATTGTGACTGCTTACGCCGTTAACGCCGGCGACTGTAAGCGCGGCGGCGTTTGTAAACTGCACCGCTCCTGCGGCGTGGGTAACGTTCAGCGTCCCCACGGCATTGGCGCCGTTCAATGTTATCGCGCCGCCTGAGTTTAGGAATAGCGTTCCTGTTGTTATCGCTCCTGTTTGGGTTATGTTCCCGCTTGCGGTTGTTATCGTAACATTGTTACTGCCAACACTAACACCGGCAACCGCGAGAGCCGAGGCGTTTGTAAACTGCACCGCTCCACCGGCGGCTGTTACTGCCAGCGTCCCGGCGGCATTGGCGGTGTTGGTCAATGTTATCGCGCCGCTTGAGCTTACGGTGAGCGTTCCTGTTGTTGTTACCGCTCCTGTTTGGGTTATGTGGTTTGTCGCGCCTGTGGTTGTTATTATCTCAACATTGTTACTGCCAACGCCGCTAACGCCGGCAACTATAAGAGCCTCGGCGTTTGTAAACTGCACCGCTCCACCGGCGCCGGTTACTGCCAGCGTTCCCACGGCATTGGCGCTGTTCAATGTTACCGCGCCGCCTGAATGTACGGTGAGCGTTCCTGTTGTCGTTATCGGTACTGTTACTGTTTGGGTTACGTGGCTTGCCGCGCCTGCGGTTGTTATCGTAACATTGTTACCGCCTACACCGCTGACACCGGCAACCGCGAGAGCGGCAGCGTTTGTAAACTGCACCGCTCCTGCGGCGGCGGTTACGTTCAGAGTCGCGACATTATTGGCGGCGTTGGTCAATGTTACCGCGCCGCCTGAGCTTACGGTAAGCGCACCCGTGGTTATCGTTCCTGTTTGGGTTATGTTCCTTCCCGCGCCTGTTGTTGTTGTAAGGGATATGCTTCCGCCTGTCGGCGTAGAAGCGGAAGCCACAGACAGCGCGCCTGTCTGGTTAACGGTTATAGTCCCTGCGGCAACAGGATTATTCGCCGTCAGATTAAGAGCGGTTGAAGCGTTTGTAAAAGAAATATTCCCCGTTGGAGTTCCCGCCGTATTATTCAGCACCGCGCCTGAGCTTACAACATTGGCCTGTGTCAGCGTTATTCCGCCTTGCGCTGTCGCGGCAAGATTCGCGGCGGTAATAATTGCCGAAGTATTCTGCGAAACCGCGCCGCCTGTTGATGACAGCGTTACCGTCCCCGTCGCCGAAATGCCGCCAAAGCCCGTAGTGTCAGCAACTGTAATTGCGCCGCCCGCGTTAACGGTAAAGTTTCCGTTGGGGCTTCCTGCCGTATTTCTACCTGTCACCGTAACCGCGCCATTGCCTGTATAAGAAACATTGCCGGATCGCGTCGTACCCTGATTGTTGTCCAGTGTTACTGTTCCGCTCAGAGTGTTGGCGGCGTTCATCGTAATTCCCTGCGAAGCGTTCACGGTGATCCCAGCCGTGCCGGAAACAACGCCCGCCGCAGTGACACTGCCGCCTGAAGAGGTTAATGTCCGCAAGGTACTGCCAAGAGCTACAGCGGCGTAACTTTGGTTGCCGGTGGTGTAAATATTCGCGTTTATCGTACTTGATCCGGCGTTTACGGTAACGCTTGCTAAACCTGTACCACCGCCAACCGCTCCGTCAAATCGGACATCCGCAGTCGTTACCGTTAAAGTGCGCGTGTTAGTATTGCCGTTTACGGTACTTCCAAACGTAACCAAACTTCCAGAGTCCGCGGTAAATGTTCTATTGCCGGTCAGCGTTACCGCGCCTGTGTAGTTCTGCGCGCCGCTTGTGTTTATATTCGCGCCTATTGTACTGGGCACATTGCCGTTTATGTTTACGCTGGCCGCAAACACATTTGCCGAGAAGGTAACGCCGGCAGTACCGGCATTGTCTACGGTAATACTGCCAAAGCGCGATCCTGCGGTTCCCGCTCCGGCTATGGTAACGGCGGCGGCGTTGGTTACGGCAAGATTGCCGGAACCTGTGATGCCGGTCAGAGAAACATTTCCGCCCGCGCCCGCGGTCAATGTTAGAGTACCGGAATTTAAAGCCGTAGAAGAGAACGAAATATTTCCGGTTGTAGTAATTGTCTTGCCTGTGCCTGAGTTAAAACTTCCGCCGCTTTGTGTATAACTGGCCGCGTTTATTCCGGCGGCGGTTAAAGCAACATTCCCGTTTGTAACTGTTACGCTGCCCAGAGCGGCAATTGTTCCTGTTATGTTAATAGCTCCCGCCGCGTTAAGCGTCAGGTCTCTTCCTGTTCCTTCAATATTGCCCAGAGTAATGCTTTGGGCTGTTATTCTTGGGTATGGCGNGAGTGNTGTGTCGTTGTTTGTTATGTCCAGCGTTAATTTTTCGCTGTTTGTACTGAAACCGCCGGTACTCAGGTTTATATTGGCGTTATCATAAAGCTCTACGCCGCCTGTTCCCGGATTAAGAGTAAGCCCCGGCGCTGTATAACTTCCATAAATTCTAATAAACCCTGTATGGGGTGAACCACTGCTTACTGTAAAAGTTAAAGAATGAGCGGTAGTACCAACATTGTAAATATATATGTTTTTGTCGTGAGCAACGGAAAACGCAATTTCCAAACCAGAGGAAGAAACAAAATCGTAATCAATATTTGGCATAAAAACACCTGTCGGCGCAGCGCCGGTATAATAAACCAAATGTTTGCTGGGAGGAGCAACGCCGTGTATATGGTATCTATCCCCGGTAACAATACCATTAAAAATACCGGAAGTATATCCTGACAGGTTACCCAACTCCAGACAAAGATGTCCATTCGGCCCCGGGGTTATGCTATTGGCTCCCCCGCTTGGCGTAAAATCATACGCTCTAACATATATTGGCGCATTCTCTTCTGCATTGTTTAAATTACCGGGACCGCTAGGTAAAGGATCAGCTCCTGAATTATTAACCGTGCTGCTTACGGCTACAGTAGAACTGAACGTCACATCGCCGCTTGTTATTGCGATTAACTGGGAGCCGTAAACCGGACCGTTAAGCGCGATATTCCCCGCCGACTCCATTTTTATTACGCCGGTTTGTGTTGAACTGCTGTTTATTCCTCCGCTTCCAATCGTTATGCCGGTTTCCGCTTCAATGTTAACTCCGCCCGCCGCGGTAACAAGTCCCGTGGTACTAATACTGCCGCCGGTCGAGATCAATGTCCGTAGTCCGTTCACGTTAACTGTTCCGACGTAGGTTTGATTGCCGCTTGTGGTAATATCCGCGTCTACCGCACTCGATCCGGCGGTTACGTTTACGCTTGTCAGGGCTGTAACCGCTCCGTCAAATCGAACGTTCGCAGTCATTACCGTTAATCCAAACGCGCCGGTTACGGTATTTCCAAACGTAACCAAACTTCCCGCAGGCGCGGTAAGGTTTACATCCGCTCCCAGCGTCACCGCGCCTGTGAAAGTCTGTGTGTCTGGTGTGCCGGTTGTGGTGATATTCGCGTTTATCCTGCTGGTTCCGGCTATAGAAACGGTGGATATTGGATTGCTTGCGATGCCCACATCCCCGTTAAATTGAACATTCGCGGTTGTTACAGTTAATGAACGCGCTGTCGTGTCGTTGCTTCTTACGGTATTTCCAAACGTAACCAAACTTCCCGCAGGCGCGGTAAATGTTATATTAGCTCCCAGCGTTACCGCGCCTGTGTATGTCTGCGCGCCGGTTGTTCTAACATTCGCGTCTATCCTGCTGGTTCCGGCGGTTACGTTTACGCTTGCCAGGGCTGTAGTGTTGCCTATCGTGTTACTAAAGTGAACGTTCGCCGTCGTTACCGTCAAAGTGCGCGTATTATTATCGCCGTTTACGGTATTCGAAAACAGCACGGTACTTGAAGAGCCTCCGGTAAGGTTTACATTAGCGTTCAGCGTCACCGCGCCTGTGTAGGTTTGATTGCCGGTTGTGGTAATATCCGCGTATATCGCGGAAGTTCCGGCGGTTACGTTAACGCTAGCCAGAGCTGTAACGCCGCCCACTACTCCGTCAAACCTGGCATTAGCGGTCGTTACCGTTAAAGTGCGCGTGTTAGTATCGCCGTTTACGGTATTTCCAAACCTGACCGTTCCCGTGTTTGCGTTAAAGTCTACATTAGCGCCCAGCGTTACCGCGCCCATGTAAGTCTGCGCAGCGGTCGTGGTAATATTCGCGTTTATCGCACTTGTTCCGGTGTTTACAGAAACGCTTGTCAGGGCTGTAGTGCCGCCCACTACTCCGTCAAATTGGGCATTCGCAGTCTCTACCGTTAATCCAAACGCGCCGTTTACGGTACTTTGAAACCTGACCAAACTTCCCGCGTTTCCTGTAAATGTTCTATTGGCGCCGGTCAGCGTCACCGCGCCTGTGTATGTTTGTGCGCCGGTGGTTCTAACATTCCCGTTTATCGTACTGGTTCCGGCGGTTACATTAACGCTTGCCAGAGCTGTATTGGCCGCAGTGCCGCCCACCGCTCCGCTAAATTGAACATTCGCAGTCGTTACCGTTAAAGCGCGTGCGGTACTGCCGGCGCCGCCGGCATTATTTACGGTACTTCCAAACCTGACCAAACTTCCCGCAGGCGCGGTAAGGTTTACATCCGCTCCCAGCGTCACCGCGCCTGTGTATCTCTGTGTGTCTGGTGTGCCGGTTGTGGTGATATTCGCGTTTATCGCACTTGTTCCGGTGTTTACAGAAACGCTTGTCAGGGCTGTAGTGCCGCCCACTATTCCGTCAAATTGGGCATTCGCAGTCTCTACCGTTAATCCAAACGCGCCGTTTACGGTACTTTGAAACCTGACCAAACTTCCCGCGTTTCCTGTAAATGTTCTATTGGCGCCGGTCAGCGTCACCGCGCCGTTGTATGTTTGCCCGCCTGTCGTTGTGGTAATGTTCGCGCCAATCGAACTGGTTCCGTTTACAATTAAAGCCGCTATCCCTGTAGCGGCGCCGTTAAAGACGGCGTTTCCGGTTATTGTTAATGAATTGCCGCCGCCGGTTATCGCGCCCACTGTTACCGTAGCGGCTTCTATGGTGTTGCTGTTGCCCGCTCCGGCAAGCGTCAGTTGTTGGGAGCCTATGTTGAAGTTGTTGCCCGCGCCGGTAAGCGTTACAGCCGCGTTCTCACCAAGCCTTATGTTGGTACCGGCGGTGGTTCCGGCGTTAAGCGTTAGCGCGCCTGACGATTGATAAGCGCCCCTGAATTCAATATATCCGCCCGCTGCGGTAGAAAAGGTAGCCGCCCGCGTGTTTGCGTTGACACTGTTTCCTACGTCAATGATATAAATATTTCCATTTCCGGTTGTTTCATAACGTACCGCCGCGCCAAGATTGTCGTCGGCGCGGATATAGGTATAAGAATTCGCGGCTATGCCGGTGTAAGAACCGGCGTCCGCTTCCGGTCTGTAAACAATGTGCCTGCCGGAGGCGGTATGATAATGGATGCGGTTGTCCGTAACAGTTCCGGTATAAGAGATGGAATTGGCAATATAAACGCAGACCCAGCCCACGGTTGAGGTTGGGTTCAGATCAATATCGCCGCTTCCTGTCAAACTGTTCGCTCTTATTAACACGCCCGAATTTGCTACGTTGTGGAGTTGATCACCGCCGCCTGATACGGTTATCGTATTGTCAATACTCACGGTTCCGGCGGCGGCGGCGGTGGCGGTCAGCGAAAGGGTCGAACTGCTTACCGCTCCGCTTATCGTAATGTTCCCGGCATTTGCCGTCATCTCCGCGTTACCCGCCGCACTCAACGCGGCAACTGAAAAAGACGCGCTGTTTGTAAACTGCACCGCTCCTGAGGCGGTCGCGTTCAGGGTTGCCGCGTTATTGGCGGTGTTGTTCAGCGTTATCGCGGCATCAGAGCTTACGATAAGCGTTCCTGTTGTCGTTATCGCTCCTGTTTGGGTCAGGTTGTTTCCCGTACCCGTTGT
>JGI24698J34947_10000954_pt1 | contig 14730 bp, 10 predicted proteins | sample TergutMp193P3_FD_34947 | JGI IMG/M metagenome (IMG submission 34947) | reverse complement strand
TTTTTGGTTTTGTGACTTCCATCGGGTTTGCGCTCCTCCTCAACGAACTGCGTTTTCTTTCCTTTAAACGTTTTACCCAAACGGTTTCCTATTTGCCCCACTTTGTTTCCTGGGTTGTCGTGGCGAATATCGTGAACTCAATGCTGTCGGTATCCGGCCCGGTCAATGAACTGCTCCTTTTTTTGGGGATTGTTTCCACGCCCATTAATTTTATGGGCAAGCCGGAATATTTTTGGTTTCTGGTAACTTTTGCGGATGTGTGGAAAGAGATGGGCTGGAGCGCGATCATTTACCTTGCCGCCATGACCGGCATTGACAACCAGATATACGAGGCGGCGGAAATAGACGGAGTGAACCGACTCCAGAAGATATGGTACGTTACCCTGCCGGGTATCAGCGCCACGATCATCATCCTGTTGATTCTCAGTATTGGCAATATCATTAACATAGGTTTTGAAAAACAGATGCTGTTGGGTAATGCGGTAACGGCTACCAAGGCGCTGGTACTGGACAAATACGCGCTGGATTTCGGCATCGGATTGTTCAGGTATTCTTACGGAACCGCTATCGGCATATTCAAATCGGTGGTCAGTATCGGGCTGCTGTTTTTGGCTAATTATCTGGCAAAAAGATCAGGCCGGGGAAAACTTTTTTAGGAGGGAAGAAACATGGCATCATATCAGTACAGGGATCGTTCCACTACGGATGTTGTTATAACGTTTCTTATGTACTTTATTATCATTGTTACTCTGTATCCCTTTTTGAATATAACCGCCAAATCATTTAACGATCCCATAGATACGGTAAAGGGGGGAATTTCCATTTTTCCCCGTGTCACCACTCTGAGCAATTATACTGGCCTTTTTGAAGCGGGAAGCAATTTGCCGGAGGCTTTTCGGATGTCGGTACTGCGAACATTGGTAGGGACGATTACCGGGGTTCTGTGTAGCGCCATGTTTGCCTTTACCCTGAGCCGGGCGGATTTTATTTTCCGGCGCCTCTTTACCATCCTTCTCGTGGTTACCATGTATGTTGGCGGCGGGATGATCCCCGAATACATCCTGATCCGCAACCTCGGCCTTATCAACAATTTTTGGGTGTACATTATTCCGGCCCTTATCAACGCTTTTAATATTGTGGTTATACGCGCTTATATTGATACCATTCCCGCTTCCCTGCAGGAGTCCGCAAAAATCGACGGGGCCAATGACATTGTGATATTCTTCAAAATCATCCTTCCCCTTTGTAAACCGGTTCTTGCTACGGTAGCCCTGTTTGTCGCGGTGGGTCAATGGAACAGTTGGTTTGACACTTACCTGTACGCCCGCGGCTCCCGCGCTCTCTCTACCCTTCAATTTGAACTTATGAAGATATTGGACAGCGCCCAAAGCATCGGCTCACAGGTGGATATTTATTCCGAAGGGCTTCGCTCGGCAAGGAGGAATCCAGAAGCGCTCAAAATGGCGATAACCGTTATAGCGACGGTTCCCATTCTGCTGGTGTATCCGTTTTTACAGAGATATTTTGTCTCGGGCATAACGCTTGGGGCGGTAAAGGAGTAAACAATGAAAAAGATAATCGTGTTATGTGCAATTATGGCGGTATTGGCTGCGGTGGCGGGGTGCAAAAAAGCGGGGCCTGCGGTTTCCACAGCGGGAACCAAAATCCCGGTAACATTCACCTTTTTTAATGTCGATAGCTCGGAAGATATGCCTTTTACTGATCCTGTCGCAAAAAAAATAACCGAAGTTACCGGCGTTACCCTGATGGTGGATCATCCGGTGGGCGGCGATCAGCAGGCAATTCCGCTGATGATCGCCTCCGGCCAGTATCCCGATATGGTTTATGCCAAAGGGAATTTGAATCTGCTTATTGAGGCGGGAGTGGTCATTCCGCTGGATGATCTGATTGAGAGCAGGGGAAAGCACATAAAGGAACTGTACGGGGATCAGCTGGTGCGGCTGCGGAATTCAACCGAGAATCCGCGCATTTACACGGTGGGTACCTACGATGTAAAACCCGGCATTTGGTCAACCGACGGAACCATGCAGCTTCAACATGCGGTGTTAAAAGATCAGGGCTATCCCCGGATGCGAACGCTTGATGATTATGAAAGGGCGATTAAGGCTTATATGGCAAAGTACCCGGCGATAAACGGGCAGAAGACTATCGGGCTTTCTTTGCTGATAGATACCTGGCAGTGGTATATTGATCTGTCCAACCCCTCCGGTTTTCTTACTGGGCATCCCGATGACGGCCAGTGGTTTGTTGATGAACGGAATCTGGAAGCCGAGTATAAATTTCTGCATCCCGATACCAAACATTTCTATAAATGGCTTAACCGGATGAATGCCGAAGGGATTCTTGATCCGGAATCGTTTACCCAGAAGGAAGATATATGGAGGGCGAAAATCGCGGCAGGCAGGGTGTTGGGTCTTTCCTACCCGCTCTGGGGCTACGGTGAAGCCCGGACATCTCTCATTAACGACGGTATGGAAAACAGAACTTACGCCTATCTCCCCATCACGATTGATGAGAGTTATCGTCCCGCAACGTTGAAAGACGCGGGGTTAAGCGGAGGATGGGGTATCGCCATTACAACAGCGTGCAAGGACCCCGAGCGGGCTTTTGAATTCCTGGACTGGATGTGTAGCGAAGAAGCCCAAACCCTGGTAAACTGGGGTATTGAGGGAGTGAACTATCAGATTGTTGACGGCAAACGTATGGTGACGGATGAAGAACAGCGCTGGTCCGACACCGATCCCGATTACGGCAGAAAGACCGGAGTAGGGCGGTGGGCATATCCTTTCCCCATGCGGGGACGGGGCTATGTTGACTCGACGGGGAATTATATTACCAGAGAAAGCCCGGAGAGAATCAAGCAGGTGTACCTGCCCGTGGAAAAAGAAACGCTGGCAGCCTACGGGGTGGAAATGTGGATCGATCTGTTTCCCTCCACCGAATCTTTGGGCGTATCTAGGCATGGCGCGGCGTGGCAGTATACCCTGCCGCCGGATGTGAACGCGAAAATCACCGAAGCGGATAATTACATGAAGAACGCGCTTGCCAACATTGTTCTGGGCAAGCCTGAAAATTTTGAAAACTCCTGGAATAAAATAGTTCAGGATTTACGCCGTATGGGTCTTGAGGAAAGCGGTAAGGCTCTGACGAACATGATCAAAGACAAGACAGAATTGTGGAGAAGGTGATCGGCGGTATGAATTTAGCGGGTAAAGTTGACAAAATTCTTTATGGCGGGGATTACAACCCCGAACAGTGGCCCCGTGAAATATGGCGGGAAGATATGCGCCTGTTTGATCTGGCGGGGATCGATGTAGTGACCATAAATGTTTTCAGTTGGGCGGCGTTACAGCCCTCGGAAAACGAATATAATTTTTCAACCCTTGATGACATTATCGAAACGGTAAGCGCCGCGGGCATGAAGATTTGCCTCGCTACCGGGACGGCGACTCACCCGGCATGGATGGCCCGCAAATACCCGGAAGTTCTGCGCGTCAATACTGACGGGGGCAAACGCAAATTCGGCGCCCGTCAGAATTCCTGCCCCAACAGTCTGGTGTACCGTGAATTTTCGGCGCGGCTGGCGCGGAAGCTGGCGGAACGTTACGGCAAGCTGGAAAACCTTGTCGCGTGGCACGTCTCCAATGAATACTGCAGTATCTGTTACTGCGAGAATTGCGAAAAGGCTTTTCGCAAATGGCTTATCCGCAAATACAAAACTATCGAAGCGCTTAATGAAGCCTGGAACACTTCCTTTTGGGGGCATACCTACTATGATTGGGATGATATTGTCGCCCCCAGCCATTTAAGCGAAGAATGGCCGGTAGGCCGCACTTCCTGCCAGATACAATCCATTGATTACCGGCGTTTCAATTCCGACAGTATGTTGGAGTGTTACCTTGCCGAAGCGAAAGTCCTGAAAGAAATAACCCCCCATGTTCCGGTGACGACTAACATGATGGCGACTTATTGGGAGCTGGATTATCAAAAGTGGGGGAAGCACATGGACTTTATCGCGTGGGACAACTATCCTGCGCCTAACACCCCCTATACCCGCACCGCGATGAATCACGCGCTGATGCGGGGCTGCGGGGGAGGGAAGCCCTTTTCCATGATGGAGCAAACCCCGAGCGTTACCAACTGGCAGCCCTATAATTCCCTCAAGCGCCCCGGCATTATGCGGCTGTGGAGTTACCAGGCCCTTGCCCACGGTTCGGACACGGTGATGTTTTTTCAGATGCGCCGTTCCCGCGGCTGCTGCGAAAAATTCCACGGGGCGATTATTGACCACTGCGGCCACGAAAATACCCGCGTATTCCGCGAAGCCGCCGCCATGGGGGCTGAGTTAAAAAAACTTGGGGACTCCATTGTGGATAGCGTACTTGCATCCGAAGCGGCGGTGTTGTTTGATTGGGACAACTGGTGGGCATCGGCTTTTTCCGCAGGCCCCACGACGGATATGCGTTATCCCGATGAGGTGTTCCGTTTTTATGACGTTATTGCCCGGCAAAATATTTCCGTGGACGTGATTGACGTTGACGCCCCGCTGGATACCTATAAAATTCTCTGCGCCCCGATCCTCTACATGGTTAAACCGGGCTTTGCGGATAAATTAAAAACATTTGTTGAAAACGGGGGCGTATTGATTACGACTTATTTTTCCGGCATGGCCGATGAGCATGATCTGGTTACGCAGGACGGCTACCCCGGCGAATTGCGCCCCCTGTGCGGCTTATGGGTAGAGGAAACCGATGCCCTGCCAACAGGCCAGTCCAATAAACTGGTTTGTTCAGAGGGGCCCTGGGCCAATGGGCCCTTAGCCGGCACATGGAAAGCGGATTTGCTCTGCGACATTATTCACACCGAGGGCGCGGAAATCATCGCCCGTTATGCGGAGGATTTTTATGCCGGAACCCCCGCCGTTTGCCGCAACCGTTACGGGAAGGGGCAGGTCTGGTATTTCGGTTCACGCCCCGAACCGGCGCTGATGGATCGTGTTATCGCGCTCATCCGCGATGAATGTGGAGTTGAGCCGGTCTTTCCCGTGCAGGAGGGGATCGAAGCCACCCGCCGTATAAAGGGAGCGCGGGAATTTATCTTTGTATTGAATCATAATAAAGTTGATACGGAAATTATTATCCCCTTTGCCTGCGGCGACCTTCTTACCGATAAAAAATTTACCCCAGGTGAGCGTTGTATATTCCCTGCCGCAGGGGTGATGATTTTGGAACTATAATTTTTTCCTCAATGCCCGCCCCGCGTAATAAAACCGAAACATCCGCCGCGCCCCTGTTTTTGATGGCAAGCGAAATGAGCCGCCCTTCCTGCCATTCAAAATTGAGTTCCAGGTTTCCCTTTGCGCGCGCCCCCCTGATGCGGCCGCAAGCCCAGCTTTGCGGCAGGGCGGGGAGGATATCCAGCACAACCTGAAACCCGCCGTCCCCGTAACGGATGCGGCTCTGTACCAGCATTTGGGTTATTCCCGCAAGCGCGCCGAAGTTGCCGTCTATCTGAAACGGCGGGCCGTTGTTAAAAAGATTGGGTAGGGTGTATTGGCTGAACAGGGCGTTGAGATTTTCCAGGGCGGATTCGCCGTCTTTCAGGCGGGACATAAAGTTGACCAGCCATGCGCGGCTCCAGCCGGTATGCCCTCCGTTAGCTGATATGCGGCGCTCAATGGTGGCGCGGGCGGCCTGGGCGAGTTCCGGCGTTTCGTCCGCGGTAATGGCGCCTCCGGGACAGAGCGCCCACAGATGGGAGAAATGGCGGTGGCCGGGCTCGGCTTCTTCGTATTCTTCGTTCCATTCGCGGATGGTTCCGTCACGGTGAATAGCCGGGGGGGGTATGCGCTCAAGCAGGGAGTGAAACTGCCCGGCGTTAAAGTCCTGGGCGCCGATAATTTCCGCCGCGCGGATAGCGGCCTGGAAAAGTTTGCGCAAGATTTGATTGTCCATTTCGCAGCCCGCGCACAGACTGACCGTATCGCCGTTAAGCCGATAGCTGTTTTCCGGTGAAACCGAGGGGGAGACTACCAGATACGGTTCTCCCGCAAGAAAATCGGCAAAAAAAACGCAGGCTTCCTTAATCAGGTAAAAATATTTTTCAAGGAATGGTTTGTCCTGGGTATACTCGTAATGTTCCCAAATGTGCAGTGTAAGCCACGCCGCGCCGAGAACCCAGTATGAACCGGGCAGCCAGTAATCGCGGGGCGCGGTGTCTCCCCAAATGTCGGTGTTGTGGTGGGCGGTAAAACCCCGGCAGCCGTACATAACTTCGGCGGTTTTTTTCCCGTTAGGGTACATCCGCTCAAGCAGATCAAAGAGTGGCTCTTCGGTTTCCGCAAGGTTACACATAACGGCAGGCCAGTAGTTCATCTGCGTATTGATGTTAATCGTATAGTCAGAGCCCCAGGGCGGGTCCAGATGGGAGTTCCACAAACCCTGCAAATTGGCGGGCAGAGCGCCGGGCCTGCTGCATGAAATAAGCGCATAACGGCAGAAATTAAAATACCGCACGGCGTTTTCATTATCGCGCAATTCCAGTTCCATGCGGTTGTACCATGAATGATATTCGCCGATATGCTCCGCCAGCAGTTGTTCCCAGTTATGCGCAATGACGCGGTTTATATTGCTAATACAGGCGGACACATAATCCGTTTCCCGAAAGCCGGTGCGGATATCGGCGAAGAGCAGAGCGTCATCGGCTTTTTCCACGGTGATAAAGCCGCCCTGACTCCGCTGTGTGCCGCCTCTCTGTACAACTTTTATCATCGCGCAAAAAGGAATGTCCCCGTCGCGGGTGATAAAGGCGGCGTCTTCGATATTTCCCCTGCGATCATAAAAAACGCCCCGGTCAAGATTGGCGCGAAAGGCAATTTTGCCGGATACCGGTTTGCCCGATACATCCGCCGCGCTGAAGCGGAGAACCAGCAAACCCGCCGCGGCGGAAATAAAACATTCTCGGGTGTATACCGTACCATTGTATTCAAAAGAGAGGGTATGCAGGGCTTGCGCTATATCCAGTTTGCGGCGGTAATTGCGCACATCCTGCAGCAATGGGCCACTGCGTGTCCCTGAGCCGGGATGGCCAAAGCCGCCTTCGGGGGAAAAACTGATCTGCAATTCGCCGGCGGTCTGGTACACTCGCTGGGCGGGAGGGGCGCCGCTGAAACTTTCAAGGCAGAGTTCTTCCGCTTCACGGACGCGGCCTTCGCCTAACAGCCGCCGTATCGCGGGGAGCGCCGTTTTTGCCGCGGGGTTGTTACGGTCGCGGTATGCGCCGGACCAGATTGAATCTTCATTGAGCTGAATCTTTTCACGGTCAGGCGAACCGAAGATCATCGCCCCCAGCCTGCCGTTTCCCAGAGGCAGTGCCTCTTCCCACTGCGCGGCAGGAGAGTCAAAAATAATAGTGTTAGTTGCCATTTGGTTTTTTAATTTTTTTCCACGCCGCCGTCAGGGCGTCGCTCATTTGATAGGGGGGGCGGCGCTTAATGTCGTTACCGGTATCCCATAATACCGGGCAAATGCCGTAATTCAGACAGATTTGCGTAACAGCGGTAAACCACCGTGTGCGGCCGGCCTCGATCTTGGTACTGTTAAATGACACGCCGTATTCGCCCAGAATTACCGGGATGCCATTCTCAAGAAAATTAGTCTTTAATTTGTCAAACTGGCGGATAAGTTCCGCATAATCCGCCTCCGCCGTATTTCCACTTCCCCAATCAATTTGATTTTTGCCCCAGGATTCATCTTTGTCAAGAATGCAGAAAGTCGCCGGGGTGTAGTAGTGAACCGACAGTATCAACCGATCGTCTGTTGTATCCGCGGGCATTTTGAAAAGCGGGTCGCAGGATCGGTCAATATCGGTCCAGTAACCGGAGATGAGCAGAAAGCGGTTTGCGTTGCCGCCGCCGGATGCGCGAACCGTATCAACAAAAGTTTGATTGAGCAGGTTTAGAATACGGAAGGCTTCGTTTTTACCGTCTGTGTTGCCGCTCCATTGGTTCCAGAGTGTGTCAAAACCGACTTCGTTCATGGCTTCAAAGATCAATTTGCCGGATGCGCCGGAGAATTTCTGCGCAATTTGTTTCCACACCGCGCCGAATTGTTTGGCTGTTCCCTCGGGATCATCGGCGGCGTTGAGTATCCAGCTTTTGGGACTGTTTCCGCCATCGTGGTGCAGGTTCAGGATGCAGTACATATCTTCGGCGAGTATCCAGTTTACCACTTCTTCCACGCGGTTCATCCGCTCAGGCGCAATTTGAAAATGGGGGGATGTCCCCAGATATTCAGCCCAGGTAACCGGCAGGCGGATTGACGTATAGCCGTACTTTTTTAGGGCGCGGATAAAATCAAGCGTGATTGACGGATTGCCCCAGCCGTTTTCCCCGGCGGGAGTATCGCTGACATGGTTGTTAATGGCGTCCAGGGTGTTGCCGATATTTATGCCAATTCCCATGTCCCGCACAAAAATCGTGGCGGGATTGTCCGGTATGCTTTCCGGTATACTCTCCGGTTTAATTCTTAACGATTCTTGTTCATCAAGCTTATTGACCGCCGTCTGACACGAACCCAGCGCCAGCACGATAACCGCAGGAATAAATTTTGTGAATAATATTTTCATTATTTTTCCCTTATGGCGGCGTAATGCTTTCCAACGTGTAACCCGGATTGACCGCCTTCATCATTACATCAAGAATTTGCTGCGCGTATGAGTCGTACGCGCTGCCGTCGCTGCGCTTGAGCAGGCCAAATTTCTCGGAGCCTGAACCGAAACCGGCGTTGTCCCAGTAGAAGGGGACAAAACCGCAGTCATGGGCATGCTTGGTAACGTACTCCATATAGTATTTCCGGTATGCGAAGGCCTCGCTTTGATTCACCGCGCCGTATTCCCCTATTATAACCGGAATGCCTTTATCAACAAACTTGGCTTTTACCGAATTAAAAGTATTTCGCACATTGTTCTCGTTGGCCCAATTACCGGGAAGCGCTTTATTTCCCCACACATTCTGCTCTGCCGATCCGGCAAAGTCGTAGGGGTCATAAAAATGGAAAGTAACGATGAGCCTCTCCTCCACGGTGTCCGTGGGCAGAACCAGAGACGATACGGTAACACTTGCCCTGGTAACCCAGCCGGGGATAATGAGAAAGCGATTACTGTTTTCGCCGCCCACCGCCCGTACCGTATCGACAAAGATTTGGTTCAGTTCGTTCACCCGACTGCGCTGAGCCGAGCTGCCATTGCCCCAACTGCCGTCGTGCAATTCGTTAAACGCCTCAAACAAAAGATAATTGCCGCTGTCCTTAAATTGCTCCGCGATCTGGCGCCATACCGCTTTGAACTTGGCGTCCATGGCTTCTTTTGTCGGCCCGGTTAAATCGGCGGTTTTTACCGAAAGCCAGTGACTGCTGTCTGCGCCGTCGTGGTGGATGTTAATTATCGCCTTCATTCCCGTAGCGCCGACATAACTCGCCACCGTCGCGACACGTTTGAGCCACGCTTCGTCTATGGCGTAGTCCGGCGCATCGCCTATCTTTGTACCCCAGGTAACGGGAATACGCACCGCGCCAAAACCTCGGGCTGCAACTCCGTTCATCAGGGCCTGGGTGGCTGCAGGATTACCCCAGGCCGTTTCGCCGGGAGTCAGATTGTTGTGAGCTTCTAAAGTGTTGCCAAGGTTCCAGCCAATTTTCATAGACGCCGTGAATTCCATGGCGGAGGACACTTCTTCACTGGGCGGTTCTTCCTGAGGATCGTCCTCATTCAGCTTCGGGTACTCCTGACATGAAAATATCAGGAACAGAATACCAAACAATAATGAAAATATTTTTTTCATTGTTAATCCCCTAATAGTTCCAGACTGCAAACATAACCGAAATCGCGCCGTTGTCCGCAGTCCAATCATTGCTTATGCGCACATCAGTCCGTTCATACCACACATCTACAGAAAAATAATTAACGGGCGTAAAACGGCAGCCAAATTTGGAAGTAACGCTTGCAAGGTCTTTGTTGTAGATCGGCGCGACAGCCAGCTCGTTTACCAGCCTCATATCCGCCGGGACATATTTGCAAAAGACATAGGGCATGATTTTGGTGTGCAGCAGATACTCAACCTGAACGATGCCGGCCCAGAGGAAATCGTTGTATGTCTTTCCATCCGGCGCGCTGTATCTTTTCCCGCTTATGTTCATCAGTTCCGCCTGAAGAAAGCCGCCGACATTGGGCAGGGGAGATGAACGCGGGTCTTCGTTAAAACTGATAACCGCGTTAAGAAGACCGAAAGTGTCTATGTTGACTCCTACCGCAAGGGCCGCCGGAATTTCCACATCGCCAATTTGAAGCCCGCCAATTTTGGTGTTGCGCTTGAACGCGGAACCGGTACCGCGGAAGTACCACTGGACGCCGCCGCCAAATTCGACATTGTACGCGCCGTTCCCGGTTTCGTAAATAAAATCAACTCCCGCATAGGGCCTGAGCGCCATGCGGTTGGGAAGGTTAAAGCGGTATTCGTAACCCAGGCCGAGGGCGATCGGGTTTTCTTCAAGCGCTGCGGGATTTGACAGCGGGTCGCTGTTTTCCACGGTGACCTTTTTGTAATTTGCCGCGGCCAGCAGGGAAAAATTGATCCGCTGGGCCAGGTCGGGACGCCATGAAATATCGCCTCCGGCTACCCAGGCATTTCCGTCGTTTTCTTCGGCTTTCAACCATGAACCGGCTTTAAGCGTAAAGTCAAAAATTTCACCGCTCATTCCGGCTGAAAGGTTTCCCGCGACTACCACTTCGCGGCGGTTAAGGTGCACAATGTCACGGCTTAACAGCCCCGTAATGCCGGGCTGCCCGTGAGACCATGTGCCGCCAACGGCGTTGCCGGGAACGTAGAACAGGGGGAAGGGCATACGGTTTTTGGCAATGTCGGTGCGGTTGGCAATTACCGGCTCAAACACCGTCCTGATTGAAGCCTGGGAGATGCTTATTTCCGGCTCAATCCCGGCGACTCTTACCCACCACTGATTGTACTCAAGCTGGGCGACGAAGGTATCAAACCAGATACTGGTCGCCTGATCCAACGATACATCGGACGGCTCCGCGTCGCCATGTATATAGCCGTCTCCCGGGCCGGGGGATACGTCATAACCACGCCAGCCATAGAAAGCGGAATTGGCCAGCTTGAGGGAAACCGAGACGGCATCCCGCTGCGGGGTGATGTTCCGATCCGCGTAGGGGGTAAACTCAAACCAAAGGCCAAAACCCGCGGTGGTCAACAGTCCGGTTGATCCGTCATTCGCATCGGTGGTAAAGGTTGTGTCGGCATCTATGGTAAAGTTGTTATTTCCAAAAAAGGGAACGGCTATCTCTGCAAAGGCAAAGGCGCTTACCAGCAGGATCAGCGCTGCGCTTATGATTTTCTTCATGATTACCCCCCCGCCTACATTCGGATGGTGAATACGGCGCTGATCAGGTTTCCTCCGACTTCCGTACCCCCGCCATCAAGCAGTTTGGTATCCATTTCGTAGCGGACATCAATCGAAAAGAAATGTATAATTGTCATGTAACAGCCCATGCCCGCTTTGACCAAATAATTGCCGGTTATACTGGTATCGTCAGCCTTAAATTCCGGCGCATACCCGCCCCGGATATAGGGGGTAAATTTTCCGGCAATCATGTATTCAAGCTGGGTAAGGATTCCAAAAGCGGAAGTTGAATTATCTTTTCCCAGCAGGTTGGACAGCTCAAGCTGGAGGAACCCGCCGAAATTGGGCAGCATTGAATCGGGCCCGGCAGGTTCAAAAAATGACAGCATCAAATTAATGTGAGAATCTTTGTTAATATTCATAAAGAGGGAAGCGCCGATGGGAATTACCTCGTCCCAGTCCAGCACCCGGCTGGAAGTGATGTTTTCGTAACCCCGCGTGTGGAATAAAACGCCCGCGCCCAGTTCCCATTCGTTTTCTTCCGCAATGGTATCCATGGCAAAGTCAAAACCCAGCCTCGGCGTTAGTATGTAACGATCCGAAAGGGGCAGCCGGTACTCCGCCAAAATGCCGAAGTTTACCGGGTTTTTTCCCGCCGTGGTTTCCCCGGTATTTTTTTCATAATTGAACCCGGCAAACCCGGTCAGGCCGAATCTGAGGTTCTCTATCGGAACCACTTCAACATCCGCGCCCACCAGCCAGGCATTGTCATTGTTTTCCCTGCCGTTTTTGGCGGAGGCGGTTTTAAGGGCTGCGCTGATCCAGTTGAATTCCGCGCCAATGGCAAGGTCCCCGGAAATGGCCCCCCGGTAATCGTCATCCACATAGTCCCGCACGATTCTGTTTTTGAGTATGGGAAAATTCTGTATATTGTAGCGTTCGGTATGCCATAGAGCGCGGGTAGAACTTCTGCGGTAATACCAGCGGTCGTTGACATCCATTACTTCGTCATATATGGAAAAGAGGCTTATCTGATCGGTCTGGAATGCCGTGGTGGAGCTTGCCACCCGGAAAAAATAATTGGTCCACACCACATCCGCGGAAAAGCTATCGAATGACAACACCAGCGGCCGGGCGGTCCAGCTATTAAAATTGTCCTGCTCATAATTGCCACCCCTTTGCTCGTATACATTCCACCAGGTAAAGGATGCGTTTTTCAGGGCGATGCGCACCGCGGGCTCATTAAAATCCTGTGGGTACAGGCCCCGGTCTGCGGCGGCAAACAGGGGGAAGATCAGTTCCAAACCCGCCTTTGTTTCCAACCCGGTGGATTTATTATCTATATCCCAGGCAAAGCCGGTACTGGCCTCCATCCCCAGAGTAGCGGTTTTCCCTGTGGTCAACAGGGAACCTTCCTCCACCGGGACCTCCTGAGCATACAGGCACATAACCGGAACCAGCAAAACAAGCAGCGCTATATATTTTTTCACGGTTTTTCCTCCTCGTTGAGTGACTAAACAAGTCTAAACCCTGTTTTTAACGCCCAAACACCCCGAAAATTGGATGATTTTTACCCGTTTTTTGTATTCGCGGAAAACATGTGATTTTTTTCAATTTTTTTTCCAAAAGACTAATGCAAACTGCATGTTCTCGTCATATATAGGGCGGAGGTATTTATGACCAAAGATGATGCCAGCCATGACAAACTACAATGGCATCCCGCTTTCGTTGAAGCCCTTCAGTTGGAACTGGAGGCATACCGGGACGCGCTCGAGTTTTTTCCAGAATACCAGCTAACCGCCGGACCATTGAAGATCGACTGCGTGGTGGTAAAGAAGGCAAAAGATGTTGTCATCAAGAAGAACATCGCCGCCATATTCAGGGAGTGGAATCTGCTGGAATACAAAAGCCCGGACGACTATGTTTCAGTTGAGGATTTCTACAAGGTATACGGTTATGCCTGCTTGTACGCCTGGATAGAGAAAGCGCCCATAAACAGCCTGACGATGTCATTTGTGGAAAGCCGTTATCCGGGAAAGCTGATAAAGCATTTGAGAGAGGTGCGCAGTTATACGGTTGAAGAAACAAGCGCGGGGATTTATACTATACAAGGAGACATCCTGCCGATACAGATGATAGACAGCCGGCAGTTATCGGCGGGAGAGAATTTGTGGCTGAAGAGCCTGAGTAACCGGCTGGATCTATCGGCGTTTGAGCAGATAAGCGCGGGGATAGCCCGACAGGGGAAGACGGCGCGGATTACCGCGTACAGAGACGCGATAACAAACGCAAATGCAGAAATCGTACAGGAGGCAATACAGATGGGAACAAGGTTAACGTTAAAGCAAGTACTGGAAGACGCCGGCTGGCTTGCCGAATGGGAAGCCAATGGCGAGGCCAGGGGTAAAGAGCGCACGACGCTCGACATCGCCCGCAAGATGAAAAACAAGGGGCTGCCACTTACGGAGATTGTTGACATAACCGGCCTCGGCATAGAAACCATCTCCAGTTTGCAATGAGGGCAATACAGATGAAAGCAAGGTTAACAACAGAGAAAGTACTGGAAGACGCCGGCTGGCTCGCCCGATGGGAAGCCAACGGCGAGGCCAGGGGTAAAGAGCGCACGACGCTCGACATCGCCCGCAAGATGAAAAACAAGGGGCTGCCACTTACGGAGATTGTTGACATAACCGGCCTCCCCATAGAAACCATCTCCAGTTTGCAATGAGGCAATGCACAAAAAAAGGGCCGGTTGCCCGGCCCCCTATGTCATGGAGTGAATGGTCTAATAAGCAGTGAAGTTTCGTATCTCAAAACTTCTGCTCTCTGATGCGCCATTGTTCTTATCTCCGTTTCCAGCCATAAATTTCATAATCTTTGTTTTATCTATGGTAGATGGGCCATCCTCGGGCCATCCTCTCTCCAAACTAGAGAAAGGACAATCTTTCTCCCACCATTCACCGTCTGTACTTGTAAAAGAGCCCCAACCGAAAACAAAAACGGTTCCATCTTTACCGTCATCCATCATAAGATAAACTGTGGATTGGTGTTCGGTTTTGTAATCAAATTTAAACCCGGAATAAGCCGATATATCCCAGTACTCACCTTCCGGCATAACTAATTCTCCCCACAGTTCTTTTCCCGTAACGGTAAAAGTTGCTGAACCCTTGCCTACGGTTACGGTTGCTTTTTCCTGGTTTTTTTCAGTAGCGGTAAAAATTTTGTCTAAGTCGGTGCCTGTACTGCTATTATTATCTTTTTTCTTCTTCTTTTCGTCATCATCCCCCCCCCCCCC
>JGI24698J34947_10000953_pt1 | contig 14734 bp, 15 predicted proteins | sample TergutMp193P3_FD_34947 | JGI IMG/M metagenome (IMG submission 34947) | reverse complement strand
ACGGACCCAGTGGTTAACAGCCACTTGCTCTGCCAGCTGAGCTACAGGGGATAGGCACCAAAAAATCATACCAAAAAACACTAGTGATACACCAGTAACACTTTTGATAGAATTATAGGAAAAACGCTAAAAAGTGTCAAGAGGGGAACCTTCGCCCTTATGGGCTCGGTTGAGGTTCAAGAGGGGAACCTTCGCCCTTACGGGCTCGGTTGAGGTTCAATAGGGGCGGTTTTTCCCGTTCAAATTCAAGCTTGAAAAAACGCCTCGGGGAACTTAAAATTATACTAGGGTACTAAATGAGATCGCAGGAAAAAGAGGAATTGGTCAGGATTATTGCCGAAATTGAGGGTTTTATCGTGGAAAACGGCGGTATTTTCAGCGATTGGTACGTTGGCATTACCGCAAATATCAAGTGGCGTCTGCATAGCTACCACAATGTAAAAGACACCAGCGTTTTTGTTAAATCCCCTTCAATTGAATTCGCGCATATTATTCAAAGGTACTTTATCGAGGTGCGCAAAACGGACGGCGATATCGGCGGCGAAGACGAAGGCAGTTTTTGTGTGTATGCGTATAAAAAAAGGGATCATACAAAAGAAAATGATGAACAGGGGTGAGTTTTTCCTAAAATCTCACTAAAAGGGCAAAAAAAACCCCGGAGAAAGGAGTAACTCCGGGGTAGGAGAAATAGGAGGAACATGAAATCACACTAGTCTGCTGACTATACAACCAGAAATCGGGGAAAAGGTTACAAAAAAATTGATGTTTTTGCGGCCGACAGGGGCTTGCGCCTCAGGATTCGGACTTCCATTGGGCGATAAAATGCTCGTAGGCGGCTATTGTGGCGGCCATTGTGGTGTCTTGGAGACTGCCGCGGCCGCCCCAGTCGGCTCCGTCCATAATGTACAGGTGCTTGAGGATTCCCTCCAAATCCTCAACTTTACAGAGAGGGTCCGCCTGCCGGCGGCGTGCAAGACCCATTGTCTCTTCCTCAAATGTTTCCCGGTATTTGATATCCCGCCATTCTTCGCTTGCGCCCATCTCAGTCCCCATAAGCAATCCGGCGGTTCCACACTCCCCTGCTCAAAGTCGGTTGAGGTACCAGCAAACTGGTTCCGCTTAGTGCGGTTTCCTGCCGTTTTACCCAACTGCCTGCGCCGTCCATCTCGTATATGTAGCGGTACTCCACGCTTAACTCGTCGGTTTCATCAAATACTTTTACAATCGTCAAAAGTCCCTGAGTATCCCACTGCATTTCATATCGAAAATCGGGGCACTGCCAAAAAATGGGGCGGTTATCCCTGTAAAGCGCCGAAAAAGTTTTGTCTGAAATGTCTGCTTCGGATATATTCCCGAAAGAGTCAAAAAAATAATCTTCAAATGTTACTTCTTCGCCATTGTAAATTTGAAGGGTTCTTACGCGCCATTTTTTTTCTATATAGATGACAGAAGCCTTGCAAAACGCAGCCATATTTCCCTCGCTGTCGTACCATGTTTCCGTTAAAAAAGAGGGCGTTTCAAAAATAAAAAGATAAAAATCTCCGTCTTCGGACGAAACTGTCAAGGGCGGAAAAGAGCCGCCCGGCGAAAGCTCGCTGTATGGCAAGAAATCCGCGGGGAAAATAATATTCCACTCTTTTTCTTCATCATTTTTTGATGAGGAAATCTTCATTTCGCGCAAAGCGCCCGAGGCGGCATAAGCGGCCTTAACTTTCGAGTACCCGTCTTCGGAAAAGAAAGGAAATTCCAAAAGCCGCCCTTCCCTGTCCCGCCTGACAGCAAAACTGTCATCATCGTTGGAAAGTTCGATAAGCTCGGGCAGTTTTTTCCCTGCATAAAAACCATCAAAAGGAATACCTTCAGGCCAGTCAGGCCGCCAGCGCACATCGCCTGAAAAAACGGTTTCAAGAACAGGTATCAGAAAAAAATTGGGGCCGTCTTTTGAATCGCCTTCCTGCGAGAAAGCCGAAAAAGCAGTTAAAAGAAAAAGAAATAAAAAAACAACCGCTTTCTTTTTCATGCCTTTTTCCGTTTTAAATATTTTTCTTTTATTTCACATAACCCGACAGGCTGCAATGAAAAAACAAGCGCGATAGGGAGCATCAGCATCTGATCTGTAAGATTCTGCTGGTAAAACATGGGCAAAAGCTTTATAAGCATGGAAACAAATATTCCAAGAACAGAGAGAAGCCAAATAAAGCGCAACGCCGCTCCGTAAAATACAAGTTTATCCTGTTTTTTTGTTAGCGCGTAACAGATTCCAAAAGGAACCGATGCAAGCAAAAGTGGCGTGCAAAAGAGCATGTTCGCGTTTTGATAAGTATAGTCATGATTGGTAAAGAGGCTTAAAAAATAAAGAAGAAGTCCTGCAAATCCAAAAACAAGGCCGGCAAGACTCATACTGACGCCGGCTAAAATTCTCCCTATCCTTTTTCCCTTTGCCTGCAAAATGAAGAAAAAGCCAAAAATGGCGGATAACACAAGGCTGAAGGCCAGCTCCCGCGGCCATTGTCTGCGCGGTGTATCCAGCACTCCCGGCCTGTTTTCCGCCGTAAAAACTTTTTCAACATTCGTTACCAGTTTTCGCCTGACGCCGTCCGCGTCTGTGTACAAGAAATCTTCTATTGTTCTGCCAACTTCCGATGGAAGGAACATATCGTCCCACACCGTAATCGGCCTGTCGATTACCTGCCCCATCCAGAAATTGAGAATCCAGTCTACCGCAGGCGAAAACCATGTGTGGCGGCGAACATGCTGTCTGAGCGTAAAACGGCCGGGAGTCTGTATATATTGTTCCTTGAATTGTCCGTCTGTCGCAAGATCGATAATATCGCGAATCCTTGTGGAGCAATTATCCCTAAAGTGATGGTAATAATAATTGCGGTTTTCAGGAAGAACATTTACATCCGCAAACTCCTTCACTTTTGCTCTGGCCGCAGCGGGAATATCCAAAGTGTAAATTGTAATATCGCGGTTAAAATAAACATATAACGCCAAATTTCTTTCGGCGGTTGAAACACTGCAATGGTAAAGAAGCCGTCCAAAAGCAAAATTAACAAAAAAATTATTGCTTTTGAATGAAAAAACCCCGTAATCGTAAAAACTATTTTTATTTGCATCAGAATCTTCTATTATCAGGCCAATATGTCCCCACCAAAAATAAAGCTCGTCTCCGGGCCCCATTACAGCTATTTTTAAGCGAAGGTTTTCTCCTTCAGAAAAAAGCGCAGTCCCCGATGCAAGAAGCAATACCAAAGTAAAAAATACTATTTTTTTAACCATTACAGTAAGTGTGCATCATTAACAGCTCTTTTTCAATAGGACAGGCCTTATTTTTTTTTATGGTTTATCAGATTAACCGCCAAATCTACTTCGGACAGGCTGATGCCAAGAAGAGAAGAGATTTCTCCTGGGGAAATGCCCCTGAAAATGAGTTTTTCTATTTCACTTCGGATCTGTTTTTTTGAGGGAGTTTTTTGCAAAGTATGAGTAGGCTCCGACTGCGCAGGTTGCAGTGAAAGCTCAGGCACAGGGGGTTCAAGCGAAAGTTGCCGTTCTTGAGTTCTTACGACGGAAAGTTTTGGCGCAGGCGGAGCTGTTGGCGCTGAGGGCGCGGTCTCGGCCGGAGTTTTCAGGGCTGCCCGTATGCCGCGCCCAAGGCTTGTATAGAGAGCCTCTCCTGTTTTACTTCGCTCAAGTTCCCGCACATAAACATTGATGCGCTTGTCGGTCTCATCCAGAATTGAATTAAGTTTTTTAATACGCTCTTCAACAAGCTGGGAATCCCTGTCCGTAACGGCGTTGATTTCCGCGTTAAGCCTGTAAACCTCTGTTCTGTACTCGGCCAAAAGTTCATTCACAGAGGTGCGGTGTTTTATATACCATTTTGCAAAAAATAAAAAACACAAACAAAAGGCCAAGCTTATTATGGAAAGAATAAGTGATATATTCATAGGCTGATATCTATATTCCTGCCCAAACTTGGATCGTATAAAACAGAAGAGGTTTTTTCTTCTTCATCTGCTTGTCCTTTTCGGCCTTTTTCTCTTTTCCTGCCTTCGCCCTGCTCGCGCTTGGAGTTATCATTTACTTTTTCGGTTCCCTCTCCCGTGTTTTGCGCCTCGTTAACCTGCTGTATATGTTCCTCGGCTTTCTTTTGAATCTGATCGCTCAGTACGGCTTGCTGCAAGACTTGTCCTTCCTTAAAAGCGTGAGCCTTGCCAACCTTATCCAGTTGGGTAAAAAGTGTTTGAAGATCAATTGGAGTTATAGCCATCTAAACCCTTCGCGGCAATTTCATCGGGTTCCTCGTACTTGGATACCCGAATAAGCCCGTTCTCCAAAATAAATGTTACTGCCTTGTAATCCGTGCGCACGTCTTCTTTCACATCACGGATAACAATTTCTACGCCGGGGAAGACTTTCTTGGATGCCGACACTTTTCCGCGCACCTGCATCTCGTTTAAGTATTCCTGAATTTTCGCAATTCCCTCCGTTGCTTTCTTTAATTCCTCTGTTAAAATTTGCCGCTTATCCATCAGCTCCTGAAGGTACGCTTCTTTATCTTCAGGCAGGGACTTGCGTTGTTTTTTTGTATTGATAAGAGTTTGAAGATCGAGTTTGAGGCCCTCAAGTTCTTCTTCCGACGCCGTTTTAACCGTAAAAAGTTTTTCCAGTTCCATCTTGCTCTTTGGATCAAATCCCACTTCAAGGATAGTTTCGGTTCCGCTTGTGGCATTGCCCAAAACATTCGCGCTGATTTCCTCTCCGGCGCGCAGGCGGCCGCCCATGATATTGGCGCGTTTGCCCTGGCAAAGAATGCTCTTTAGCGCGTCTACATAGGAATTGATAATGCCGTCCGTTACAACCACCATGTTGCCGGATTCAACATTCGCGTTTTCCATAAAGCGCGACCAGATTGAGCGCCCGGCGCGAATCTTGCCTCCGCCCTTACCGTTAATTCCCTGATAGATAATTATGTCCCCTTCCGCGTCCAATTCCGCTTTTCCTACAGTTCCCTTCACTTCAATATTTCCGGCCGCTTTTACGGAGAAACCGTCTTCCACGGCTCCGTTAATAATTACGGTTCCAAGGAAGATAATATTTCCCGTTTTAAGATTTACGTCGCCTTCAACCGTGTAAACAGGCTCTACGTTTACCTTGCCGTTTGCAAGAATTACCTGCCCGTTTATATCAGCAAGAATCGTATCGCCGTCATCTCCTACATGCACATTGTTTCCGACAGGAAGGGGAATATCGCTTCCTGATTTTGCCGGAAGAACTATTCCTGTAATAGTCTTTCCGTCAACGCCTTTTTCCGGCGGTATTTTTTTGGCAAGAACTTCATTTTGCATAACGTTTTGAATAATACCGAGTTCCTTAAAATTTACCTTGCCGTTTGTTCCTTCTTTCAGCTGTATTTTGGTTTGATCGGTTTCAAATTTATATTCAATATATGCGTCTTTGCCGTTTACGGGTTTTAATCCTTCGGCTACTTCCACCTTTTCCCTGAAAACAGGCTTGTCCGCGAAATCGATTAAAAATTCTTCTTTTACGCCGTGGTAAACCCTGTTCTGTTTCATCAGGCTCAAATAAGTTTCGTAGGTTATATCGCAGCCGCCTTCTCCCGGAGGCGTTATGGTAACGTAAACTCTCATTTCGTTGTCTTCTACTTCTACATGCGCCATGCTGTCGTTCATTGGATTGTGGGTATATTCGCCAACCTTTACATAAATCCCGTCGGCGGCGTCTACAAGTTTTTCTACCATTGAGTTGTCAATATTTGCGGCTTCCTTTACGCTGAGAGAATGCATCGCAAGCGTCATGCTCGCCTTCTTTCCCTTTCCTGAAGGAGGCGTAACTTTAAGATAAACTCCGTCGGGACGGCGCTGAGCAAAAGCGTCTCCGTCTTTGTCCATGATAACAGGACCGTCGGAAGTGATTTCTTCCGTAAACAGCTCTTCGTCGGCTGTTTTTTTCTTTACTGTGACGCGCTCATACGCGCGAATTACCCAGTCTTTCTTTCCCGCTCCCATAAAGCCCGACGAGCCTCTTTCGAGAATTTCGTATTCAAGTTTTCTGATTGAAGAGTCAAGAAGAGAGGCGGCTTCATTTACCGCCGCTTCAAGAGTAGGACCGGAAGCTTCTATTATTCTGATTGCCCGATCCTGTTCCAGATGCTCTTTTACAATTTTTTGCAACTGGACAAAATCGATCATACAATACCTTTTCTTATATTTGTTAATTTGGATCTAAGATGTAAAATCGCCTTGGTATGAAGCTGGGAAACCCTCGATTCCGTTACCTGCAATACACGGCCGATATCCTTCAGGGTTAGATCCTCAAAATAATACAGAACAAGAATTTTCTGTTCTTTTTCCGGCAGTTCTTTGATTGCCTCTGTAATAACGCGGCGTACTTCATCATTTACAACCATCACGTCGGGATTAAGGCTTGCGGGAGATTCGATACCGTCTCCGATGGAAACTTTATCGTTTTCGTCGCCTGAGTACCACAAATCATTGAGCGATATTATCGAAGTTCCGGAAATTTTTTGTATAACCTTCATGTATTCCGCTTCGTCTATTCCCATGGCCCCGGCAATTTCCTGATCGGTTGCCGGCCTGCCGAGCTGTCCTTCAAGCGATGAAATGGTTGATTCTATTTCGCGGGTTTTTTGCCTGACGGAACGCGGAACCCAGTCGATCAGACGAAGCTCGTCGAAAATTGCGCCCCTTATGCGCGTAACGGCATAAGTTTTAAACTTTACGTTTTTTTCCGGGTCGAACTTGTCGATTGCGTCAATAAGGCCGAAAACGCCGAACCCTACAAGGTCGTCGAATTCAACGTTATTTGGCATTCCGACAGCAACTTTGCCGGCTACATATTTTACCAGCGGAGCGTACTGCTTGATAAAAGCTTCCCGTATTGCGGGATCCTTTGTTTTACGATACTGCTGCCACAGTTCCTCTTCAGTTTTTTCTTCCGGCATTCCCAAACCTACCCTTTATCCTTTATTAAAACTGTTCTTATGCCTTCCGCCAATTCCTTGGGGTTAAAATCTCCCTTTAAGGGCTGTGGCTTATTGCCCTTGTTGTACTGTCCCGAATCGCCTTCCTCAAAACTTTGCGGCGGCGGCGCCTGCCCGGGCGCGGGGGAAGAATCCTCTACGTCGAAGCTTCCTGAAAAGGCCGTCGCCATTGAATCCAAATCCGGCAGACCTCCCAACCCATCGCCTGAGTCGTCTCCAAAGCTTGGCGTAAAAGCAGGCCCGCTGACCGGAGCGCTTTTCGTTTCAGCTTCCCCCCCCGAAGATTCAAACCCTGAAGGTTCAAACCCGGATGGCTCAAATCCTGAAGGCCCAAACGCGGAAGGTTCAAAACTCGGAAACTTCCCACCCTGATCATCATCAAAAAGATCAGCGCCTGGACTATTATAATCCTCTTCTTGACTTCGGTCTATAGCCTGCTGTTGAACTTCCGCCCTGCTTTCAGTCTTAGGCCGGAAGGCCCCGGAAATCAAGTCTTCGATATTGCCCAAATCCTGCATATCGTCAGACCCTGCGGTTTTTTCCGGCACGGCGTACTCGCCGCCTCCTCCGCCCAGAGTGATATTTACGCGGGAGCCGGGCCGGTCAAAGGTGATTTCAGCGGAAGATTCGTTATCGTCAAATAAAAGCTCCGGAAAGAAGCTGTCTACAAGGACGCGGATTCCGTAGCCCATGCCGAAGAAAATAAGCGTTAAAACAAGGGATCTAAGCAATATATAAGGCAGGGTTACGCCAGAGATTATCCCCAGAAAAACGGAAATAACCAAAGCGATGGCCGCAAATACAAGGCCCCACCTGATGTTATACACTGCCTTCCTCTTCCTTGCCGCTGAATAATCTTCTCAGCATCGCGCCAAAACCGCGCGATTCGCCTGATTTGTTGCGATCCATGCGTTCGACGATGTGCTGAACGCAGATACTTGCCTTGCACTTTGGGTCTACTACCATAAAGGGCTTTTGGCGCAAAACCGCATGGGGAACGGACGCGTCGTCGTAAATAAAGCCAAGATAATCTACCTTGAGGTTAAGGAATTGACCGGCAATATTTATCATTCTGTCCGCGACGCTTTTTGCTTCCGCGGCTCCTTTGGCGCGGTTGACAACAAGCTTAAGATTCACGTTAAGAGAATCGTACTCTGTCGCGATAATTTTGATGATTCCATAGGCGTCCGTGATAGCGGTCGGCTCGGGCGTGGTAATAATTACCGCGTCATCGGCGGCGGCGATAAAATCCAGCACATTGCTGGAAACGCCGGCGCTTGTGTCTATGATGACTATATCCGCGTTTGAAAGCGAATCAAGTTCGGCAATAAAGTCTTTTCTGTCGTCTTCGCCCAGGTTTGCTATTTGGGAAAAACCGGAGGCGCCGGCTACTATGGAAATGCCGTAGTCGGTTTCCACAAGGATTTCCCGGATTGATTTCTGTTTTTTTATTACATGGTAAAGGTTGTATTTTGGGATCATATTGAGCATAACATTCACGTTCGCAAGCCCAAGGTCGGCGTCCATAACTATTACTTTCTTTCCAAGCCGGGCGAATGCCAGGGCCATATTTACAGAAAGGTTGGTTTTTCCCACCCCGCCCTTGCCGGATGTAACGGTAATTACGCGGGCCTTATCAACCGACTTCGCGCTTGGCTTGGACGCCGCGGCGCTTTTTGACGAGGTCTGGCTGTCTTTCTTCCGCCTCATAATTTCGCGCAGTTGTTCAGCTTGATCTTCCATGTTTAACTCCACTTACCACTTGAATTGCTCGGCTTCGCCCGACGGGAAGCGTTTTTCTATTTTATCACGGTCTACTTTAAAGCCCTCCAGATTGATAAGAAAACGCACCACCGATGCCTTTTTTATATCCTTGGGGATGACTGTCTGCCCGTCCGTTATATAAGAGATCGATTTTCTCTTTTCGGCAAGAGCAGATATCACGTTTCCTACGCGATCCGTCTCGTCGATTTTTGTAATTATTACCGAACGGTAATTGAAGGGCTCAAACTGCCTTAAAATGTCGTCCATGTCGCTGGCCTTTGTTCCCGCTCCCATAACTAAATGCACCTGCGCGTTCTTTCCGCATCCGTCCAGTATCTCCTTCATCTCGCCCAGCTTGGCGGAATCTTTAGGGCTTTTCCCTATTGTGTCAATCAGGAAAAGATCAGTATCTTCCGAGTAAAGCGCGATTTCCTTTTTCATGTCCTGTTTGTTATCCACGCAGGAGACCGGAAGCTCCATGATGTTGCCGAACGATTCCAACTGCGTTACCGCCCCGATTCGGAAAGCGTCTATTGTTATCATGCGAACATCAACCGCCGGAATTTTTTCCGTCCCGATGCTGTAAATCGCGGCAAGTTTTGAAATTGTCGTTGTTTTCCCCACTCCTGTAGGGCCGACAAGAACCATAATCCTGGGTTTTTTCTGGAATTTTTCTTCGGTATAAATACTGATGCTTTCGCCTATCCATTCAAGCAATTTTTCCTGAACGGTTTCTTCGTTTTCCAGCGACTCAAGAGGAAGCTCTTTGCGCAGTCTTTCAATCATCGCGTCTATATAACCTTGAGTAAAATCATTCTGTTTTAAAAGTTCAGCCGCTTTTGTAAACGCCGGATGTTCTTCCGTCTTGGCGCCTGTTTCAATTTTTTTCCTTATCTCATCAAGCGATTCCAGAATTTTCTGCGAAGTTTCCCTGCCGCCCAAAGCTACCTGCTCGTAGCTTTTTCCCGCGGCTGCGATTACTTTTCTTTTTTCTTCTTCCAGATCCGCGTGCGCGCCGCGCGAAGGATCAGAAGTATAACCGCGCTGAAGGGCGGCGGAAACGTCCGCGGCATGCCAGGAAACAGGAGAAGCGGTATGATATCCTCCGTGCCACGACGGATTTTTATAGAGAGTGGGAGAAAAGAAGAATTCAACCTCGACTCCCGGTTTGGAAAACAATCCCATAAAGCCGCCAAGCCTTACTTCCTTTTCGCTTAAAATCTGAAAAGGCCGTTTGTATTTTTCGGCGATTTTCAGTTCGCAATCTTTTCTGCTTGATCCTTTCTCAATATACATTTCCATTTTACTGCTCCGCTATATTTTCTTCGTTTCTGATAATTCCCACAGCTTCGGGAATTATTTCCGGCACTATTTCCGGGACGGACAAAACCGCTAAATCCGGCAGTTCGCGGTCGGTGGAATTTTTCACAAGGAAGCGCGCCTGTTCCGAACACAGGATAACCGGCATCCAGCCCTTTTCCTTGACTGCCGCCACCGCCTTGCTGACCGCCTTGATCCATATTTTATGAGAGGGCGGATCAAGCGCGGAAACAATTCCCGACGGAGTCTCGTACTTGCTGTCGATGATTTTCTGCTCAAGAGACGGGTCAATCGTGAGCACGCGCAGTCTGTGATCTTCGTCGGCGTACTGGTGGCAAATTTGGCTGGCAAGCGCCTGGCGCGCTTTTTCCGTAAGGAACCAGGTGTTTTTGGACACCGGCGCGTAATCTGCGATTGATTCCAGAATGGAAACCATGTTGCGGATGGAGACCCTTTCGCGCAAAAGTCCGTGCAGTATTTTTTGTATTTCCGTTACGCGCAAACCCTTGCCTTCGCGCATAACTTCTTCGACAACAGCCGGGTATTCTTTGCGCAGGGTGTCCAGGATAGCCTGCGTATCCTGAAGACCGAGAATGTCCGCGGCGTGGCGGCGGATTATCTCCGTTAAATGAGTCGCGATTATGGAAGGCGGATCTACCACCGTGTAGCCTGCGCGTTCGGCTTCGTCCCTTCTGTCCTGCGATACCCACATTGCGGGAATTCCGAAAGTGGGCTCTACAGTTTTTTCACCTTCGATTTCGGTTGTTACGGTTCCGGGATTTATGCACAGATAAAAGCCGATGCGGATTTTTCCGCGCCCGGAATCCACTCCCTTTATCTTGAAGCAGTACTCGGAAGGCTCCAGTATCGAGTTATCGATAATGCGCACTTTGGGAATCACAAGCCCAAGTTCCAGGGCGGACTGACGCCTTACGCCCTGCACTCTTTCAAGAAGCTCCGCGCCTTTTTCCTTTTCAACTAACGGAACAAGTCCGTAGCCCAGTTCCAGGGAAAGAGAATCGAGCGGAACAACGGGAGAAAATTCTTCTATTTTTTCATCTTTGCGGCTCCGTGTTTTATCCATCATATCTTTAAAGCCGGCTTCCTGCTTTTGTTGGCGCCCAATCCTGAACGCGTGAACGGCGACAAGAATCGCCATTGGAATAAGCACATACCAGGGGAAGCCGGGCAGAACCGCGAGGATCACAAGCACTCCCGAGCAGATCCAGTAGATGACCGAATCACGGGAAAGAATCTGAGTCAGCACCTGCTCTGACAAATTGCCGGTCGCGGCCGCGCGGGTTACTACGATACCCATCGCGGTAGAAACAAGCAGGGCCGGAAACTGCGAAAGAAGTCCGTCTCCTATGGAAAGACGCACATAGTTGTTTGCCGCAACTGCCAAACCCTCGCCGCGCATAGCCGAACCGATAATAATGCCTCCAAGTATGTTTACCGCGGTAATAAAAATGCCGGCCTTTACGTTGCCGGAAATAAATTTGCTTGCGCCGTCCATAGAACCGTAATAATCAATTTCCATCTGTATCTGTTTCTTTCGGTTCTGCATCTCTTCTTCGTTAATTGAACCTGTATTGAACTCGGATTCTATGGCCAGCAGTTTTGGCTGCATGGCGTCCAAAGTAAAGCGCGCGGCGACTTCCGAAACGCGCGTCGCTCCCTTTGTAATAACCACCGCCTGTACGACAATAATAATAACAAAGATGATAAAGCCGATAACAATGCTTTCACTGCCCGTAGAACCAACGACAAAATTTGAAAAGGCGAGTATCATTTTGCCGTCAAACTTCACTCCTTCCCTCAAAATCAGCCGCGTGGATGAAATATTCAACGCAATGCTGAAAACGGTGGAAACAAGCAGAATTGTCGGGAAAAGATTAAAATCGGTCGGTTTATTTGTGTAAAGCACAATGAGCAGTATCAAGAGGGAAAACATCAGGTTAAAAGCCATAAGCGCGTCAAGAAGAAACGTAGGCAGGGGAATGATCATCATTATCAATGTAACCAGCACCGCTACCGTGGGAAAACTGTTCTTAAGAAAACCAAAAGGATTTCGCGAAACTGTTCCTTCTGTGCCTATTGCCGCATCAGCCATTTTTCTTTCCCCTCATTACGCGCTAAGCCTCCTTCGCCTTTCTTCGTTAAGCCGCCAAACCCTGCTCAAAATTAAAGCCACAGTATTCCAGTACGCTTCGGGAATAATGTCGCCCACCTCTGTTTCCCGGTACAGCACCCAGGCGAGAGGTTTGTTTTCTACCAGCGGCACTTCATGATCCTGCGCAATTTTTCTTATCCTTGCCGCCATTTCATCCTCGCCGACGGCGACAACCATAGGACCGGGCATTGTTTTCTGATCGAACTGGATAGCCACGGCGAGGTGGGTCGGGTTTGTTACTACAACGTCCGCTTTCGGAACCGCCTCGGTGATATTCTGCCTTAACATCTCGCGGAAGCGGCTGCGAATCCTGCTCTGCATCATCGGATCGCCTTCCAATTGCTTAAATTCTTCTTTTTGCTCATAACGCGTCATCTTGTTGCGTTCCCGGAAACGCCAGCGCTGGAACAAATAATCCGGTATCGAAAGAATCAACAGCAAAAACCCGGCAATCAGCAACATCATTATCGCAATCCTTGTTACAGTTACAAGGCCGGTCCAGATATCCGCTTTTTGCAGATTGAGCAGTTTATATCTTTCCGAATAGATTAAAACAAAAGCTACTATTCCGATAATTGCCATCTTTGCGATTGATTTTATGAAATTGTAAAACCCGTCTACGGAGAGAATGCGCCTGAAGTACTGCCCAAACCGCGGTAATGCCCGCGAAAGGTTTGGAACAATCGGTTTTGTAGTAAAAAGTCCGCCTCCCAACTGCACCAGATTGGAAAAAATAGCAGCGACAAGCGCCACAAGCAGAATAGGCCAGACAAGCCGGATAAAGTACCTTAAAAAATTCAGCCATACAAGATCGTCTTTCGTCGGGTCAAATTCCGTAACTCTTGAAAAGAAAAACTTAACCATTTCGCCGCAGGTGCGCAGCATGGAAGGCGCAAGGAAAAGCAAAAGCAGAGCCGGCATCAATAAGCCGATAGCTCCGACAAGTTCCTGGCTCTTTACTACCTGCCCTTCTTTACGCAGTTCTTGCAGTTTATGTTCGGAAGGCTGTTCGGTCTTGCCCGGCGCGTCCTCATCGTCGTCAGCAAACCACTGTAGGTCAATGAGCAGTGAGCAGTTTGTTAACAAGGGCAGTTTCAAAAGTTCATCGTTCATTGAACCACCCCCGTAATTTGGCGGCCGACCTGCGTGTAGAGAGTTTCGATATCGCGGAAGCCGCCTTCGATAAGGTTTTTAATTGTTTCGGTTATAAAAGGAAGCGAAGCATAAATAAGAATAAAAGCCACGGAAATGGAAATCGGGAAGCCTTCCGAAAGAATGTTGATCTGCGGAGCCGCTTTGGAGATTAAACCTGTTGTAAGAGAGGTCAGGAACAGAGTGCCGAGAATTGGCAGAGAAATTATCATCGCGTCATGGAACAGGCGCGGAAGGCCGGAAGCCAGCATTTTAACAACAGGCTCCCTGCCTTCGATAAGCGAGATTATGTTGAGCGTTTGCACAGAACGCCAGAAGCCGCCGAGAAAAAGCGTATAGAAGCCGCCCATTGTTACAAAGATCAGCATGGATACAATGTTAAGGTACTGGCCCATAAGAGGATTTTCAATTTGAGAAAGGGGATCGAAAGTTTCCGAAGCGCCGAAGCCCATTTGAAGCGAGAAAAATTGTCCGGCGGTGGAAAAAGTAGCGAAAATTACCGTCATGTAAAAGCCGATGATAATGCCGATTATCCCCTCTCCGATAAGGAGCAGGATAAAGCGCAGGCTGAATGGCTCATAACGCAGATCGCCCGAAGAGCCGCCGGGAAGCGTAACCATGCCTGCCGGAGAGTTAGCCGCCATAAAAACTTCCGCGGTGGGAAGAACGGCGAAGGCGGCAAGGCCGGCGAGGGCGATTTTTACAAGCTGAGGTATGGCGTCGGAAGAAAGCAGGGGAGCTACTTCGATCATGGCGAGCGCTCTTGCGGCGATCAACAAAAAGACCGGGCCGAATGTGAGAATATTCTGTAAAACCGCGTTATCTACCACTTCTCTCCCCTATCTTGCCATATCAGGAATTCTCCTGAAAAGCTCCGTCGTATACTGTCCGATAAGACTGAACATCCAACCTCCCAAAAAGAAAAGAACAAGAAGAATAACCGCTATCTTAGGCACAAAGGTAAGCGTCTGCTCCTGAATGGATGTCGTCGCCTGCAATATCGCCACAACCAAACCAATCAGCAGAGCGGATATTAAAAACGGACCGGCGAGGGGAAGCATCAAGCGTATTCCCTCCTGTAAAATTTTTGAAATATCGCCGGTACTCATTCTTTTCCTCTATGAAAATGAACGGACCAACTGATCCGTCAAAAGCGCCCAACCGTCAACAAGGATGAACAGGATGAGCTTGAATGGCATGGATATCATTACAGGAGGAAGCATGATCATACCCATGGACATGAGGGCGCTTGCCACTACCATGTCGATTACTATAAACGGAATAAAAAGCAGTAT
>JGI24698J34947_10000952_pt1 | contig 14737 bp, 9 predicted proteins | sample TergutMp193P3_FD_34947 | JGI IMG/M metagenome (IMG submission 34947) | reverse complement strand
GCCGATTTGACCGTCTTGCCCAGCACGTCCGCGACGATACTGCCGCCCAGATTGCCGCCCACGCCCGTTTTTGACGCCATTTTCTATATATCTCCCCTGCCGATTTGCCTGAAAAGGATGTAAAACCTGTAAAACCTATTGCGTACTGAAAATAGGTAATCGGCGGGGCCGTGTCAATAAAAAAAGTGGGTGACACACAATATTTTGTATAGCAGGTGGATTTTAGACCCAATATGGAGGGCACAAGGCCTATAATTATGAATATGGAGGGCACCCCGCCCCTACGGGGCGAGCCCTACCCAACCTTATAAATGCGGTCAGTATGTTAAAGTCAAAGTCAACTGCGGTGTTTGGTTTTGATTTTAACATACTGACTGCATTTATAAGGTTGGGTAGGGCTGGCCCCCGTAGGGGGCCGGGTGCCCTCCATATTATTATTATCTACCGCCTAATTCTCCCCTGATCCCCCACCGCTTTCTCCAAATTCTTCTTGTATTCTCCATTATCCGGGTCAAGGCGCGACGCTTCGGTAAAATCCGCGACTGCTCCGTCAAAATCCTTTTTCAGGCTGTGCGCGCTGCCTCGGTTGTTGTAGTACCTTGCGTTGTCGGGGGCCAGGCGTATCGCTTCCGTGTAGGCGGCGGCGGCGTTGTCGTAGTCCTTGTTGAGAAAATACGCTACGCCCAGATTGTTGTGGTACCGCGCGTCGTTGGGGTTGAGCTTTATCGCCTCAGTGTGGTCTGAGGCGGCTTTGGCGTATTGCTCTTTCAGGCGGTACGCGTTGCCCCTGGAATTGTAGTACCGCGAGTCTTTGGGGTCGAGCCTTATCGCTTCCGTAAAGCCGTCTACGGCCTTGTCGTAGTCCTTTGCCGCGTAGTAAGCGGAGGCCCTGTCGGCGCGATACAGCGCGTTTTGAGGGTCAAGCCGTATGGCCTCGGTAAAATCCGCGATGGCCTCGCTGTAAATCTCCTTGCTTAAATGCGCCGTGCCCCTCCAGTAATAATAGTGCGCAACCGTGGGCTTCAACTTTATCGCCTTGGAGAAGTGATTAACGGCCTCGGCGTAATTTTCCACGTCATGGTACGCCTTGCCCTTCTCGTAGAAATCATTGTGGCCGGGCTGAAGAATGAACACGGTAACCGCCGCCGCGATGCACAAAATAATAATGCCCGCGATAAGCGCGCCCTTTTTGCCGGAGCCGCCATGCGGATTTGACGCGACGTAAGGCTGCGCGCCGCCGCGCCTCGCGGCGGTTGCGCCGGGCAGAGCGTCGGCGTTGCCGCCTTCAGCGGGCGGGGCGCCGGCGTTGCCGCCTTCGGCGGGCGGGGCATTGCCATTGCCGCTTTCAGCGGGCGGGGCGCCGGCGTTGCCGCCCTCGGCGGGCGGGGCATTGCCATTGCCGCTTTCGGCGGTGGCGTCTGCCCCGGCGGAAACGGGCGGCGCGGCGGAAGCGTCAACACTGGCGGAAACGGGCGGCGCGGCGGCTTGCCCGGCGGGTTTGGCCGCCCACTTCTTTACGGCCAGATCGCCCGACGACTGGATATCGCCTATGATCGCGCCGATCTCGCGGATCGCGCCCTCGGTCTCTTCGGTAGGGATAACTTCGGCGAACCCGATCCCCTTTCCGCTTTGCACTATATCCCTGCGGATATCAACCGGGCCGCCTTCCGCCACCCTGTTTTTTATGGTGATAACCAAATTCGGCCTGAAGCAGAAGAGGGATATGCAAAAAAGTATTATTATGTCCGTCAATATAAGAAACAGGTAGAAAATATGGCTTTCGGACGCCGTTAAGGACAGCGAAAACCCGAAGACCGCGAGGTTGAGGATAAGGAGTTTAAGGCCGAACCTTTTGTATACCGTGAAGAACGGGATCAGCCCGCCGATTCCCAATACCAACCCCAATACGGTCATCAATACCGCCCACGTCTGTTCGGTGGACTCTCTTTTGCGTATCGCGTCCCTTTCTACCGTTTCCGCGAGCTCCCGCTGCGCGATGGCCTGTTTTTCCTCCTTTTCGGCGAGCTCCCTCTGCGCGACGGCCTTTTTTTCCACGTTTTGGGCGTTGATCCGATCCTGTTTGGGGTCTCCATAATAATAGCCATAATATCCCCCGCCCTCTCTTTCCCTTTTTTCGGCGTTCGCTCTCGCTTTGGCGGCCTGTTCTTCGGCCTTCTCCGCGTTCTTTCTGGCTGACGTTGCCAGGCTCTCGCGCTGCCGGGCCGCGTTTGCCTTTGAAACAGCCTCGTCCTCGGCGGCGCGCGCCTCCTGCACGTGGGGCGGGTACATGATGGCCAGGAGCGGAACTTTGCCGGACATAAGAAAACCGGAGAAGGAAATAATGAGGGCGGCGAATATCAGGTACAGGAAACTGAACTTGTAATTCCGCCTCGCCTCGATGCCGGCGATCTCGCCGACGGCGAATTCATGCTGCAGGGTGGTCCTCCCCCCCGCGGAGCGCCCGGCGGCGCGGAAAATCACGCGCTTGTTGGTGAGCTGCAAACGCCCCTCCGCGCGCTCGAACTTAAGCAGGTTCCGCAAAACCGCGATATTATACTGTTTAATAGGGATTTCCCCCTCGTTCGCCTTTATACAGCCGGGGACGATATTAATCCCGCGCTCGTAGGTATCCGCCGCGTTTTGCTCCGGCACGCCGATCCCCATACGGTTTTTCATGGATTCGCCGAACTTCAACGTTTTCGCGCTGCAATCGCAAATCCGGCCCTCCTCAAGGTCAGCGCCGCATTTTGGACAGGAAAGCATTATAAGTATCTCCTTTTGGTGTTGACTTTTAGTTTTTTGGTTGTAAAATAATTTATGGTTTTCTTAAAGTCTTTAAAATCTTTAAAATCAAAGTCAAATAATAAAAAATATAATAATATGGAGGGCACCCGGCCCCTACGGGGCCAGCCCTACCCAACCTTATAAATGCAGTCAGAATGTGAAAGTCAAAGTCAAAATCAACATCGTCAAAAAAGGGGCGGGGGGATATGGGATATATGTATGTCATGGTGTAGGGGCTGAAAATTTTGGCTTGCGCCGAAATAAACAAGTTCAGCCCCTACGTGTCAAGATTACGCCCCGCAGGTTGATAGGGGGGTGTCGGCGGGGTTTTGACTTTGACTTTAAAATACTGACCGCATTTATAAGGTTGGGTAGGGCTGGCCCCCGTAGGGGGCCGGGTGCCCTCCAACATTATAGGCTTTGTGCCCTCCATATTATTATTTTTATTTGACTTTGACTTTATATACATAAATTAAAGAATTCAACATTATTAATATTCTAAAATTTTGACTCTAATCTTTATTTTTTGACTCAGGTTAAAAAAAATATATTCTCTTATTGCGCAATCATACCCCACTAATATATTTTTATTACGGCAACAAAACCGGAAACCTGCGGCCGCCCCCGGGGTTGTTTGACGTTGTTGCGTATAATTTAAAGAAAACATATAAAACCTATTTTAGGAAAAGAGCCATGAAAAGAACGATGAAAAAAACCCTGACGATCCTCCTGACCCTCTGCGCCCTCGCTGCGGCGCAGGATAAGCCGAAGGTCGCGGTCTATGTCACCGACGGCGGCGACAAGAGCCTTGCGGCGAAGATACTCGCGGGGGCCGGGGCGCACGCCGTGGTCGGCGAGGCCCTCGTTAAGGCGATCAACCTCACCGGCAAGGGCAACGCCGTGAACATGACGAAGGAGATCCAGAAGGAATTCGGCGCGACGGTGGGCGCGGCGCAGGCGGCGACCGTCGCGGGCCAGTTCGGTGTGCAGAGCCTGTGCGTGGTCACGATAAGCGGCATTAAAGGCAAGGCGTTCAACCTCGGCGTCAAGATGTTTGACGCGACGGGGCGCGAAACGGCCTCCGGCGGGCCGGCGAACGTAGACGTGAGCAACCCCGCCGGGATCCTCACCGCGATGGGGAATATAGCGACCGGGTTAGTCAGCGGCCTTGTGATGAGCGCCGTAAAGACAGCGGTCACCGGACAGCCGGCCGCCGCCGCGCCCGCTCCCGGAGCCGCGCCTGTAGCGATGGCGGCAAGCCCCGCAGCCGCGCCTGATCAGGCCGCGCCCGTGGCGTACGCAGCCCCCGCGGAGCCGCCCCCGCCGCCCGCGCCCGTGGTAATCCCCATGCACGAAAGGCCGTGGATCGCCGTATACGCCAGAGGCCGAGCCAAAGACGACGAGGTAAAAACCTCGTTCGGCCCCGAACTGCTCTTCGCCCTCGCCAAAACCGGGCGCTACAGGGCCATAGAGTCAAACGCGGAATTCGCCGCGAAAGTGCAGCACGAAGCCGAAAAATTGGGCGCGGGCCTCCACCTGACCGACAGGCAGATCGCGCTGATAGCCGGCGGCGCGAACGCCGACTTCATCTGCGTCGTAGACGTGGCGACCGTGCTCGGCAGCTACCAGGTCTTCGCGCGCATAATAAACGTGAAAACGCTTGAGGCGGCGGAAATGGGGAAAACGATAGGGGCAATCGCCACAGCTGACGACGTCACGAAAGTCTCGGACAAGTTGGTCGAGTCCCTGTTCGGGGTAAGCGACGCGTCCATGCCGGCAGTCCAGCAGTTACAGCAGCAGGTTGTGGCGGTGCAAACGCAGATGTCGCAGGTGCAGCAGCAGGTACAGCAGCAGGTGCAGCAGGCGATGGCGTCGCAGCCGACGGTGCCGGTGTCCGCCGGCGGGGGGCATGGTGACGAAGAGGGGGAGGTGGGGAAACGCGCGAAGATAGAAACGGGTATAGGTATTTCGCCGTACACAGGCTACGGTTACAAGCGCGACCAAACAACTTACAACTATAATAGCTACTACGGTAACAATTCCACCAGTTCTGACAACTATAAGGAAGACACCGGTTCAGCGGGAGTGGTTCACTACTTTCGGGCTGATTTAATCTACGCCGAACTTTCGTACGAATACTACTATTTCAACTTCGGCGATATGTCAGTTGACTGGACGGTCCTGTTAAAATTTCCTTTTGGCAATGAGGTCATAAAGGGAACCCCTCTTGTCGGCGTTACCATTAATCCCTGGATGGGAGGGGCACAATTCAATATAGGCGGCAGGTTAGATATTCACCTTGGCGATGTCGCCTACCTGCGCTCCGAATACGTGTACGGCTTCTGGCAACAAAGAAGTTCGATGTGGTCGAAATCGGGCATCGGTTTTAATATTAATGTAGGTGAAAAATGCTACCTGCACCCGGAAATCATGTATCGTTGGACTGGCATAACCGACAAGGAAGAATATAGCAGCGGAACCAGCAGGACCGAGATTGAACGTGGATGGTCGCTGAGTACATTCGACATCCGTTTCGGCGTTGGCTACAAGTTTTAAACGCCGGCCTTTTTTACGTTGGCGCCCGGGCGCGTTAGTTTTCGCGCCCATTACATTATAAGTACTGATTTCCCGGCTATGACAGCGGCAAGGATAATGGCTATGAAAGGGTTTATTTGTGAACAATAAAAAATTCTGTCCGGCAAGGCTTGTTATCGCGTCTATTCTGGCGGGTATGCTGTTTATGGCGTCCTGTACCAGCAAAGCCACGCAGCGCAACGCCTCGATGGGCAAGGCGATTGAAGACGGGGATTATCCCGCCATGGTCGAGAGTATACGGAAGGATGGCAAGAAGCTATACGGGCAGACCAACGCTTTTCTCTATAATATGGACCTTGGCGTCCTCTTCCATTACATGGGGGAGTACGATTCGAGCAACGTCTACCTGATCAAGGCCGCGGAGATACACCACGATTTGTTCACCAAGTCGGTGAGCAACGAGGCCGCGTCGCTGCTTACGAACGACAACGTGCGGCCGTACCGCTCCAAGCCTTACGAGCTGATTATGATGCACCAGCTCACGGCGCTGAACTTCATGGCGTTGGGCAAGTTTCAGGAAGCGCTGGTTGAGTCGCGCAAGGCGCAGCTGCTCATGAACGAGTGGGAGCGCACGCAGGCGAAGGACGGGAAGTATCACACGGACGGCATGTTCCATCTTATGTCGTCGCTTGCCTACGAGGGGGCGGGGGAGGCGGACAACTCGCTGATTTCGCTTTTCAAGTCGGTGGAGGCTTACAAGGGCGGGCCGGTGAAGCTGCCGGACGAGGTGGAGGGTTTCGCCTACGACCGCCTGAAGGCCGGCGACAGGGAGGGCGACGTAAAGAAATTGGGTATCGGCCCCGGCAGCGGGGCCAACAAGTGGAGCGCGGATCAGGGCGCGTCGGAGATCGTGGTCGTGGGCTACGGCGGCAGGGGCCCCACTATGAAGGAGCGGAACTGGCAAGGCACATACACCCCGGGCGGCCGCCTGCTGATTTCCGTGCCGGGGACGTCGGAGGTCATTGACATGGTCGCCCCGCCGATGCCGGCGGGCAAGGCCGTCGGCGCGGGGGTTACTTCCATAAAGGTGTCCCTGCCGGAATTGCAGACTTTCACCGCCAACGCCTCCTATTTCACCGCGCGCCTGGACGACGCGGCGGAGGTCAAGTCGGTAGTTATAAACGATCTTGACAAACAGGCCAAAAAAGCCCTTGACGACGCGTGGGCAGACATTGTTACCCGAACGGTGATACGGGTGGTCATTCGGACAATCGCCACCGAGGAAGCGAAGAAGAGGATGGATACCGGCAACTCTGCCGCCGACTTCCTGCTGAAGGCGGCCACGACCGTGGCGGCGGACCAGATGGAGAAGGCGGACATCCGCATGTGCTTCCTCCTCCCCAAGACGATCCAGATCGCGCGTATTCCGGTGGCCCCCGGAACCCACAGCATCGCGCTTAACGTCTATGACGCGCACGGCAACGTGGTGGGCAAGAGGGTATACAACGATATAGTGGTGAAGAGCGGGGAGAAAAAGGTGGTTATGGCGAACCAGCTGGCCGGCGGCAAAGCCGCGGAGGAAACCGCGCCGGTTGAGATCGCGAGCCCCGCGCCGCCGCCTGTCGCGCAGGCGCCGGCAGAGGAAAGCCCCGCGCTGGCGGAGGAGATAGCGGAGGAGGCGGAGGCCGCGCCTGAGGAAGAGGGGGAGGAAGCGGCTGAGGCAGCGTCCGCGCCGCCGGTTCATGAGCCTGTGGCCGACAGCGCGAAGCCGAGGGTGGCGGTCTACGTGGCCGGCACGGGCAACGCGGAGCAGGAGGCCATGCGCGTGATCGTTGGCGGCGCGCTGGCCAAGGCGGTAAAGGACGCCGGCAGGTACACCGCCAAAAACCTCCCGGCCACCGTGCTGACACAGCACGGGATGGCGTTGAGCGGTCAGGTAACCGGCGAGCAGGCGGCGGCTGTAGGCAAGGAGTTCGGCGTGCATTATCTGTGCGTAGTGGAAACGGGCGGCGCGGCCGGCGCGCACACCCTGAACGCGCGCCTGGCCGACGCGGCCACGGGGGAAACGGTAACGACAGCCTCCGCCGAGGCCGCCAATCTGGGCGACACCGGCCAGATCATGCACGCGGCGCAGAAGATCGCGCACGATCTGTCCAACTGGGAGACGCTGCACGCGCAGCCGGTCCACGCGGTGGCGGCAGCCGATACGGTTCACGCGGCGCGCGACACGACGCCCCCTCCGCCCCCGCCGCCCCCACCCGAAGTTACTACCGGCGGCGCTAACGCCATAGAGACGGCGTTTGTCAAGGGCGGGATGTTTACGATGGGCTGCACCGCCGAACAGGGCGACAAGTGCTTTGCCAACGAAAAGCCCACGCGCAACGTGGCGCTCAACCACTTCTACATCGGTAAATACGAAGTTACCCAAAAACAGTGGGTCGAGGTGATGGGTACGAACCCGTCCCACTCAAAGGGGGACAACCTGCCGGTTGAAAACGTTTCGTGGCATGAGGCGCAGGAGTTTATCCTGAAGCTGAATACCATGACAGGCAGGAAGTACCGCCTGCCGACGGAAGCGGAGTGGGAGTACGCGGCCCGCGGCGGGGCGGACAGCAAGTCCCACACCTACGCCGGGAGCAACAATATCGACGACGTGGCCTGGTATGAGAACAACAGCGGCGGCAAGACCCACGGGATCGGCGGCAAGGCGCCCAACGAGCTCGGCCTGCACGACATGAGCGGCAACGTGAACGAGTGGGTCAACGACTGGCTGGGCCCTTACGGCTCTTCAAGCGAGACGAACCCCCAAGGCCCGTCCCACGGCACGTACCACGTGATCCGCGGCGGCATCTGGAGCGACGGGGCGAGGTACTGCCGCGTTTCCAGCCGCAGCAGCGCGAATTCTGATTTTAAGGGCGGCAACCTGGGGTTTCGCCTTGCCCTTTCCACGGACACGGTGATACAGGTTGCGGGAGCGGACACCGCAACAGCGGCCCCGGCGGTGGCGCAGCAGCAGGCCGCGCCCTCGGCGCTGCCGCTGTACAAGCCGCAGGGCAGGCCGTTTATGGCCGTCAGCGTGAGGGGCGCGGCCTTAGACGCCGAAGTGAAGGCTGCGTTCGCCTCTGAATTGCTGTTTGACTTTGTGAAGAGCGGGCTGTACAGGCCCGTTGAGGACAACGACGCGTTCGCCGCGGCGGTGAGCGGCGAGGCAGCGAAGCATGGCGTCAGCGAATTGAGCGACGAGCGCGTTGCCCATATAGGCGACAGCGCGAAAGCCGATGTGGTCTGCGTCGTCGATGCGGTCCCATTCTTCGACGATTTCACGTTGTCAGGCCGCATAATCGACGTAAAAAACGGCGGGGCCGCGCTGAAAGTGGGAACCGCCGACGGGAAAATAACGACAGCCGGGGAATTTTCGGAGATGGCGGGAAAGATCGCCGCCGCGATGATCAACGACCCGCGGCCGCCCGCGCCGCCGGCGCAGGAGCAGGCGGCCGCGCCCGCTGACGCGGCAAGCCCAGCGGCGGTTGAGGTGCACGCCGCGCCGCGCGAGGAACCTCCCGCCGCGCCGCAAAAAGGCAAGGTCAGGGTTAGCATTGGGACAGGCGGCTTTTACGCAGGCGGCTTCGGCGGCGGCATAAAGTGGGAAAGCGGGACGCGCCTGGCCATGCCCTACTCCGGCGGCGGATGGCACGCGTTCTTCGACGCCGAATACGTCGAAATCGTCTTCGCCTATTTCACCGGCGGCGGAAAATGGGTGAGCGCCGCCGTGAAAGACGAATCCAAACTGCCGGACATGCGGCGCTCCGGCGTAAGTTTCGGCGCGCTCGCGAAAATTCCGTTCGGCGGAGAGAGCGTAAGGGGATTCCCGCTTCTCGGAATCGAATACGACATGTCCGGCGGCAACCTTACATATGAATCCTACAACGTAAACAACCGGCCGCTTACCGACGGCGACCTGAGCGCGCTGTGGTTCAAGCTCGGCGGCGGCCTTGATATTGCCCTGGGCCAAAACGCCTACCTGCGCTCCGAGTTTCTGTTCGGCCTGAGACTGGCCAATAAATATGAAAATGACGCCGTCAGTACGGAAAAAACCTACGACAACAGCGCGGACGCCGCGCTGGGGAGCGGGCTGTCCGCCAAACTCGGCGTAGGCTATAAATTTTAAAATTAAGGGGCAAAGGGGAACATTATGAAATTATCGACTTGGAAAGCAATCGGCCTCGCCGCCGTTACCGCGCTCGCCTGTATAGGATGCACCGACAGCGGGACAAGCACAGGCAGGGAAGCGGACGTGTTTTTGGACAGAGCGAACGGGGAGTTTTACACGATCAGAGTCACAAGAGACTCACGCAACACCACCGACGGCGGCTCGGTGTCGCGCGACCCAAGCAAGGCTAATTACACGCCCGGAGAAAAGGTTACCGTAACGGCAAGGGCGAACTCCGGATACGAGTTCGATGAATGGTCGTCGGGCACGTCCGCATCCGAAAAAAAAATAAACCCCGTTGAAATAAAAATGGACACCAGCAAAACGCTCACCGCCTATTTCAAACCGATTCCATACACGCTTAATGCCACCGCGAGCCCGTCCAACGGCGGCAGCGTGAGACGTAATCCCAGCAACTCGATCTACTATTATAATGATCAGGTTACCTTAACAGCGGAGCAGAACCCCGGCTACAGTTTCACGCGCTGGACGTTGACGAACACGACAACGGGCGTACAGACATCATCACAACAACCATCGTATACGTTCGCGATAACCGGAAACATAACGGCAACCGCCTACTTCGAACGTATTCCATACACTCTTACCGTCGACAGGGATCCGCCAAGCGGTGGAACCGTGTCGCACTATCCCGTCAATAATGTCTATTATTATGGCGATCAGGTTACCGTAAATGTGTCATCAACTAACATTGGCTACACGTTCGCGGGCTGGACGTTGAAGAATACGACAACGGGCGCACAAACGTCATCACCACAAACATCGTATACGTTCACGATAACCGGAAACATGGAGGCAACCGCAACCTTCGGAGACATTCTTTACCAGCTTACGCTTAACGCGAGTCCGGCAGGCTACGGTTCCATATCGCGTAATCCTGACCGCGCGAATTACAGACACTACGACGATGTTACAATAACCGCAACACCCACGTCATCCTGCTACAGGTTCACGGGATGGTCGGACGGGTCAACGACAAACCCGCGGACAATCACAATAACCGGCGACAGGGCGCTCACCGCCAATTTTGAGCAGTTAACATACACGCTCTTCGTAAACGCCAACCCGACAATCGGAGGCGATGTGTCCCGCTATCCGAACTCGCCAAACTACACGTGCAACGAATCGGTCACCATAACGGCAACAGCGTACCCCGGCTACACGTTCACGGGTTGGACGTTGGCGAATACGACAACGGGCGCACAGACGTCATCACCACAAACATCGTATACGTTCCCTATAACCGGAAACATGACGGCAACCGCAACTTTCCAACAGCAGTACACCGTAACTTTCAACCGTAACGGTGGAACCGGTACGCTGCCAGACGCGATTTACGTAAACGCCAATAGTTGCATAAATTCGTTGCCAAACGGGAATACTTTAGCAAATGGTACCTACAGTTTTGGCGGTTGGATTGACCCCATTGAACACGTCCACGCTGTCAACGCGCAATACTGCCCAACGAGCAGCGTTACTTTGAGCGCCCTTTGGACCAGTACCGTAACGTTCAACGCGAACGGTGGGACCGGTACGGTCCAAGCTCGTTCCGTAAATATCGGTTTAACCACAATTATTCCAAATGGGAGTAATCTGACAAGAACCGGTTACAATTTTGCTGGGTGGAATACCTTACCTGACGGTATGGGAAATATTTTCAACGCGGGGGATGAATATACGCCGACCGGTAATATCACCTTGTACGCAATATGGGAGGAGGAGTGATAGTTATGAAGGGCACAAAACCTATAATTTTGGAGGGCACCCGGCCCAATGTCTATGATTATGGAGGGCACCCGGCCCCCTACGGGGGCCAGCCCTACCCAACCTTATAAATGCAGTCAAAATGTTAAAGTCAAAATCAAAACCGCCTTGTTTTGGCTTCGCGCCGAGATAAACAAGTTGACTTTGACTTTGATTTTAACATACTGACCGCATTTATAAGGTTGGGTAGGGCTCGCCCCGTAGGGGCGGGGNGCCCTCCATATTATTATTATAATTATTTGACTTTGACTTTGTCTTTCTGATACCCCCTGTACTGCATGTCAAACAGATGCCGTTCCGGTAAACTTTTGTAAACCCCGCCCGTCTCAACGACCGCGCGCCGTATCGCTAACGCCTGGCGTGTAAAGTCGGCGGCCATGCCCGCCGCCGCGTTGTCTAAACCGAAGCATACGACGCCAACTTGCGGTATGATAATCGCCCTCGGCAGCAGGTCAGCCGGCGCGGTATCCGTTACGCCGTGGCTTTCAAGGTAGCTCTTGTAATCGGCGGCAAACTGGCTGATGGTATCATTTACAATAGCAAATATATTTTCCGTAACCCCGCCTATGTCCACGTCTACCCATACCGGCAATATCCGCCGCAGCATTGGGTAGTCCGGCGTCATCGGCGGGTTGCTTATGATGTTTCTCCCGTCTGGCGAGTTTATCAGTTCGAGGACGTCGGGCGTGTTCAGCGGCGCGAGCGATATATTGTCTCCTGTCAACCCAACGCCGTCGATGTTCCGCGATACGCGCGCCAGACACTCCCTTATAACCGGGGCGATTAACTCATAATTTCGCGCCGATAAATCCGCCGATACTTCCCGTTCCGGCGGCGCAATGCCGCGCGTAAACATTTTTGACAGAAACTCTTCGGCTTTCGTGGCAATACCAATCGTAGTATCATAAACCGCCCGCGCGTCGCCCCCCCACGCCACAAGCCCGTGGTGCCCGATGACGACACCCAAACACCCCGCGTTTTCCCGCGCCGCTTCCGAGGACGCTTTCGCGAGGTCGAACCCCATCCGCGTATATGGGATATACGCCAGATCGCCGCCAAAACACTCTTTCAGGAGTTCGCGCCCGCCAACCCTGTTGACAATCTTCAATATCGCGGCGGGGTGCGTGTGCGCGACAAACTTCGCGGGGATGAACGCGTGCATGAGCGATTCGATAGACGGCAGTTTGTCGCTGGGGATGAGTTGATGACGCCTGAATTCCCGCGCCATCGTCTCGTCGTCAATGCCGCCGGTTCCCTTCAGCCCTTCGAGAAAATCCAAATCCATCGCGACAAAGCAGTCGGGCGTAAACATGTTCAGCGGCGTCCCCGTGGCCTTGACGAACAGTGCGCGACGCAAATTGCCGGTATCGCCGGTAACGGTTGTTTTTACGGAGGTATTCCCGCCGCCGTGCATGGTCAGGTCGTTGTCCGCGCCGAGGAGTGTTGTAGCGTAAGCCTGACGCAACAGGTCATTTTCCGGTGTGGGTTGGTGACTACGGTGGCGCGAAGCGTATTCGCGTTCATCAATGTCGTTCCAGCGGTTTATCATTGTCTATTCCCATAAGTCAAAGTCAAAAAATAGTAATAATATGGAGGGCACCCGGCCCCTAACGGGGCCAGCCCTACCCAACCTTATAAATGCAGTCAGTATTTTAAAGTCAAAGTCAAAACAAATGCGGTTTTGATTTTAACATTCTGACCGCATTTATAAGGTTGGGTAGGGCTCGCCCCGTAGGGGCGGGGTGCCCTCCATATTCATAATTATCGGCATTGTGCCCTCCATAATCCCAAAGAAACCACTAAAATCACTTCCCCTTGCGCCTGAAAATCAGCAATGCCAAAATCGCCAATGCCAAAATCGCCGGTATCGCCAACTTGACAAAAGACACCGATTCACGACGCCGCCCGGCGCCATCCGTAGCAATCCCGTTATCAACACTATTATTGACATCCGGCATCGGCGCTGATGCTGACGCATCTGCGCCCGCGCTTTCGCTATTCTCCTTAGACCGCGAAATTATCTTTTCCGCGAGTACCATATCTACGTTCGCGAAAACATGGTCGCCCGCGCGCCCGTTATTCGTTTCCCGCATCGCTCTCCTCTTTCATCTTATAGTAACGTTCGCGCGCCCGCTCGCGTATGTATTCGTCGCGCTTGCCGGAAACGGCGTCCCACACGTCCTTCTCGTCGAGCGTGAAGAGTTCGCGCACGAGTTTAATGTAACTGGCCGCGCCTTTGGAATAGAGCCTGTGCAAAAATAATATTTTCCTTTCCGTTACCACCTCGTCAAACACGCTGTCTACCGGAATGCACGTCGATGTTACCCTGTCCGGAAACATCGTGTCGAGCGCGGCGATAAACGTGTTGTGGCGGCGGATGTTGCGGCAGAAGTTCGGGATTATCTTCGTGATCCGCCCCCCCTGCGGGCAGCGCGCCTGAAGCGTTTGCTCCATCTCCACAAGCCCGTCGACCGCGAACTGGCGCAGTTCGGTCGGCACGAAGATTTCGTGGCTCGCGTTCACCGACGCGGCCTGCAGGCGGTCGAGGCCGGGGGCGTTGTCAATAAGCACGTAGTCGTAGTATCTGTCCAACCCGCAGGCGTCAATGGTGTTCTTCAGGTGATAGACGTCCCGCACCGCCTCGTCGAGCAGGCCGCCGCACGACGTGACCGCGTGCAGCCCCGGCAGTTCGGTCATAACGACCGCGCCAAGAAACCGCTTCGGCGCGTCGTCCGGCGCGGCCCTGTACACGTCGAGGATATTCGGCTCCCTGACGCCCACGTTCAGCAGCGAGGAGAGGTTATGCTGGCTGTCGTTGTCAACGACCAGCACCCGGTGCCCCGCCAGCGCAACCGCCTGCGCCACGCTCCCGGTAAACGTGGTCTTCCCCACGCCGCCCTTATGGTTGAGGACTGAGATTATCTTCATGATAATATAAATTTAATATTCGGGACAGCCGGAATAGAAATTTTTGTTAATTCTGCGGAACAAGCGTTTGCCGGCACATAACCAAAGTCAAAGTCAAATAATAAAAATAATATGGAGGGCACCCCGCCCCTTCGGGGCGAGCCCTACCCAACCTTTTAATGCGGTCAGAATGTTTAAAGTCAAAATCTACCGCGTTGATTTTGGTTTTGACTTTGACTTTAACATACTGACCGCATTTATAAGGTCGGGTAGGGCTCGCCCCGTCAGGGGCGGGGTGCCCTCCATATTATTATTTGACTTTATTATTTGAATTTGACTTTATAAAAATTTCGAAATAATTTGGAATTCCCCGCGCGATTATATATATTCTATAAGTATGAAAATGATACTAACCTAACGTTCAAAGGCGGGGCTAAAATGCTGACTATTTTGGCGCTATTTGTCGTATTAATTATATTTACTACAACGTCTTTTGTCCATACCGCCGCCGCGCCC
>JGI24698J34947_10000951_pt1 | contig 14737 bp, 8 predicted proteins | sample TergutMp193P3_FD_34947 | JGI IMG/M metagenome (IMG submission 34947) | reverse complement strand
TGTTGCCCATGAGGCCGGTAAAGGCCCTGGCAAAATCGCTGTTATGCGTCATGGTCCAGAGGCTTGTGCCGTCGCCCTGGATGATAACCGGCTTGCCTTCGATTATCCGCTTAATCACCTGCCAGCTCCCGTTATTGCCGTGAATGCCAAGGGGAACGCTGCGCTCGTCGTAGGTGTGGCTGGGGCGGACAATCGTGACGGGAAAGCCGGTTTCCCTGTATTTGGCCATCAGGAAATCCTCGCAGGCGATCTTGTCCCTGGAATACTGCCAGAAGGGGTTCGCGAGGGGGGTGCTCTCCGTGACGGTGTGCGAGGCAAGGGGTTTCTGGTAGGCCGATGCCGAGCTGATGAAGATATACTGATCGCAGAGGTCTCTGAAGATACGGTAGTCCTTCTCGACCTGCTCCCGTGTGAAGGCGATAAAGTCGGCGACCACATCAAAGCGCTGCCCTGCCCCGCCCCGTTCCAACGCGCCTTTTACTTTGCCAGCGATTGCCGCATCGTCCTCTGCCCTGATATCGCAGGCAATTTCGGTGAGTTTTGGCGAAGCGCCAAGCTCACTGTTCCTGTTCCCCCGGTTAAGCAGAAATAGATCCCAGCCTAAATCCAGAACCCGCTTTGAAATCGCGGTGCTGATCGTTCCCGTTCCGCCGATAAATAAAACATTCATATCCGTGATCCTTTGAAGCGGTTTTCCCCGCTCCATTAATTATTTGGCTGTGACAAATACGTATATAACTTGTCCATTACCTCGTCAATGACCAGCGGCTTGCCAACGTGGCCGCTCATGCCCGCTTCAAGGCACTTTTCGATGTCCTCGCGGAAAACGTTAGCCGTCATGGCAATGATNGGGATGGCCTTCGCATANGGAAAGTCCAGCGCCCGGATNCGGCGTGTCGCTTCATAGCCGTCCATTTCCGGCATTTGCACGTCCATGAAGATCAAATCGTACTTCTCCGACGCCTCACTGAAAACACGCACGGCCTCAACGCCGTTCTCGGCGCAGTCGATCTCCAGAAGCGTAGGTTCCAGCAGGGCGATCACAATCTCGCGGTTGATCTCCATGTCTTCAACCAGCAAAACACGGTGGCCTTTGAAAAGGCCGGTGGTGTCAGGCCGTTCCTCCGGTGTTTCCGTGCTTTCGCCTACGCCGCGCCCGAGCCGGACTGTGAAAGTGAAGACAGAGCCTTTTCCCGGCTCTGAACTGACACAGATCTTTCCGTCCATCATTTCGACAATGCGTTTGGAAATGGCGAGACCAAGACCGGTGCCCTCGAACTTTCGCGAGGCGACGCTGTCCACCTGCTGGAAGGGGCGGAACAGGAGAGCCTGCTGTTCCGGTTTAATGCCTATCCCCGTATCGCACACTTCTATTAACAGGATACAGGAACCGCCTTCCTCTTCCATTTTATGGGCGTTAAGGCTGATTCGCCCGCCTTCCGGCGTGAACTTCACCGCGTTGCTCAAAAGATTGGTGATGACCTGAGCCAGCCGCTGATCGTCACCGACGAGCCCTTCAGGAATGCCACTGTCAATGCTGATGTCCAGCTTCTGCCCTTTCTGATCCACCTGGAAATTAACCACGTTCACAACCCGCTGGACTAATTTCTCAAAAGAGAACTCCGCAGGTATTAGCTCCAGCTTGTTTGCCTCAATTTTTGACATATCCAGAATATCGTTGATGATGCCAAGTAAATGCTTTGAAGCTCCCTCAATCTTTTTGAAGCAGTATTCCTTGCGCTCCGGATCGGGGGCGGTCATCCCGATGCTTGTCATGCCAATGATGGCGTTCATCGGCGTACGGATCTCATGGCTCATCTGCGCGAGAAAAGTGCTCTTCGCGAGATTGCTTTGCTCTGCCAGTATTTTTGCCTCTTCCAGCCGCACGCTTGTTTTTTTGTTTTTGACCAGCAGCGCGACGAGGACGATCAGCAGGGCTCCAAGGACTGAGGAGAAAACGGTCTGGTAAATCAGGCGCTCCTCGGCATACTTTCTTTCATAGTTGAAAGTCCGGTTTTTCCAGTCCCTTGTCAGGGCTTCGGTGTCGATCAGGGACATTGCCCTGTCAATGATTGACCTCAAGATCCCTTCGCTTAAATTATATCCAAGAAACGCCTGGCGTACGGGAGACGCGAAAATGAGGTTGGCCTTAAAACCGGACTGTTCGTAATAATTCGTAAGGGTGAGAATCCCGGTTTCGGAGGACATGAGCAGGTTTACTTTACCCTGTTTCAGGGCTTCCATCGACTCGTTTGTGGAAGAAAAATACATGATGTTTCCATGATCCGGAAACAGCGATTTGAAAATATCCTCAAAAGAAGTTGAGCGCTCTATGCCAACGGTTTCCCGTACCACCTGAAAATGTTTTAAATCAGGATAATCCGTCTTCGAAAGAAGGGCGTAATTGAAAGCCGCGATGGCGTGTTCTGACCAAAGGAACCTGCCGCTGCGCTCCGGCGTATACGCCAAATCCGAAACAAGCGCGGCCCTGCCGGTTTCAAGCATTTGAAGTATCTCATGCCAGGGCGTGTCCACTCCGTTGACAACCTCAAACTCAATCCCGCTTATGCCGCTTACCCTGTCCAAAATTTCCGGCACTATCCCCTGAAATTCCTTTTCTTCCCTGTTGTAGAAAGAGAGCGGATAGTTGTCCATCTCCAAAGCGACGGGAACCTTCGCGCCCCTGGAGGCAAGGCCGGCAATATAGGCCCTTTGGTCTTCGCTCAAGAACCGGGCAAAGCTGTACTTCGCGAATTCCTGTTCGCCAATTGCGTATAACCGGTAAAGCTCGTCAATTCCCCCCGCATGTATATATTTGCTCACTGCAGAGACTATCGGTTCAAGGGCAGGATTGGCGGTAGAAAGCGAAACCGGGGTATACACAAACGACAGGGCGTCCACACCGACAATAAAGTCATAATCAATGAAATCGTATGAAACGACCGAGTCGGCAATGAACGCGTCAATTTCGCCTGCCAGCAGGTTTCGGGCGATCTCTTCGGTGTTTTGTAACGCTGCGGCTTCAAAAGAAAGGGCGGGGTAAGCCGTACGAACCAACTGCTCGGTGACGGTCCCGGCGAAAAAGCCTATTTTAAGGCCGTTAATGTCTTCAAAGGTCCTGATCCTTACCGCGCCGTTTTTCAGGAATACGGTGAGCGAACGCTCGGCAATGGGGGTACTCATGTAATAAATCTGGGCGCGCTCGGGCGTTGGGGTGAGATCGCCTGTAAAATCAATGGCGCGGCCATTAAATCCGTGTATCAGGGAATCCCACCCATGCAACTCCTGAACAAACGGGATTCCAAAAAGTTCGGTCAAAAGCCCGCAAAACCTGGCCGTAAAGCCTGAATATGTCCCGTCAGGCAAAATAAAAGTCTCTGTCGTAAAAGTAGAGCCGTAAGAAAAACCGGTTCCGGATGATTTTAACTCCTCAATGGCGGAAATCTCCGCGCCAGTTATGCCAGGGATGTCACGATAAGTTTTAATTGAGTATATGTCAAAAGAGGACTTGTTGTGCCCGTTAGAGCATCCGCTGGATAATAACCCGATGAATACAAGCGTGATTACACCAAGGAGAAGCTCTCTTATACGTTTGCCCATATGTTTAACCTTAATCTCAAAAGATATCATAAACTTTGAAAGGGCTTTTGTCAAAGCAAGTATTCCTTTGTTTTTCTTCGCCCTCTTTGCGCAAAAGTACCTGGTTGGGGCAACATTAAGAAAATCTCTCACAGAGGCACAGGGGCACAGAATTATAGTTCGGAAATTCCATTATAATGCTTCGCTATTTCATTCAGACAATTTGGTCCTGCTTTCAGCCAAATCCGTTTTACCAAGTTTTTTGTATTTTTCAATGTGCGGCTTCTTAAATAAGAATATTTTTACGAGGTCCGTTATCCTAAGACTCATTGGAAAAAGGCGCGTCATTATCATATAGAGGGACGTAAGGGATTTTCTTTACCGTGAAAAACTTGGCGGATGGATAAGCGCCAATAACCATGAATTTATTTATTTCCGTTTCAATTGGCACTAATGTATTAACAGGGTTTCCATAAAAGTAATTATAGTTTGGAGGTAATTGCAGGTCATCCTTATATTCCTCAAAACATTTTTTCTGATACGCCTTTATATTCATACTTTTCCCCGTATTCTCTGTGCCTTTGTGCCCCCGTGAGAGGCCTTTTCCAGAAAGAATAATCCTGCTTTCATAACAGACTCCTTAAACCTCATCCGCTGCCCTTATCAAATATTTGCCCTATGGCGCGCGGCGGATGGTTGTGTTTTGAAAAGAAAACAAGTGATAACAACGTTAGTACATACGGTAATATAAGGAACAGGTCAGAGACATTGCTTGACATACCCAGTACGAGGCAAAGCTGATAGCCGCTTGATTTCGCGAAGCCAATAAAGAGGCAGACCGCAAAGGTGGTCAAAATTTCCCAGTTGCCGAAGATCAACGCCGCGATAGACAGGTATCCATAGCCCATATATATGCTGGGGGAGAAATTTGCCATTATCGAATAGGCAAAGCACATTCCGGCAAGGCCGGAAAGTGCGCCGGTTATCATTATGGCCTTGACCCGCGTTGCGCCGACATCGCCGCCTGCCGCGTCGAGGCTGTGTGGGTTGTCCCCGCAGGCCCGCAGGCGAAGCCCAAATCGCGTCTTATAGAAAAGGTACCACGCGAACACCGCGAGTACGAGAATGATCATCTCAAAGGGATACACGTTTTTGAAGAAAGCCCCGAAGACAGGAATACCTGAGATACCGGGCACGGTGAATCTGTGGGAAACGCCTATCTGGAACCTGTTGGTGGCGCTTCCCGTCAGCGCCCTGTTAATCACGCTTGTAAAAAACGCGGTCAGGGCCACCGACAGGATGTTAACAACAACGCCGCTTATGGTCTGCCCTGCCTTGAAGCGGACACACAATACGGCATGCAAAAGGCTGTAGACCATGCCGCCTAACATTGCCGCTGCCATCGCAATATAGATCATGAGCGGGAAATTATCCCCAAGAACAGGCCTGAGCAGAATTACCGCAAGCGCCCCGACAAACGCGCCAAAACCCTGAAGGCCTTCAAGGGCAAGCATGGTAACGCCGCTCCTTTCGCAGAAGATCCCGCCGACAGCCATTATAAACAGGGGCATGGCGAATGACATACCGTCGATAATTATCATGTCCATGCCGTTTCCTCCGAGGCGCTATCCGAGACTTTTTTCCCCTGTTCCATTCTGATAAGCCGCCTTCCGGCCCAGGAGCGGATATATTCCCCGCACGCGCTGAAGAGCAGAAGTATTCCGGTTATGACCGAGGCGATTTCGCGTGGTATGCCGCTGATTGAGCTCATGTAAACTGTACCACGCTGAAAAATCGTTATCAGGGTTGATGAAAATATGCAGCCCAGGGGGCTTATGTTACCCAGCATTGATGCGGCGATGGCATCATAACCAAGGCTTGCCAGCTCTTTTGGGATTATTGTGTTAAAATACCCAAGGTAGTAAGTTACGCCCGCAAGCCCCGCAAGGATTCCCGAGAAGAACATCGACAGTACCGTTATATAACCAACACGTATGCCCGCATACTGAGCGCATTTTTTGTTCTTTCCGACGGCGTTAATCTCAAACCCCACCACGGTACGTTCCAGGATAAAGCGCATAACAAAAGCTGCGGCAAACGCGATAACAATGCCAAAAGGCAACGTCAACCTCATGGACCCGATCATAACGTCGCTTATCGAAAGCCTGGAGGCCGCATTGCACAGCCTTGATGAGCGCGATATTATATCAACAAAATAACCGTTAATAAAAAACCCGGTAACATAACTGATAATATAATTGAACATAATGGACGAAACCACTTCGTGAATGTTGAAGCGGTACTTGAGAAAACCTATTGCGGCACCTATCACCCCCCCTGCAATCATTCCGACCAATATCACAAGGGGTTTGGCAAGCCAGGCGTTAAGCCCGCTGTAGCCTATGAATACAGTCGCAATGAAACCGGCGGCGAGCATTTGCCCGGCTGTCCCTATGTTAAAAAGACCGGCGCGTAACGCTACGCTGACCGCCAGGGCCGCCAGAAGCATAGGCGCGAGTATGCCCAGAAAGGAGAGAAAATCCGTGAGCATATTCTGGCCGCTGGCGTACGCGAACCTTGGCAGAAAGCCGCTGCCCCTGAGAAAGCCGCTCAACGCAAGGATCGGGTCTCTTCCCAAAAGCAATAAAATTATGGAAGCCGTGACCATGCTCAGGATGATAGAAATAAGCGGGATGAGATACTTGCTTTTTCTGTCATCGACAAGCATACCGAGAAATGTTTTTGTTTTTGTGTTGTCTGCGTTACGCTTCATGCACGCACACCCATCATGTAGCTGCCAACCTCATGTTCAGACAACGTCCCGGCTTCGGAGATCTTGAGAATCTCGCCGTTATAGATAATCCCTATGGTGTCGGCAAGCGACATTATCTCGTCAAGCTCAAGCGATATCAACAGAACGGCCTTTCCCAAATCGCGTTCTTTAATAATCTGTCGGTGAATGGAATCTATCGCGCCTATGTCGAGTCCCCGTGTCGGCTGGACAAACACCATGAGGGGGGTATCCAGCGTGATTTCCCTCGCGATGATAACTTTCTGCTGGTTGCCGCCGCTCATCGTGCGGGTAATTGTACTATGGCCGTTTCCGGCCCTGATATCAAATTTCCCGATAAGTTCCGTCGCGTACCGTGTAAAACTTTCCTGGTTCAATATTCCGTTTTTTGAAAAAGGCTCGTCGTAATATGATTTTATGGCAAGGTTACTTTCGAGGGGAAAGTCCAGCGTAAGCCCGTAGTTTTGCCTGTCTTCGGGAATATAGGCAATGCCCTTTTTAATCCGCATCCGTATGCTGTCACGCTCTATATCCTCCCCGTCAAGAATGATACTCCCGGAATACGGCGACAAAAGACCCGCAATGGCATCGGCAATTTCAACCTGGCCGTTTCCCGCCACTCCCGCTATCGCGAATATCTCCCCTGCCCTCACGGAAAACGACACGTTTTTTACCGTTTCAAATTTATCCTCGTTTCTTACGGTCAGGTTTTCCACGCGAAGAATTTCCCTGCCGAAAACAGGCGGCTTCTTCTCCAGTTCCATGTTAATCGCGTAGCCAACCATAAGCGAAGCCATTTCCCTGGTCGATGCCCGCTCTACATCCAGAACGCTGACAAGTTTCCCGCGCCGTAAAATGGCGCAGCGGTCGGCTATTTTTTTTATTTCCTCAAGTTTATGGGTTATCAGTATTATTGTTTTACCGTCTTTCCGCAACTCCTGCATTATCTGCAACAGGAAGTCTATTTCCTGCGGGGTAAGCACGGCGGTAGGTTCGTCAAATATCAGTATCTCGGCATCGCGGTAGAGCATCTTGAGAATTTCAACGCGCTGCTGTGTGGAAACATTCACCTCATTGATACGTTTGTCGGGATCAACCTCAAGGCCGTATGTCTTTGACAGCTTTCGTATATGTTCACTTGCGTTTTTGATGTCAACATAGGGGAAAATACCAAGGGCCCTCTTAACAGGTTCCTGCCCAAGGACAATGTTCTCGGCAATGGTATAGTTACTCACCAGTTTAAAATGCTGATGAACCATCCCTATGTTGAGAGCCGCAGCTTCATTTGACGAACGAAACTGCGCTTTTTTGCCACGGACAATTATTTCCCCGAAATCAGGCTCGTACAGCCCAAAGAGGATGCTCATCAATGTAGATTTGCCCGCGCCGTTCTCCCCCAAAAGCGCGAAAATTTCCCCCCTCTTCACGGCAATGCTTATATCATCATTGGCGACAACACCCGGAAAACGCTTTGTGATGTTCCGCATTTCGATAATATAGTTTTCCATATCTGCACTACCGGATAATCACCGAATGAATCTTTACCACGGAAAACTTTAAGAATTTAACCACGGAGGACACGGAGGAATACACGGAGGACACGGAGGAATACACGGAGGACACGGAGGAATACACGGAGGACACGGAGAAAAGAAAGAAGCTAGGATTTTTGCTTTCTTCTTTCTTCATTGTTCTTTATCTTCCTCCGTGAAACTCCGTGTTAAACTCCGTGAAACTCTGTGGTCTATTTTCCCTTACTCCCCTACTCCCCTATAACCCTGTTCCCCTATAACCCCGGGAAACTTGTGGGGCTGTGGCCGTTAAAATTCGCTGCCGGAACAATGGCGCCGCTTCTCAATAGCGGATAAACCTGATTCAACCTGGTCAGGGTAGCGGCCGACATCTGATGGCGGCCGGTTGTGCTGACAAAACCGGTTGAATCCGTCGCGGCGGACAGGAGATCGTTCTTGCCGCTAAATGTCCCATTGGCAATGGCGGTCAACTGGCGCGTAACGTTGGTGTTCATGACCTTGAGGGCCGAAGTAAGTATCACGTTGCGGTTGCCTGTGGCGCCTTCATCGTACTGATCGACATCGCAGCCTATGATAAACACGCCCTGGGCTTCTTTCGCCGCGGTAATGGTGCCGATGCCGGACGCGCCCGCCGCGACAAGGATAACGTCAACCCCGGCATTGATGAGGGCGCTGCCTACAACCTTGCCTGTGGCTTCATCCGCGAAATCGCCTATGTAATTCCCGCCGACTGCCGCGCCCGTCACGTCCGTTCCGGAATAAGAGGGCAATTCTACAATTTCAGCCCTGGTACCGAAATTCTTGTTTGCGTAATTCACCCCCGACATGAAACCGTACTGATAGTTGACATTCGAGGGAAACGCGATACCGTTTACAACGGCTACCCTGTTTGTCTTTGTCTCAAGCGCCGCGGCAATCCCTGCAAAGAAACCGCTTTCCTCTTCCTTAAACTGCATTGCATAGACATTGGCAAGCTCAACTTCGCTGCCCCGTGCGTCCGTCGGATAGGTGTCCACAAGGATTATTTTTTTGTTGGGGTTTTGCTGTGCCAGGGGTCCAACCCCGGCAAACTGAAAGCCCGGAAGAACCAAAACATCGTAATCCGCAATGATGTCGGATACGGCCTGTATAACCTTGCTCATGTCCGGTTCCAATACCGCTGTTACCCTGGCTTGCGGGTTCGCCCTCTGGAATGCGAGGATGCCGTTATAGCAGTCCTGCCCGAAAGAGCCGTCATCAACGCCTGACGTAGTGAGTATGCCCACCCGAAGGCCCCCTGACGAGCTGGCGGTGCTTGTGTTGGCGGAACGGCCGCCGGCAAACAGGGAAGCCGCTACCAACAGAACCAAAAGGATTGTTAACAATTTTCTCATGAATCTCCTCCTCAAAAAAATATACTGCCGGTTGTCCGGACAGCATTATTATACTGTATGATTTTTTGCACGGGTTCAGGTAGATTATTGGGTTTGGGGACAGCCATCCTTGACTGTCCCCCGCCGATTATTTCAGCAGTTCCTTTGGAATCTTGCCGCCATTATCGGCTATCATCTGCATCACCGTCTTGTGCAGCCAGATGTTCTGTTCGGCGGTCCCTGAATAAGCACCGTTGTATTTCAGTTCGTCAGCAAGTTCTTTGCGTGCCGCGAAGCTGCTGTCGATGTCGAGCGCCTTTAGCAAATCGACTATAGATACTTGCCAGTTGGACGGTACGCCCTTGGCCTTCACGGCAGCTTCGATAATAGCCACCACATCTACGAGCTCCACCGGCTTTGTCGTGGTTGCCGCTGTCGCCGCCGCCGCCGTTGTCGTCGTTGATGCCTTTGTCGTCTTTGATTCAGTCGTCGTTTTTGTCCCGAAGAGCTTTTCCTTAATTGAACTTAAAATTCCCATATTTTCCTCCTGGGATTGGTGTACGGATATTGCTCTATCCGTGATGCCTATTTTACCACTTTCCGGTTATTTATACAAGCATTAAATCCCAATGCTTGCACCTTTGCGAATTTTTCGCTACGATATCCATAATAAGGAGTGCATGACATGAATTACACTGAACTTGTGGTATTTCTCATTTATCTGTTGGCAATGCTGGGTATTGGGGTCTATTACTTCGCCAAAACCAAAGGCAAGGGTGGGGAAAAGGACTACTTCCTGGGCGACAGGCAGATGGGGCCGTGGGTAACCGCCCTCTCCGCCGGGGCGTCGGACATGAGCGCCTGGGTGCTCATGGGTTTACCGGCCTCGATCTACCTTTACGGCGTTGGGCAGACATGGATCGCCATAGGACTGGCCGCCGGGTACATTCTGAGCTGGGTTTTCATAGCGCCGCGCCTGCGCCGCTTCTCCATTGCGGCAAAGGATTCCATCACCCTGCCGCAATACCTGACCAACCGGTTCCTTTCAAATAGCAAGGCCCTGCAGATCATCTGCGCGGTGATTTTCCTTTTTGCCTATACCATCTATGCCGCTTCCAGTATCAAGGCCTGCGGCACTTTGTTCAACACGGTGCTTGGCATTGATGCCAATCTCGCCATGTTTGTGGCCGCGTTTATCATCGTCGGCTACACCTTCCTGGGCGGGTACAAGGCCGTTTGCTGGACGGACTTTTACCAGGGACTCCTTATGCTGGGGGCCCTTTTTATCGCGCCAATCTTCGCGCTAGCGTTGGTCAACTCAGGCCACGCCGCCGCGACTTCCGTCACGTTCTCCGAAAACTACTGGAACTTAATGAGCAGCGGAAGGCTGGACTGGGCAAGCTGGGCGGATATTCTCACAGGCTTCGGCTGGGGTCTCGGCTATTTTGGTATGCCCCATATCATCATTCGTTTCATGTCGCTCCGTTCCCAAAAAGAAGTAAAGAAGAGCGGGACAATAGGCATCGCCTGGAATATTTTGATTCTGCTTTTCGCCACCCTTGTGGGCCTGATCGGGCATGTGTTCCTGGGCGCAATTGATGACAGCCAGAAGGTGTTCATCAATATGGTACGTATTATTTTCCCGGCTGTCATCTCCGGCATCCTCCTGTCCGCCATCCTTGCCGCCGCGATGAGCACCGCGGACTCCCAGCTTCTCGCCTCCGCCTCCGCATTCGCGGCCGATGTTTACAAGCCTGTGCTGCGCAAAGGCGCCCCCGATTCGGAGATGTTCTGGGCCGGCCGCATCGTTGTTATCATTATCGCTATTGCCGCGGTCATTATCGCCGCCAATCCCGGCAGCGGCACAATCATGAGTATTGTCGGAAACGCATGGGGCGTATTCGGCGCCTCTTTCGGGCCGGTGATTCTATTGTCGCTGTTCTGGAAACGCTTTACGTTTGCGGGCGCAGTTGCCGGTATCGTGGCAGGCGCCGTGGTTGATGTGCTTTGGCTTGCCACCATGTCCTCTACGGGTCTCTATGAGATCATCCCCGGCTTTGCCGCCGGTATCATCGTTGCCGTCATTGTCACCCTGTGCGGCAAAGGGCCTGGCACGGCCGTGGAAGAGCTTTTCAACAAATCCGTGGCGCTGAACGATTAGGATAAAGCGGGGGCAGTCATGAAGATGGCTGTCCCCTTTCCGCGACAGCCGCTGCCTTCTTGAACGCGCTATGCAATAAGTGGACGGAGATTTCATCCAAAATCCCATTCACATGATCCGGCCATGTTTTTCGCCGCAGATCGCCAAGGGAGTTTTTGGCGGCTATTATATCAAGCTTCTCACAAGCCAGCTTAATTTCAAGCAATTTATCCCGCAAATAAAGCGTTTCGTCATCGGATAATTCGACGGTGTCGTCATTATTGGCAGGTTTGTATTTATCGTACAATAACTGAAGGGCGTTTAAAAACGCGGGGGTTTCTTCGGTTATTAAGGCGAGATTTCGCTCATAACCGGCCTGTTCCAACCTGAGCGCCGCAGCGGAAAGTTCCGTTTCGCCGATATTGGCGAGAGAGCTCTTCATTCCGTGTACGGTGGTAGTGTAACGCTCAATAGCCGCAGAGTCGGAAGCATTCAGTGTCGGGCTTACCTCTTCTATCACTTTAATGGCATTTTCTGCGTCCAATGCGAAATATTTATCGATTTCGGAAATATACTCTTTCTCTTTGGAGGGGTCGGCTGAATTTACGGTTTCCCTGTCACGCTGTTCCCGCCAGGTCGCCTCTATAACCTCACGTGGTTGTTTATCGCGAATAAAGCGATCCAGGATTGCGTCCAGTTCACGCGAATCAATCGGTTTGGGTATAAAGCCGTCAAACCCGTTTGCCAAAAATATATCAGATTGCCCGACAACCGCATTTGCCGTAAGGGCTATGATGGGTTGCGTATACCCCATTTCGCGTATGATTTTTGTCGTCTCCATGCCGTCCATTTTTGGCATCATGTGATCCATAAACACAATGTCATATACACTGCCGTTCTTTATTTTTTCAATGGCCTCAATTCCGCTTACGGCAGTTTCGATCCGTAACCCGTAAGGCGTAAGCAAGCCTTTTGCGACAAATAAATTCGACGCGACATCATCCACGACAAGGACACTGCCATAAGGCATATACTCACGTACGATCTGTGCCTTTCTCGAAATCGACATGCCGTGAAAACGAAAATTCTGCAGGGTATCCGCTACTTCAGGACCGCATACGGCAGGGCCATTTTTTCTCTGCGGCAGACGTACTGTAAATGTAGAGCCTTTTCCGGCTTCGCTCTGCACGGATATCTCGCCATCCATCATGTCAATGAGGTGTTTCGCGATGTTCATACCCAGGCCCGTACCAGGGACGCCACGGTTTGTTTGCATATTAAAGCGTGAATACTCGTCAAAAAGCCTTGAGACCTGATCTTCCTTCATGCCTTGCCCTGTGTCGCTTACCGTGAAAACAAGTATCACGGTTTCCTCATCCTTCCCTTTTTCCGCGTAAACCGACAGCTCAATCTCCCCCTTGTCTGTGTATTTAAAGGCGTTGGAAAGCAGGTTATTCAATATTTGTTTGATGCGAAGCTCATCACCGTACAGTTCAAGTGGTGTATTCTCATCCACATTAACCTTTAATTTTACCGGCTTGCTCTCATAACGAAGCTGGTTTAGCTGTACGGTGTCATTGAGCAAGCTCGGGATGTTGTATTTGGCGGGAACGATTTCCATTTTACCGGCATCAATTTTGGAAAAGTCAAGGATGTCATTAATGATGTTGAGCAGTAAATTCCCTGAATCGTATATTTCCTCGAAAGCTTCTTCCGCGCTCGGTGAAATCGTTTTGTCTTGCAGCTGAATTTCCGAAATGCCTAAAATCGCGTTCATTGGCGTGCGTATCTCATGGCTCATATTGGCGAGGAAAATTCCCTTTGAACGGTTACTCTGCTCGGCTGCCTCTTTCGCGGCAATTAACTGGAGTTCCGCCGAACGTTTATTTAAAGCGCCGTTAAGTATGTTTGTCACATAAGTAGCCATATTGATTTTGTCCTGATCCCATTGGATATCTTCATTGTGTGTAGCAAAATCAATGATGGCATATAATTTATCGTCAAGAAATACAAATGCCAATAAATAATTGTGAAGCTCATACCTGTATGGCTCAATTGCTTCCTTCACGTCAGGTTCATTGGAAGTCACATAAGAAAATTCCTGCTTTTTAACCCTCTGTATGATGGCCCCAGCCTGTTTGGTTACTGAAAAAGTCAAGCCAACCCGTGCTGACAATCCTAACTCCGGATTTACCCATGCATTATTGCAGATAAAAGAAAGAGCATCATCTTTCGCTACAACAAGCATAAGAATCTGATCAATGCCCATAAATTCGCCGGCCATACGCAGGGCTTTTGTTATCAAAATATCCATGTCTTCCGTTGACAAAAAACTCTGGGATATGTAGGTCATGAGGGACTGCTGTTCAAGGCGTTTATCAAGCGCGTTTGCCGCCGCAATCAAATTGAGCTCTGCCGTGCGTTTATTCAAGGCGCCGATAAGTATGTTTGTCACATAGGAAGCCATGTTGAGTCTATCCTGATCCCACAGGTCATCGTCCCCTTCCCTCGCATAATCAATGACAGCGTGTAATTCATCGCCAAGAAAGACGCATGATAGTATATAATTCTGGAAATTCACCCTGTAAGGGGCTACAACCTTTTTAACTTCCGGATCGTTGGAGGTCACATAGTACAACCCATGTTTTTTAACCCTTTGAATAAGGTCCATGACAGGCTTGCCTATTGAAAAGGCCCCGCCTATCCGCGTCGATAACCCTAACTTTGGATTCATCCATTCATACTTGCAGGTAAAAGAAACCCCGTTATCCTCCGTTACGTGCATAAGAATCTGGTCGATACCCATAAACTCGCCAATCATACGCAGGGCGTTTGTTATCAGGGCATCCATGTCTTCGGTTGACAGGAAACTCTGGGATATGTATGTCATGAGGGACTGCTGTTCAAGACGTTTATCAAGCGTTTTTGTCATGATCTTTAGATCATTTATATATGCTTCTTTGCTCAAATCGCGCATATACCCTATGGCAATTTCCTGTCCCTTGTACAACGAACGAACGTGTACAATTTCCAATGGAAGCAGCTCCCCATTGGGTTTTTGGTGTGTCCACTCAAACCGGCCTCCTTGTTCGCTAAAAATCGATTCGCGGTATTTGAGCCACAAATCGGCCGACAGCTCCCCGTTTGGCTGATACATGGGCGAGTACTCGTGAAATTTGGCCTGATATTCACGCTTGTCTTTTATCCCGAACATTGTCAAGGCTGCCTGATTACAATCAACAATATTATATTCTGTATCAAGCATATTTACCCCGAAAGGCGCCGCATCAAGCATAAGCCGTACCCGCTCGTCCAATGAACTTGTTTCTTCCATCAAAGCCAG
>JGI24698J34947_10000950_pt1 | contig 14745 bp, 12 predicted proteins | sample TergutMp193P3_FD_34947 | JGI IMG/M metagenome (IMG submission 34947) | reverse complement strand
CGCTCGCTTATCCGCGAACTGGGGCGGCGCAAAACCGTCATCCTCTCCTCGCACATTTTGCAGGAAATCGAGGCGATCTGCTCGCAGATACTGATCATCAATGAGGGGAAGATCGCCGCGCAGGGGACGCCGGAGGAAATCGCCGGAACGATGAAGGGCGGCGACACCTGGGAACTGGCGCTCAAAGGCGCCGATGCCGAAGCGATCAAAAGCAAACTGTACGCGCTGGGCGAGGTCGGATCGGCCTCGGCGGAAGCGCGGGAAGACGGCACGGTAGCGTTGAGTTTTTTTGTTCCCGAAGGAACCGACGGGGAGCGCATTTTTGACTGGGCGGTCGCCAGCGGTTTGAAGATTCTCGGCATGAGCCGGAAAAAACTCAGCCTTGAAGATATTTTCGTTAAATTAACCTCTGAGGAAGCGAAGGGGGGTAAACTATGAAACAGGAAAAACCATTGGTGCAGAGCTGCCTGCGTATCATAGCCATGACGCGCAAAGAGCTTTTTTCGTATCTGAACGCGCCGGCTTTTTATGGGGCGGCGGTTTTCTTTCTATTGTTCTGTTCGATATGGCTGTTTTACTTTCAGCGGTTTTTTACCATGAACGTGGCGACCCTGCGCCCCTATTTTGGAATCTTTCCCCTGGTCTTCATCCTGATCATTCCGGTACTGACCATGAGAAGCTGGGCGGAGGAGCGCAAAACCGGCAGTATTGAGTTATTGCTAACGCTGCCCTTTTCCGAATGGGATCTGGTGCTGGGAAAATTCTGCGCCGCTTTCGGCCTGTTGGCGATGATGTTGATCCTCACCATCCCCCTCCCCTTCACCCTGTCCCCCCTCGGGCAATTTGATGCCGGCGTGATTGTCTGCGAATACATCGGCGCGCTGTTAATGGGCGCGTCCGCCGTCGCCCTGGGCCTTTTGCTTTCGGCGCTGTCAAAAAATCAGGCGGGAAGTTTTTTGGGGAGCGCCGTGGTATTGATGGCGGCAATGCTGATCAGCCAGCTTACCCTCTCGCTCAACCTCCCCTACCGGCTGGCGGAGATCATAAATTATTTTTCTCTATCATTCCATTTTGACAGTTTCGCCAAGGGGCTGCTCGACTCGCGGGACATTGTGTACTATCTTGCCAGCACGGCGCTGTTTTTGTTCGCCACTACCCGTGTAATCCTGTTCAGGAAGTGGAGTTAAATCATGACCAAAAAACAGACAACAACATTAAGCGTATTGATATTAATTATCATCGCCATGACCCTGTTGGTCAGCAGGCGGCTCTGGTTCCGGCTTGACCTTACCAAAGGCAAATCGTACACCATCTCGGCGGTTTCGCGCGGCCTGCACAACGAGATTCCCGATCAAATTCGCATAACCTACTACCTCTCGGACAAACTTAAATCCATTCACCCGCTGCCGGGCGAAATTGAGGATCTGTTGCGTGAATACGCCGGGTTTTCGCGGGGGAAAATTCAGTTAACGGTACGCGACCCGGCAAAGGCAAATCTGACCGAGCAGATCGAACAGTTGGGCATACTGCCCCAGCAGATACAGACCGTGGATCAGGATCAGGCGAGCGTAACCACGGTATATACGGGCATTGTTATTGAATATCTTGACCAGATCGACGTGCTGCCGGTGGTATTCTCCCTTGAAACCCTGGAATACGATTTAACCTCGCGCATACGGTCATTGGTCAGGGGCAATACCCGCCTGTTAGGCGTCATCGTCGGCGAAAACCCCCAGCGCTGGAATGAAAATTACCGGCAGTTACAGGGCGCGTATATGCAGGCGGGCTACCAGCTTCGGCTTATCGCGGCCGGACAGGAGATAAACGACACCATACCCGCCCTGCTGGTGCTCGGCGGCGTTGAATCCCTCGATGAGACCGCCCTGTACCAGATAGACCGCTATATCCAAAACGGCGGAAAGGCTCTGTTCACGGTCAGAAGCGTATACATCGAAATGGAGGGCGGCCTGGAGGCGAGGCTACCGGCAGACCTGGGGCTTTTGGATATGCTCTCTTCCTACGGGGCGGCGGCGCTGCCGGAAATTGTCATGGATCGCTCTTCCCTGACCATGCAATACCAAACCCGCACTCCCAACGGCGCCATTCAATATCGCATAACGCGCAACCCCCAGTGGATCAGGGTGTTAGGCGAAAACAGTAACCCGGCGCACCCGGTCAGCGCCAATTTTGGCGGCCTCGATATGTACTGGGCAAGCCCACTCCAGCTTAACGCGCCGGACGGGGTAGAAGCCGATTATCTTTTTACCAGTACCGCCGAAGCCTGGTCCATGCGGGAGCCTTTTTTCACCAACCCCGAAGTCCCCTACCTTTTTCAACGGGACGCCGCTGAAACAACGGGCAAGAAAATTCTGGGCGTAAGCCTGAGCGGCGTCTTCCCGTCATGGTTCGCCGATAAGCCCATGCCGCAGCCGGAGGACGGGACGGAAATTCCCGCCATGCCCGTACAGGCAAAACCCACGCGGCTTATCGTTGTCGGCGAAACGGAATTCGCGACCTCCTTCATGGGCGTTACCAACGGGCAGCACAATCTTGATTTTCTGATTCAGGCTGCCGACTGGCTGTGCAATGACGACGACATTATTCAGATACGATCAAGGTCATCGCAGTCGGGGCGCCTTGATAAAATTATTGATACCGGGAAAAAAGCAGCCGCCATGAAGTTGGCCCAAATCGTCAATGTTTTTGTAGTGCCGGCGCTGGTTATCATAGCCGGCCTGTTCTTTGCCCTCAGGCGGAAAGGAGCGCTCCGATGACGTATAAGAAAAAAATCTATATTCTTTCGGGCATTATCGCCGCGCTTGCGGTTATTTATGTGCTGACCATTATCTTTGATCCCGAGCGGGTGGGTTCGCGCTCCGCCGCCTATTCTTGGCTGGAACCGGGGCAGAGCGATAAAATTTCCGGCATCACCATCGCCAAACCCGATGAAACCATCGCCCTCGCGCGCAACGGCGGCAAGTGGTTCGTGTCGCATAACGGGAAGGATTATCCGGCGCGGGATACGCGAGTCGAGGACTTTATCGCGGCATTGAGCAAGCGCGCCCCCTACCCGGTGCGCTCCTCAAGCGCCTCTGCCCACGAGCGGCTGTCGCTGACGCCGGGGCAGGCTGTCCGCGTTACCGTCGCGGCGGGCGCGGGGCTGCCCCTGCTGGACCTCCTTATCGGGCAGGCCGATCTGACCGGGCAAGGCGTTTACCTGCGTAAGCAGGGGCAGAATGAAGTCCGCTCCGGCGAGGATATATTTACCTCCTACACCAACGCGGCATTAACTTCGTGGTACAACCTCCGCCTGTTTCCCGAAACCGAAAACGGCAGACTGACATCCGCAAACGTTCAGCGGCTGACCGTATACCATTCCGACGGCGGCGTGAGCGCCCCTCCCCAAATTTTTACCCGCAGCGGCAAGGCGTGGACATTCAACTTTGAGCTTGCCAATCCCGACATGGGCAGGGTGGAAAATTACATCCGCGATATCCTCAATACAGCGGGAGATGATTTTATCGATTACATTACCGCGTCCGATCCCCTGTTCAACGACAGCCGTATCGTGCTGGAATTGGGAGACGGCGCTCTACGGACGATCCGCCTCGGTCCCCCCGATGAAAACGGCGGACTCCTCGCGGCCGTCTCCGGCTCCGACTGGGTCTATTCGCTCCCCAACTGGGCAACCGACCGCCTCTTCGTCAACGCGGAATTTTTTGAGGCGGAGTAATTACTCCTCCCCCCTCGACTCCATAAACGCGCGGTACTTTTCGGGGTCGCTTTTGAAGGCGACGATGTGCGACACGGGGTCCATCATGGCGCGCTCCAGGGCTTCTTCCGCTTCGAACATCAGCCGCTCGGCGTTGACGGGCCTTCCCGAACGGGACGACAGACCCATGCACAGATCGGTCTTTGCGGTAAACAGGGCGGGGTATTTGCCCATCATGCGGTTGTGGAATTCGTCCGCGTTGAGGAAACCGGTGTCCAGGTTAAAATCGGGGCAGATTACCGAGATGCCCTTCTCTCCCTTTTCGCAGACAAAATCCCTGGAGGAAAAAAAGCGCGCGGCGTCGGCGGTAAAGCGGGCGTAAAAAGTTTCATCGGTAATGGATTTATATTCGATAACGATAAACGTTAAATCCTGCCCTGCCGACGCGCAGCGGAGCAGTTCCTCGGTCAGCCGCGTCTCGGTATTTTCCTCACGGACAATACGCCCCCGCTCTGAATAACTCCCCCCGGCCGCATAGCCGCCGGCGCTTTTCTCATCCGGCTTACTGGGGGCTTTTGGCCGGGAAAACGCTTTGGCGCTCTTCTTCTGCAGAGAATCCATCAGCAGGGCAAAAAACGCGATCAGCAGGGCGGCGGCAACGAGCAGTAACGCATGCCACAAAATGATGGTCAACTCCCCGCGATCAAACGCCCCGGCTTTCGCCTGAATATTAACATTGCGCAGCCCCTGTATCCGCAAAGGCAGGTACAGCGTTTGGCCGGAAAAATCAATGCGGTTCCTGAAACGCGGCGAGCCGTTTACATCGTGCAATGCCCTGCCCCGCTCCTTTTCAAAACCATATTCGCCGTTAGGCCCTGAAATAATAACCCCTTCAAGGGTTTTACTCGCGTTAAGGTTTTTCTGGACGATTTCAATAAAGGTCTCATCCATAAAACTTAAAACACCCGCCGCGGACGCCTGATCGGCAAGATCAAAGAATTCCTGTTCGGCGGTAAGGCGCTGCCGCTCCATGCTGGAGTTAATACGGACTATAATGGAAACCAGCGCTACAAGATACACGAGAATACAAAACGAGGCTACGATAACGCCCAATATCGAACCAACCAAATTTTTTCCTGAAGATTGTTCTCGAACCATGGAACTATTATATACGTTTTTTTTATTTTCTGCTAGGATTATTGGCATGAATTTGAGAGAATCTTTCCTGCCGATGGGCTGGTACCCCCGCGATTCCGGCGAAATCAGCCGTTTTTTGTCCGGGATAGCCCGGGACAAGGGTTCCGCCCGCGCCGCCATAGCCCCCCACGCGGGCTGGCGTTATTCGGGAAAGATCGCCGCCAGGGCAGTATCCTCTCTGGGCGGAACCATTGAAACCCTGGTGGTTATCGGGGGCCATCTGCCCGCGGGCTATCCCGCGCTGTTCGCCATGGAAGACGCCGTCAGCACGCCGCTCGGCCCCATGACGATAAACGCCGCCCTCCGCGCCGCCCTGCTCAAAAAACTCGGCGGTAAAGAGGATCGCTACCCGGACAATACCGTCGAGGTGCTGCTGCCCATGGCGCGTTTTTTCTTTCCTGAGGCGTCGCTGCTCTGGCTGCGCCTTCCCGCAGACTTGCCTTCCTTTGACGCGGGCAAGGCCATTGCGGCGGCGGCGGATACTCTGGGGTGCGCCATAGCCGTACTCGCTTCAACCGACCTGACCCACTACGGCTCACATTACGATTTTACGCCCCAGGGAACGGGGACGGACGCGCTGCGCTGGGTGCGGGAGGTTAACGACCGCCGCTTTATTGACGCGGTGGAATCGGGCGACCCTGCCGCCGTTTTGGAGCGGGCGGAAGAGGATTCTTCAAGCTGTTCGGCGGGGGCGGTTCTCGGCGCGATGGGTTTTGCGTCTGCCAGAGGAATTGGCGCCGCCCGCCTGCTTCAGTACGGAACCAGCGTCGACGATGTTGACGGCGATGAAATCGATTCCTTTGTCGGCTATGCCGCAATGGCGTGGGAAGCATAATGCTTTTTGATTTTTTGTTCCTCAAACGGATAAGGGTATTCGCCCTTATCGGGGAAAGCGGCACGGGCAAGAGCTTCCGCGCCAAGCTGGTGGCGCAAAAATACGGCATCGAATTTATCATTGACGACGGGCTGTTAATCAAGGATAACCGGATACTGGCGGGACACTCCGCAAAAAAAGAAAAAACATTTCTGGCGGCGGTCAAGGTCGCCCTCTTTGACGATAAAGCCCACCGCGATGAAGTCGCCCGCAAACTCCAAAGCGAAAAGATCAAAAAAATTCTCGTGCTGGGAACATCCGAAAAAATGGTCAACAAGATCGCCGCGCGCCTGCAAATGCCGCCGCCGTCAAAGCTCATTAAAATTGAAGACATTGCCAGTCAGGATGATATCGACCGGGCGATAAGAACCCGCCGCATCGAAGGCAAGCACGTCATACCGGTGCCGTCCATCGAGATAAAGCGGAGCTATCCCCACATTTTCCATGACGCGGTACGCATTTTTATGAAGCGCGGATCCGCCGCGGGTATCGGCCCCACGCCCAAAGTCCTGGAGAAATCGGTGGTCAGGCCGGAGTATTCCAAGCGGGGCAAGGTGATCATTTCCGAGGCGGCGCTGAGCCAGATGGTCATTCACTGTCTGGACGAATACAACCCCAATATGCGGATAAAAAAAATACTGGTGCGCGACCGGGAAATGGGCTATCAATTGGTCATCACCATTGACGTACCCTACGGTATACAACTGGGGGGGAATATCCATGAATTGCAGCGCTATGTGATTGACAACATAGAGCGCTATACGGGTATACTCATAGAAGAAGTTAATATTATTATTGATAAAATTATTCAATAGGGGAAGAACATGAGCGATATACAGGTACGGTCATCTGCGGCTCCTGCGCAAAAAACAACCTGTCCTTTTGGGACTATGGCGGATACACTATTCAAATGTTTAGGTATTAATGAGGAATCCATTGTCGCGTTAAAGGTGAACAATGAAATCCGCCCGCTCAAAACCAGGCTGGTGGTGAATTGCACGCTGGAACCGGTCCCGCTTGATTCGCCGGAAGGGGCGATGCTCTACCGCCGATCGCTTGCCTTCCTGCTGGCCCTCGCCGTCCGCAACCTCTTCCCCGACCGCAGCCTCCACGTCGGCCATTCGCTCGGCAACAGCTATTATTATACGATTAGTTCCGGCGACCCGCTGAGCGAACAGGAAGTCGCGGCTTTACAAAAAGAAATGGAGGCCATCGTACAAAAGGACACCCCCATCACCTTCAAGTATCTGGCCTATGAAGAAGCCATGGAGGAGTTTACGAAAAATCATCAGCGGGATACGGCGCTGCTGCTGAACCAGCGCTGCACGTCGCGGATTAAGGTCAATGAGTGCGAGGGCTTTCTTGATATGTACATTGAGCCGCTCGTCCCGCGTACCGGGCTGCTCCGCGCTTTTGAGCTTATGCCCTACCATGAAGGCTTCTTGCTGCGTTTTCCCGCTATCGGTCAGGGGATGAAGATCGGCCCCTTTATTGACGAGCCGAAAGTTTTTGACGTTTACCATGAGTATAAAAAATGGGGAGGCATGGTGGGCGTGCGTGTCGTGGGCGAGTTGAATTCCCTGGTGGCGAGCCGGACCATCGGCGATCATATCAGAATCGCCGAGGCCCACCAGTCCCGAAAAATGGCCCACATAGCGGAAAAAATATACGAACAGCGTGACCAGATAAAAATGGTGCTGCTTGCCGGCCCCTCCAGCTCCGGCAAAACCACCAGCGCGAAACGGCTTTCCATTGAACTTATGGTGCTGGGGATTAAGCCCATCGCCATTAGTCTGGATAGCTACTATGTGGGAAAGGATCGGACGCCCAAAGACGAAAAAGGGGAACCCGACTACGAATGTCTTGAAGCTCTGGACATCGCTCTTTTGAACGAACAATTGCAGACCCTGTACCGGGGCGGCGAAATAACCATGCCGGATTACGATTTCAAAACCGGCGCCCACAGGGAAGGCGGGGGAAAAACCATACGGCTTAACCGCGGTGAGGTGCTTATCGTTGAGGGCATACACGCCCTCAATGACGCCCTGACCCCGTCCATTGCGCGTAACACCCAGTTCAAATTATACGTTTCCGCCCTGACCCAGCTTAACCTTGACGACCACAACCGCATACCCACCAGCGACAACCGGCTGCTGCGGCGCATGGTTCGCGACTACCAGTTCCGCGCCAAGGACGCCGCCGGCACCATAAAAATGTGGCCTAACGTGCAGGCGGGGGAACGCAAACACATCTTCCCGTTTCAGAACACCGCCGACGCGGCGTTTAACTCCGCCCTTGACTACGAGCTTTCCGTGCTGAAATACTACGCCGACCCCCTGCTGCGCGCGGTAAAACCCAGCCAGCGCGAATACACCGAAGCCTCCCGCCTGCTTTCGTTTTTGGAAAATTTCGCCCCCATCTCGCCCCACTATGTGCCGGGCACGAGCATACTGCGGGAATTTATCGGCGACAGCGAATTTAAGTATTAAAGGCGCTTTAGCGTTTGTCCCGCCACATATCGTCTAACTCGCGGGTTTCGGCGGCAAAAACTTCTTTGCGGTATTCTTTTTCGCGTTTTTCCCGGAGCTTTTCCATAACTTTAAGTTCGCGGGAAGCTTCAAGATACTGGGCGCGCTTTTCTTCAACTACCAGTTCCGCCCGGGCGGCTTCTTCCATGAGGCGCTGGGCTTCCTGTTCCAGGCGGAGGATGTAATTATCCCACGCCAGCACGGACAGCGCGCCGTTATTATCGTTAATTCCCGTAAAGCGTTCCTGAACCGCGCGGCTGTGAACAAGGGCATTTTGTTTAATATTATTTTCAATGGCGTTCAGGATGCTGATAGCGCGTCCCAGTTCGTTTTTCGCTTCCTGTTCGCGGTACTGCCTGAGTTCCAGTACTTTTTCAAGGTTAAAACTAAACCGCTTCACTGCGCGGAAGTGTCCCCGACATTTATGTCAGCGGTTGGTAATCCGCGTCCGGCAAAAAGCGCGGCGACGCTGTTTTGGGCCTGCAGGTTTTCCGCGCCGGCTGCGGGCAGCGGAATCTTCTCTTCGGTTTTTAACGGAGCGCCGGAAATTTCTTCAGCCGGTATGGAGATGCCGGAAATTTTTTCCATCGCGGCAAATGTTTGCGCTTCCGTTGAATGTTCACCAACCGGCTGAATCAAAAAATCCTCGATGGACTGATGTTTGGCGATAGCCTCGTCAATCGCGGGATTGGAACCGGCGTGATACGCCCCCACGTTGATCAGATCTTCCGATTCGGCGTAAACGGCCATGCTCCGGCGGATTGCGCCCGACGCCTTGTTATGCGACGGCCCCGATATGGAAGGGGCAAGGCGGGAAATGCTCTGCAGTACGTCAATCGCCGGATAATGATACGCCTGCGCCAGACGGCGGGAAAGCACGATATGACCGTCGAGGATGCCGCGCACCGTATCCGCCACCGGCTCGTCCATGTCGTCGCCGTCAACCAGAATCGTGTAAAAGCCGGTAATGCTCCCCACGTCGGAAGTGCCGGAGCGTTCCAGCAGTTTGGGCATGGAATCGAACATACTGGGGGGGTACCCTCTGGTCGCCGGCGGCTCGCCCGACGCAAGACCGATTTCACGCATGGCGCGGGCAAAGCGGGTAACCGAATCAAAGAGCAGCATAACGTCCAGCCCCTGATCGCGGAAAAATTCGGCAACGGCCGTCGCCACATACGCGCCCCGCAGACGGGCCAACGGCGGCGAATTGGAAGGAGTTACAATTAACACACTGCGGGCAAGACCCTCCGGCCCCAGATCGTTTTCAATAAAATCATTGACCTCGCGGCCGCGCTCGCCGATGAGGGCGACTACATTGACATCGGCGTTGGTGTTACGCGCAATCATCCCCAGCAGGGTGGATTTCCCCACGCCGGAACCGGAAAAAATACCCAGCCGCTGCCCCCGCCCCACGGTTAACAGGCCGTCAATGGCGCGTACCCCGGTGGTAATACGCTCGGTAACACGCCGCCGCGACAATGGGTCGGGGGGATTTGCCAGCGCGGGGTACAGGGCTTCCGCCGCAATCTCGCCCTTGCCGTCGATGGGCTGCCCTAAAGCGCCCAGCACCCGCCCCAACAGTTTGGTTGAAACCGGCACCTCAAGGCGCGCGCCCCGCGCAACGACACGGCAGCCGACCTCAAGCCCCGTGGTTTCCTCAAAGACCATAAGCTGTACGGTTTCATTGCGCAAACCGACGACCTCGGCGGGGATGAGCTTGTCACTTTGGGGGACTTCAATCGTGCACATCTCGCCAATAATGGCCTGCGGGCCTTTGCTTTCAACCAGAAGCCCCTGGACTTTGGTTAATTTGCCGGTACATTTTATTAAGTCGGCCTGTTCGGCGGTTTCAAAATATTTTTCAAAAATAGCCGTTTCCATGCCCCCCCCATTTATATAATAATACTATGAATGAATTTTTGTCAATGCACCATTATTTTGAGGTGCGAAAGGGCATTGCCGGCAGTCCGTTTTTGGCAAAAAGCGGAGTTGGGCCNAATTGCGTCCAGGCATAACGCGCCCTGCGCGGCTGCGGCACGTGGCTTGAGCGGATAACAACGTCGTTACCGTCAATGACCGCCTGGGCGGGGAAGTACGGGCCGGAGGCGGCGGCAATTTCAAACCCCGCCGGTTCGCCGTGGAACTCAAGGCCGCTTTGGGCGTGATCAAAATGCAGGCGCACAGAGCCGCCTTCAACCTGCGCCCAGGAGAACAGCGGACCGTCCGCCTCAACATCCTTGCCGTATACTTTTTGAAGGGCTTGCAGGGCCAGCCGGAACCCGACGGTCTGCTTGTCCAGGGGGTGAATATTCTCATACTCGCCGCAGTCGATAATAACCGCCATGCCGGTATGGGCGATTTTTTGGGAGGCGCGGTATTGGTTTTCCCGCAGGACGCACCAGTTTTCGGAGGGAAGCCCCGCTTCCACATCCTCACGCGACGCATACATGGGCAATTGCACCAATAAAAAGGGCAGGCGATCATCGCCCCAATCGCTGCGCCACTGATCGATAAGGTAGTACATCAACTCGTCATAATCGGCGGCGCGGCCCTGATCTTCCTCGCCCTGATAATAGAGAAAACCTTTCAGCGCATAGGGGATAACGCGGCGGATGCGCGCACGATACAAATTTGACGGATAATAGGGGCTGGGATTCCCCGCCGGCTGGGGCCAGGGGCATGGGCCGCATTCTTTATTGAGCGTTTCCCAGCTTACATCCGGCTCTTGTTCCCGCCGCGCGCGGATACGTTCATCCCATGCCCGCCGCTGCGCGTCATACTCTTCCATTTCGGCCTGATACTGGGCGTCGGTTTTGCCGCCGACCTGCGCCGCGTAATCATCAATACAACGCCGCCCGGCGCGGCTTCGTTCAAGCTGCTCCCGGCTCATCCACGCGCTGATCGACGTGCCGCCCCAGGAACAGTTGATAATACCGATGGGAATTCCCATATCGGCGTTTATCTTGCGGGCAAAAAAATACGCCGCCGCGCTCAACATGGCGGCGGTCTGCGGCTCACAAATTTGCCATGCGCTGCGCGCCTCTTCACGCAGATAATCCTCGTCCACCACGGCGCGCTTGACCACNTGATAAAAACGTATATCGGGATTTGCGCAGGCGGCAAGTTCGGCGTCTCCATTACGGCANTTTATCAGCTCCATCTCCATGTTGCTCTGGCCGCCGGCAAACCACACATCGCCGGTAACGACATTGCGAAAGCGTANCTCTGTTTTTCTGTCACTGATGACCAATTCGCCGTGCAAACCGGCGGGCAGGGGCGGCAGTACAAGGCTCCACTCGCAGCGGTACACCTCGGTAACCGCCTCCACCGTGTGGATTCCGCATTCCCACCGTACATGGACAGCTTCGCCTTCCGGCCCCGATCCCCAAATGGGGACAGGTTTCCCGCACTGCAACACCATATGGTCAGAGAAAATCGGCGGCGTCTGCAATATCAGCATAATCATATTACATTTTGTTTTTCTTTACCCAGTCAACAATTTCGTCAATTTTGCCGAAAACGAGTCCCGTTACCGTGTCGGCGCAGCCGTAGTAAACCGCAACCCTGTCCGTGTCCTTGTCTACCAGCGCCGCGCAGGGGAAGGTGACATTGGGCACGTCGCCGGCAAGTTCGTANATNTCCCGCGGGTTGATGATGTACGGATTGGCGCGNGCGATGATCTTCCANGGTTTTTCCAGATCGAGCAGNGCCGCGCTGAACGAATACACAAACCCGTTGCAGCTTGTCAGTACGCCGTGGTAGAACAACAGCCAGCCCTCGGTGGTTTCAATGGGACATGGCCCCGCGCCAACCTTAGTGCTCTGCCAGCCGCCCGACGGCGCCATGACATGGCGGTGCCTTCCCCAGTACATCAGATCGGGGCTTTCCGAATAGAAAATGTCGCCAAACGGCGTGTGCCCCGAGTCGCTGGGACGGCTGAACATGGCGTAATTTTTGCCGATTTTGCGGGGAAAAAGCGCGCCGTTGCGGTTGTAGGGCATTAACGAGTTTTCCATTTGATAGAATTTTTCAAAATCAAACGTATAACCCAGGCCGAGGTTGGGGCCGTGATAGCCGTTGCACCAGACGATGTAATAACGATCCTCGATAAAAATNACCCGCGGGTCATACTTGTAGTCGGAATCGGGCAAGTCAGAGGCGGTTTTGGTAAATTGAATCGGGTTATCGTCAATNTCCCAGTTAATACCGTCTCTGCTTTTTCCCGCGTGAATGTCCATGTGGCGCGCAGTATCATCGCAGCGGAATACGCCGGCAAATCCGTTTTTGAATGGAACAACCGCGCTGTTAAAAATACTGTTCGCGTGCACGGTTAAATTCCGCGGAATGATGGGGTTTTTCGAATAACGCCACATCAATTCCTTTTTCGGATCACTGGAAGCCGGCCGCTCTTCCCAGGGGATATTCGGCAGGCTGCTTCCGTTTACGATGATACTGCTCATTTACGCTCCCCAATTAAAATGCGTTGGAATCGCCAATCGTCGCGTTCCATGCCTGGGAAACCGCTTCAATAAGCTGAGCGGGATCGCCCTCATGGTACCACATCTGCCAGGCNATATCGCCGCGCTGCAGGCCCCTGATATAGGTATGGTACTTGGTCACATGCGGAGTGCTGCGGATGAGCGCGATGGTCTCGTCTACGGCGCGGGTATCACGGAACGTATTGTACAGACCGGATTTCCAGTCATCGTTCACCGGGGTAAACCAGAGCGCCACTGCGGCCATGATTTTATCAACCTTGGCGGCATCGTATGAGGAGGGGATAACCAGGATGTTATCGCGGGAAAATACCACGTAGTTCCTTGACCGCGGTCCCTTGGGAGGCAGTACCATGCCCCAGTCGTCCCTCATATTTCCCAGTTCGCCCATGACATAGGATTCATCAATGCGCATGGCGACTTTTCCATCGGCAAATTCTGATTTGAACCAGTCCCAGTTGGTGTTATCCGGCCGGGGTTTCATAACGCCCTCGTTTTTCAGCCTGATGGCGAACTGCAGACCTTCCAGAAATTCCGGCTTGTTGGTCGCGTTGACAAATCTGCCGGATGAGTCTTTGGTCACATACTGGGCGCCGTTGCTGGAAATTATCGCGTCAAGTATTTCCGTAGAAAGATCCATCGGCAGCGCGTAGGTGTCTATTCTGCCGTCGTTGTTGATATCCCGCGTCAGTTTTTTACAAACGTCAAGGAAGGCGTCCCATGTCCAGGTGCCGGCTTTCTGCATATCATAGGGCAGGTCGGGATTAAGACCCGCTTCCCTGAACAGCCGCTTGTTAAAGAATATAACTTCCGTGTTGTTGATATTGATGCCCTCGGCAAAACCATAAATCTTGCCGCCAAAGGTCATTGAATCAATGGCTCCCTGATTCCACTGGGGGGGAGCTTTGCCCTTGGCTACCGCCGCGGGTTTCTTCAGGTTGACCGCTTTGTTATCGCCTACCGGATAAATCAGGTTCTGCGCCATCAGCGCCATCGCCCAGCCCGGTTCCATAAAGAATACCTGCGCCGCGGGAGTTCCGGTCATGATGGAAGTCGCCGCCAGGGACTGCATATTACTCCATGTCGAAATTTCTTTCTCGCTCATGGTAAAGCCGCCTTCCTTCTGGATTTGCGTACGCCAGGCGAGTATCTGTTCATCAGTAGCGTTGTTCGGCTTGTATGTCTTAACATCATAATCAGGCCCCCACCATTTACCGATAACGACTTCCTGTCCCTTGAGATCGGTTCCGCCGCCTGCCCATACGGGGAACGCCGCAACGAGCATGAGCGCAACCAGCGCCAAAAACATTGTCTTCTTAAGCATGTAATGCCTCCTAAAAAATATTATCTCAAACGGTAACCGCAACGCGGCATCCGCATTGAAACCTACATCTTGATACCCGTCTGGCTCAAGGATTCGACAAACGCCTTTTGAGCCACCAGGTACAACAGTATCAGCGGGGCAAGCGACATCAGCATACCCGTTGCGATCATCATCTGGGTAACGCCGACCGGAGCGTACGCGCTGACGCCACCTCCGCCGGTAGATACGTTTAACGACGCCCAGTATTGGGCAAACCGCTGCGCAAGCCCGCTTAATCCCTTTGCCAGCGTCCGGTAATTACCCAAAAACAGATTCGCGTAAAAAGCATCCGTCCACTGCCACACAAACGAGAACAGGAAACATGAGGTAAGAATCGGCGTCGCGTCGGGAAGCATAATCCGGATAAAAGTCTTAAACCTGCCGCAGCCGTCTACCCAGGCCGCCTCTTCCAGCTCTTTGGGCATACCGCGGAAATACTGCCTGAGCATGAAAATATACAAACCGCTTTTCAGGCCCATACCCGTTGCGGAAAGCAGAAAGAGACCCGCGACGCTGTTCAGCAAATTGAGCGGACTGCCGGTTAAAAACCTGAAAATGCCCAATACATCAAAAAA
>JGI24698J34947_10000948_pt1 | contig 14766 bp, 13 predicted proteins | sample TergutMp193P3_FD_34947 | JGI IMG/M metagenome (IMG submission 34947) | reverse complement strand
ATGAGTGTAATGGCATATATGCCCTACGGGGCGGGCGGAATTATTATCCGGGTTGAGACGGATATTCGCAGGGGTATTCCCGGCGTTGATATAACGGGGCTTGCGGAGGGAGCGGTCAGGGAGGCGCGTGACAGGGTACGCGCGGCTTTCAGAAATTCGGGGTTCAATTTTCCGCAGGACAGAATCTTAATTAACCTCGCGCCGGCGGGAATGAAAAAGGAAGGAGCCGCGCTTGATCTGCCAATCGCCCTCTCGGTGATGGCGGCGGCAGGTATCGCGCCTGCTGCGGGAAATCTGCTCGTCATGGGAGAGCTTGAGCTTTCCGGCAGAATAAGGCCGGTACGCGGCGTACTCGCGGCTATTGCGGCGGGGCTCGCCGAAGGGATAAGCGAGTTTATCGTGCCTGCGGAAAACGCGAAAGAGGCGGCTATCCTTGCCGGAAGGGGCGCGTGTTTTACAGCTGCGGAAAATTTGCAGGGAGCGGTTCACGCGCTTTTTATCAGAGAAGAGACAGGCGCGCTTCCAGTATCAATTGATACGAGACGGCAAGATACGGACATTTCAGGCCCGGCAAATTGCGGTGATTTCGCGGATGTACGCGGACAGGCGGTTTATAAACGCGCGCTGGAAATTGCCGCCGCGGGCGGACACAATGTACTTGTCTTTGGACCTCCCGGCGCGGGAAAGACAATGCTTGCGCGGCGGCTTCCGTCAATAATGGCGAACCTTACTTCCGATGAGGCCGTAGAAGTGACGCGCCTTTACAGCCTCGCGGGTCCTCATTTAGATAACGACGGCTTTATAGACCGCCTCATCACGAGTCCGCCCTTTCGCGCTCCACACCATTCGGCCAGCGCCGAAGGTATCCTCGGCGGCGGCAGAATACCGCGCCCCGGAGAAATCAGCCTTGCCCACTTTGGCGTACTCTTTCTGGACGAAGCCCCGGAGTTCAGGGTTAACGTACTGCAGGCTCTGCGCGAACCGCTGGAAGACAGGGTGATAAGTATTGTCAGAGCGGAAGGGCCGGTGCGTCTTCCGGCTGAATTTCAACTGCTTATGACAGCAAACTCCTGTCCCTGCGGCCGGCTCGGTATGCGTGAAACAGACAGCGGCTGTTTTTGTTCACCTGAAGAAATCAACCGCTACTGGCGCAAGTTCGGCGGCGCGTTACTTGATCGTATAGAGATAAGAACCGCCGTTCTGCCGCCAAAAATTGAAGAAATGGAAAAACATGGCCTCAGCGGCGAAGAACACAGCGACACAATCGCCCGCCGTGTCAGGATGGCGGTGGAAATTCAACAGCGCCGCTTTCGTGGAACGTCAATCCGCCGAAACGCCCTGCTTCCGGCGGGCAAGGCGGAAGCTCTGTGCCCAATGAGCGAAAAGGCCCAAGGCGCGTTTCACACAGCCGTCTCCAAATTGGGGCTTTCGGGCAGAGCCTACCACGGGATTCTGCGGGTAGCCAGAACAATCGCCGACCTGGAAGGCAGGGATACCATCGAAACCGAACACATTTTGGAAGCGGTTCAACACCGCCGGCTTGGGGAAGACCCGTGGGATATATTATCCCTTTGATATTCTATCCCTTTGATTGGGAAGAATTTCCGTGTAAATACAAAATGTCAATACAAATGTATTGACAAAGAAGAAGAGGAGGATTATAATGGAACATAAGTTTGAATGGGACGAAGAAAAGAATGATTTCAACTGGATGAAACATGGAATTATTTTTGAGGATGCGATAAAAATTTTCTGCGATTCCATGCGGGTTGATATTTATGACCGAGATCACAGTTTATTAGAAGATCGGTGGAAAACGATAGGTTTATATGGTTGCGATATAATTTCGGTCATTTACACAATGAGGAAGGATATAATCAGGATGATTTCCGCTCGAAAAGCGAGTAAAAAAGAAGAGGAGGAGTATTTTTATGGGTATGGTACGGGTAACATTAACCGGAGATGAGACGGTTACAGAAGAAGGTTTAAAGCGGATGGCCGCTCTCAGGGACAGGCCGATAGATTACAGCGATATTCCCGAAATGACAGACCAGGAAATAGCAGATGTCCGGCGGCAAATTGATGAGGGGCGGCGAAACAGGGATATGTTTTCGCTAAGGCTCTACAACGGCACTATTGAATGGTGGCAAAAAAACATTGGGAAAGGGTATACCACCGTTATGAGCAAGCTATTGGATGAGGCAAGAAAACACCCTGAATGGATCAAGGAATCCCTAAAATCGCATTAGCTTTTTATTTCCAATTCCGGTATCGCGTCAAGAACCGCGTCGCTGATTTTCCTGTCCTTGTTTGAATAGCCCAGTCTCCGGTCGGGACGCGCAGAGCCGTGGAAGTCGCTGCCTTCGGTAACATAGAGACCGAGTGATTTGGCAAGGGCTTCAAGGCGGCGGCAGGAGCCGCTTCTGGCTGTGGGATGCCACGCCTCAAGACCCATGAGCCCCATATCCTTGAGGATCTTCACAAGATCGGGAAGTCGGCCCCATGCTACGTAGAGCGAGATGGGATGCGCCAAAACAGGTATGCCGCCGGATTCGCGTATCAGAGCAGCGGCTTCTTCAAAAATAAGCCCTTCCTTAGGCACATACAGGGGCTTTCCGGCGCCCAGGTAGCGGGCAAAAGCCTGGTTCATGTTTCTAACGATTTTCCGCTTTACAAGCAAGGCGGCAAAATGAGGCCGTCCCAGCGAATGACTGCCTGAAATACCCGCCGGACGTAAACGGTCGGTCCCTCCCGAAAGAGCCAGAAGTTCTTCCCATGTCGCATCGATACTCAGTTCGTGCATTCTGTCCAAGATTTCGCGGTTTCGCGCCTCACGGCGGCGGGACAATTCTCCAATCGCGGAAACAAAAGCCGGAGTTGGCGAATTAATTCCCAACCCTAGCAGGTGAAACTCCCCGCCGGGACCAAGTCCGGCGGCGCCGCGCGCGGATTTTCCATTCCATTTGATATTAATCTCAATTCCGGGAATAAAATGTATATTTTCATGCTTCGCGGCGTCTCTTGCGCTGTCCAGTCCGTTAATGGTATCATGATCGGTAAGGGCAACGGCATAAAGCCCCTGCCTGACAGCTTCCCTGATAAGCATGGCGGGGCTAAAATCCCCGTCTGAAATGTTTGAATGGGTATGAAAATCAACCATCTGCTGATATTGTATCAAATGCTTGCCGGTTTATACATTGTCTACCGGTAATCAGCGCGGGGGCGTCTCAAGATCGTTGATCAAAGGGGCCATTTTATATATTATGGTAGTATTGAGAGATTTTTTTCATAAGGACGGTCTGTAAGGTGTTCGAATACGTCTTGAAAAACGGAGTTATTGTCTCTCCGGGTAAGAAAGCGCATACCGGTGATTTGGGGATTAAGGAGAAAAAAATAGTTTCCTCAGGCGGCATAAATAAAATCGACCTGAAGGAAAAATCTTTCGTGTATCCTTCTCTTATCAATACCCACGATCATCTTCAGGGAAACTACCGTCCGCCCGTAGGTCCAAAAAAGGGACATTATTACCTTACATGGCTGCCCTGGGATAATGATCTGAAAGCGTCCAAGACATTCAAGGAACGATCCAATTTGAGCAGGGAAGATCTTTACGCTCTTTCAGGATACAAATGCCTGTTTTCGGGCGTTACCACAGTGAACGATCACTTCCCGCATAAATTGAACAGCCACATACTGCCCACCCTTCCTATCAGGGCGTTTCTTGAATATGGAATTGCGCATGAATGTTCTTCGTATGATTTAAAATGGGGCGAGGGCATAGAAATTGAATATGAGAAGGCGGTAAAAAACAACTGGCCCTTTATCACACATCTTAACGAAGGTTTTGATGCGGAAGCCATGCACGGCGTAGATATACTGGAAAAAATGAAAATACTGGATAATCACTGCCTTTTAATTCATTGCATCGGTTTCAGCGACGAGGACATAAGGAAAGTCGCCAAAGCGGGAGCCAGCGTATCATGGTGCGGTTTTTCAAATACGTTCATGTTTAACGTAACCGCAAAAATCCGCAAGATGCTGGAAGCCGGAGTAAACGTATCAATCGGAACAGACTCATCGGCGACAGGCTCCGCGAATCTTCTTGCGGAGATAAAGTTTGACAGGGATCTGTACCGCAGGCTTTACGGAGAAGATCTGCCGGCAAAAAAAATATTCGAGATGATTACAATAAATCCGGCCAAGGCGATTTGGATGCAGGATAAAATCGGCACTCTTGACGAGGGAAAGTTAGGTGACATTCTGGTACTGAAGGCAAAAAATGATGACCCGTATGAAAACCTTGTTAATGCGGGCATGAAGGATATAGAACTTTTGATACTTGAAGGAAAACCAATATACGGAGAAACGCGCTTCCTTGACATTTTCAACGGAAAGCTTCCTTCGGGGTATACGCAGATAAAAGTTGGAAACAGGGAAATGTTTGTAAAAGGCGACCCGGCGGGTCTTTATAACAAGATCAGAAAAAAGATCGGTTTTAAAAAGAAACTTGATTATCTGCCGTTTGAACCGGAATCCGCCGCTTCTCCCGCACAGGAAGGAAAATAATGCCAAAACCGCTTCAATACCGTTCAGGTTCCCTCATTTACTTTCAGGGCGATCCTGCGGACAAAATATATATTCTGCAGACCGGAAAAGTAAGCCTTGTCTATCAGGACATTGAAACGGGAATAGATGTAAAAGACGCAGTGCAGCCCGGTGAATTCTTCGGCGTAAAATCCGCGTTAGGACGCTACCCAAGGGAAGAAAACGCCGTCACTCTTTCGGATACGACTGTTATGATTTTTACAGTGCCTGAATTTGAGGCCGTAGCAATGGCTAACACAAGAATCATTATGAAAATGTTAAAGGTCTTTTCCAATCAGATGAGGCGCGTTCACAAGCAGGTCTCCAAGGTAATGGCAAAGGAAGAACAGCCGCCGGACGACGGTCTTTACAATGTGGGTGAATTTTATATGAAAAACAAGCGTTTCTCCCACGCGAAGCACGTATTCAGCCGTTATCTGACATTCTATCCTTCCGGGAAAAAAGCGGTTCAGGCTTCAAAAAATCTTGAGATTGTGGAAAACGCCCTTTCCAATTACGGAGACGGCAAGGGTCCGGGCATTTCTGTCGGCAATGCCGGAAACGCGGCGGCAAACGCCACGCAGGAAGATATTGAGAAAATGGAAAAAGCCTATAATGACGCCATGAACTTTGTAACACAGGAAAAATACCAGGAAGCGTTCATGTCGTTCAAGCAGGTAGTAGACGCCAATATCGATCCTGAAAAGTCGGCTAAAAGTTCATTTGAAATCGGCCGTTGTTTGTTCATTATGAATAAGTGTGATGAAAGCATTAAATATTATACAAATATGCTGACAAGGTTTCCAAAACATCCGTATCTAAAACAGGCCGTTTTTATCATGGGTCAATGTAATGAAAAGATCGGCAGAAAAGATCAGGCGGCGGCTTTTTATAAAAAGGTAATTTCAATGGGCGGAGGCGAAGACGACAGCACTATAGTAAAGGCAAAAAAAGCGCTTGGCGCTCTGGGGGCGTAAAATGGCTATGGATTTGGCCGCGTTCGGCCGTTTTTCACGGACATTTCCGAAGGGAGACATAATTTTCTCCGAGTTTGAGCTGGGCGAAACTTTTTACCTAATTCAATCAGGAAAGGTGCAGCTTGTAAAACTTGTCGGAGATATTGAACGTACGCTGGATATTCTTCATCCTTCCGAGATGTTCGGCGAAATGGCAATTCTTGAAAACTCGCCGCGCTCGGCGACTGCCATCGCTCTTGACGAAGTAAAAGTGCTGGAATTTAATTCTCAAAACTTTGAAATACTGCTTTTGGGAAATCCGCAGATTGCCCTTAAACTTTTAAAGATGTTCTGCAAACGCATATACGATTCAAAAAGACGGTTTATGATCCTTACTCTCGCGGAACCGCAGGCAAAAATTGCGGACGTATTCCTCATGCTTGATGAGACGCAGCCCGACATTGATAAAACCAGCGAACGGCGCGAATTTAAAACTACTGTCGAAGGCGTAGCGCACTGGGCGGGAATGACTGTCAACGAAGCAAGAGACATCATGGGACATTTTGTCAACCAGCGGCGCATTGAAATATTCCCGGACAGAATAACGGTAAAAAATATTAACGACTTTTCACGTTTTGTCAGTTCCAGACGGAATAATTTAAAGGCCCAATAAAACAAATAAACAAGGAGAATAAAATGTCAGATTATGAAAACCCATACAAAAGCCCGGAAACTGCGATTGTTCCTGAAAAGCCGCAGAATTCAGGGACAGGATTAACCGAAACCATGCTGGGTTATCTTAACGAAGCCTCCCCCTGGCTGAGGTTTATAGGTATTGTTGGGTTTATCGGCTGCGGCCTAAGTTGCGTGGCAGGCATTATATTTTCTATCACTACATCTGCGGTTTCCAGCATGGCGGAAGGATTAGGAAATTTTCCCATTTGGCTGTTCTCGCTTATTTATATAGCAATAGGAGCGTTATTTTTTTTCCCGTCCCGTTTTACATACAATTTTGGAGCAAAAATCCGCAATTACCAGCTCAGCAGATCAGATGAAGATTTAGAGCTGGCATTAAAGAACAATAAATCATTGTGGAAATTTTACGGCATCCTGCTTATTATCTATCTTTCCCTTATCCCGTTCTTTATTATTGTAGCCATCATCGGCGTTGCGGTGTCGGCCACGGGATTAATAAACTGAACAATGTCCCAACAAAATGCCCTGTTTGATTCTTCCCTGAAAGCTCTTACTCCTGAGGGTGTGGAATTTGTCCTGTTTCCGGCCGGTCTTCCGGTGCGGACGCTTGCCTATGCGATAGATAAAATCATACAATTGATAATTATAATTGTAACATCAACAACAATCTCCATATTAAGGGAAAGCATGGGTTTATGGCTCGCTATGATTATAAATTTTATTGTTAACTGGTTTTACCATGTGATTTGCGAACTGGCGTTCCGGGGACAGAGTCCTGGCAAGCGCATGACAGGAATCAGGGTGGTAAAAAACGACGGCTCTCCCGTAGACCCCTCCGCTTCTTTTTTGCGAAACCTCATGCGTTTCGCCGATACATTTTTCTTTTTCTTTCCTATCGCGTTTATTACCATTGCGGCAAGCCGCGGCTTCAGGCGTATCGGAGACTGGGCCGCCGGCACTCTGGTTGTCTATACTTCAATGGCAAAAAATAATCCCAGAGGCTCATTAAGCCTCTTTCTTGAAAAATACGAACCCGTTACTGCGGCAAGGCCGCTTTCCTACGAAGAAAAGCAGGCTGTTTTAAATTTTGCCCGGCGTTATCCGCTTTTGGGAGAAGCAAGAGCCAATGAAATTGCCGGCATTTACGCGCCCTGTCTGAAAAGCGGCGACAGCGCTTTAACGGACGCGGCTTTCCTTTTGGGGATCGCGCGCAAACTGTCAGGTGAAATCTGATGACAGAGCAGAGTTTTATCCAGCGCCGGGGACATATTTGGAATGAATTTGCCGTTCTTGTCATAGGAAAGGGACGCCGTCTGGCAAAGGGGTCTCTTAAGTTTCTTAAGTTATTCAGGGAAATAACTCAGGACTTGAATACCGCAAAAGCCAACGGTTTTGATCCCGCGATTATCGAGAGGCTGAATACGCTTGTAAACGAAGGGAATCAGATTCTTTACAGCCGGCGCGGCTGGTCTGCGAAAACATTGATTCGTTTTTTAATAAAAACTTTTCCCCAAAAGGTTCGTTCTCATTGGAAGGGAATAATGGCTGTAACCCTGCTCTTTTACGGCCTTGCCTTTTTTTTCGGCCTTCTCTGCTTTAGATTTCCCGGCATATCCGAAGAACTGGTCTCGGCTTCCGAACTTAAGGAGTATGAAAAAATGTATGATCCCGAAAGCGCTAATTTCCTGCAGCCCCGCGATGTAAGCGGCGACGCGGATATGTTCGGCTTTTACATTTTCAATAATATTTCCATCGCTTTCAGAACTTTTGCGGGCGGCATACTTGCCGGGTTTGGCAGCCTTTTGATCCTCTGCATTAACGGGGTTAAGTCTGGAATCATCGAAGGACATTTAATCCAAATAGGTTTTGCGAAAACCCTTATTCCGTTTGTAATTGCACACAGCGCTCTGGAACTGACTGCGATTGTTTTCAGCGCGTATTCGGGAATGTTTATGGGTTACAGGTTCTTTGTTACCAATGGATTAAGCCGGGGAGCTTCAATAAAAAAAGCGGGGCAGGATGCTCTGCCTATAATCGCGGGAAGCGCATTGATGCTTTTTATTGCCGCGGCTATAGAAGCTTTTTGGTCTTCGAGGCACACCTTGCCGTTTAAACTGCGCATAGGCGCGGGTATCGTCGTTTGGATTCTTGTGTTATCGTATTTTTTATTTGCGGGGCGCGCCGCTAAAGGGAAAAACAATGAACATTCCGTTTGAACCGGCACTTGGGTACAAGGATTTCCGTGAAGCGGCTGATACCGGTTTACTGCTCTGGCGTAAAAATTTTATCAGTTTTATTCCGTTCTTCGCGATCCCCTTCTGGATTTGCGCCTTTGCCCTGAGGCTGATTCCCGGCCTTGCGTTATATTGGCCGTGGCTGATTATCTGGCTGCTGAAACCTCTCTTTGACAGACCCGTATTGCACATAATATCGGTGCGGTTCTTTGAAAGGAGCGCGGAATTTAAACGCCTGCGACAGGGACTGGGCAAAAGCCTGCGCCGCGGACTGCTTGGCGATCTGCTTTGGCGGCGTTTCAGTCCGTTCCGTTCCGCGATAATGCCGGTGCGCGTGCTTGAACAAAATCCCAAATCCGGCAAGTGGTTTTCGCAGAGGAAAAAACTTTTAAAAAAAGGCGGCGTCAATTATTGTTTTCTTTTGACTCTTTGGGGAATCGCGGTTGAGGCGGCCCTCTTTATCGGAATACTGCTTTTTCTTGTTGTTATGTCGGAACTAATGATGGAAGATTTCATTCCTCCAATATGGCAGTCTTTTCGAGATTCCGAAGTTTATTTTTACGCCATATATTGTTTTAACTACATTCTGATTGAACCCGTTTATGTCTGTATGGGATTCAGCCTTTACATCAACAGCAGGACAGAGGTTGAAGGCTGGGATATTGAAATTATTTTCCGCGATTTTGCCGAAAAACTGAAGAATAAAAGTAAAACCGGCGCGTTAGCTGTTTTATTCCTGCTTTTCCTGTTTCTGCCCCTGAAAACTTTTGCGGACGGCGGAGAATCGTCCGCCGTTTCTGACGATGTTCCTCTTGAAAAACTACAGGCCATTTTTGACTCAGGCGATTTCGGCGGCGTAAAGGATACCTGGGGGATACGGCCTAAAAAACCCATGCAGGAAATAGAGATTTCCCCCTTTGATGTAGGAAAAATAGACCATCTCAGGGAAGTTTTTGCCTTCGTCCTTCGATTGATTATAATCGCCGTCATCTCCGCGCTTGTTGTGTTCCTGCTTTTTTATCTGCGTAAATTTAACCGTGACAGAGGCGGCGGAGCTGATCGCCCCTACATTAAGCCTCTGCAAAAAAATAAGGAAGAAAACCCTGAACTGCTTCTGGAAAAGGCGCTGCATTTTCATGAACAGGGAAATACGCGCCTCGCGTGGGGTTACTGTACCGCCGCTGCCATTTTATCATGGCCGTTATACCGGGGACTTGATTTCCCGCCAAACGCAACCGAGAGCGACTGCGCGAGCATGGTAAGCTCAACGGCAGCCGGAATTGGCAAGCATGGCAAGTTAAGTTTGCCTGGCAATCCTTTATGTACAATTGAAGAAGCGAAAAAATTCGGCGAGCTTATAAAATATTGGATATACCTCGCCTATGCGCAGCGGCTTCCGCCCGAAGGGAGTTTTGAACAGGCCGCCTCATTTTGTAAATCGCTGAGGCCTATAGATGAATAAACAGATTTTAATTTTTTCAGGAATTGTTCTTTTTCTCGCCCTGCTTGGGTATGTTCTCTACAACAATCTTGAGATATACGAGGAAAAAACGGTTTCCAGTCCGTCCCGTGATGTGATTAGCAATAATTATTACGCCATGGAACGATGGCTGAAAGAAACAGGCCATCCTGTCCGCTTTGAAAATAATTTTAACCCGTCAAAATTTGCGGCGATAGAAGAAAGAGTTGTTATGATTCATTCTTCAGTAAGCAAGTGGGATAACGCGGAAGATTTAATTCTTCCGTGGATCGAACAGGGCGGCTATCTTATAATCAGCCTGGATATTAATGGAGCACCTTCTATAGATGAAAATCTTTTAAAATTGATTCATCGTTTTGGAATTGTCGTTGGATACGGCACTCCTGAGGAAAGCAATCCGGGAGAACTTTTTTCAGATGAATCTGTATCAGATAAATCTGTATCAGATAAATCTGCGTCAGATAAATCTGAGTCAGATAAACCTGCGCCGGAAGAATCCATACCTCAGCTTGGCAGGAACGTTAATTTTCACTTTTTAGACAGGGATGAGATATTTGCCATAAAAGATAACAGCGGCTATGTAAGACTTGTGGAAATTTCCATCGGGGATGGCGCATTAACCTTTATCGGCTGGCCTTACTTCATGAACAATAATTTTTTACATAATGAAATAAACGCCGGACTTGCATGGAGGCTGACAGGAGCGCGGGCGGAGGGAAAAAATACGGGCGTGCTTTTTGTCAGGGAAAGGAACATACCGAAAAATATGTTTGGAAAAATTATGGATAGGGGAAATCTTCTGCCTGTCGCCATCTCGGCGTTCCTTCTGATTATTCTGGGCTTCTGGATGGTTATTCCAGTCTTTGGCCTGACAGCGGTTGAAAAACAAAGAAACTCAAGACCGATAAGGGAGCGTTTCATCGCGGAAATCCTTTTTTTAAAAAAGTACCGCGCCCTTGATCATTATCTTGACGTGTATGAACGGGAACAGAATCCCGCAGGCGTTTGTGAAAATAAAAAGGCATACAATTACCATGAACTAATAAATCAATACCGGAGAATATTTAATGGAACAGCAAAATTTTAACGTACAAACCGCGGCTCTAAAACTTGAGCGGGTAAAAAACGAAGTTGCGAAGGCTTTTATCGGTCAGAAGCAGCTTGTAGATCATGCCCTGATCACTCTTATAGCGGGAGGGCATCTTCTGGTGGAGGGCGTACCGGGACTGGGTAAAACCCTGCTGGTACGCGCTTTGGCAAAAGCAGTCGGCGGCGATTCAAAGCGGGTGCAGTTTACTCCCGACCTTATGCCCGCCGACATTACGGGCAACATCATGCTTGATCCCGCGACGGGGAAATTCGCTACGCGCAAGGGCCCGGTCTTTACAAATCTTTTCATCGCAGATGAAATTAACCGCGCTCCGGCAAAAACTCAGGCCGCGCTTTTCGAAGCCATGCAGGAATTTCAGGTGAGTCTTGACGGCGAGAGCCACCGTCTGCCCTCCCCCTTCATGGTTCTTGCGACCCAAAACCCGTTTGAACATGAGGGAACCTATCCCCTGCCCGACGCGCAGAAGGATCGCTTCTTAATGAAAATAATCGCAGGCTATCCCGGCGCGGAAGAAGAAAAAATCATGGTAAGCCAAATTTTAAACGGGAACACAGGCGCGGAACTTTCAATCGCCGGCGTAAATACGGTTCTGGAAACTGATGAATTTAACGAAATGAAAAATACCGCTTCTTCCCTTCGGGTAGATCCTCTTATCGTTGATTACGCCGTTCGCATCACCGCCGCCACAAGGGAAACTCCCGCCGCAGAAACCGGAGCCGGCCCCCGGGGGAGCCTTGCCCTTATACGCTGCGCCCGCGCGCGTGCCCTTCTTTTGGGCAGGGACTTTGTGTTACCTGACGATGTTAAGGCCCTTGCGTCCGTTGTTCTCGCCCACCGCCTGACGCTGTCTGCTGAAAGCGAACTTGAAGGATTAAGCGGCAAGCGGATCATCGAAAACCTTTTGTCAAAAATTGAAGCGCCCAAGGGGATAACCGGTAATGAAGGAAGCTGAAAGCCGTTCTTTATTTTTACCGGGAAGGACTTTGTTCATAACGTCCCTGCTCTACCTCCTTCTGGGATGCGCCGCTTTCTTTTTTGAGGATGTTTTTTTGATATGGCTTCTTGCCGGTATCGGGCTTGTCCCGTTCATTATATTAGATCTCCTGTTACTGCTTTTACTCGGCGACCGTTTGCAGGCTGAAAGAAAAATTCCTTCCTCTCTCGCGCAGGGCGAGTACGCGCAGGTCAAACTGTTCATCCGCCGTACAAAACAGCCCCTGCTCCCCTTTTCAATAAAACTTTTCGATCTCTACCCTGACACAATGAGTTCAGTAGTTTTCCCGGCAAAGCTGGACAGAAAGACGCTCAAAGATTCGGACGCTCTTGTTTTTGAATACAATCTATTGCCCGAAGAACGCGGGACGTGGTTTTTTTCCGGCCTGGATTTTTTGCTGAGTTCACCCATGCGTTTCTGGCGGATTCGTGTTACACATAACATAATAAGCCGGGGGCGGACCTACCCCAACTTTAAACAAATGGCGCGGGGAACGGAGCTTAAAGGAAAACCCGAAAAAGGCGAGATCAGGCAGATCCGCAAGCGGGGGCACGGCCTGGAATTTGAAAGCCTGCGGGATTATCAGGAAGGCGATTCGATCCGGTCGATAGATTGGCGGGCAACAAGCCGCAACTACCGGCTGGATGGCAAACCGAAACTTATTGTCAGGCACTATCAGGAAGAACAGGATCAGCAGATTCTTTTTATAATCGATTCAGGCTACCGCCTGCCGGACATTCAGTTTGACAGCGCCCTTGAAGCCATGCTTCTGCTTTCCTACACAGCCCTCAAACACGGAGACGCGGTAGCCGCCGCAAGTTTCGGCGCGCGCAATTGCTGGATACCGCCGCGCAAGGGTATGAGCGCCTTCACCGGCCTTATGAACAGCCTGTACGATCTTCACAGCGAACCTGTTCCCTCGTCGCCCTTTGCCGCTCTTGAGAACTCCCTTGACCGCCTGCACCGCCGCAGTTTTATCATTCTTGTCAGTAATTTCCGCGAAGAAGACGGAGAATCCCTTAAATGGATTCTGCCCCGTATTGAGAAGCGCCACCTGCTTCTTATGGTCAGCTTCCGCGAAAGCGGAGCCGAAGAACTGGCTTTCCCCGCAGAAGTTTCAGAAGAAAGAACAGATGAGGAAGTGCTGGAAACCGCCGCAGCCTATTCCTATCTTGTGGGCCGCCGCCGTCTGTACCGCAAGTGGGAACATTCGGGGCTCCTTGTTCTTGAAACATCGCCCGCGCATATTTCTTCCGCCCTCATCAACAAATACCTGAGCGTAAAAAAATCAGGAAAACTTTGAGTTACCTTGCAAGCGTCTCCGCTATTTCAAGACAGTAATCGCCGATTTTTTCTATCCGCCTTACAATGTCGATAAACAGAAGTTCGGTTTTTACATCCTTGCCGGATTCAAGGCGCTTACGTCCCATCCTGCGAAGCCTGTCGCGGTTTTTGTTAATGTCGTCTTCCAAATCCCTGGCGCTCTGCAGAGTATCTGCGGAAGTGCGTCCCAGATTTTCCATTACAAGGTTAAGAAAATCCTCTACCTGTTTTAAATAAGGAGAGAGAGCGTCCATCTCTTTTTTCTTGATAACGCGTCCCCCTTTTACCCCGGCTTCCAGAATAAAACTCATGCTGCAACAGTCATCTGTCATTTCTTCAAGGGCGGAGATGACGTGTAACAACTGAGAAATACGGTATTCGGAACGCGGATTGAGTCGCTTTATGGCGCATTCAAGAAGAAACGCGCCGATTTTATCGCGCATCTCATCGGCGTACTCTTCCTTCGCGGACAGTTCGGCGTTGAGAGAGTCAACAGCGGACTGTCTTTCCTGAACAGGCATTTCCTGCAGCGATTGCAACACGCCGCTAAAACGGGAAAACATCGACAGAGCAAGACTCGCCATGTCGCGGATTTCCTTTTCGGCCTGAACAATGTTCAATTCGGGCGTATTTTGGATCTTCCCGGACAAAAGAGTCAGATGGTAATGTACGGGAGAAGCGGCCTCGCTTTCCTTATCTTTAATTAAAAAGGTAACAAGCGCGGCCAGATATTTTACAAAGGGCAAAAAGATAATCGTATTGATAGAATTAAACACGGTGTGAAGCATCGCAAGATGAGTAGGAATCACAGGGTTGTTGATTATGCCTGGAATTATCACTCCGGGAGTAACAAAGTCAACAATTGCCAAAAGCGGCTTTAGCAGGGGCAGCGCCCAGCACGTTCCCAGAACGTTAAACAAAACGTGAACAAGAGCCGCCCGCTTCGCGTTTGTTTTTGTTCCGATGGCGGCAAGGGCGGCGTCAATAGTAGTGCCGATGTTCGCGCCGAGAATCATCGAAGCGGCCAGTTCGTAGCTTATCACTCCGTTATACGCCATTGTCAGCATGATTGCGGTGGAGGCGCTTGATGAATGGATAAGAAGCGTCATCGACATTCCGGCCAACATTCCGATTAAATACGACAAAAAGCCCATGTTGGAAACTTTCGTTATAAAATCAAAAGTGTTACCAATGGGCGGCATCGACTTGGTAAGAAAATCAAGCCCCATAAAAAGAAGGCCGAAGCCGAGGATAAACTCGCCAATGTTCCTGTACTTCCACTTGACAACACTGCAAATAAAACCAATCCCGACGGCGGGAAGCGCCATTTGCGAGAGCTGCAAAGAAAACCCGATCAGGGACACAATCCACGCGGTGACAGTAGTGCC
>JGI24698J34947_10000947_pt1 | contig 14770 bp, 10 predicted proteins | sample TergutMp193P3_FD_34947 | JGI IMG/M metagenome (IMG submission 34947) | reverse complement strand
ATAAATATTTTGGCTTCATGCTGTTCAATGTTGTTCCGCAGGAAAACGGCATGGTTCTCCTGAAAACCCACGACAACAGGCGCGTCGCGGCGAAAGAAACACACGCGCCGGTAATTCAACATGACGATCCTCTCCCTGCCGCCGGAGAATTGTTCAGGATGAAAATTGAGCGCGACGGTCTTGCCGCCGCTGTCGAAACCGCCGCCAAAGCGGGACAGGTAATTTTCTTCGCGGGAAACGATCCCATGATAAACGGGCGTGAGGAAATTGACCGTCCAAGCATGAACCTGCCGCCGCGTCAGGAAGAACTGATCCGCCGGATAGCCGCCGCAAATCCGCGAACTGTTTTGGTAATCATATCCGGCTGCCCGTACACCTGCGGGGAAATCGCGAAAAAAGTTCCGGCGATTGTCTGGATGGCGCACGGTATTCAGGAGACAGGAAACGGCGTTGCCGACATTTTAAGCGGCGCGTTTTCTCCAGCGGGCAAGCTTCCCCTTACCTGGTACGAAGATGAAAAACAGCTTCCCTCAATAATGGAATACGACATTGTTCACGGCGGCACTACTTATCAATATTTTACAGGGCCGGTACTGTGGCCCTTCGGACACGGCCTCTCCTACAGCAACTTTGCCTATTCGCAACTCAAGATTGATAAGGCGACGGCGGAAGAAGCTGAAACCGTCACTGTCTCCTTCAAAATAAAAAACACAGGTCCAGTAACCGCGGAAGAAGTGCCGCAGATGTACGTCTCTTTCAACAGCGCGTCCCAAACAAAACGGCGCAGACCCATAAAAAGTCTGAAAGGTTTTACCCGCCTCTCCCTTACATCCGGCGAGGAAAAGATAGTCGTCTTCACTTTACCTGTCCGTGAACTTGCGGCATGGGAAAATTTCTACGGACGTTTCAGCTTGGAAAACGGACGCTGTACCGTATCAATCGGAGCGTCTTCCGCGGACATCCGTCTTTCCGGCAGCTTTGAAGTTAAGGGCGAAAATCCCCTTCCCCGAAAACTGACAGGGCCGGTTTACGCGCAAAACTTCGATGATTATTCGGTCTGCTATCTCCATGAAAAACGCGGAAGCGCGATACCCGCTCTTTTCAACAAGGAGGACGGCGGCTGGATTCAATTTTCCGCGATTGACTTTGGCGCGGGCGTTTCACATTTTTCGGCAATTGTTCAGGGAGGATACTCGGGACACATCGAAATTCGCCTTGATTCGCCCGACGGCCTTCTTGCGGGAAAAATTGACATTCCAAATACGGGCGGCATTTCTTTTTACCATCTGCCGCATACCAGCCATAGGCGGCTGCCTTCTTGGGCGTATGTCGAATGTGCTACGGAAAAAATTTGCGCGGTGCATGATCTGTACTTGGTATTTTACGGAAAGACAGGACTGTGGCGCTTTGAGTTTAGCAAAGGTTAAAGATCGGTTCGGATCCCTTTTATAAAAGCGTCAATGGCGGCTTTGGAAATTGCGCTGTTGACGGCGCCGGTGCTGCGGTTAACCAGGCCAAAATTATCGTTGTTTCTGGATTGTTGATCGTACTGGCCATTGTCCCACAGAATCGGCGTTAATCCGTATCTCCTTGCGGTTCTTCCCATATGCTCAAGATAAGCGAGACGGCTGGCATTGGCGGCTGCCGCTTCCGCGCCTGTCCTTGCTCCCTGATACGTCACCCCGCACTCGCCGATGATTCCCGGCAGACCTTTCGTAACAAATGCGTCATAAATATCTTCAAAGTCATATCTTATCCTTACCCCATTACCTGCCACTGTCCATGTTGTTGTGCTGCCATTAAGGCATAAACCTTCCGGATCATAATAGTGGAAATCAACAATCAATTTGTTGGGGGAGCTGTCAGTCGGCAGATGAAGATAGTCACGGACTAAAAAAGGTTTGGCGGCATAGCCTTTTACCAACAGATAACGATGAGCGTTATTGCCGCCGGACGCTCGTACCGTATTCACAAAGACCTGATTCCATTGGTTAAGAATATCATACACCCCCTCCTTACCATCAGGGGCGCCATTCCAATATGTGGTACTGCCGGTTTGTACGCGAGGTTCATTTAAGGGCTCAAAGATCAACCATTCGCCATACTCTTTGAATTTTTCCGCTATTTGACTCCATAGGGTGGTAAACTGCGCCGTGATAGTAGTGTAGCTTGATTCTTCCAAGGCGCTATTAAGATTAAATATATAGTTATCGTGGTGTGAATTGATAACTACCGCCAGGCCGGCGCTGTGGGCATAACCGGCTACTTCCGCCACACGATTAATATAGGCCTGATTAATCGTATACGTCGGCGACGCCCCCATATTATTGTACCATGTTACCGGAATGCGGACTATCCTGAAACCCTGCGCCTTGAGTCCGTTAAAGAGAGCCTGAGTCGCCGCAGGAGCCCAATCACCTTCGCCCCCCGGCGCGTCAAAGGAGTTACCCAAATTCCAGCCGGCATCCAAACCCTGTGCATAAAAATACTGCGCCGCTGTAACAGTGCCGGTGATTGTTTGTTTAAGTTGACCCAACTTTCCCGCGTTCCATCCGTATTCTTTACCTGCGTTGATGCCGTCCTTGCCAAGATCGGGGTGGGTAACAACAGGATATTCAGGCGGAGAAATATCAGGCGGCGGATTATCATTGTCACAAGCAAAAAAAAGGCAAGACAAGATGAGGAATAATAGAAATAATTTTTTCATTTTGACTCCTAATTTTTTACCGCGTTGATCATTGCGGTAATGGCGTCAACAGCTTCAGACCGCACTGTGCCGTATTCGCGATCAAATAATCCGAAATTGTCACGATTTTGCGAAGAGGTAATCTTTCCGTTATCCCATATAATTGGCACCAGTCCATGCGCTTTTGCCTGCCCGCACAGATAAGAAAGATAGGCAATGCGGTTAGCATTTGCAGCGGCGAGATTATCGCCTGTGTTCGCCTGATAGGTAGCCCCGCACTCGCCGATGATCACCGGGATACCCTTATCGATGTATTTTTCCTTGAAGTGTTTAAAACCTACGCCGCCCGTGTTGGGGTTATCACTGCCATTAATTATTACACTTTTGTCAGCATCTGTACCCCAATTAATGTTAAGGTTTGGACCGTATGAGCCGTAAAGCGCAAAAGGTTCAGGATAATACCAATGTATAGACACTATCTGCTTATTGGGCGTGGGGTCGTTGGGAAGTTTAAATCTCGGGTCAACTACCAGATGCGCCCGCGCACAGATGGGCTGAATGACCAAAAAGCGTCCGGTATTGTTGCCGCCGGTTCCTCTCACTGCGTCCGTAAATGCCTGGTTCCATTCGTTAATCGTGTTGAATTGAGCGTCTGTCGCGTTCCAACCATAGCCACCGGGATCTGATGCCGGGCGAGGTTCGTTCAACCCTTCAAAAATCAACCAGTCGTCGTAGTCCTTGAACCGTTCGGCGATCTGTTCCCACACCTTGGAAAATTTCGCCGTAACCTCCGCCCCGCCGTCTATGTCAAGCCAAAACATTCCATCGGTACCGGCATGACCAGGATTTCCGTCGTGATGAACATTGATAATGACCGCTTTGAAGCCCGCAGTATGAGCCATATCAACTACTTGAACCACACGGTCAAGCCGGTTTTTATTGAGTTTATAATCCGGCGCGGGCCCGATGGGGCGGTCGTCATTCTGATGCCAGGTAATGGGGATGCGCAGTACGTTAAAACCCGCATTGACAACGCCCTCCAATAAGTCTTTGTTAATACGTGGATTACTCCAGCCCGTTTCGCTTTTGGCATCAAGGGAGTCGCCGAGATTCCAGCCGATGGTAAGATTATTTTCGATAAAAAACTGTACGGCGGTCGGGTCGTTTTCAGACTTATCGTCAGGACAGGAAAAAAATAAAACCGGCAGTATAATCAATAAAAATAAAAATTTTTTCACTTATCTCTCCTTAAACCGTGATGAGGAATGAGAAGTGATCCCCATTCCTCATTTTCTGTGGGTCTATTCCGGCAGATACAGTTCCAGGCCAAAGAAATCAAAGTCATATGTAAATTCACCTCGAGTTATGTCATAAGGCTCGCCGCCTCTGGCCGGTACTCCGCTTTGATCCTGCAGTGCAATCTGCCATTGCAGCTTGGTTACTGTTGCCGGATTAAAATCGGCTTCAAATTCTTTGTTCCATTGATGAATATAATTGTCCTGATCCAGATTGAATCTATCATCCTCTGGATTCAAATACACGGTAATTCTGTACCATTCCCCTATCGCCAGGTCTTCGGTCATGCTCGTTGTGGCATTAGGTCCAAAATTATCCGCGGCTGTCGGTTGATAATTGCCAAAATAGTGTTTAAATTCGTGACCTTGCTCATTCGCAAAACCATCGGCGCATACTGCGGTCTTAAAGACCCATCTATTAACCGGATTGGCTGTTGGATTTGCCTTAACTGACGCGGAATTAACCCTTATACAGAAAGAATAAGCATAGGCGCTTTGTAGAGCTGTCAGAGTATCTTCATCAGGTATGGCTTCCCAGCCAACCAGGGGGAACCGGGAACCTGTATTGGCTCCACGATTATCCTCTGAAACCTTGACGGTTCCAGTGAAGTTGAAGACTGTTATTTGATTCCCGTCCGGTCCGGCTACCGTCTTTGTAACCGGCCTCAATATGGTATCATCCTCTTCGTCCTCTACCCCGGAAATGGTAGATGCGCCGCCCCAATTTGATTGAGGGAATGAATGTGTTGTCTTAGCTGTTTTGTAAGGCGGTTTGGGGAGCTCTAATGAAACGGTTTCATTCTCTTTTGAATCATCGGAATTAAACCAAACCCATGTACCGGCAAGCCTTTTACCCGTACCAGGCGGGGTAACAGGTTCTCCAGTTACAGGATCTTTAAGTTCCTTTCCGTCATCGCCAAGTAAGTTTCCGGCGAAGTTAGTTTTATACACTACGCCTGTAATGGTAACGGATGCGTCGAAAACAGTACTCGCGGTGACAGCGGCGCCGCCGGCATTTTTCCAGCTGACTAATGTATAATCACCCACATTTGACGAAGTCGGCAATTTGCTGCCTAACGAAGTGCCTTTATCGATCTCGACAGACAACGGAGCTGATGGGATTGTTATCGCATTTCCCGTGGCATAGTTCTCATACTTAAAGGTAATGGTTATCTTCTCAGGAGTATTCTCAGTGGTCGAGGTATCACACGCAAAGAATGCCAAACTGCCGCACAGAACGACAGCTAAACAAATCATTATTATTCTTTTCATAATAAGCCTCCAGATATATTATAAATCCGGCGTTAACAACGCCGTTAGAAAGCCTTATGTCTAATTTAATGTTATGTCCCTTAATTAAATATGTCAACGAAAATTTACAAATCTCTGTTGTTATTCCTTATCCCTAATTCCAGGAAAATCATTCCGAATTCGGAATTTCGGAACTTTTTGGCAAAAAACGTTTGACATTTCCCTATAAATGCCGTATATTTAATGTAGTGCCACCGCCCGAGGCGGCGTTGTAGCATCGGGTGTCCACGGGGAGGTCTTTCGACCTCCCCGGATTTTTTACTTCTTCAAATCCTTAATTTTGAAAAAATAAGTTTTTTCGTTAAGATCGCTTCCAACCGTGAAAATTATATTCCCCTTGTAACCGCCTTCATAGTCTTTATTGTTTATTATACGAACCAGACTTTTTATAACGGTTTTGAATTCAAATAAAGAACCATTAACTATTGCATCTGACCCGGGAAGAAATCCCTTTCCATCAAGTCTTCTTATCCGTGGAATTAAGATAACACTCGCTCCTGTGCCTTTTAATACGATTGCTGATTTTATTTCATTGAGAAGGTCTAATTCCTCTTGTTGGTTTATTGGTAATTTTCCTTTGGCAATTTTAATTCCAGCAGCATTCTTTGGAATAGCCGCATGGTGAAGTTTTAGGCTTTCAGCACTAACCCATGTTTCATTGGGAAACATTTCATTGGCTGTTTTCATCGTTTTCTCAATGTTTTGCTGTAAACGTTTCTGTTCTTCGGTTTGAGCCTGATGATTTAATGTTTCCTTTTTCGTTTTCGCCGACCGCGGCTTCATTGCATTCAACCTCTGATAAATAGTATCTGATATTTTACCCTTAAGCGTCCGCCGGTTCGTCTCTGTCTGTGCGGAAGGGCATAGCAGGCAGCCCGTTTTTCGCGAAAAGCGGCGTCGGCCCGAACTTTGTCCAGGCATAGCGCGCCCTCTTCGGGCTGCCAACTTTGTCACTGCTGATGATAATGTCACTGCCGTCAATCGCCGCCTGCGCGGGGAAATAAATTCCCTCTTCTTCCGCAATCTCAAAACCGGCGGCTTCACCGCGGAACTCAAGGCCGCATTCGCCGTTTATAAAATGAAGACGCAGCGTAGAGCCTTCAACTTCCGCCCGCGCGAATACCGGCCCGTCGGCGTAAACTTCAATACCGTAGACTTTCTTTAAGGCCTGCAGGGCAAGACGGAATCCGACAGTCTGTTTATCCAACGGGTGAATGTTGTCGAACTCGCCGCAGTCAATGATGACTGTCATTGCGGTATTCGCGATGTCCAGCGAAGCGAGATACTGACTCTCCCTCATCACGCACCAGTTTTTTGGGATAGTCGATTCCATCTCCTCACGCGAGGCGTACATCGGAAGCTGAACAAACAGGAAGGGGAGGTGTTCCCCCCAGTCGCTTCTCCACTGGGAAACGAGATAGTACATCATCTCGCGGTAATCGGCGGCGCGGAGATCGTCTTCTTCTCCCTGATAAAATAAAAATCCTTTAAGAGCGAAGGGAGCAGTGCGGCGTATCATCGAAGCGTGAAGATTTGACGGGCAGTAAGGGCTCGTGTTTCCGGCAGGCTGGGGCCACGGGCACTGACCGCATTCCCTGTTCAGGGTCTCCCAGCTTACATCAGGCTCTTTTCCCCTGCGCGCGCGGATACGCCCGTCCCACTCGCGCCACTGGGCAAAGTATTCTTCCATTTCGGCATTGTACTGAGCGTCAGTCTTGCCGCCGGCCTTTGCGGCGTATTCATCAATATAACGTTTGCCCGCGCGGCTTTTCTCAAGCTGTTCCCTGCTCATCCACGCGCTGATCGATGTGCCGCCCCACGAACAATTAATAATACCGATGGGTATTTTCAAATCGGCGTTTATTTTCCGCGCGAAAAAAAAAGCAACTGCGCTTAACATGGCGGCGGTCTGCGGAGAGCATGCCTGCCATTTGCATTCCGCTTCCTCGCGCAAAAACTCGCCGTCCACAACAGCGCGTTTTACCGGCTGATAAAAACGAATGTCAGGATTGGAGCAGGCGGCAAGTTCCGCTTCTCCGTTGAGGCAGTCCGCCAGTCCCATCTCCATGTTGCTCTGACCGCCGGCAAACCACACATCGCCCGTAACAACATTGCGAAAAATTATTCTGTCTGTTCCGCTTTCAACAACAAGTTCGCCGTGAATGCCGGCGGAAAGAGGCGGTAAAGCGAGACTCCATTTGCCGCCGTGAACAGAGGTTTGTGCTTTTAAACTTGTTTCGCCGCTTTCCCAGATGACGCGGATAGTTTGACCTTCCGCGCCGGTTCCCCAAACGGACACAGGTTTCCCGTGCTGTAAAACCATATTGTCTGAAAAAACCGGAGCCGCCTGAAATGCGAGCATATTAGAATTTATTTGCTTTTATCCAACTGACAATTTCATCGATCTTGCCGAAGACAAGACCTGTTACTGTGTCGGCGCAGCCGTAGTAAATCGCGACCCTGCCTGTGTCCTTGTCAACGAGAGCCGCGACCGGAAAGGTAACGTTGGGTACGTCGCCTGCCAGTTCGTAGATTTCCCGCGGGTTGATGATGTACGGGCGCGGACGCGCGATAATTTTCCACGGTTTTTCAAGATCCATCAATGCCGCGCTGAAGGAATAAACAAAGCCGTTACAGCTTGTGAGTACCCCGTGGTAAAAAAGAAGCCAGCCCTCTGTGGTTTCTATGGGACAGGGCCCCCCGCCTACCTTGGTGCTTTGCCAGCCGCCGCAGGGAGACATGACATGACGGTGTTTTCCCCAGTAAACCAGATCAGGGCTCTCAGAATAAAAAATGTCGCCGAAGGGAGTGTGTCCCGAATCGCTTGGGCGGCTGTACATGGCGTAATTCTTCCCTATCTTGCGCGGAAAGAGAGCGCCGTTTCTGTTGTAAACCATCATCGGGTTTTCAAGTTGGTAAAATTTTTCAAAATCAAAAGTGTAACCCAGGCCCAGGCTTGCGCCGTGATAACCGTTGCACCAGATTATGTAGTATCGATCTTCAATGAACAGCACGCGGGGATCGTATTTATAATCGGAGTCGGGCAATTCGGGATCGGTCTTGATAAACTGAACAGGATCATCATCAATCTTCCAGTTAATACCGTCCTTGCTTCTCCCCGCGTGAATGTCCATGTGACGCGCAGTATCATCGCAGCGGAAAACGCCCGCAAACTCACCCTTGAAAGGAACAACCGCGCTGTTAAAAATGCTGTTTGAACGCAGGGTTAAATCCCTTGGAATGATAGGGTTTTTTGAATACCGCCACATCAGTTCCTTTTTTGGGTCGCTTGATGACGGCCTGTCTTCCCAGGGAATGTTCGGCAGGCTGCCGCCGTTTACGATGATACTGCTCATATAATCCTAAAATTAGAGTCTGTCCATAATGCGGGCGCATTACAGACAGACTGACTTAAAAATTAGAGTCCGTTTGCGTCGGCAATCAGGGCATTCCATTGCTGGGAAACAGCTTCAATCAACTGCGCCGCCTCGCCTTCATGATACCGGATTTCCCACGCTATGCCGCCGCGGTTAAGACCAGGTACATGGAGGTGGAATTTCCACTGCCACAAATTCTTATCGCGAATCTTCGCGCAGGTCTCATCTACAGCTCTTCTGTCTCTGTAGTTGGGATATTCGGCAATTTTCCAGTCGGAATCAACAGGAGTCCGCCAGGCCTGAACTGCCCAAAGAATAGCGTCAACCTGAGCGGCGGGGGTATTGGCTGGAATAACCATTACGTTTTCATCGTTGAATACAACGTAATTTCTTGATCTCGGACCTCTGGGAGGCAGAACCATGCCCCAATCGTCTCTCATGTTCCTGAGGTCGTTGGTCGCATAGTACTGTTGATCAATAAACATTGCCGTTCTGCCGTCAATAAAAGCCGATTTGTGCCAATCCCAGTTTGTCCCGTCCGGCCTGTCCATCATAACGCCCTCATCCCTTAATCTCATAAAGAACTGAACAGCTTCGACAAAGGCGGGGGTGTTTGTCGCGTTAACAAGGCGGCCTTGCCTATCTTTGTTAACATACATGGCGCCGTTACTGGAAACAAACGCGTCCAGGATTTCTGTTGACAGGTCTCTGGGCATGGCATAGGTATCCATAATACCGTCATTGTTTACGTCCCTTGTCAGCCTTTTGGAGATTTCAACGAATTTTTCCCATGTCCACGTATTGTTAGCTTGAAGATTATACAGTTCGTTAGGATCAAGACCGGCTTCCCTGAACAGCCTCTTGTTCCAGAATACAACAGCGGCGTGATAGCTTCCGCCGTAACCGTCGGCAAAAGCGTATGTTTTCATTTGGCGGCCCCGGTTTGTTCCCAGGGTAAAAGCTTCTCTAACAGACGCGTTCCATTCAATCGGTGTAGTAGATGTCCAGTTTATAGCCCTGCTGTCGCCTACAGGATATAAAAGGTTCTGGCGGTAAAGAGCGAGAGCCCAGTCCGGCTGCAGAACAAAAACGCTCGCCGCCGGCCTTCCCGCCATTATGGATGTGGCCGCAATCTGCGGCATCTCGTTCCAGCTTGCGATATTCTTGTCCTGCATGGTGAAGTTGTTTTCCCTCAAAAGCCTCTTGCGGTAATCAAGCTGTCTTTCTTGAGAATCATTTGTCGCCCTATAGGTGTTTGGATCGTAATTGGACCACCAGTTTCCTATTATAATATCCATCCCTCTAAGCGTTCTTTGGATCGCGCCTGATGCTCTCGGAACCTGCTGGCTGAACGCCGGCATAGTACAAATAAGCAATGACAAAAGCACGATACAACCAATCAAAAAGTTCTTTTTCGACATATTCTTTCCTCCGAAAATAAAATTATCTCAAACGGCTCTCCGCAACGCGGTATTCCGCATTGAAACCAATATAAAAACCACAAAACCCCTGTTGGGTTTCGTTTTTTTTTACATTTTTATGCCTGTCTGGCTCAATGACTCGACAAAGGCCCTCTGCGCAATCATATACAGCAGTATCAGCGGAGCAAGGGTCATAAGCATGCTTGTCGCGATTATTGCTTGAATATAGCCCATTGGCGCCGTTGAGGCAATGGCCGTCCCTATGCTTCCGGCATTTGTCGCAGCCCACCACTGACTGAACCTCTCCGCAATAGAACTCAAACCGCTCGCAAGCATCTTGTAATTTGTCAAAAACAGGGTTGAATAGAAGGAATCCGTCCATTGCCACACAAAGGAGAAAAGGAAACAGGATGTAAGCATCGGAGCCGCGTCCGGAACCATGATCCGTATAAATGTTTTAAATTTTCCGCATCCGTCTACCCAAGCCGCTTCTTCAAGTTCTTTCGGTATGCCCCTGAAATACTGCCTTAACATGAAAATATACAAACCGCTCTTCAGGCCCATGCCTGTAGCGGAAAGCAGCCAATAACCGTAAACGCTGTTCAATAGGTTAATCGGGCTGCCCGAAAAAAGCCTGAATATGCCGAAAACATCAAAGAAGCGGAAATTCAAATAAAGCGAGGACATTATGGTATGAGGCGGAATGACAATTAACAGCATTACGCAGAAAAACCAGACATTCTTTAACGGGAATTTATAGCGCGCAAAACCATAAGCCGCCAAAGTACAGGCAAAAATTTGCAAAAGCGCGCTTATAATCACAATAAAAAGGGTTTCAAAAAGAGAAGGCCAGAAATTGATAAGCTGGTTCACCAAAAAGTAATTTCCTACGGTAAAATTGCGGGGAATGCTGATAACCGTACTGTCGTACAGATCCTGCTGGTCCATAAAGCTGACGCTCAATTTATCAAGCAAGGGCTGTATAATAAGAAAGCACATTCCAAAAATAAGGATGCCGCGGCAAATTTTAAAAACAACTTCCCATATTTTTTTCTTTTGGTGGTAATTTCGGGACAATGTACCCCATTTTGAAGATTTGTCTCCGCTATAAATATCACTCATAATAGTACACCTTCCTGGAAATCAAGCCCATTGCAATTCCAATAATGGAAATTACAGCCAAAAAATAAACCCACGCCATCGTAGTTCCAAAACCGTATTGCAACATCCGCAGCGATGCTAAATTTATTTTTGCCATAACACGGTTGTCCGTTCTCAGGAAATAATCTATAACGCTGTAAACAATATTAACAAGGATCAGGGAACTGACCATTGGGAATGTAATCTTCCAGAAACATTCCCAGCTGGTAGCGCCTTCGATCTTTGCGGCTTCGAACATACTTGGCGGAATAGTCTGAAGAGCAGAAAGGAAGATAATTATCTGAATGCCGGAAGCCATCGCGATATCGTAAATCTGATTTATAATTCGGAAAATATACCCCATAAAATCACTCGCGGCTCCTTCAGAAACAAGAATATCTTCCAGCATTCTTGTTATTGATGATTTCATCAAATTGCCTTCTTTTATTATATCCGCCATGTGGTTTAAAAGTGAATTGTTGGTCTCAAGCCCTATCATAATGCCCGAAGAGAGGATTACAGGCAGAAAGAAGATGGCGCGTACAAAACCCCTTGCCCTGAATTCCTGATTCAGGATAAGGGCGACAAAGAGGCTGAAAATAATAATTGCCGGAACTATCAAAAGCATCCTCGCGATTTCTTCGACAAGGAACCGGTTAAATTCGGGATCGACTGCGAGAACCCTCGTTAAATTTTCCAGCCCTGTAAACTCCATGTCAAAGCCATGTTTTTCAGCGTTAATTTTCACATCGCTGAATACCATGCGCAGGGATTCAAGAATCGGAAAAAACATAAAGGCTACAAAACCGATAATAAACGGAAGTAAAAACAAATACCCGCTAACCGCGTTTTTACCTTCAAGCGTCAGAGATATTTTATCTTCCTTTTTTCTAAAATACATTATGCCCCCTGCTTCAATACAATATAACTGTTTGCGTTAATATTTCTGCCGTCGTAATTCCAGCTGTTAATACCCGCGTTAACAATAACTCTGGTTCCGTCTTCATACACAGTCATAGTTACCCCCGGCGACAGGATTATATGATCCACAATGGCCTGATTGTACAGATGCCCAAAATCGGCGGAAAACTGCCTGTACAGCGCGTTTGCGTCGCCGACCCATTTATAGTAATCATTTGCGTAGAACTGCCTGAATTTTGTTTCCTGCAATACGGCGGTTTCTTCAACCATAAAACTGAAATAAAGCCCCGCCCCGCTTTCTACCGTTTTTAGCAGATGCTTTGTATAATCCTCCGCAAGGTTGATTGCCCTGCCGGTAAAGGGTACAAGACCGTGTAAAACAGCCGGAAAGAACGGCACCGCCGTATCGGTAATGCCGAAACCCTGATCGTCAAGAATTACGTCGGTAATAACAGACGCCCAGGGCACGGTATAATCAAAACCTGCATTTAAAAGTATTCCGGTACCCGCGTTGTCCAGCTGCGCCAGTTTTTCCTGCCGCATCCTCATAGCCTCCTGCCTGCTTACATACCGCCTTTCGTTATAATCACCCGAAAGTTTTGAACCCATATTCCTGAACGCGACATTATGCATACCCAATTTAGCCGACTTACCGGTAAAATTATCGATCATTTTGAACATAACTTCCGGCCGGGCAAGATAATTCAATTTTCCCCATTGTTTTCGTTCGCCAAACCATACAAAGCTGAAAGGATAACGCTGCGCACGTTCGCGGTTCACATAACGGGACGCGTCGGTGTAGAGATTAAACCCGCTGAATGCCTTTACATCCCTCATAAAAAGGAAATCCACTTCAGGATAAACATTGAAATTGTTTTTTTCGGCGGCAGTTAATAAATGCCGGAAATCCCTCCTGCTGCCAAGTTCATTTATCAGTTTGATTTTTACGGGGACGGTATGATCGACGCTGCGGTTAAACCAGCCGTTAAGTTTTACATTTACATTCCGCCATCCGAAGTCCGCCAATTCGTTTATAATTTTTTCTGTCTGCGAGTACGAAGTGAGGCTAAGCGGCAGATCAAAGGGAATTCCCATCCGGTGCTGTGTTTTGTTTACGGCGCCGACAATTTCCACTGTAATGGGAACGCCGCCTTGCATGGAAGACCTGTTCGCGAGAGACGGATATTTGTCGAGGAGCCAGGAGCGGTACTCCATCGCCATGCCCATATAACCGGGATTTTCACATAACGTATAGCGTAAGGTTATGCTTTCGCCTTCAGGAAGGGTGGATTCATAGAGATATACCGCTCTTTCGTTACGGCCGACAAAATCCATTGTCGCGCCGTGAACCATTTCAAATAAGGGATATACCCTGTTCCATGAACAGTTCCTGCCGGATACATCCGCGCGTACGCTTGCGTATACGGCGCCTTCCTCAATTATGCAAATCATTGCGGAGCCGTTTTTTTGTATGCCGAAGACAGGAAACGGCGCCTTGTTATCGCTGATTACCGCGTCGCGCGGCATGGCTTCATCCCAGCCGTAAATGCCGATATTGTAGGGGATCTGATTATTTTTACCGTTGTTAAAATAAATAAGCGCGCCGCTGCCGTCCGGCACAAAAAGATACCCATCGTCATCTACGCTGCCCGAACCCATAAAGGGAAGAAGCGTCAGCTGCGTAATCGGGTATACGGAACGATAGCCGACTTTATCAAAAGGTACGTTAACCAAAAGGGATTTTCCGTCAAGCATATAACGGAGAGTTATACTGAAAGCGGGCTTAACTTCGCCGCCGGTAGCGGCATAGTAAGCGGTATCTTCAGCAAATTCCTCACTGGAATAACCTGCCTGCCTGAAAAAATCCTCGACCATTTCTTTCATATAGTCAGGAGTACTGCCGCGCAGCACATATAGCTTCATTTGGGTCAAATCGGGATAATCTTTGAGAAGCTGAGTTCTGTCATCATTCAGGCGCAGATTGTTTATATCATAAAGACGGTAAACGCTTTCGGCAATGGCTCTGTCTTCATATTCCATTTGATCCAGATAATCATTCATCCGCTCTTCGGTCATAGCGGGCGGAATGCGGAAGTTACGCGCAATGTCGCCGACGGTATACCGCACTTCCAAAGCGCCGTCCACAACTCCATATTCATAGGCGCCGCGCTCTACACTGTAAACACTGGAATACAGCGTCATTCCGACGCCGGAATTATCCGCGTAATCTACGGTAAGCTGCGACTCCATAAGATACCTTGTAACGGTATCAGCTATAGGATCTTCGGAAATTCCCGCGGGATTTGAACGCCAAACGTTTCCGGTGGCCTTTTCGGTAAGTATTATTTCCGTTGTCTCCGGTAAAAATCTTAATGATAAAAATTCGTTTTCCAAAACAACATCTTCATGTTCTTCTTCAACGTCGTATTCATATACCACTATCGGTCTCGGCCTGACTGTCCTTCTATTACAGGAAACAAACGAAAAGAATGTGATGAATGTCAACAACAACCATACGGAATTTTTCACCTGACCTCCTACATCAACCGGAACAAAATTTCTTTATAAAGAGACATAAAATACGCTATCGCGTCGCTTACAAGGCTGAAAAAGATTACA